>WNFR01001910.1_pt1 | contig 21727 bp, 20 predicted proteins | sample 5400221 | NCBI WGS metagenome assembly WNFR01 (sample SAMN13153357, study PRJNA577476) | soil metagenome | isolation source: 40 cm soil under Madrone tree | place: USA:California | collected 2016-06-14 | reverse complement strand
CGATGCTGCCGGTCGTCGCCGGTCCCGATGCGACGCGGCTGCAGATCCTGCTTTATACGATCGTGCTGGTCGCGGTCGCGGTCGCGCCGTGGCCGCTCGGCTATTTCGACGCGGTCTATGGCGTAACCTCGCTCTTTCTCGGCAGCGGCATGCTGGCGCTCGCGATCGACGTCTACCGCCGCCGCGAGGGCACGCAGGCGCTGCGCGCGACGCGAAAACTGTTCGCATTCTCCATCCTCTATTTGTTTGGGTTGTTCGCGACGTTGCTGCTCGAGGTGGTCGCCCGCGCCGTCGCGCCATCGATCTGGTAGGGGGCGCATGACGAAGCAATGGACGACAAGCGGGAGCCAGATGGAATCGTCCTCACCGAGGCGCAAAAGAAAAGCCGCCGCCAGCGTTCGATCGCCATTGCACTGGCGCTCGGTGTGCTGGTCGTGCTGTTTTTCGCGGTCACCCTGGTCAAGGGGCCGGCGGTCCTAGTGCGCCCGATGTGAGTGATATGGAGAACGAGCCGACGATGCCGCAAGTGCCGACCAGAACCCCTAAGGTGCCCGCACGCCTTGGTCGCGATGCGGCGGTGGCGGCGATCTGCGGTCTTGTCGTGGTGCTGATGGTCGGCGCGTCCTATGCCGCCGTGCCGTTTTACAACTGGTTCTGCCGCACCACCGGCTTCAACGGCACCACGCAGGTCGCGACCTCGACACCGTCATCGGCGCCGCTGGCGCGCAAGATCGCGGTGCGCTTCGATGCCAATGTCGCGGCCGGCCTGCCCTGGAAATTCGAGCCGGAGCAGACCGAGATCGAGGTCCGGATCGGCGAGGTCGTCACCGTGTTCTACACCGTGACCAATCAATCGGCACGGGCCACGACCGGGCAGGCCGCCTACAATGTGGCGCCACTGACGGTCGGGGCGTATTTCCAGAAGATCAATTGCTTCTGCTTCACCGAGCAGACCATGGCGGCCGGCGAGAAGCGCGAGATGCCGGTGGTGTTCTATGTCGATCCCGCCTTGGTCAATGACCACGAACATGACGGACTGAACACCATCACGCTGTCCTACACCTTCTATCCCGTGCGCGATCCGGCGCCGAAGCCGGTTGCCGCGGGCGAACCGGACAAACGCGAGGGAAAACTTTGATCCCGGCGATCTCCGGGTTTTGAAAGATCCCGGGATTTGATTTTTGAGACGAAGACGTGCCGGATATCACCGGCACCGCTAACGGAGAGACCGAAATGGCTACGGCGCAAGTCAAGCACCATGATTACCACCTCGTCGATCCGAGCCCCTGGCCGATCGTCGGCGCCGTCTCGGCCTTCATCATGGCGGTCGGTGCGATTGCCTGGATGCATCATATGTTCGCGGGGGCGCCGATCATTTTCGGGGTCGGCACCATCGGCGTGCTCTACACCATGGCGAGCTGGTGGGCGGACGTGATCCGCGAGGCGCAGTACAAGGGCGATCATACCCGCGTGGTGCAGATCAGCCACCGCTACGGCATGATCCTGTTCATCGCCTCCGAGGTGATGTTCTTCGTCGCGTGGTTCTGGGCCTTCTTCAACTCGGCGCTGTTTCCCGGCGATCCCGTGCACGCCGCCCGCGAGGCGCTGTTTGGCGGCGTCTGGCCGCCCAAGGGCATCGAGACCTTCGATCCCTGGCATCTGCCGCTGTTGAACACGCTCTTGCTGCTGACCTCGGGCACTACGGTGACCTGGGCGCACCACGCGCTACTGGAGAACGATCGTCAGGGTTTGAAATACGGTTTGATCCTCACGGTTCTGCTCGGTGCGGCGTTTAGCTGCGTGCAGGCCTATGAATACGCCCACGCTACCTTCAGCTTCGCAGGCAACATCTACGGCGCGACCTTTTTCATGGCGACCGGTTTTCACGGTTTCCATGTGCTGGTCGGCACCATCTTCCTGATCGTCTGCCTGCTGCGTGCCTATGCCGGGCACTTCACGCCGACCCAGCATCTCGGCTTCGAATTCGCCGCCTGGTACTGGCATTTCGTCGACGTGGTGTGGTTGTTTCTGTTCATCTGCATCTACGTTTGGGGCCATGGTGCGGAAACCATGGCCCACGGCGCGCATTGATCTGAAGTCATTGTGCTACAAGGGGGCGGCCGCAGGGCCGCCCTTTTTGTTTCGCAAAACGCGAAAGACCGACGCATGCAGGACCAGAGACTCCCCACGCTGACCGAGAGCGCGATGCGCGGTTTCGCCTGCAAATGTCCGCGCTGCGGCAGGGGTAGACTGTATGGAGGATTCCTGACGCTGCGGCCGAACTGTGAAGCCTGCGGGCTCGACTATGCCTTCATCGACACCGGCGACGGGCCTGCGATTTTCATCATCATGCTGGCCGGCGCCATCGTCGTCGCCTGCGCCCTGATCGTCGAGGTGAAATACCAGCCGCCGTTCTGGCTGCACGCGGTGCTTTGGCTGCCGCTGATTCTCGCCACCACGCTGTTGCCGCTGCGTGCGATGAAGTCGCTTTTGATCGCGCTGCAGTTTCATCACAAGGCAGCACCTGGTCGGCTGATCGACCGCGAGCCGAAATGACTGCGACGTCCGGACGAGGGCGCGGCGTCGCCGGCTTTGGTGCGTTCACGCTGGTGATGGTGACGGTGTTCGTCGGCCTCGGGGTATGGCAGCTGCAGCGCCGGGTCGAGAAGCACGCATTGATCGTCGCCCTGACCGAACGCCTCGCGGAAGCGCCTGGAGCGTTGCCTTCGCCCGCGCAGTGGAGCGCGCTTGCGCCGGCGCAAGACGAATTCCGCCGCGTTAGTTTTGCAGCGACCTATCAGCCTCGTCCGGATGCGATGGTCTACAGTTCCGGTTCGGCCGTACGCGACGATGTTGCCGGTCCCGGCACCTGGGCGTTTTTGCCCGCGCGCCTGGCAAGCGGCGAGACCGTCGTGATCAACACCGGCTTCGTGCAGAACACGATGCAGGATCGCAGCGTGCAGGATCGCGCAGTGGCGCCGCTCGTCACCAACGCTCCGGTAATGTTGACCGGCTACATCCGCTTCCCCGAAGCGGCCGGCACGCTTACGCCGCCGGAAAATCTTCCCAAGCGGCTGTGGTTCACCAGGGATCAGCTTGCGATGGCGCGGGCGCTCGGCTGGGGCGAGGGCGGCAGGCCAGTCGCGCCGTTCTACATCGATCTGGAGCAGCCGGTGCCCGCGAGCGGCATTCCAAAACCTGGTCCGCTTCAAGTCCATCTCAAGGACGACCACCTGCAATACGCCATCACCTGGTTCGGATTGGCTGGCGCGGTGGTGATCGCGTTTGCGGCGTGGTGGCGAGCGCAGCGGCGGGTTACGTCATCCCGGCAGCAAGACGTCTGAACTGTTAGTGATCATACACCCCGTTTTCAGCAGCGTTATTCGAGGGAAACCATCAAGCCAACGGCGATGGGTTCAGATACCCCGTTGAAATGAGGTCTCAGTCGAGAAACTGTTCCTGTTTCAAACCAACGGAGCAGTGGATTCGCCTCTTTGCTTGTGCTGCCGCCATGCCAGCAAGCTTCAAACGGTCCCCGGAATGAGGTCGAAACCACCAGTATAATCATAGCTTTCTGCCGGTCGGGCCAAGGGAGTGGGGATTAAATCTGGTTTTCTCGGGCGAAAAAGGAGAATTAAATCAAGCTTCGTGCATTTTCCTTTCAAAGTGGTGCTTTCTGGCTGTATTAATGATTTAATATCTGTATAAATAATTCAATAGAACATTTAATTTGAGATTTTAGCTTTATGGATATCTCCAATGTTCGCCGGCGGCCACGGTGAGTCAGAAGGAAAAACGGATACTGCAATCCCGCATTCAGGCGCGTCGTTCAACTTCGACGCAGCACTAACGGGCGGTGATCACGCTTCCGGAGTTGTCATTCCGGACGCGCATCTGTTGTTCTCGGGTGATTTCAAGCGCGCTGGTCTCGATCTCATTCTCTCCGACTCCGAGCGGCGGTTCGTTGTTCCAGATTACTTCAAGGGCGAAAAACATCCGACCCTGATGTCGCCGGACGGCGCGAGTTTGTCCGGTGAGGTTGTCGATGCGCTTACAGGGCACGTCGACTTCGCCCAGGCCGGCAGGGGCACCGGGGCCGCGAAAACTATTGGGACGGTCGTTAAGCTCACCGGCAGCGCAACGGCCATCCGCAATGGCGTCGCCGTCGAATTAAACATCGGTGACAATGTCTATAAGGGCGACGTCGTACAATCCGGAAGTGATTCCGCGCTCGGAATTTCTTTCATTGACGGCACAGCCTTCAGCCTGTCGTCGAACGCCCGCATGGTGCTGAACGACATGGTCTATGACCCGAGCGGGTCATCAAACCGTTCACTGTTGAGTCTGGTGCAGGGGACGATTTCCTTTGTTGCGGGCGATACCGCGAAAAACGGCAACATGCGCGTCGATACGCCGGTGGCCACGATGGGCATTCGCGGCACTGCGGTCCTGGTCGAGATAAGTGCCGATAACGGTCCGACAAAATTCTCGGTCTTGGTTGAGCCTGGTGGCAGGAGCGGCTCCTACACTCTGACCGACAAGGTAACGGGGTTGCCGGTCGGAACGATCTCCCAGCCCGGCCTTGTGACTTTTGTCTCGGCGACCGGCGTCAATCAGCCGTTGAGCGTGGTCGAGTCACTGAAGACGCCGGCTGATCTGGCGAATGAAAGCGAAGTAGTTAAACTGGTTTTCTCGATCGCGTTCCCGCAATTCAACTTCGATGATACCAAGTCCAAGTTCGCTTTGGGCTCAAGCGTGAACAGTCTTGCGGCTATCGGAACTCCATCAGCGGCAACGGAAGGACAGATATTCCCCGTCACGGTTCCTGGAATCAGCAAAGATAGAAGTTCAGCTCCCGGAACTGACCACGCGGTGGACGAGGTGTTCTTTCTGCACCCCGTGTCCTCAAGCAATCATGCGACGTTGGTCGAGGATTCGGTAGCGGCGAACCTCAACCTGTCGACGGCGGGGACGATCGTGTTTCCGAATCCGATCGGTACCCTCACCGCGACGATCGCGCTGAAATCGTCGACCTCGAATCCGCATCTGCCCGGCTATATCGATAACATCAGCCAGATCGGGACCGTCGCGGTCAGCGAGATCACGACTGCAACCAACAACACCGCGTCGGTCGGCTGGAGCTTTACCCTAACGGATAACAACCCGGTGCTGCAATCGCTGGCTCAGGGTGAGACCATCACCCAAGTCTATACCGTCACCGTCAGAGACAGCAGCGGCGCGCTGCTGACCCAGGACGTCACGGTGACGCTGGTGGGCACCAACGATACGCCAATAATCACCAGTGAGAATCTTCACGGCGCGGTCACCGAGCAGCTCGCTCCGGCCGGCAACCTCACGAGCAGCGGCGTCATCAGCTTTACCGACGTCGATCTCACTGACGTGCACCTGGTTTCGGCGACCGGCACCCCGATCGGGTACGTGCTCGGCACGCTCACCGCGGTCAAGAACAGCGACACCACCGACACCGGCACCGGCGGCCATTTGACCTGGACTTACACGGTTGCGGATTCCGCGGTTGAGTATCTCGCTGCCGGCCAGATCAAGGTCGAGAGCTTCACCATTACGCTCGACGACCAGCACGGCGGCCTGATCACCAAGCAGATCGACGTCACCATCACCGGCACCAACGACGCGGCGGTGATCACCGGCACGTCGAGCGGCATCGTGGAGATAGACGACGACCTCATCGTCAGTGGCACGCCGGTCGCGACCGGCACGCTGACCGACACCGACGTCGACAACACGTCCAACAGCTTCATCGCGGCGGCGGCCGGATCAGCCACCGACCACGGCTACGGTACCTACCAGATGACCGCGGCCGGCGTGTGGACCTATACGCTCGACAATTCCAACTCGGCAGTGCGGGCGCTCAATGATGGCGAGCATCTGACCGATACCTTCACCGTCAGCACCGTGGACGGCACCACGCAGGTCATCACCATCACCATCAACGATGATGACCCGGTGATCGCGGTCGGTCCCGTCTCTGGTGTTGAGGGTTCGCCGATCCCGCTCAATCTCGGCCTCAAGATATCTCAAAGCGATCTGAACTCGCTGTTGATAAGCAATGTGCCGATCGGGGCGACACTGAATGATGGTCATGGCAATACATTCACAGCATCGGCCGGCGATACTTCTGTTGACGTTGCAACGTGGACACTCTCGGGCCTCAGCCTCATCTCTACAAACGCCACGAACTTTTCGCTGACGCTTTTCGCCTCCGGCAGCGACGGTCTGGCGACAACGGCGAGCGAGCCGATCACGGTTACGCCGCTGCCGCCGCGCATATCCTGGTCGTCAGGCTCTTTCTCGGAACAGCCGAGCCAGAACATTGCCCTGCCTAGTCTGACGGTCACGGTCAATGGCCTGTCAGGAGAGAGCAACAGCCTTTCCTCGCTGACGCTCCTTGGTATCCCTGCTGGCCAGACCATCACCGACGGTAGCGGTCGCAACCATATTTCAACCGGTCCGACCGATCCGTTTAATTATTTGGGGTGGAACTTTAATAACTTCCATCTTGATCCAAACGGACAGGCCACGGCGTTCACAATCACCGCGGCAGCGACGTCGGTGGATGCCGAAGGAAATCTGAGCCCATCAAGCAGCGCCCTGCTAAGTGTGACAGACCCGGCGGGCATCGCCGGTTCGGAGATTAATCTGGGCCTTGCGGCCGCTCCTACCGACCCGGGAAGTCTCGTCACTGTGACGGTCGCTGACCTTCCCTTCGGATGGAGCTTGAACAGAGGCGTTCAGGTCGACGACCATACCTGGACGGTGCAGACCACTGATGTGCACTCTCTGACTGTGACCACGCCGTCGGCTAGCGTCGGCGCCGTGGTGCTGGAAGTGTCGGAAAGCTGGACCAAACCGGATGGCGGGACAGCCTCGTCACTGGTTTTTGATAACGTGGAATCCTACGCCGTCGGATCGCCGATCTTTGCGCTGGCGGCAAATGACCAGCTTACGGGAAGCAGCGGAGCCGACCAGTTCGTTTTTGCAAAACCCATCAGCCATGACGTGATCCACAACTTCGATGCCGCGTCAGACAAGATCGATTTGGTGGATTTTAGCGGATTTTCCGACTTTGGCGACGTTGCTGCTCACCTCAGCGATGATGGTGCCGGCAACGCCGTTCTCACCCTTGCCTCCGACGAAACCGTCACGCTGCAGGGTGTGAATTCCGCTTCGCTGAGCGCGAGCAATTTTCAGTTTGATCAACAAGCGGTGCTGGAAAACGCCGCGCATATGGTCATCGGCAACGGTGCCAGGCTGCCGTTGAGCGGCATCATAGAAAACACCGGTGTGATCGAACTCAACTCTAGAGGTGGAGAAACCAATCTCCAGCTCATTCAAAGCGGTGCAACGCTCCATGGCGGTGGACAGATTGTGTTGTCCGACTGCGACGCGAACATTATTTCCGGAACCGGCCCCGGCGTCACATTGAACAACGAAGACAACACGATTTCCGGAGCCGGCGAGTTGGGCAACGGCGAGCTCAGTCTGACCAACGCCGGTACTATCAATGCCACAGGCACGCATGCCCTTACGATCGATACCGGCTCGAATTTGGTGTTCAATTCAGGAATTCTGGAAGCGTCCGGCAGCGGCGGGCTGACGGTTGCAAGTTCAATCGCAAATTCGGGTGCCTTGTGGGCCAACGGAGCTACCCTCACGGTTCTGGGCGAATTGAGCGGGAACGGCAGCGCGATCATTGACGGCGCTGGCACGCTTGATCTCGAGTCATCCTCGACAGCCAATGTGGCGTTCGGATCGAGCGCTGCCGGTACGCTGAAGCTCGGGGATTCATTCCATTTCAAGGGCACGATCTCCGGCTTTGACAGTTCGGACCGTATCGACCTCGTGAATGTAGATTTTGGCACAGCATCGATCGGCTACCGTGAAAACGCAGCGGGAACCGGCGGGACACTGACGATTTCAGACGGAGCACAAACTGCCGAGCTGCATCTGCTGGGCCATTACTCAGCCGACAATCTCAGTGTCGTGACGGACCAGGCGAAAGGGACCTTGGTTACCTATCTGTCCCACGACCTGGTCGTGTGACTGAGTTGACGCCACGGTCGCACGCGATTCAGAAGGCCCCTCAGGTTGAATTCTGAAATTTGTATTGAGTGCTTTTAGTTAGAATACGACAGCCTGCCGGCGGTAAAGGATCGCCTTCCACTTCGAGGATGCAATAGCACCGCGAGCGGTATTCCGAAGCTGGACCCGCTCGACGTGCATCTGGATGACATCACCACCTGCAATACGCCATCACCTGGTTTGGATTGGCGGGTGCCGGTGGTGATCGCGTTTGCGGCGGGGCAGCTGTTCGGGCAGAAGCGGCGGTAACGAGTCTGGAAACGATGGAAAAACGGCATTTCGAACTTCGCATCAGCGTGGCACGTCCATGCATGCTGGCGTAAGGATCATCCTCAGGAATTCGAACCATGAGCAATAGTCCGACCTCCCGTACAGCCCTGATTATCGTCGACGTGCAGCGCGCGTTCGATGAATGGGAGGCCGCAGGCAAGCGGCGAAACAATCCGCAAGCCGTTGCGCGGATCGTCGATCTGCTGAACGCATTCCGAGACCATGGCGCGCCGATTCTTCACATTCGTCATGAAGGTACCCGTCCGAACTCCTCCTTCCTTCCGGGTGGGACCGGTTATCCCGTCAAGGATGAGGCGCGTGAGATGGCGGAAGAGCCCGTAATCATCAAACGCGTGAACAGCGCTTTTATCGGCACTGATCTCGAAGACCGGCTGCGCGCGGCCGATATCAGGACGCTCGTGATTTGCGGCGCGACGACAAATCATTGCGTGGAAACCACGACCCGCATGGCCGGCAATCTCGGATTTGACGCGCGCTTGGTACGCGACGCGACCTGGACGTTCGACCGGATAGGACCTGATGGCGACGCACACTCAGCCGAGGACATCCACGCGATGACCCTCGCAAATCTTAATGGCGAATTCGCCCGCATCGTGTCGGCGGCTGAGGCCATTGTAGCGCTGCGAGACATATAACGTTCCCGAACGGCGGGTGTTCTCCGGTCTGTGGCTACGCGGACTGACCGTGCAACCCACGAAACCGCAGCTAATGAGACCGAAGGAGAGCTGAAAAGCGCGCCGCCGCCGCCGATTCGCACGAATAGAGATATCGACGGCTTCTCACGCAGCCATGGCTTCTGCGGGCCGGTTTCCTGCCAGTGGACGAGGGCCACTTCTCGAATTTGACCGAGACAGCGGTCGCCTGGCTCTCGTGCGGAGGGGAAAAGAACCGGTTTCCACTTCGACCGAAAACGCTTTATGGTGCCGCTCGACTTTGCCATCGGCAAACTTAGATACTCGATCAATATCAAAGGCTTGGCGGAAACCTTAAGCCTTTGGAGGGCGGTTTGACGCGATATATTTCGACCCGGGGGGAGGCCCCCACACTGGGTTTCTGCGACGTGATGCTGACCGGGCTCGCCCGCGACGGCGGCCTCTACGTGCCTGAAGCGTGGCCGCAGCTTTCGGGCGAGACTATCGCCGGATTTTTCGGCCGGCCGTATTGGGAAGTCGCGGTCGATGTGATCCGTCCGTTTGTTGGCGGCGAGATTTCCGAGGCCGATCTCGGCCGCATGGCGAATGAGGCCTACGCCACGTTCCGCCATCCCGCCGTGGTTCCGCTCGACCAGATCGGGCCCAATCAATTCGTGCTGGAGCTGTTTCACGGCCCGACCTTGGCGTTCAAGGACGTGGCGATGCAGTTGATCTCGCGGCTGATGGATCACGTGTTGGCGAAGCGCGCGCAGCGCACCACCATCGTGGTCGCAACCTCGGGCGATACCGGCGGCGCCGCGGTCGACGCGTTCGCGGGTCTCGATAACGTCGATCTGATCGTGCTGTTTCCGCACGGCCGAATCTCCGACGTGCAGCGGCGGATGATGACGACGACGGGCGCCAGCAACGTTCACGCCCTCGCCGTCGAAGGCACCTTCGACGATTGCCAGGCAATCGTGAAGGGGCTGTTCAATCATCACAGCTTTCGCGATGCGGTCTCGTTGTCGGGCGTCAATTCCATCAACTGGGCGCGGATCGTGGCGCAGGTGGTCTATTATTTCACGTCCGCGGTGGCGCTCGGCGCTCCGGTGCGATTAGTGGATTTCACCGTGCCGACGGGGAATTTCGGCGATATCTTCGCTGGCTACGTCGCCAAGCGCATGGGCCTGCCGATCCGGTGGCTGCGGATCGCCGCCAACGTCAACGATATCCTGCCGCGCACGCTCAAGACCGGCATCTATGAAGTGCGCGAGGTTCACGCGTCAGCCTCGCCCTCGATGGATATCCAGGTCTCCTCGAATTTCGAACGGCTATTGTTCGAAGCGAGTGGCCGCGACGCAGGCACCGTTCGCCGGCTGATGGCGTCCTTGAAACAGTCCGGACGTTTCGTGTTGCCCGACGCGACACTGGCGGCGATCCGCGAGGAATTCGACGCCGGGCGTGCGGATGAGACCGAAACCAGTGCTGCTATCCGCGCCGCCTGGCGCGAGGCCGGCGATCTCGTGGATCCTCATACCGCGGTAGCGCTGGCGGTGGCAGATCGCGACACTTCGGATTCGCAGATCCCCAACATCGTGCTGTCGACCGCGCATGCCGCGAAATTCCCCGATGCGGTGGAAGCCGCCTGTGGCGTGCGCCCTGCACTGCCGGCCTGGCTCGATGGTCTGATGAGCAAGCCGGAGCACATCAAAGTCATGAAGAACGATCAGGTTGAAGTCGAACGGTTCGTGCTGTCGGTCAGCCGCGCCGCGAAGCAAGGAGTTGCCGGATGAGCGTCGATGTCACCAAGCTTCCCTCCGGCCTCACCGTCATCACCGATACCATGCCGCATCTCGAAACCGCGGCGCTCGGGGTGTGGGCCGGCGTTGGCGGCCGCGACGAAAGGCCGAACGAGCACGGCATCTCACATCTCCTCGAACACATGGCATTCAAGGGCACCGCGCGGCGCTCGTCGCGCGAAATCGTCGAGGAAATCGAGGCGGTCGGCGGCGATCTCAACGCCGGCACCTCAACAGAGACCACGGCGTATTATGCGCGGGTGATGAAGGCCGACGTGCCGCTGGCGCTCGACGTGCTATCCGACATTCTCGCCAATCCCACCTTCGTGCCGGACGAGCTGGAGCGCGAAAAGAGCGTCATCGTGCAGGAGATCGGCGCGGCGCAGGATACGCCTGACGACGTGGTGTTCGAACATCTCAACGAGCTGTGTTATCCGGATCAGCCGATGGGGCGCTCCTTGCTGGGGACGGCAAAGACCTTGAAGGGCTTTAGCCGCGATACGCTGCGCAGCTACCTTTCGACGCATTATCGCGGTCCGGATATGGTGGTGGCGGCCGCCGGCGCGGTCGATCACAAGCGGATCGTCGAGGAAGTGACGCAGCGGTTCTCGAGCTTCGACGGTACGCCCGCGCCAAAGCCGCAACCGGCGATGTTCGGCAAGGGCGGCTCCCGCGTGGTGCATCGCGAACTCGAACAGGCGCATCTGACGCTAGCGCTCGAAGGATTGCCGCAAACCGATCTGTCGCTGTTCTCCTTGCAGGTTTTCACCAATACGCTCGGCGGCGGGATGTCGTCGCGGCTGTTCCAGGAAGTGCGCGAAAAACGCGGGCTGTGCTACTCGATCTACACTTTCCATGCCCCCTATACCGACACCGGCTTTTTCGGGCTCTATACCGGCACCGACCCGGGCGATGCGCCTGAGATGATGGAGGTGATCGTCGATGTCATCAACGACGCCGTCGAGACATTGACCGAGGCCGAGGTCGCGCGCGCCAAGGCGCAGATGAAGGCGGGGCTATTGATGGCGCTGGAAAGTTGCAGCTCGCGCGCCGAACAACTGGCACGTCACGTGCTGGCCTATGGACGCCCCCTGACGGTGGAAGAGCTGGTTGCCAGGATCGATGCCGTCAGCGTGGAATCGACGCGGAACGCCGCGCGGGGGCTATTATCGCGCAGCCGCCCGGCGGTCGTAGCCCTTGGCAGCGGAAGGGGTCTGGACACGGCGGTGGCTTTTGCGGAAGGATTGACCCGGCCGAAGGTCAAGGCGCGCCTACATTGAAGGCGGTGGCGCGTTGAATCGGGTTCGGCCACCGGAGAGTATCGCACATGGCCCTGTTTCGGCTTCCATCGAGCGGACCCGCCGCGCTTGCCCCGCGCGGCCATGGCTTGTTGCTGCGCGCGCCGCAGATGTCCGATTTTCTGCAGTGGGCCCATTTGCGCGACTACAGCCGGGAATACCTGACGCCGTGGGAGCCGATCTGGCCGTCCGACGATCTTACCCGCTCCGGCTTCCGGCGGCGGTTGCGCCGCTATGCCGAAGACGTTGCCGCCGACAGATCCTATCCGTTCATCGTGTTCCGCGAATCCGATGGGGCGATGATCGGCGGCGTCACGCTGGCGAACGTCCGCCGCGGCATCGTGCAGGCCGGCACGATAGGGTACTGGGTCGGACAACCCCACGCGCATCGCGGCTACATGACGGCGGCGCTCCGCGTGCTGCTGCCGACGCTGTTCGGCGAACTCAACCTTCACCGCATCGAGGCCGCCTGCATTCCCTCCAATACCCCGTCGATCCGGGTGCTGGAGAAATGCGGCTTCAGCCGCGAAGGCCTGGCGCGGCGTTATCTCTGTATCAATGGCGTCTGGCAGGACCACCTGCTGTTCGGCCTGCTGCATGAGGATTTTCGGGGCTAACATGGAGCGCGATCAGCAAAAGCGGGCACCGGTTTTGCGTCCGAGGGTCAAGCCCAAGGGCATGCTTTGCGGATCATGCGCTGGTTTCGGGATTATGACATGCGCCTTGGGTTCGCCGCCATTGCGCTGTTATAACGCGGCCCTGGGAACGATGGTCGGATGATGTGGGATACCAGGGACGTCGCATTGGTGACAAACGTGTGGTCATGAGGGTTGCTCGGTCGAGAAGGTATTGCAGGATTGCAGTGTTGGCTGCGGTCTCGTTCGGAATGATTTGCGGCATGTCTGCCTCGCCGGCGTCGTCGCAGTCGCTTGGCGATCGCTTCAAGAGTCTTTTCGGCGGAAAGTCGGAAGAACCCGCCGAAGGAGCTCCGCCGCCAGCACCCGCCGAAGGCGAGAACGACCTGACCTGTCCCCCGGTCAGCATCCGCGCCGGCGCTTCTACCTATGCCGTGGCGGCGCCGGGCAAGCAGCCTGTCGGCAATGACCTGCGCTTTCAGGCGACGATCACCCGCACCGCGCGCCAATGTACGAAAACCGGTGACCAGATCAGCGCGCGGATTGGCATCCAGGGCCGGGTCATTGCTGGTCCGGCCGGTGCCCCCTCCTCGGTCGAGATTCCACTTCGTGTCGCGGTGGTGCAGGGCGGCGTGCAGGAGAAGACGATCGCCACCAAAGCCTACCGGACGACGGTAGCGATGTCCGAAGACAGCAGTATACCGTTCGCTTTGGTTGCTGAGGATTTGGTGTATCCGGTGCCGCCCGGAGCGACCGGCGATTCCTACATCTTCTATATCGGCTTCGATCCGCAGGCGTTGAAGCCGGAGCCGAAGGCGGTTGTGCGCAAGAAGAAGTAATTCTGCCGTCGTCGCCCGGCTTGATCGGGCGATCCAGTGCGCCGCGGCTTCTCGACCTTACCGCTGACGCCTCTGGAATACTGGATCATCCGCTTTCGCGGATGATGACAAAGCCAGAATGGTGACAAAAACAAAAAAACCGGCGCGATTATCTCGCGCCGGCTTTCGTGTTTACGAATTGAAATTTTTCAGTTTAGCTTTTCGCGAACTTCCGCAATGCCCTTGGCCAGGAGATCGTCGGCGATCTCGCCCTTCACCGATTGCGACAGGATGGTGGAAGCCGCAGCAACCGCGGCGTTGGCAGCAGCCGCACGGACATCGGCCAGCGCCTGGGCTTCGGCCAGCGCGATCTTGCTCTCGGCGGTCTTGGTGCGCCGCACGACAAAATCTTCCATCTTGGCCTTGGCTTCGGATGCGATGCGCTCGGCTTCGGCTTTCGCCGACGCGATGATGTCCTCGGCTTCGCGTTCGGCGCTGGCGTGACGGGCCTTATATTCCGCCAGCAACTTGCCAGCCTCTTCCTTGAGGTGGCGCGCGTCGTCGAGTTCGGCCTTGATACGGTCGCTGCGATGATCCAACGTCTTCAGCACCGTGCGGTGGACGCCGAAGTAGGCGAATACGCCCATCAGGATGACGAAGGCAACGGCGACCCAGAATTCCGGTTGGGCGAACATCAAAGTTATCCCTTCAAGGACGCGTCAACGGCGCTCTTCACGGACTTGCCGTCGGGCAGCACGCCGGTCAGCCGCTGCACGATCGCGGCGGCTGCCTCCGCGGCAATGCCGTGGACGTTTCTCATCGCCGCTTCGCGCGTCGAGGCGATGGTTTTTTCGGCCTCGGCGAGTTTGTGAGACAGCCGCTCTTCCAGCCTCTTGCGCTCGGCCTCCGATGCCGCATTCAGCTTTTCGCGGGTCTCGGTGCCTATCGCGTGCGCGCGGGAGCGCGCCGCCGCGAGCTCGTTTTCATAGGCTTTCAGCGCGCCGTCGGACTCGTCCTTCAGCTTCTGAGCCTCGGCCAGATCGCCTTCGATCGCCTTCTGACGCTCGTCGAGCAGGCTGCCGACGCGCGGCAGCGCAATTCGCGAGACGATCAGATAAAGCGCGACGAATGCGATCGCCAGCGACACCAGTTGCGAAGCAAAGGTGTCCTTCTGGAACGGCGGAAACGGGGCCTTGTGGCCGCCATCTGCCTCCGTGTGGGCGGTCGTGCCCTTGGCGTCGCCATGACTTTCAGCCACGGGCTTCTCCTGTTAGGCCAAATATCTAGAGCGCGAACAGCAGCAGCAGCGCGATCAGCAGCGAGAAGATGCCGAGCGCTTCGGTCACCGCGAAGCCGAAGATCAGGTTGCCGAACTGGCCCTGGGCTGCCGAAGGATTGCGCACCGCGGCGGCGAGATAGTTGCCGAAGATGATGCCCACGCCTGCGCCGGCGCCACCCATGCCAATGCAGGCAATACCAGCGCCAATGTACTTCGCGGCAATCGGATCCATGAAACGAACTCCTTCTTGAGGTTTGTTAGAGAGGCAGGTTTGCTTGACAGGCCAAGTCAGTGGCCCGGATGGATAGCATCGTTGATGTAGATGCAGGTGAGGATGGTGAAGACGTAGGCCTGGAGGAAGGCGACCAGCAGCTCAAGCGCGGTCAACGCGACGGTCAGTCCAAGCGGCAATATGGCGCCGACCCAGCCGACGAAGCCCATCGCTCCCAGCATGGTGACGAAGCTTGCGAATACTTTCAGCGTGATGTGGCCGGCCAGCATGTTGGCGAACAGACGCACGCTGTGCGAAATCGGCCGCGACAGGAAGGAGATGATCTCGATCAGCACCACCAGCGGCAGAATCGCGATCGGAATGCCGGAGGGCACGAACAGCTTGAAGAATTTCAGGCCGTTCTTGTAGAAGCCGTAAACCAGCACGGTGAAGAACACCAAAAGCGCCAGCGACGCCGTGACGATGATGTGGCTCGACACCGTAAACGTGTAGGGAATGATCCCGATCATGTTCGAGACCATGATGAACATGAACAGCGAGAACACCAGCGGGAAGAACTTCATGCCCTCCGCGCCGGCGCTGCTTCTGATGGTATTGGCCACGAATTCGTAGCTCAACTCCGCCATCGACTGGAAGCGTCCGGGCACCAGCTGCCGTCCGGCGACGCCGCCGATCATCAGCAGCGAAATCAGCGCTACCGAGATGAACATGTAGGCCGATGAATTGGTGAAGTTGATCTCCTGATTGCCGATGTGGCCGATCGTGAAGATCTTCTCGATATTGAACTGGTGGATCGGATCGATCATCCGCGCGGCATCTCTAAGGTCCGCCGGCCACGCCGGCGCTCTGCAATCAATTCGTTCGGCTTCCGCTTCTTAACGGCCGGTTCTGTCCGGAGCCACGCCCGCCGATCTCATCACGTTGATCACGCCAGCCGCGAAGCCGAGCAGGAAAAACACGATAAGCCCCCAGGGCGATGTCGACAGCAAGCGGTCGAGACCCCAGCCTATCACCGCTCCGACAACGACGCCGGCGATCAACTCCGAAGAAAGCCGGAAACCGCGCGCCATCGCCGAGGCTCTGGCAGCTCCGTCTCCACTTTCAGATCCGGGTTGGTCAGTCCCGATTTTGCGGCTGTCCCGAATTTCGGACAACCGCTGATCCAGACTTCCGAGCCTTGCGGAAAGCGCAGCTTCATCGGACGACGATTTATCGCGACTTCCATTTCCGTTGTCGTTCGTGCCGCCCGCCATGTTGTGGAGACCCGAAACAATGCTGCGGTTGATGGAAATTACGCCCCCGTCACTTTCAAAAGCCGCGCGGACCATACTGACCGCATCTAGCCAAGTCAAGATTGCGTCATAACCATCTAGCTCGTTGATTTGGTTCATTTTCTTCCTGATGTCGCCGACCCGCTGTGGAGCAATCGCCGCAGTGCAATAGCTCGGCATGCGATATGCCAAAGCTCGTCTTCCCGTTTGCGGCGTCTCGACTAATTCATAACTTGTGAGTTATGGGATTATATGCGCAGCGCACCCGACACGGTCTTCAGAATCCTCGCCGATCCGTCCCCGCCGGGCGATTTTTGAACGGCTGGTCCGCGACGGCGAGCAGACCGTGCTGACCGGCCATTCCGGCGTTTCGGGGCCACCGTTTCAGCTTTCGCTCAGGCCCCCATGCTGCATTGGAATGGCGTGGTCGACTGCGGCGGGGGGCCGGAATGAAAACGCATCTGGTGTCCCGCTATCACATCCGCTGCTGGTGACGTTGCATTAGCTGCTTGCCGTCCTGATCGCCGCCATGTTGTGCGTTGGGTTTCTCTTGTTTGCGCCGATGCCCAACATCGATCGCCGGAAGATCGGCATTCTGCTGATCCATATGTCCGCCGGGATGTTGATCTTCGTCCTGATGGCCGCCCGCTTAATTGTCCGAATGCGGACGTCGAGACCGGTGGATGCGACGACAGGTAATCTCCTGCCGGCCTTAGGCAGGAGCCAAATAATTAGCCTCTCGATGATCGATCTTGCATCGCCTTGGCGGGTCTGTTGGGATGGACCGCAGATATCCCAATTCTCCACCCGGAGCCCGCATGCCGCGCCAGATCGATTATTATTTTTCGCTTCAATCCCCGTGGGCCTATATCGGGCACAAATTGTTCCGGGAAGTCGCCAGCACCTATGATCTCAAAGTGAATCACAAGCCAGTGGTGCTGGTCGACCTGTTTTCGGAGACCGGCGGCCTGCCGTTGATGAAACGCCATCCGGTCCGGCAGCGTTATCGGCTGGTCGAGTTGCAGCGCTGGCGCGACAAGCGCGGGCTGAAATTCCATCTTCAGCCGGAGAATTGGCCGTTCAACGCGCGGCTGGCCGACGGAGTTGTGATCGCGGCGATCGAGGCCGGCCACGATCCAGATCCATTTCTGCGGCGAGCTTTTGCGGCGGTGTGGGAGGATCAGCTCAATCTGGCCGATCCCGCCACACTGGTTAAATTGGCCGACGGTTCCGGGCTTCCCGGCAAGCAGCTGGTCGAGCGTTCGGAATCCGATGAGATCAGCGCAGCCTACGAGCAGAACCGCCAGGATGCTCTGGCGGCCGATGTTTTCGGATCACCGGTCTATGTGCTCGACGGCGAGGTATTCTGGGGACAGGATCGGATCGAATTGCTCGCGGACGCGTTGAAGTCAGGCCGCGCGCCCTATCGTTCGCAGGTGTAGGATCAAGCCTGATGCTTTATCGGCTTTGAGGCGGAGCAATCCCATGATGACTGCAACATCGCCCTCGAAATTCTCCACCTGTATCGCAGCCACGGCGCTGATCTTCGGCCTTGGCGGAATTGGCGGCGCAGCCGCGCAATCGATCTCGGACAGCGAGAACGGCCGTTATGCGCTGGCGCCGGTCGCCGATGGCGTGCTCAGGCTCGATAGCCGTACCGGCGCCGTTTCGACCTGCAGCAACACCGGCACGGGCTGGGCCTGCTATGCCGTGCCCGACGAACGCGCAGCATTCGATGCGGAAATTGGCCGGCTGCAGGCCGAAAATGAAAAGCTCAAAGCGGAGCTGGCGGCGCGCGAGCCGACCGTCACCGGCAAGATCGACGAGCCGCTGCCGAAGACGGACTCCTTGAAAAAGGACGAGCCGAAGGTGGCCGATGGCGAGCGCAAGATCGAAATTCCGCTGCCGAGCGACCGCGACGTGGATCGCGTGATGTCGTTCCTCGAGCAGGCGTGGCGGCGGCTGGTCGAGATGGCTAACCGGATGCAGAAGGACGTGACCGGCAAGATTTGACGGGCCTTTGCTCCGTCGTCCCTGCGAAAGCAGGGACCCATAGCCACCGCCATTGATTGTTTTGGAAGATATCAACTCCGACCGCCCAAAATCGAGAGGCCGCGGAGTATGGGTCCCTGCTTTCGCAGGGACGACCGAGAGATAGGGTTCATGACTTCACCAAAATCGCTCTCGCGCTCTGCGTCATCTACCGTCCGCGCCACCATCATGGTGTCCTCGCTGCTGACCGTGCAAACGTCCGGGCGCGGCTTTACCGATCTCACCGCCGAGATTGCGAAGTTCGTGAAGGACGCGGGCGCGAATGAGGGCGCGGTGACCCTTTTCATCCGCCATACCTCGGCGTCGCTTTCGATTCAGGAAAACGCCGATCCGTCGGTGCTCGACGATTTGATGACGGCGCTCGACCGGCTGGCGCCAGAGAACGCCGGATGGAGCCACGACACCGAAGGCCCCGACGACATGCCCGCACATGTCAAGACCATGCTGACGGCGACCTCGCTGCAGATACCGGTCCTGAAAGGCGAACTCACGTTGGGAACGTGGCAGGCAATTTACCTGATCGAGCATCGCGTGCGCCCGCATCGGCGCGAGATCGTGCTGCAGTTTGTCGGTGCCGGCGCATGATCCGCCAAAGCACACCCTCGGGCTTGCCCGAGGGTGTGAGCGGTTTGGCGACGAGATCATGCGCCCTTCAATGTTTTGAGAGTGCAATCGGACGCAAAACCGGTGCCCGCTTTTGCGGATCGCGCTCTGCTAAAAACAAAGCTGGCCGCGGAGCGATCCGCGGCCAGCTTGTAGAGCGAGTGTTGTCCGAACGGCAGCCGCCGCCGGCAAAACCGTCAGTTCGTTTTGATATCGACGTCCTTGGTTTCCGGCAGGAAGAAGAAGCCGACGACCGCGGTGATCGACGCGAAGATGATCGGATACCACAGGCCCGCGTAGATATCGCCGGTCGAGGCCACGATCGCGAACGAGGTCGCGGGCAACAGTCCGCCGAACCAGCCGTTGCCGATGTGATAGGGCAACGACATCGAGGTATAGCGGATCTTGGTCGGGAACAGTTCGACCAGCATCGCCGCGATTGGCCCGTACACCATGGTGACGAAGATCACCAGGATGAACAGCAGTCCGATGATCGCCGCAACCTGCGGACGGAAGATATCGAACGGGTTCGACATCTTCACGATGCCTGCCTCACCCGCCTTCGGATAACCGGCCCCCTGCACGGCCGCCAGCACCTGCGGATTCGAAGTCGCCGCTGCGGTGTAAGGCACGTCCTTGCCATTGACGGTGACTTTCACGCCCGAGCCGGCCGGGCCGTACACGGTTGTATACTTGACCGATGACTGAGCCAGGAAGGCGCGGGCGGTATCGCACGGCGAGGTGAACACCCGGGTGCCGACCGGGTTGAACAGATCGCCGCAACCCGCGGGATCGGCGACGACTTCGACCTTGGTCGATTCGATGGCCTTTTCCAGCGCCGGGTTGGCGTTGGCCGAGATCATCCGGAAGATCGGGAACAAGGTCAGTGCCGCGATCAGGCAGCCTGCAAGAATGATCGGCTTGCGGCCGATCTTGTCCGACAACGCTCCGAACACGATGAAGAAGCCGGTGCCGAACAACAGCGACCATGCGATCAGAAGGTTGGCGGTGTAGCCATCGACCTTCAGGATCGATTGCAGGAAGAACAGTGCGTAGAACTGGCCGGTGTACCAGACCACGCCCTGACCCATGGTGCCGCCGATCAGCGCCAATATAACGATCTTGGCATTGCTCCAGTTGGCGAAGGCTTCGGTGAGCGGGGCCTTTGAGCCTTTGCCCTCGTCCTTCATCTTCTGGAACACCGGCGATTCATTGAGGCGCAGCCGGATCCAGACCGAGATCGCCAGCAGGACGACCGACACCAGGAACGGAATGCGCCAGCCCCAGGCGGCGAAGTCGGCTTCGCCGATGGCTGTGCGGGTGAACAGGATCACCAGCAGCGACAGGAACAGACCCAGCGTGGCGGTGGTCTGAATGAAGGAGGTGTAGTAGCCGCGTTTACCCTGTGGCGAATGCTCGGCCACATAGGTTGCGGCTCCGCCATACTCGCCGCCGAGCGCCAGGCCTTGCGCCAGACGCAACCCGATCAAAATAACCGGCGCCGCAAATCCGATCGTTGCCGCGTTAGGCAACAGGCCGACGATGAAGGTCGACAGACCCATGATCAAGATGGTGACGAGGAAGGTGTATTTGCGTCCGACAATGTCGCCGATGCGTCCAAAAACAATGGCGCCGAAGGGTCGCACCAGGAAGCCGGCGGCGAAGGCGAGCAGGGCGAAGATATCGCGCGTCGCCGGCGGATAGGCCGAGAAGAATTGCGCGCCGATGATGCCGGCGAGCGATCCGTAAAGATAGAAATCATACCATTCGAAAACGGTACCGAGCGATGAAGCAAGAATGACGAAACGTTCGTCCTTCGTCATGCCTCCGGTTCTAGCTTGCGTGGCAGCCATTGTGGACATTTTGGATCGCTCCCCGAAATCGTTGATGCAAAGCTCGCCCGATGCGCCGAACTTGGCCGGATTAAGCCACGGGCTTCAGTTCAAGGTAACATCGCCGTGAAACCTCTCCCAATAAGACTTTTGGCCCTCTGCGCTGCTACGTCCGGGAGACTACGAACATTCCAAAGGCCGGGTCATGCTCCGGCATGCGCGTATTGCGGCGCACAAACCGGCGGGTTAACCGCTTGACCGCATGGCAATATTGTGCGCTTGCATGCAACCACCGGTCAGGGGACAATTGCAGCCCTCACAAAGCGGTCACGGGTTCGCCGCAACGCTCTCGCAAGAAATAAATGACTGCCGCTGTCAGCACGCACCTCGTCATTGCCGATGACCATCCGCTGTTTCGCGATGCGCTGCGACAGGCGGATGCAAGCGACGTGACCTCGGCGAAAATCGACGAGGCGGGATCGTTCGAGGAGTTGACCGCGCTGCTTGGGCAGGATTCCGATGTCGATCTGATCCTGCTCGATCTGACAATGCCGGGGATCTCAGGCTTCTCCGGCCTGATTTACCTGCGCGCACAATATCCGGCGATCCCCGTCGTGATCGTATCCGCCAGCGACGATGTCGGCACGATCCGCAGCTCGCTGGATTTCGGCGCCTCGGGTTTCATTCCCAAGCGTTTCGGGGTCGAGACGTTGCGCGACGCGATCGTAAAGGTGATGGATGGCGACGTCTGGATACCGCCGGACACCGATCTGTCATCCGCTGTTGATCCGGATATGACGCGCCTGCGCGACCGGTTGGTGACGCTGACCCCGCAGCAGGTGAGGGTGCTGATGATGTTGTCGG
>WNFR01001909.1_pt1 | contig 21730 bp, 17 predicted proteins | sample 5400221 | NCBI WGS metagenome assembly WNFR01 (sample SAMN13153357, study PRJNA577476) | soil metagenome | isolation source: 40 cm soil under Madrone tree | place: USA:California | collected 2016-06-14 | reverse complement strand
CAAAATTGGTGCCTACTGCAGCTTAAAAGCTGAGCTGTGAGGTCGTCACGCGCAGGCTCTAAAGATATCGGGGGCTGGTCAAGTCCCCGAGAGACCAATTCTATAAGCCGACGTATCGGTACTAATCTGCAGCACCCGATTTGGACCGCTTTCGGATCGCCTACGAGCCGATACTTCGACTGTCCACCCATGAACCAACCTCGCTGCGCCGCCACAGGGATGGCGTTCTTCGAGTAGGTGAGCGATCTCAACAGCCCTTCCAGTGGGCCGGAGGAACCAGATGCAAAGTACAAAACTGTGCTGATTTGACAGACTGCGCAGAGACCCCAGCCCAGTGATTTACACTCAGAGTCCGAGATTAGGTCAATGCCTCGAATTCTAGTTACAGGCGGCGCAGCGGCGCCGCGAGCTATGGGTGCCTGTACAACTATCCTGCTGACGCTTCTTCTCTGGGGGTGGCAGGCTGCGAGTACGGCTACCGCTAACGAGAACGGAGTTCAAAATGGAGCGACCACCACAAGCCAACGACTTGGCGACAGTGTTGGTCCTCCACTCGCTCGCGATCCGATTTTTGTCTACAACAACTGGTCTGCTTACGATGAGCTCTCGGACAACATTCCATTGACCGAGCAGTTGGCCATGAAAGAGCTGGACGAGATTCTGCGCCTTCGCCGGTTTGGCGTCCGCTTCGATTACTACATGATGGACGCATTCTGGTTCGATCCCGATGGCGGCTATCGCACGTGGCGCAAGCCGAATTGGCCGAATGGACCCGATGCTTGGATCCGCAAGTGCCGCAAGAACGGTATCCTGCCCGGACTATGGTTCAGCACGAATACTCTTGTGAAAATCAATGCCGCTCCGGAATGGCAGAACTCGCTGACCCACTCGGAATTTGCCACCGCGTGCGCGCAGGCGTGCAAGCCGATCCCGTGTTTTGGGACAACTCATGCTGACTCCTTCCATGGCGAAGTTCCTGTCACGCGTTGCCTGACGCGGGACGAGATTGTTTCGGACTACGAAAAGAACACAGGGAGCGTGATCTGTCTGCACTTCAATGAAGTTGATCCCGATGCGGTTCCAGCCGTGCTGGTGGCCGGTCATGGCCCGTTCTGCTGGGGAGCAAGTGCGGCCGCTGCGGCCTATAATGCGGTGATTCTCGAATCGGTAGCGCGAATTGCGTACTACACGCTGACTATCTCCCCGGATGCCCAACTGATCGCCAGCCATCTTCGTGACAAACATTTTCTGCGCAAGCACGGTAAAGACGCTTACTATGGCCAGGAAAAAACCCAATGACCTGTGCTCTCGCGCTGATGGTTGCAGCTTCACTGGTCCATTTGTCGTTGAGTATGTCCTGCATATGCTGCACGCCAGCATCTGTGGGGTGCTGTATTGATGGTTGCTGGAGCCTTGTATTGTTTCCGTTTCGTGCCAGCCAGGTCAGAGCCGACCAGAAGTAGTGTTCATTTGCAATCGAGGAATTATGGCGAACAAGAAAATGACGTTCGGACTCATCATCGGAAACCGCGGATTTTTTCCTGATCACCTGGCGAAGACCGGCCGGGACGAGATGATTCGTGCGGTGGAGAACGCAGGAATGGACTACGTTGCGCTTTCTCCGGAACAGAGCAAGCACGGCGCGGTCGAGACCCACGAGGAAGCAAAGCGATGTGCCGAACTGTTTCGCACGAACAGCCAGCGCCTGGATGGTGTGATCGTCTCGCTGCCCAACTTCGGAGACGAACGCGCGATTGCCGACACCCTGCGTCTGGCGCGCCTGGACGTTCCCGTGCTGGTGCAGGCTACACCCGACACTCCCGCAAAAATGACGATCGCTGCGCGGCGCGACAGTTTTTGCGGCAAGATGTCCGCCTGCAACAACCTGAGGCAATACGGGATTCCGTATTCCCTGACTGCGACGCACACTGTAAGTCTGGACTCCGACGAGTTCCGGAGAGATCTCGCGTGGTTCGCCGCGGTGTGCCGGATTGCGAATGGCTTACGCAATCTGCGGGTCGGCAGCATTGGGGCCCGACCGGCCGCCTTTAACACCGTCCGGTACAGCGAAAAGCTGCTTGAGGCGCAGGGTATTTCGGTGGAGACGGTTGATCTCTCGGAAATCCTGGGGCGCATCGCGCGCCTGAAGGATAACGACCCTCCGGTGGAAGCCAAGCTTGCGGAAATCCGCAAATATGTCCCGACCGGCGGGGTGCCCGAATCCGCTCTGATCAAGATGGCCAAGCTCGGCGCTGTCATTGACGGGTGGATGAAACAATCCGACGTGAAAGTAAGCGCCGTGCAGTGCTGGACGGCGATGGAAGAATACTTCGGCGTTGTGCCCTGCACCATCATGAGCATGATGAGCGACAACCTGATCCCGAGCGCCTGCGAAGTCGACGTTTGCGGCACCATCAGCATGCACGCTCTGCGGCTCGGATCGGAGACTCCGAGCGCTTTGCTCGACTGGAACAACAACTATGGAGACGATCCCAACAAGGCAGTGTGCTTTCATTGCAGCAATCTTCCGAAGCATTTTTTTCAGGATGTCCGCATGGATTTCCAGGAGATCATCGCCGGGACGGTCGGGAAGGAAAACACTTTCGGAACCTGTGTCGGGCGCGTGAAGCCGGGCGCTATGAGTTTTGCGCGCTTCTCCACCGACGACACGGCTGGAGTCATGCGTGGATATGTCGGCGAAGGCGCATTCACCAACGATCCGCTCAACACCTTTGGCGGTGCGGGCGTCGTCGAAATTCCGGAGCTTCAAGGTCTTCTCCGCTACATCTGCGAAAACGGTTTTGAGCACCACGTGGCGGCAAACTTTTCCACGGTCGCGAGCGCGACCCACGAAGCCGTCAGCCGCTATCTCGGTTGGCAAATGTACTGGCATCGGAATTAGGGGCGAGAGATGGCGATTGTCGCGGGAGTAGATTGTTCAAATCCTCTCTCCCCGACCAAGGCTTTCAAACACATGAACAGCGCTCCTGAATTCTTGTCTACGAAGCTGTAGGCAAATTGAAGCGGTCAATTGGTCACTTCCTAAGAGTTTCCTCGTCCGCAAACCAGTTGACGACGCCGCAGTTCGGATTTTGTACGTCGAGTGGAGGCGCAACACAGTTGGCAACCTGCTGTCTAAGGCGGCTTTCAAGAATCGCACGATTCCGGTATGTCGACGATGCCCTGAACCCGGTTGACGCCCAAAAGCTATCCGGATTCGACCGGCCGCCTACCGATCGTAGATTGAGGTAAGGGATCGAAGTCTTGCGGCCAAGGGATCAGTAAGGACGCCGGGCCGATAGCGCCACTTCCAGTTGCCGCTGGTTGTGCCCGGAAGATTCATCCGCGCCTTGCTGTCAAGACCCAAGATATCCTGCAAAGGCACAACCGCTAAATCGGCAACGGATGCGAGCACTGTTCGAATCATAACCCAGTGGATTTCGGAGTCGTCTTTCAAGTCGAGATACGCGCTCGCGAATTCGTGTTCCTTCCGAACATCCTCCGGGGTACGGGTGCTGTCACGCGCTCCAGAACTTGACCACCAGCCGACGGTGGTGTCGTTGTCGTGTCCGCCAGTGTAGGCAACGAGATCGCGACTGTAGTTATGTGGGCGAAAAGATGGGCCCTGCGGATCATTGCCAAACGCAAACTGCAGCAGGCTCATACCGGGGAGAGCGAATTGCCGGCGCAGTTTTTCCACCCCCGGCGTAATCACACCAAGGTTTTCGGCAACGATCGGAAGTTCTCCCAGAGCATTCTGCAAGGCAGAGAGAAACTCTTCGCCCGGTCCTTTCATCCAACGACCGTTGGCCGCAGTAGTGTCGCCGGCGGGTATCTCCCAATAAGCTTCGAATCCGCGGAAATGATCGAGGCGGACCATGTCGAACAAGTTCAGAGATGCCCGTAGACGCTCGATCCACCATCTGTAACCGTTGGCGGCGAGTGCGTCCCAGCGGTAGATGGGATTTCCCCAGAGCTGGCCAGTGACGCTGAAGTAGTCTGGTGGAACTCCTGAAACGACTGTCGGGAGACCGTGGTCGTGGAGCTGAAAGAGGTCGGGATGAGCCCAGACGTCGGAGCTATCGTGCGCGACATAGATGGGGATGTCTCCCATGATTCGAATGTGGCGCTTCTGGCAGTAGGATTTGAGTTGTTCCCATTGACGAAAGAACTCAAACTGCCAGTACTTATGGGCCCGGATTTCGGTAGCGAGTTTCGCCGACCGCTCGCGGAGTGCCTGCGGGTCGCGACGGCGAATCGCGGGGTCCCACGTGGCCCAGGTGTTCTGCGGTTGAACATCCTTGCAGGCCATGAAGAGCGCGTAATCCTCGAGCCATGAGGCAGAGCTGTCACAGAAGCGTTCGAAGGCGGCGCGATCGGGGCGAGATGCATCGGCGCAGAAGACTTGCGCCGCACGTTTCAGAAGTCGGAGCTTGAAATCGATGACGCGGCCGTAATCGACGGAGTCGTCGGGAAACTGAGGCTTCACCAGATCGGCGGCTTCGAGAATGCCCGCCTCGCGCAGACGCTCAAAGCTGAGCAACAGATGGTTTCCGGCGAAGGCCGAAAAGCACTGATAAGGAGAGTCCGCATAACCGGTGGGATTCAGCGGCAAAACTTGCCACAACTTCTGCCCAGCGGATACAAGAAAGTCAGCAAACTCGTATGCACTCGGACCCAAATCGCCGATGCCAAAACGCCCCGGCAGGGAAGTAATGTGAAGCAGAATTCCGCTGGATCGGGGGAATTTCATCCACATTTACGATACCCAGCCCGCGCAATTCAGGCAAGGAATCGGTTGCTGCATTTTGGGATGCAAAGACGTTTCTGAACGCCGTAAAACCGTGCGGAAAGTGGTGTTCGCCGCCACGAGGCAGGTCGCTGCGCGCATTGCTATTCTAGGAAGCACGGCGCCATACGAGTTCGGCGATTGATCGGAAGGAGCAGAGTTGCCATTGAAGCGCGAATCCGGTTGGTACAAAGACGCGATCATCTATCAGGTCCACGTGCGGACTTTTAATGACAGCAATGGCGATGGAATCGGTGATTTCCAGGGTCTGGCTCAAAAGCTGGACTACGTGCAAGAACTTGGCGTGAATGCAATCTGGCTGATGCCATTTTTCCCCTCTCCGCTGCGGGACGATGGCTACGACATTTCCGATTACAGATCGATTCATCCGAACTATGGAACGCTGGAAGACTTCAAGACATTCCTTTCGAGTGCCCACGATCGCGGCATCCGGGTGATCATCGAACTGGTGGCGAACCATACCTCCGATCAACATCCTTGGTTCCTCGAATCGCGGAGTTCTCGCGACAATCCAAAACGTGACTGGTACGTTTGGGCTGATACTGACACGAAATATCGCGGAACCCGGATCATCTTCATCGACACCGAGATGTCGAACTGGGCGTGGGACCCAATCTCCAAGTCCTACTACTGGCATCGCTTCTTCAGTCATCAGCCAGACCTGAACTACGACAATCCCGCAGTACGCGAGGAGATGTGGAATGTAATGAAGTTCTGGCTGGAACTGGGAGTCGATGGCTTTCGCCTCGATGCTGTACCTTACCTGATTGAGCGGGACGGGACATCATGCGAGAACCTGCCGGAGACCCATGAAGTGATCCGGGATCTGCGCAAGAAAGTCGACGATCACTTTCCTGGGACGGTGCTGTTGGCGGAAGCCAACCAGTGGCCGGCAGACCTTCGTCCTTATTTTGGGAACGGGGATGAGTTCCACATGGCCTTTCACTTTCCCCTGATGCCGCGGATGTTCATGGGTCTGCGGCTGGAAGACCGCAAGCCAATCACGGAAATCATGCAACAGACGCCCGAGATTCCGGCCAACTGTCAGTGGTGCCTCTTTCTGCGTAACCATGACGAGCTGACGCTGGAAATGGTCACCGATATCGAACGCGACTACATGTATGACATTTTTGCTCGCGATAAGACGATGCGATTGAATCTCGGCATCCGGCGACGATTGGCTCCGCTGCTCGACAATGATCGCCGCCGCATCGAGTTGATGAACGGCATGCTCATGTCCCTGCCCGGTACTCCGATCATCTATTACGGAGATGAGATCGGAATGGGCGACAACATCTATCTGGGTGACCGCAACGGAGTACGAACTCCGATGCAGTGGAGCGGTGGATGGAACGGAGGCTTTTCAATCGCCGATCCAGAAAGACTTTATTCGCCGCCGATTCTCAACCCCGTGTATGGCTACCAGGCGGTGAATGTCTTGTCGCAAAAGCGCACCGACCATTCGCTGCTCTCCTGGATGAAGCATCTCATTCAGATTCGCCGCTCAACTCCGGTATTCGGATCGGGATCGATCGAATTCCTCCACCCGGCGAATCATCGAATATTGGTCTACATTCGGCAGTTGGGCAAGGAGACGTTTTTGATCGTCAACAATCTCTCCAGCGCCGCGCAAGCGGTTGAACTGGACCTCCGACGCTACAAGGGGAACATTCTGATTGAAATGTTCGGCAAGAATATCTTTCCGCGTGTCGGCGATCTTCCTTATCTGTTAACCATGGGCCCTTATCAGTTTTACTGGTTCCGGCTGCGACGCATCTGATCTGACGCACATGCAAACTGACTTACAGTTTCAATTCATCGCTCGGAGGTCGCAGTGCCAGAAGAGACCCTACTGACAGATGAATTCCTTCGCCAACTCATTAACGTAGGCGAGGTAGACATCGTAGTGGGCCTGCCGACCCATAACAATGCCAAGACCATTGATCCCGTCCTTAGGGCCATTCAGGCGGGCATTCTCAAATGCTTCCCTCGGGAAAGAGTCGTAATCATTAACGCTGACGGTGGATCGCAAGACGGGACTACGGAACGGGTAACCGGCGCTTCAATCGACGACGTGTGGAGCGCGTCGAAAGTTTATGCGTTGCGCACGTTGCATTCCATCAGCACTCGGTATGCGCATAGTCCTGAGCCTGGAACTGCGCTGCGGACGATCCTCGCTGCCGCCGAACTGTTGCGCGCCAAAGCCTGTGTGTTGATTTCGCCGGACTCGACGACGATTGAGGCTGACTGGCTGCAGTGGCTTGTCCGTCCTGTCTACAACGACAACTTCGACATGGTCTCCCCCATCTATGGCAGGCAGAAGTCCGAAGGCGTGCTTATGCGGAATCTGCTTTACCCCATGACACGCGCAACTTATGGATACAGAGTTCGTGAGCCCTATGCGTCCGAATTCGCAATCTCGGGCCGTCTGACAACAGACTTCCTGGCGAAAGACATCTGGAATGACGACTCGGGCAGAATCGGCGCAGAAATGTGCCTCAGCATCACTGCCATGGCCGGAAAATACCGGGTATGCCAGGCCTTCCTGGGAACGAAGGCGCAGGATCGAAGTGTTCGCGATTTACTTGCAGCCATTCGCCATACGGTCGGCGCGCTGTTCTCGTCGCTGGATAGCAATTTTCCGGTTTGGAGTGCAATCACGGCCTCACAAGCCGTGCCCACGATCGGCGCGCCGCCGGAAGTTGTGCTCGAACCACTCCGGGTAAACCGCAAACATCTTCGGGAGATGTTTGTCACTGGTGTCGCCGAACTGGAACCTGTTTTCCGATCGATCCTATCAGCCTCGACACTTTCCGAACTGCAAAGAATCGCATCTCTTGACGTCAGCAATTTCAATTACCCAGTCGACGTCTGGGCCAAGACCGTATTCGAGTTTGCGGCTTCATATCACAAATCCGTAATTAGTCGTGACCATATCATTCAGGCCCTGGTTCCTCTGTACCGCGGAAGAGCATTGACTTTTTTGCTGGAGAATCGAGAGGCGTCCGGGGAAGACATCGAGAGAAATGTGGAATCCCTTTGCGGCGATTTCGAGCGACTGAAGCCGTATCTGCTCGAAATTTGGGCTGACAGAAAGTGAGACGCTAATGCGAGAAATCATCATTAACGAACTAACACAGGCATTGCAAGAACTGGCCAAAGCCTTTGCGCACTATCTACCCCGCACGATTGTGATGCTAATCATCGCTTTCATCGGCTGGGTGATCGCCTACCTGTTCAAGGTCCTGGTGCGCAGTATTTTGCGGCTGACAAAGTTCTCCAGATTGTCTGAAAATTCAGGCGCAACCCAGCTTCTGAAGCAGGCGGCATTGCCCTCTTCGACGGAATTGTTGAGCCGTTTTGTTTTTTGGGTGGCGTGGGTTGGCTTCATTCTCCTGGGCGTAAGCGTACTCGGGATCGTAGGCCTGGAAGAGTACATCTCGCGATTCTTCCTGTTCCTGCCCCGGTTGTTCGTGTCGCTGGTCATTCTCTTTTTCGGATTGCTGGCGGCGAGCTTCTTCTCCCGTGCGGTGCTGCTGGCAGCTGTCAATGCAAACCTTCGGTCGTCACGGCTGTTAAGTATTTCAATCCGAATCATCATCAGCATCTTTGCTTTGTCGATGGTCTTCGAAGTCCTGGGCGTTGCTGAACAAACGGCGCTGATCGCTTTCGGCGTCGTGTTTGGAGCGGTAATGCTTGGCTTGGCAATTGCGTTCGGCCTGGGAGGCAAGGATCTGGCGCGCGGGTTTCTCGAGCGGAAACTCGCTACTGGAAAAAGAGAAGAAAAAGAGGATGAGCTTTCGCCTTTGTAAGCGCCCTTACGGCTAGAGCTGCCGTGTCTTTTTAAGACGGGGGTAATCTAATTTCGCGCGATCGACCGGAACGATGCCTAGAACTGTTTTAACCGGTGCAGGACGACGATATCCGTATGATCCGGATGGCGAGCGGTGATGATCTCCTGAGCGAGCAAGCTCCAATGAGTGACCGATCCCTCCGCATCGCTATCGTAGTGCACTCGATAGCAGACCTCGCACGCTTCACAGTTCAGAACACAGTGGGCGTCACTTATCAATCCGAACTTGGAAGGACGAGCGCCGTCCTTGACTGCTTCCGCATGCATCGCTCAGATTGTGACACTCGCCGCGCAAAAAACATACTATGCGAAGTGCATAGCACTGGACATCAGGCTGCCGGTTCATCGGTGCTAAGGGCTTCCGGCCGAGACCTTAGAGGAGATCGATCTTGGGCTCATGTCTGGCTGTGGGGAAAACGGCGGACACGTCTTGCCGCTTTCCCCTCCTACTCTTCTGGCTAGCCTGATAGGTGTCGGGACCTCGCGCTCCCTATTACCTTCGGGTTTCTGGCGTGCGTCCGGCTTACCGATGGAAATGGCAAGTCGACGTTCTCACGGGCGGCTTTTTCGCGCTTCAGCATTTTTCATCTACGCTCTGCTGACTATTTGAGCGCAATCACCCCAAACGTTCCCGCCAGATTGTTGCTGGGGCCGGCGGTAAAGAAGAGCTGATTCTTTTGGCCGTCGTTAGCCGTGCCCCCGCCGAACTCAATTCCCCAAAGCTGGTCGATCACGATCGGCTTGCCATTGGTGTCCTTGACCGTCCCGACAAATTGGCCGGTCAGGGGGTTGTAGGCGTTGATCGTCCCCTGGTTGGTGTTGTTCGAGACGAGCAGAGTGTTACTTAATGGTCCAAAGTTCGCGGGAGCCACCGTAATCCCCCATGGCTGATTGAGTCGGCCACCTTGGACGAGTCGTTTCAGGAGCGTTCCATTTTCGTCGAAAGTTTCGATGAAACCGCCTCCTCCGCCAGTCGCACTGGCAAAGGCGACATAGACCACCCCGTTGATGTCCTGGATTCCGAAAGGCGTAAAGCCGGCGGGCAGAGTGGTATCGGTAAACGATTTGACGAAAGTGAATGTCCCGTCGTAAATGTCAACCTTGTTGTTGACGGTATCGGCGGCAAAAAGGCGATTTCCAGAAGCCTTGCTGCTAATTGCGAGGCCTGTGTAGACGGCTCCCGCGGCCGAGTTGTTCACCTGGATATGTGCCTGATTGAAGTCGGCCTGAGGCGCCCAGCCGCTGATGGTCCCGTCCAGAGTTGCGAATAAAAAGAATGTCGACCATCCCTGGATCTGGAAGTCAGACGATCCGTTAAACACAATCCCGGTAGGGGAACCTGGCCCATTTGCAACGGCGGGAATTAGAACTCTGAGACTCTGGGCCTTGCCGGAACCGTTGTAGAGCGTCGACCAACCGGAACCATTGTCCGCGATCCAGAAAGGACTGCCCGGACCGTAGGCCAGGCCCCATGCGTTCACTATCAGCGGATCGGTGTGTTTTGCTGCGCCTACCTGATTCGAAACCAGATTCGTAAGTTGATATTGCGCCAAGGCCGGCATGGAACCCAGAACCAGTGTGATACCAAGGCAAACGACGAAAGTGAGAGCGTGACGTTGCATGCAAATCCTCCAGTGATGGCGTCTCCTTCAGAAACCGCCGAATCACGGCCTGAATGTATGCAGGCTGGAACGACAAATTCCCTGGAACTGCCAATCGTGGAATGCTACGGCGGTGGAAGCCATAGAATGTCAATGCGGTGTCATTAGATTGCACAATTCTCGACTGGCACGATGGAAGCCATCGCAATCATTCCGCAAACCGACTCATCGTTACGAAAAGCTGCTTGATCACAGCGGTCGAATTATTTGCATTTGGTTCATCACGGCTTCGTTCAACCACGCCGATTTCTGTTCGAACTAATCCTCGTTACAATCCACCCATGGAACAATCCGGGATCGCCGATCTTCCGCTTTATGGCGGGAGCGTGCCAAATGGCTCGCCGACCGCGGCTGGGAACGGCGATTCCTCCGTTGCGATTAATGGCGACGCCCTAGGTAGGGCAACCGACAGTATGGCGGCTGCATCTCACTGCTGCTCAGGACACCTGTAACTATTTCGGAACAATAGGGTTGTTCGTCAACATGCGAAGATCGCAGCTGCTCGCACTATTCATCGTTTTGTTTGTCGGCGTCTGTCGGTCGCAATCCGACACCGACTCTCTGTTGGAGAAAGCAGCGGCGGATTGCGCCGATCCTTCACGAGCGGGCAGTCCCGAATGCACGGCTCTACAGGCTCAAAAATCCGGTGGCGCTCAAGGCCGCGACCTTTCAACACCCGCGGTGCCTTCGCCGGTGCTGAAAACACCGCCAGAGTTGAATTCGGATCAACGCAATCAGATTCAGACGCTCAATCCCTCTCAGCTTGCGCAGCGAAATGTTGCACTTCGACCGGAAACCGAATTCCAGCAGATGGTCGCCGACTCGGTCGGCCGGGTTTTGCCGGTATTTGGGCAATCATATTTTGGTCAGTCGCCCAGCACCTTTGCTCCCATCGATCAATTGCAGGTTTCGGACGACTACATCATAGGCGCCGGTGATGAACTTCGAATCCGGATTTGGGGACAAGTGGAAGCCGATCTGCGGACAACGGTGGACCGATCCGGGCAAATTTATATTCCACAAGTCGGGCAAGTCTCCGTTGCCGGCATCCACTACGGACAACTCGAGCAATACCTCAGGCAGGAGATTTCGAAAGTTTTTAAGAATTTTAATGTCACAGCGAGCGTTGGACGGCTCCGGTCGATACAGGTCGTGGTTGTTGGCGATGCTCGTTATCCCGGAACCTACACCATCAGTTCACTCAGCACTTTGGTCAATGCGATTTTCGCGTCGGGTGGACCAGCTCCGCAGGGATCGTTGCGACATATTCAGGTCCGGCGCGATGGCGCTACGATTACAGACTTCGATTTTTATGACTTGCTGCTAAAGGGCGACAAGTCTAAGGATGTGCGTCTTCAGCCGGGAGATGTATTGTTTATTCCTCACATTGGTCCGCAGGCTGCGATCGCGGGATCCGTGAATATGCCTGCCATCTACGAACTGAAAGAGAACTCTAGTCTGAATGATCTGATCGAAATGGCCGGCGAGCTGAGCAATGTTGCCGACAGCAGCAGAATTACCATTGACCGCTTCGCCGATCAGGCTCGTAAGACACTGGAATTTCCTCTTGACGCGCAATCGCGCGCGCTTCCACTCAAGGATGGCGACATCGTTCGCGTATTCTCGATCGTTCCTCGCTTCGAGGACACTGTAACTCTGCGCGGCCACGTTGCAAACCCAGGGCGTTATTCCTGGAAGCCAGGCATGCGGGTCCGCGACTTGCTCCCCGACGCAAGTGCTTTACTGACTCGGCGCTACTGGAACGATCGCGCAGCTATCGTCAATGGTCGCGCCACCGAATATCCGGTTCGCGGAGAGCGTAATCAACAAGAGATGGACTTGTCCAGGAACGACATTTTTCATGATGATGCAAACGATGCCGTGCATCCATCAGATTTGGGTGCGGGTTCTCAAGTCCCAGGCGGCACAGGAACTGCCTCATTGAAGCCCGGCGAGCGGAAGCCCTCGGATACGCAACAGCGCTCCCAGTCCTCCGAAGACAATTCCGCTGTGCCGAGCAAGGCGAGAAATGTCGCCGAGGACGTGCGGCGTTATTCGCCTGAAATCAACTGGGACTACGCAATCATTCAGCGGGTCAACCCCGTAGACCTCTCCTCGAAGTTGATTTGGATGAGTCCGCGCAAGGCGATCCTGGAACACGACGAGGCCAGCAATCTCGAATTGCAACCGGGCGATATCGTCACAATTTTTTCGCAGCGAGACATTAGCGTGCCGGAGGCGAGCCGCTCTCAGTACGTGATAGTCGAAGGCGAGGTCATGCGTCCCGGCGTTTACAAACTGGAAACGAATGAGTCGCTCCGATCAGTACTCCAGCGGGCGGGCAGCCTTTCTCCCAATGCCTATGTCTATGGCACGCAGTTGACGAGGGAATCGGCCCGAATAAAAGAACAGAAGAGTCTGGATGAATTGGTCCGCACAATGGAAGTGCAGATCCGGCAGTCGGCCGTTTCCTTAGCCGCTTCGACCCAGTCCGGGGATTTGCCACGAGTACTGGCCACGCAAGAGGCGATCATCGCGCAGTTGCACACCGTGCGCGCCAGTGGACGTGTCGCCCTCCCCGTCAAGCCTGCCGATCACGAACTGTCCGCGTTCCCCGACATAGCAATGGAAGATAACGACCGGCTGACCATTCCGCGTGTTCCATCGACGGTGTCGGTGGTCGGTAACGTTTACAATCCCGGATCGTTTATTTTCCAACCTCGCAACAGCGCCGGAACCTATCTCGAAATGGCTGGCAAAGGGAAACCCCAGTCCGATCTGCACCATGCATTCGTAGTGCGCGCCAATGGCGTAGTGGTCGCCGCGAATAATGTCAATGGAGTGCTGGTAGGGACGAAATTCGAGCGGCTCCGGCTCTATCCTGGGGATCAAATCGTGGTGCCCTACAAACTACCGACTGGATCCTTCGTTCGCGGACTCCGCGATTGGTCACAAATCATTTCGCAGCTGACGGTAACGGGCGTCGTCTTATCTAACGTGCTCCACTAGGCCGGGGTTCGGAAAAGATCTGCAGGATTGTGCGCGATAAGATCAGGCTGCCTTAGCTACCATCAGGTCCTTCGCGACACTCTTCCAGCCCGCGGAGTAACGCCGGTAGCTGCCCTTGAAAGCTTCCCCGAGAACACTCGGAATCCGCGCAACCCTGGAGCGCGGCAATTGAACCCGATACTCAAGGTGCGCAATCTTGGCCTTAACCTCTCTTTGCGCCAAGTCTGCGTTCTGAAAATTCTCTCCAACCTGCTCCAGCCTATCCTCGAGTTGCCGGAATCGAGCGATCTCCGCAAGGTAAAAACTCGTGCCCGTGCTCCTGGCTCGCTTGATCCGCTGGATCGGCGCCAAGGGCCCGGGCCCAGGGCCAATTTGTTGTCCGGAATAACGACGATATTGCATGAGCGGTTCGGAGATTGGCTCCAACCGCCCACAAGCCGCCAGCAAGAAAGATATCCAGCAGTCGTGAACAGTTTCCGGCGGAATGGGTAAGATGAAATCAAGGAAGTCCTTCCTGAAAGCCATCGTCGCGCCGGTCACTACCGGACGCTTCACCAGTACATCCAGAGCTCGACCGTCATGGAACTGACTTTGTTCTCGACGGTCAAACAGAAAGGACTCCCAAAGACCCATCCCTGCAGGAGTCGATTGCTCGTCAATCAGATCGGCATCGCTGAAAACCGCTACTGGCTGGTTGGGCTGTAAGAAAGGCTTCTCGATACGAGTTAGCTTATGCCGGTACCAGACGTCATCCTGATCTGCGAAGGCGACAATGGGACCTTGGCATAAGGTAATTGCTCTTTCAAAGTTCTTAGTGGACCCTAAGTTTTTACTGTTAATCTCGACACGAGTGAAGAACGGCGCACGCGCGGCAAACTTTCTCGCAATTTCAACAGACTCGTCGGAAGAGCCATCATCGCAAATCACAAGTTCGTCTGGAGTCCTGTCTTGCGCAGCGATGCTCTCCAGCTGAGCGCCGAGGAAGCGTCCGCCGTTGAAAGTGCACATTGCTACTGAGATCTTTAGGCCCAATCTGTCTCCGAACGAGAACTAAGCGATCCCAATCATCTTTCGTGCGCGCCCCGCTGCCGGTATGACGTTCTCGATCTTGCTCCAGTCATACTTGTCGAAAAATCGGCTAAGCAGAATCGCGATCACATAAAACAAGCCGAAGAGAATTCCCGTGCCAGCAAGGCCAAACCATCCCATATCCTTCGTTGATTCGATCGTCAGCAACCCTGCCAGGAGCGCAATGGAACATACAATCGGTTTTAAATAACTCTCTCGCAGTACCCGCGAAATCGAATACCCGGTCCGCCGGTGAAATGCCGCTATAAAATAAGCCGCCGCAATAATCAAGGCCGCGGAAGTCCCTACCACTGCCCCGGCGAACCCGAACTTGTAAATCAGGACCAGGCTCAGAACAACATTGAGGACCAGTCCGAGGATTGCCGATTGGATGCCAGGTTTCATGTATCCGCTTCCTGCAAAAATCAGAAATCCGGGCCCGGTTACCAGATTGAGGTAGTTCACTGCCAGCAGGACGCTCAAGGGAACGGCGATTACAGTCATGTTGGGTCCAAGCCACAGTTCCACGAAACGATTAGAAACTGCAACGACGTAGCAAACAACCGGTACACCGAAGAGTGCCAGATATTTGTGAGTACGGTAGTAGAGTTCCCTCATTCTCGACTCATCGGCCAGGGCCTTCAATTCCGATGCCGCCGGCAGGACCGGGCTTAGGATGATTCCAAGAGCGGCTCGTATCTTCAGGGCAATATCACTTGCGATTTCGTACCATCCCACAGAAGCCACGCCGACCAGCGTTGCGAGAAATATCTTTTCCACCTGGTTGTGGACCATCACCGCCGCCTGCGTAATGTACAGACGGAGGCTGTAGCCGAACATCCTCTTCGCCTCCATCCGATTGAACTGCATTGGGTTCAGCACAACCTCAGGCAAAAGCCTCCGGACCATGATGAGATAAATGGCGACGGTCACGAAGGCTGAACCGATGTAACCGTACACCATCCCGCGCAGACCCCATCCTCGAAGCAGCAGAAAGCCGGCCAGAAATGCGCTAATGAACGTGTTCGCTGTGCTGACGATGTTAGTCAAATCCAAGCGTTGCAACCCAGTTGTTACGGAGGCGAACAACTGCGTCAGAATATTGGCGGCAATAACTGCGACGAAACAACGCAAGAGGAAGACCAGTTCGCTATTTGACACTGTGGTGCCGTGAAACAACCTGCTTGCAAGCAAGGGTGCCGCACTCCATATTGCCGCGACAATGACGCAATCTAAGAGCAAGAACAGAGTCAATCCTGAATTCAACAGTCTGGTCAATCCGTGATAATCCCGGCGTGCATAACCTTCAGCGACAAACTTGCTCAAGGTTCCTACCAAACCCAGATCCGCGAGCGATGTCAGGCCATTGATCGCCAGGAATACCGCCCACGTGCCGTACCCCGCGACGCCAATTTTGTGAAGAATCAACGGCGTCATGACGAATGGAATTGGCGCAACGAGGACGTAGCGCAAGCCGCCGAAAAGTACGTTGCGAATGATCTTGGCCCCCAGCGGCACTGGATCAGCTGCATTCTCTGTTTTATTTCTATTTCGTTGGCTTAACATTTCCGCTTGCCCGGGGTCGTAGAAAGCTGGGAGCTTCCGATCATCCTCATCCTCGGACGGTCTGGACAAGCATATGCATCATGATCTTGCCGGGTCGCCGGTACGGTTCCGCGGGCAAGTCCACAAGACTAATGAATTATAATCGACGTTGCTGAAGGAGCCGGCTTGCGGTACAGAAGTCGATAAAACAGGCCAGTTCAGCGGGTAGAAGTGTCATAAGGCGCATGTGACAGTCGAGTGGAGGCGTGAATCCCCTGATGCCATTCACTGATGCTTCAAGACCACTGCACGAACTGCAAACGCTGTTTCTCTGCACGCTTTTCCTGTATCCCTTTGCTGCGGCCGGTCACACGCTCTACATGATTCCGCAGGCCCTGCTCCTGGCGTTCGGTCTTGTTCTGCTGCCGAAGTGGGCAGCTCCGCAGGCAACTCTGATGAAAGTTGCTGTTTGCGCTCTCGCAATCGTAAGCAGTTCCACAGCTATCTTCAGAGAAGTGCTTGCGGATCGACCGGAGTTTCTGGAACCCGTCAAACTTTTAGTTAATCTCTCGACAGTGTTGTTATTTCTCTTTCTTCAGCCCGCATTCGATCCTGGTACCTGTGCGAAATGGCTGAAACGGTTCGCGGTGGTGTGGCTCCTGATTGTCGTCGGCGCATACATCCATGCCGGGACATCATCTTTGGAAATGGTTCTTTTGCTTCTGCGGCCAGAGGGAGTCACCAGCACCCGCCTTTACGAGATCGCAGAGCCGCTCGCTCCAATATTCCTTACCAAAAATATCGTAGCGATGTATGTTGTGGCCGTTTTCGGAGCATTTCTTTACTTCAAGAGGCGCGCCGGCCAATCGGTGACGCTGGTAGAAAGACTGCTGTTTTCGCTTTTGGTGCTCTCACTTTTTTCCCGTCAGGGAATCCTCTCGGCAGCTCTCTTGCTTGCGTTGGACTACTTCCTGACTAGAGAGAAGAAACTGAAGCGATGGATATTCATCGGATTTGTGATCACGGCAATGGTTATTGGAGGCTTTATTGCTTTTGCTTTCGATTTCAGCAATCCAGAAGACGGCGCGGCCGCGCGACTCGACTTATGGAGGGTGTTTTTCACTCATTGGACGAATTATGCGTTTGTCGGGCTCGGGGTGCATGACTTGAACTCGTCGCTGGAACACCTGGATATCGACAACTATCACATGTTTTTCATGAATCAGATCGCAGGGTACGGAATCATCCATTGCCTCGCATTCAACGCTCTGCTGACAATCATCACGCTAAAGTCCCTTCCGAAGAAAATTCGGTGGCTCGTTATCGCTCCATACTGGTTGAATGTGTGTTTTCAAACTTATGGTTATGAATACGGGAACCTGTTTCTGTATTGCATTGCGGGGAACAGTTGCAATCTTGCCATTGAGCAAGTTCCAGAGTTGTCGACCCCTGTGTATGGATTAAATGACCCGCTCCGGGTGAGCTGAAAATATCCATGCACACTGTGGCCGTTAACGTTGTTCGCTACAATCATTCGTTATCTGTGATCGGAGACTGTATTGCCTCGGTATTGGTACAGGAAGGGGTCGAGTGTACGGTTACGGTGACAGAGAACGGTTCCGAGGATTCGATCGAAGATGCAGTATTGTCACTATTCGGTAGCGACCCGCGATTCAAATATGAAGACAATGGAAAAAACCTGGGCTTCGCCGGGGCACATAACCGATTCATTCTGAAATCTTCTGCTGAGCTGGTCATTCCTCTCAACCCCGACACCGTGATGACGCCGGGTTATTTGCAAACCTTGGCCAGCGTATTTGTCGACCCGCGAGTGGCGGCTGCCACTGGAAAGATGGTAAGGCCAGGACAGTCCTCGGATGGTCTGCCCGTTCTCGACGGTACTGGCATCGTGATTTCACGGGGAAGGCGCGGGCGTGAGCGGGGACAGAATGAAGTAGATCGCGGACAATTTGACAATTCGTTTCGAGTTTTCGGCGTTTCGGGTACCGCCTCCGCATATCGAAAGAGCGCACTTGAGAGCGTGCGCATGGGCGAGCACGAATACTTCGACGAGGATTTCTTCGCATATTGGGAAGACCTCGACTTGTCGTGGCGGCTGAGATTGGCGGGGTATGAATGTGTCTACGTACCCGAGGCTGTTATCTACCACTCCCGGGTTGCGGGGCAAAGCAGAAGCGGCTACCGGCGGCCGGTTGAATTCATAAAACATCACCGAAGTCTTCCGCTTAGTATTCGGCGCTGGAACTGGAAGAACCAACTGTTCTGTATCATCAAGAGTGATTTCGGGTTGGCCTTCTGGCGGGATTGTCCATTCATCGCGGCGCGGCAGATACTTATGTTGAGCTACATCGCAGTCCTCGAGCCGCGAACCTTGGGCGCCATTCCGGACTTTTTTCGTTTGCTTCCCACAATGCTCAAGAAAAGACGATTGATCAAGGGCAAAAGGGTTGTCAATTCGAAGGAAATCGGAAAGTGGTTCGTGGAAAAGTGAACGTCACCGTTTGCATCCCCACCCTGGAAGGGAGCGTCCACTGGAACGAATTGTGGTCGAGCCTAGGGGTGCAGACATTGCGTCCGTCCGAGATCATCGTCCTCGACTCTGCTTCTAGGGACGGCACCGCTGATCTGGCCAGAGGTTGCGGATGTCGGGTGATCAGTATCCCGCGCGCAGAGTTTCGCCACGGTGGAACACGACAGCAAGCGGCGGAGTTGGCGATAGACGCGGACGTCATCGTATATCTGACTCAGGATTCAATTCTGGCGGATGCCGATGCCCTGGCGCGTTTGGTGGCCGCTTTTAATGACTCGTCGGTAGGTGCGGCTTATGGCAGACAGCTACCCAGACCGGGCGCTACGGCTCTCGAAGCACACGCGCGGCTCCTAAATTACCCACCGGTTTCCACGACTCGATCCTTGGAAGATGCCAATACAATTGGCTTTAAAGCGATCTTCTTTTCGAATTCCTTTGCTGCATACCGCAGGTGTGCTTTGGAAATGATTGGTGGCTTTCCGAAGCAATCGAACTTTGGAGAAGATACGGTAGTGGCCGCGCGACTGCTGCAAAGCGGATGGCGAGTGGCTTATGTTGCCGATGCTCTCGCACATCACTCTCATGCTTACAGCCACGTAGACGAGTTCAAACGTTACTACCAAATCGGACAACTTCATGGCAGCGAGCCGTGGCTTGTCCGGGACTTTGGAAAAGTGTCGGGAGAAGGGCGCAGATTCGCAGCATCGGAAATTAAATATCTGTTGAAGCATGCGCCATGGATAATTCCCGACGCCATTCTCCGTTCCGCGTTGAAATATCTGGCCTACAGGTTCGGAAGGTTCAACTCAAGAGGTTAGTCGCGCCCTCCCACACAGCATTTGATTAAGTGCGGTCGAGCCTACCGTTCCAATTCTTCTTGATCGCTTGCAGCCGCTGCCGATTCCCCGGTTGATTGGAGGCTAGAGACCATCGTTGCCTCAGCACAACCCAGAAACCTGCCAGGAATAAAGCGAGAAGCGTAACCGAAGCCACGATCAGAAGCCGATGCGGAGACGATCGTTTATCAGGAGCAATGGCGGTATCCACCACTTGAACAATCGATCCCTCGCGGGCCTCATCGAGCTTCGCGATTTCAAACTGCTTCGCCAGCAGCTCAAACACGGTTTCGTGGTACTTGAGATCGCGATATCGGCGCAGGTATTCAATTCCGGATCCAGTGACCCTGCCCTTCGAGAGCATAATGTCCGACCCGGCATCCTGATGTGATCCTGCTAACTTGTCGAGCTGGGTCTGGAGTGCCGCCAGTTCTTGCTTTGCCAAGACGAGCCGGGGGTTCTCCTCAGCGGCAAACGAACGCATACTTTGAATCTGGACCTGCTTTGCGACCACTTGGCCGCGCAAAATTGCAGCCGACTCGATCAGAGAACGAGCCTGGCTATCAATTTGTAAAACGCCAGTGGATTGCTGAGTCGCCCGCAGCGCCTCTTCCGCTGTGCCGAGTTCGTCTTTCGCCTGCTGTAATTGCTGTTCAAAAAACAACCGCCGGCGCGCAGCTTCGGTTATCGCCAGCGAGGCGGAGAGTTTACGAAATTCTTCCACATAGCCATTTGCAAGTTCGGCAGCCCGTCGCGGATCGTGATCCTCGACTGAGATGCGGATAAGCCCGTCCTTTGTGCCCGCAGTAGCTGTGGTCCGGTTTTCAAGAACCTTGCGTGCGTCGGAGAGCCGCTTTTCACGGTATTCGCCCATTAGGTTGAAACGCTGGATCAGCGCATCTTCAACCGTCCGGGACGTCAGCAACGAGACATACATGTCGGCCGGATTCTTGATCCCAAGACTGTTACTCGCCAACGAGGCCAAAGGCGCCAGGGACCCCAGCGATCCCGCGCTTCCGAGTTGCCCTATGGCTGAACCTAAAGATGTGTTTTGCTGAGGCGGCAGCATGACAATATTCGCCTCATAACGGATCGGCAACAGGAAGGCTACGGCTGTCGACAATAAAGCGGCGCCGACGACAGCGCGCAGGATGAAACGCCTCTGGCTAGCCAACAGCGCCAGAACATCGAGCACCGACGTTTCGGTCTCAGTCGCGGGCTGCGCTGCATGAAGCGGATCGGCGACGGGCGCAGGCTGAACCCTTGAGTCGCTGAGTGTTGCCACTTTAGCCATCAATACCCCGTGAAGAAAGTGATTCTAACAGCATTCGTTCACTCCAAAGGCTGCCCCTCAGGCGCAACTCACGCCCAATCCGGACAACCTCCACGGACTGTATTTGCTTCCAATTGTGATCCAGTGCTTAGGCTTGCTTTGAATATGTTTCGGACAATTCTGCCCGTCTGGTAACAGCAGATATCCAAACTTAGCTAGATGCAAATAATGGGGCCCGGTTTGCCGGTTGGCAAGGAGCCGTTACGTGAATATTGCTGGAATCGAGTTCCTCAGGTCCCAGAAACGAAGCTGGAGATGTGACCCGAAGCACTGGCTACACGCCGCACTGATCCTCACCTGTAGCCTGATGGCAAGCGCAGAGCCTCCCGGCGATGGAAACGATCCCCCGTCTACCCCTGCACCGGCCGTGACGTCTCTCGACCTGATGGGGCCACCTCAGTTGAAGTCGCTTCCCCGGAATCTGTTTCAGGATCAGAAGAATTTCTGGCTAACTCCGTTTCACATGACCAAGCAGCAGTGGCGGTGGACAGTGCCCCTGGCGTTTGTCGGCGCTGCGATGCTTGGGACTGACACGGCGATCGAAAGGCACGTTCCGACTAGCCCGACCACGGTCTCACGTGCAACGACAGTGTCGAATGCCGGGGCAGCACTTCTTGTTGGCAGTGGGGCCGCCATGTTTCTGTGGGGACAACTCGCTCACAACGAAGATCAGCGTGAAACCGGCCTGTTGGCGGGCGAAGCTGCAATCGACGCCCTTGCAGAGGCTGAGGCTTTCAAGTACATGATGGGACGAGAACGTCCTTTTGTGGGGGACGGCCGAGGGCGTTTCTTTCAGGGCGGAGATTCTTTTCCCTCGGTGCACTCGTCGGTCAGTTGGGCGGTTGCCAGCGTGATTGCGCATGAATATCCAGGTCCGCTTACCCAGATCCTCGTCTATGGGTTAGCGGGAGGAGTAAGCGCATCGCGGATTGTCGGCCACAAGCATTTTGCATCCGACGTACTGGTGGGCAGTGCACTGGGATGGTACACGGGTCGCCAAGTCTTTCGCGCCCATTCTCGCTACAGCTCTACCGAGATCGCCCAATGGGGAACATTCACCAAAG
>WNFR01001907.1_pt1 | contig 21735 bp, 23 predicted proteins | sample 5400221 | NCBI WGS metagenome assembly WNFR01 (sample SAMN13153357, study PRJNA577476) | soil metagenome | isolation source: 40 cm soil under Madrone tree | place: USA:California | collected 2016-06-14 | reverse complement strand
GTCATCGGCGCTCCCTATGGACGCGCCCGTAGATGTCGAGGAGCCACACCAACTGCTTCTCGCTCGGCTCTCCGCGCCAGCGCGCGAGCGACTTGATGAAGTCTCGGTCGCGCGGGGTGAGTTCGGGGATATGGTCCAGGCGGCAGGCGAGCGCCGCTTGCCAGGAGACTTCTTCATGGCCGGCGGGCACAAGAGGCACGCTGATGACGTCGGTCCATTGCAGGCCGAGCTCTCTGACCATGCGGTCCGCCAAGGCTGCAGCCGCGGCGCGCTCGCCGGCGTGGTCGGACCCGAACATGCCGCAGATTTTGGCGAGTTTGTCGGTGGCCTTGGGGTCGAGGACGGCTGTCATGGCGGAGACCTCCGCGGCCGCATAAGCCTGGCGTAGCTCGCAATGACGCGCCTTCGCCACAAGCTGGGCAGCCGATCTAGCTCGATCAGAGCCTGGTCCGCCGCGCCGACGTCAGCTTCGGCGCGGCGCAGGAGGTCGACCGCGGGGTGATCGGAACCGCAGTGCACGCAAACTAGTGCGGCAATCGCGCGCAGTCCGGCGACCCGCTCGACCTCGGCAATGCCGGGCATCCATGGCCCGAACAAGCCTGCCGGGGTGCGCGAGGGGGCGGTGTCGGACACGCTGCGCTTCGCCTCTATGCGGTGGCAGAGCCGTCGCGGCCCAGTCCAGCGAGGCGGACAACCAAACGAGCGAGATGGGGCGGCAGGCGGTATCTCGAGGCAATCAGGATAGCCAAGTCGAAATCAGCACCATCGGCGGCATGGGTGTGATTGGCCTTGTGCGCGGACTCGAGTTCCTTTATTTCAATCATCGTTATGTCCTTTGTCTCCCGGCAGCGCGGTGACACGCGTTTGCCGGGCTCTTTTTTGCGGGTGGTTATTCGGCGGCGCAGACGTCCTCCCAGGTCGTCCCGATCGTGATCTCGGCGACGTCGCGGATCTCGGCGAGGTGGCGGCCGGCTTTGTCGAACAACCAAATCGTCCCGCGCTCGTCGTCGAGGCGGTCGACGTTGATGGTGACGCCGGCGATGGTCACCTTCGGCAGCCGCGGCCCGTCGTCGGATTTCTCATCACTCATGTTTCACTCCACCGTTGTGATTCGAGGTTGCTCCTCGGGCCTCGCAAATTCCAGATTTCAGGAATTCTTCCGGCCGGAATAATTCCGGAAGAATTATTTAGTCCGCCTTTTTTTAGTTTTTCGCGTCGGCCCAGGTCTGTCGCGGCGGTCATGGAATTCTCGCTCGCGGGCAATTTGGCCGACTTTCTCCCACGAGGCATAGAGACCGTTGGTTTCCAGTCGGTCCCGCACGAGGGGTACTATTTTCTTAGTATCCGGCCGCTCTTCACCCGCTTCGTCGTATACCGCCCTCATCGCGATACGGACCTCGTCGTCGGTGGCGTCGCGAAGCGGTACTTTCTCAATGACTGGCGGCGGCACCTCGGCCGAAGACGAGGAGGCATCAGGTTTGCTGAGATATTCGCACCAGTCCTGTTCGTTGATGCGCAGCACCCAATGCTCGCTGTCGACGAGGCTTCGACCGTCAGAACCGATACGGATTGCTTCTCGCGGCGTGGCTTCTTTCCACTGCCACCAGCGGCCGGCGGCATAGAACCGGGCCCGCACCCGACCAGATCTCAGTACGGTTTCCAGATCATGCGGGTTGGCTTCGCCGGCGATCTCCCTGGGGTTGACCCACGGGGCCTGCTTTTGGTGCTCTGCTTCACGCCGCTGCTTCGCGATGCGCCGTTCACGCCGCAGGCGAAGGCGGTTCCAGAGGACACGTTTGATCGTTTCACTCTCGGCCGGTTCCGTGACCATGATCTTGAGCCGCGCGCGGCGGGTGGGGCGGGCAGTGGTCATGGTGTGGCCCATCAGCGGCCTCCACCATTGCCGGTCTGCCTGATATATTTGCCAGTCTGCCTGATATATTTGCCACCCTTAGTGAGGCGCTTCTTGCACCTTAACCACGCCAACCCGTCCTCAACCGGAATCAGGCCACGCTCGTCGATCGGCAGTCCCGCTTTGATCAACCCTCTGATTGTTACTTGATGGACGCCGATTCTGTCCGCAAAGCTCTTTTGATTGTCGAAGCCCGGCATCAATCGCGGTTGCCGCTTGATGTGCTTGCCGTCCGCGGTAAAGCACCCTTCGCCTTTTAGCCATTGCATAGCCGCATCGATCGGGACTAAACCAAGCTCGGTGATCGGCAGCCCTCTCTTGACCAAGTTACCGATTGTTCCTGCACTGACGCCGATTCTTTCCGCAAAGCTCCGTTGGTTGTCGAACCCTGGCATCGATTGCGGCCTCTGGCTGATATATTGGCCATCTTTGAGGAGCCCTTCGCGCCCGAGCCATTGCAAAGCCGCCTCAACCGGAATCAAACCACCTTCGTCGATCGGCAGTCCCACTTTGATCAATTTGGTGAGTGTTGCTCGACTGACGCCGGTTCTTTTCACAAAGCTACGTTTACTATCGAATTCCGGCGTCGATTGCGGGTGCCGACTGATATACTGGCCATCTTTGTCGAGGAGCCCTTTGCACTTCAGCCACACCAATCCGTCCTGAATGCAAATCTCACCGTTTGCTTCTTTCGGAAGACCCTGTTTGGTCCAGTAGAGTATCACCGTCGGACTTGCTCCGACCCTCCTCGCAAACTCGACTTGATTTTCATACTTCGCCTCGTTCTCCCTCAGCCACTCAATGCGAGCTAGTCCTTCCTGGATCTTAATAAGGCGTCGCGGCCCATATGTGACCAATTCTTTCTGTTTGACATATCTCCCAATCACGTGCTCACCAAGCTTGCAGCGGCGCGCAAAACGCTTTTGACTCTCGTACTCCGCGCCCTGTGTGATCTCCCGCAGTTCGCCGTAAATCTCCTCAATGCTTCGGTCTTTGATCTGGTAGACGTAGCTGCACTCCGGGCACCTCAGAGACCACTTATGGACGGCGGAGCATTCCGGGCAGCGGCGTATTTCCAACCCACGAGGGTAAGAAGAACTTTGGGCGATACCGCTCCGTCGTCCCTGCAGGTTCCACTCACCGTCGGTGTCAGGGAAGGGATGATCAGCAATCAGACCAGCATGATCGAGGATCGTTGTGTACGATTTCCCGTCGGCAATGCGCAGGCACCGCCCGATCATCTGGCGATACAATGCAAAGCTTTTGGTCGGTCGTAGGAGCAGCACAGCATCGATCGCCGGCAGATCGAAACCTTCCGTGAAAACTTCCTTATTCGTGAGCACGCGGATTTTGCCTGAGGCAAGGTCAGCAACAGCCTTGTCGCGTTTCGCTTGCGGGGTTTTCCAGTCGACGGACTTCGCCGGAATACCTGCCTTTTTGAAGCGCGCCGCCAACTCACGGGCGGCATCAACGGATACGCAAAACGCAAGTGCCCGGGCCGTCGGTGCCAGCTTTTCCTTGAAGTGATCGATAACGTCGCCAACAATGGTGTACGATACCTTTTCGAGGTCGCGGGGATCATACTCTTTCCCTCTCACGCGAACCCCCCGCATGTCGGGAATATTCGGCGCGAAATATTTGAACTTTGAGAGGTAGCCCTCGGCGATCAGGGCGGAGGTGCCGGGCCCGACGATCAGATGCTCGAACCAGTCGCCCAGGCCGCGGCCGTCAAGCCGCTCTGGCGTGGCCGTCAATCCCAGCAGCTTCGCGTCGGGGAAACGATCGACTAGCTTGGCCCACGACGGCGCCGCGAGGTGGTGAGCTTCATCAATTATGATCAGATGCGGATCAGGATAACGCTCAAGCCGGTAGCGAAGCGCATCGATCGAGCAGACTTGTACCTTGATCGCAGGATCTTCCCGATATCTGGGCGCAACAACGCCGTGAGAGTCGACGCCACTTCGCTTCAGTGCGGCCGAAGTCTGGGCGACAATCTCATGTCGATGGCAGACGAACCAAACAACTTTGTCCCTGTCTTTGCGTGCAATCTCGACGGCCATTTCTGTCTTGCCGGCACCAGTCGGCGCCTGTAGCAAAACCGACCGATGTTTGCGAAGCGCCTTTACGGCTTCGTCGATTAGGTCGTGTTGATAGCCCCTAAGCGTGAGGGTGCTGGCGTCCCTGCGCGCCAGCACGAGATCCAGAAGCTCTTGTTTGGTGGGATTATCCGTGATGTCGTGCATAAGGGGTGCGTCCTCTGTCGAGGCGCGCGACCCTTGCGGTGATGTGTGAGATCGATTAATTACCGAGCCATCGGCCGCTCAAAACCGAAAGCTCGGCGTGGATCTCATGCGCACACGTGCCGCAGGTCCGCGCCGATTGCTTTTCAAGCGATGGTGTCTGCGGTGGCGTGCTGCAGCGGGGGCGCCGGCGCGGCCGGCGGGGGCGACCCGCAAGGCGGTGTTCCAAATGCCCCCTTGGCCGGCGAGTCTACGGTCGGCTGGGTCGACGAGTCGGAGATCAGCGCCGGCGCGGCGGCGACGGGTCCGGGCTTGGGCGGGCGGCCAGTATCGGCATCCGCTTCTGACGTGCTGCTCCGCGGCTCACTCAGGCGGCCTTTCGCCCAATCCAAGTAGGGACCCCACGTGTAAAGCGGGATGCGGCCCCACAACTGGAACGGCGGCCCGCCGCCCCTTGACGCCATCGTCGCTAGCGTCTTCGCTTTGATGGGAAAGCCGTTCGCGGTCGAAGCTTCCGCCACATCCGCCCGCCGGAGTTGCGTCTCCGGTGTTAAATTGTCGATGCTCATCTTGACCTCGCGTTGCACGAAATTGCGCGAAGTCTCCTTTTCTATGCATTAAAAACGTGGTGTCTAACAAATACGGTGGTGAGGTCGCGCCCGTTTTTTTTGGTTTCATCTCACCACAATCTCGGTGGTGAGGCCACGCGCGATTTTTTTGGTTTTACCTCACCACTGGTCTGGCGGGCGTGTAAACCAATCGGCCGTCGCACGGTTTAGTGGCCAAGGCCAGCGCCGGCTCCCACTCGCGCCCCCAACCCGGATTTGGACGTATCCTTTATAGCTCCGGTGATCGTACTCTCGGTGATCGCGGGATCCACCGCGGCCACAATCTCTCTCAGCACTTTGAGCTCCGCGGTGGGCGTGCCCTTAGTGTCCTGCTGGATTACCTTGCCTGTGTACCATTCGACGACGAGGATGACACCCATGACAAACTTTCGAGCGGAAGGCTTCTTGAGATCGCGCCACGACGGCCCCATGGACGGGTTGTTTTCCATCCACATGATCGCGCTTTTCAGGCTGGTGAGCATGGCCTCGAGGTCTGGATAGTCATCGAAATTAACCCCACCAGGGACGGAGATACGCGGGCCGAAGCCGTAGATGTTGCGCACGCCGAAACGCCGGATGCTGGCGACGAACTTGACGGCCGCCTTGTGCATATCGTCGAAATTCTTGCGCATCTGCGGTCTGTCGGGAGGCAGGTGGATCGTTCTTGGCGTCTGCCTCTCCAGGTATCCAAGGATGACCCCCGCGAGATCGCTGAGCACTAGGTCGGCAAGCGCAAGCCTATGAACCAGTCCGTGTGCAGGTCCTATTCGAGGACGATCTGGGTCCCACTCATAACAACTTTGCCATGGACCATCGACGTCACCGACATCCCGCCTGCGACCCATAGGAAGTGCCAGTAGAAGTTCGGCACACCGTTCGGCAAGCTGAATGGCGTCGCCAGACAGTTTGGCATGTTCTACGTCGTCGAACGCGACAGTATCGTTTTTCGTCTTTTTTCTGCTAGCCATGTGCTTGCCCGCCGCGGTTACGGTCCATGTGCATTATCAACTAAGCTGATGATTTTGCTGGTGTTCCATTGGTGACTAAGGCTTCTTGCCGTTGCTTTCGGTGAGCAGTTTCCTCAAGCGATCGACGCTGCGCGGGGAGGCGCGGGCAATGCGCTCGACCATCTCCAGCACATCGGCGCCGCTCACCGGGCTGACATCGATCTTGAGCTTGGCGGCTTCCTCCAGATACCGCGGATCCTTGTGCGTGGCGAGAAATGCCGCCTGCAGAGCCTGAGCTCGGTCCTGCGGCACCTCGGGTGGCGCCGCGAAGGGCCGCGCCATCGTATAGGGTTGCTCGGTCAGCTCGATCAAAGCCAGAGCGTCGTCGGTCCCCGCAAGTTCACGCGCCGTCGGGATCTCCGCCAATTCCGGATGGCGCGTACTGCGCGCGAACTGCACGAGCACACGCATGCCGCCGCCCGGCTGGAGCCAGCCCGAGCGGAAGGTTCGCACCGTGGAAAGGTCCACGGTGCGCCCATGCACCTCGCCGCGCTCCATGGCAAGGAACATGGCGCTACTGTCCGGATAGCCGCCGACGACCCTGGCGTTGAGCCCGATGGTGTCACGCAGGATCACAGGGACGTCGCTGCCCGGCGCACCTTCGGCGCTGCCGGCGAGTACGAGCGGCGGCCCGCCCGGTCGGCGTGCCTCCGCGATAGAGGCCGCCGGCGCATCCGCACGCACGATGAGGACGTAGGCGTCGTCGACGAAGCTCGAGGATGAGCCGATCCAGGTAAATTTGCGCGGGTCGAACTGCACTGCCGCATTGGCGCCGAGCACCGCAAGAAGCGGCATGTCACGCGACAAGATGCCGATAGTGGTGCCATCCTTGGGTGCAGCGCTGTAAACAAAATTGGCGGCACGCAGCCCGCCGGCGCCCACCATGTTCTGCACCACCAAGCCGGGGTTGCCGGGAATGTACTTGCCGAGGTGCCGCGCCAGGAGGCGCGCATAGACGTCGTATCCGCCACCCGACGCAAACCCGACGACGACCTTGATGAGCTTGCCGCGATAAAAGTCGGCAACGTCGTCGGCTCGCGCATCAGATGCAGCGAGCGCCAGAAAAACAAGAATCGCAGCCCACCACCTGGACATTTGACCCTTCTCCGGCTCGATTACTCGCAATCTGGCGGGACTTTGGCGGCGCGCCGATGTACTTGCATCAAGCAGGCTGACCGACTGGCACCGCAAGGTACTTCTTCATCAGTTCGGCGGTCAGTACGACGTTCGGATCGTATTCCGGCGCATCCTCGATCTGCGCGAGGTCATTCAGGCCGCTGTTCTTGTAGATGCGGTTGATGCACGAGATCAGCCGCGCAGGCCGCCGCGGATCGCCGTTGAAGTGCTGATGAATCGTGCAGGGCGGAACGTAGATCACGTCGCCCGCTTCCCATTCGTGGCGCTTGATTTCGGCCTGGGGCTTCCACTGATAGGAGTCGGTGATCTCCACGTCGCAGTCCTGGTGGAGGTCGTAGCCGTAGCCCTCAAGCACGTAGAGGCATTCTTCGGCAAGGTGCCGATGCTTGCCTGAGCGGCTCCCCGGCGGAATGACCTGCATGTAGGCGTCCACCGTCTCCATGCGCGTATTCATCTGCTCGTTCAGGAGATGCTTCAGTAGGCCCTGCCGCGACATTTCCCAGGGCAGGTCTTCCGGATGAAGGATCTTTTTGCGCTCCGCCATGCGCACCGGCTGCGCCGCGGCATGTTCCAGCAGGCCTTCATACAGCTTCTGGTTCAGCGTACCGCTCATCCACGCCTTTGCTTCATCCCAAGCCATCGTTCAGCTTCCCCGGTTGCTGACATGCATTTTATTCGGAGTCGTGGCCGGGCTTGTCCCGGCCATCCACGTCTTTCTTGGCTGAAATCACGAGAAAGGCGTGGATGCCCGCGACGAGCGCGGGCATGACGCAGGAGAGGTGATTGGATCCCATCGAAAACGCGCCCTAGTCGGTCGGGTGATTATGGTCCTCTTCCTCATCCCGCGGCACGAAATTGCCCTGGGTCGGGGAAGGCGTTTTCGGCCGTTTCTCGACCGTGTGCTGGAACAGCATGTTCATGAACAGATACATCGGCTTGGTCTTGATCACCAACGCTCGGGCAGGCTCCCTTTCGCTGGCATTGAAATGCTGGTGCACGCAGTTGTTATGGACGATCGCGATGTCGCCGGCCTTCCAATCGTAGCGAATGCCGTCGTGGATCTCGTAGCCCGCGCCATCGAGAATGTAGAACGCGGCCTCGTTGACGTGCCCGTGCTTCTGGGTCTTGCCGCCGGGGGCATACTCCTCGAGATGGATGTGAAGGGTCTGGGTGCGCCCGTCCTCGGGCTCGACATAATGGCGGCTGAAATGTTGCGGGCCGCCGTCAAGCTTGAGATCCTTTCCCTTGATGACCCGCGGCAAGCTCCGCAGCCGGTCGAGTTCATGCTTGAGACTGTAGGCGCCTGTCAGGGCGCGGACGAAAACCCGCTCCTTGTCCGGATCATGCTGTTGGCTGCCCATGCTCCCCCTCGTGAAGGCGCATTCATCGCGCCTGGTTGATGACGACTTCGCGGTAAGCTCTGCTCCACTTGCGGCTCTCGTCCAGGTCTTTGACCGGGTCGAGAAATGAAACCGCAATCCCATCGGGGAGTGGCCGGGTCTCCCGGGTAGCCGGAAAGTAGTCGCGGTTACGCAAGAGCTCTTGTGCGTCCGTCAGCATGAAATCGAAAAACAGAACGGCGGCATCAGGGTGAGGTGCGCGCCTGGCAACGCCGACGCCTTCAAAGCGCGCGATGACCGGCGGCAGGGCGAACCAATCAACCGGCGCACCCTTTTTTTTCAGCTGCTCGACGCGGTATGCGTAAGTGGTAATCGCAAACGGCACTTCGCCGGAGATGATGAGGTTCGCCAGCAAGGTATGCCCTTTGCGCACCGATATGCCATTGGCGGTCACGATGGCCCGGAACAGTTTGAGGCCGCGTTCCTCTCCCAGTTGGTCCATCAGCGCGCCGAACCAGTCGCTATCGTCCGCCTCGATGCCCAACTTGCCTTTCCATTTGGGATCGAGGAGATCGTCGTAGCTTTTCGGAAGCTCGTCCCTCCGGATGAGTCGGGTGTTATACGCGGCGACGAACACGTTGAACCGCGTCCCCGTCCACTCTCCGTGAGCGGTCAGTGCGGCCGGATTGAGGCCGCCCAGCGCCGGCGACTTCACCTCCTGGAGCAGCTTCTCGCGGTGAAGCGATTCCATTGCGGCGCCGCCCGTCTCGAAGACATCCGCATCGAAGCGACCGCCACGCGCCTCGGTCACGCCGCGCTGGACGACCTGTTCCGAGCTGGCGCGCCACACCCGCACCTTGACGCCGTACTTTTTCTCGAAGGCATCGGCGAGAACCGTCATATCCTCGGTGTTCGCGGAGGTATAGACCGTGACCGTGCCGGCTTTCTTTGCGCCCGCAATCAGCTTCTCGGTCCGGTCCGGTCCAACGTACGACGCTACCTCCGCGCTGGTCGAGGCGGCCCCTTGCGCGAATGCCGACCAGCATGGCAAGGCCGCAAGCAAGGTCGTCAGCGCGAGCAACCGCGTCACCCGCAGACACCAATCACGCATCGCATTCTCCAGACAGGACCGAAGCGCAAAGATGATATCAAGCGGCGGCGCTGCTGAAAAGCCGAGCCCGTCGCCCGGGGCGCAGGGTGGGCAAAGTCGCCTGCCGCAGCCAACAAAATGACACACTGCCTCGCGCGACTTTGCCCACGCGGTCAAACGGTAGGTCGGACAGCGTGGGCAAAGGCGCACAAGCGTCCGTGCCGACAACCTGCTCAGGCGCGATGCGCCTTTGCCCACCCTACAAGCTCCCCGCAAGCGGGGAGAGCCCTCATCTCACGCAGCCTTCGGCGGCAAGGTCGCGATTTCCGCTTCGTAGACGTTGTCCATGCGTGGCTTCAGTCCATGCTTGGACAAGGCCTCGGCGAACATCCGGCGAATCTCGGGATCCTCGTCCGCGTAGTCGATCTGCATTCCGCCCAGGCGCCGGCTGATCCACGACATCGGAACACCCTGCGCATTGCGCGGCGTCGCGTGCTTGAACGCGAGATAGCGCGCCGGCGTCGGACCGGCGTTGAAGTGCTGGTGGAACCAGGCGTTGGGAGGCACGATCATGGTCCCGACTTGCCAATCGTAGCGGTGCGGCGGGTCGCCTTCCGGCCACATCAGGGAGTAGCCCTCGCCGCTGAGCACGATCACATGGGCGCCGGGCCCGTGGGCATGCGCCTTCTTGTAGGTGCCGATCGGGAATTGCGAGATGTGGCTCGCAATGGTGCCCCTCGCCATGTTGAAGCGGAGGTGGCCGCCGCCGGCACCACGCTCCTTGGCGCTGATGAGCGGAAGATTGACGGCATCGGGAACGAAATTCGTCGTCAGCAGAAATCCTTTCTGCTCGCCTTTGGCGCTGAAGTAATCCGGTTCGCCGGCGAAGCGATTCTTGAAGTCGTGCGCCGTGTTGAAGACGAATGCGAGGTCGTCATAGAGGTTGAGCACGGACGGGCAATTGGTAACCGCAACGAAGCGCGCCGGATGAGTGCCCGAGCCGTTGAAATGCTGATGCCAGGTGTTGAGCGGGATCGCAAACATGGCGCCCGCCTTCCACTCGAAGCCGATGCGGTTGCCGGCGTCGTTCCAGACGGTCGTCGATCCGCGACCATCGAGCGCCAGGATCATCTCCTCGTAGAGCTGGCGCTGCGGGGCAAGCTTTCCGCCGGGCGGAATTTCGCACACATAGCAGTCGTTCGAGGTCCGGGACGCCTCGTGGTTGATGAAAACGCCGGCGCCCCCGCGGCGCGCCCAGGGTTTCAGTGCGACGGTGCGAAGGTTGGGAACATAGTGGGCGCTGATGATGTCGAGACCTTCATCGCGCACCCAGCGCAGGTAAGGTGTTTCTTTCTCGGTGGCAAATTTGTCTGCCAGTTCCTGCGAAACGGTGGCGTTGTTCGCCATGCTGGCCTCCGTGGCAGATTCCTAGACGCCCACTCTGGTGTCATCGCCCGGCTTGACCGGGCGATCTAGTAACCACCGACCGGGGGTACTGGATTGCCCGGTCAAGCCGGGCAATGACACCGTAGGGGTCAACTATCCGAAAAATGCGCATCAATCACGCCTTTGCGGCCGGCAGCGCGATGCACTTCTCCGCTCGCATGCGCACGAAGATCCTGTCGCCGACCGGAGTCCTGAGCGACGGGTGTGCCCGGGCGAGCAGGACAACATCGCCGATCCTGACGCGGAAATCCAGGTATTCTCCGAGAAACACCTTGGCATCCACGACGCCGCTGCAAACAGTATCGAGGTCAGCGCCTTCCGGCTCCCGCTCCAACAACTCGACGTCTTCGGGCCTGACCGACACGATCACGGCCTCGCGGCGGCGCGGGCGGTCAAGGCACCGGACATTGAGCGTGCCGACGGGCGTTCCGACGCGGCAAAGACCGTCCCCGGTCTCCTCGATGACTTGCGCATCGATGAAATTCGTGGTGCCGATGAAATCGGCGACGAAGCGGTTGCACGGCCGTTCGTAGACCTCGCGCGGCGAGCCGATCTGCACGATCCGTCCTTCGCTCATGACGGCAATTTCGTGCGACAGCGCGAGGGCCTCGCTTTGGTCGTGCGTGACATACACGGTCGTCAGCGCGAGTTCGCGCTGCATGCGTTTGAGTTCAAAGCGCATGCGCTCGCGCAGCTTGGCATCGAGGTTCGACAGCGGTTCGTCCAGCAGCAGGAGTTGCGGCTCCATAACGAGCGCGCGCGCCAACGCAAGGCGCTGCTGCTGGCCGCCCGACAGCTTGGTGGCCGCCCGCTCCGCCACGTCATCAAGCGCCACGGCGTGCAGAACCCCCATGACCTTGTCGGCGATTTTCTTGCGATCGGGTTTATGGCGTCGGACCTGAAGCGGAAACGCTGCGTTCTGGTACACGGTCATGTGCGGCCAGATCGCATAGGACTGGAACACCATGCCGAAATTGCGTCGGTTCGGCGGAACCAAGATACCTGCCGCCGACGAGAACACGACCTTTCCGTGCAGGCTGATCTCCCCGGACTTCGGCGCTTCGAGGCCCGCAATGGAGCGCAGTGTCGTCGTCTTCCCGCAGCCGCTCGGGCCGAGCAGCGTGAAGAGCTTGCCGTCGGGCACTTCGAACGAAACGTCATGGGTCGCCCGCACCGCCTGGCCGCGGTCGCCCGGATATTCTGTGCATAGCGACTTGACGATCAGCACGACTTGGAGCGTTTCCCGGATCAGGTTGACCTACTTGTCATTGCCCGGCTTGACCCGAAGTCGGGCCTGCCCGACTTCGGCATTAAATTGTCGAAATCGGAAACATCCGATTTCGATGCAATCCAGTATCCCCGGTCGGTGGTTACTGGATCGCCCGGTCGAGCCGGGCGATGACATCTTAGAGCGCGCCAAGCTAATCGGAAAGTACGCGTAGCCCTCAGACTCCGGGGTTCGCGATGCCGAACCGCCGGTTGGCAAATCGTTCCAGCAGGACGAGGCACAGCAACGACGCGATCAGCATCACGCCGAGCGCAGAAAGCTCCACATACTGTCCGTTCTGCCAATATTCCCAGATCATGATCGACAGGACTTCCGATCCCGGGCTGTAGAGAAGAATGGAGCTGGAAAGCTCGCGTACCGACACGATCACCACATAGATCCACCCGGCAATCAGCCCGGGCTTGAGCAATGGCAGCACGACCCGCCAGAACGTCATGCCCCACGACGCGCCGCTCATGATTGCGGACTCCTCCAGCTCCTTGTGCAGCGCCAGCATGGAGGTTGAGTTATAGCGCATCCCGTAGGGCATGAATCGCGTGACGTAGGCGATGAGCATGATCCAGAGGGTGCCGTAGACGCCGATGCCGAGATTGAGGTAGCAGACCATGATGGCAAGGCCCAGGACGAGGCCGGGAAACAGCAGCGGCAGCGTCGCGAGATTGTCGATGAGCCACCGGCCGGGCAGTTTCGTACGCGTGACGACCCAGCACAGCACGGCGGTCGTCAGCGCCACGATGGTGGCGCTTGCGACCGAAAGGACCAGGCTATTCCAGACAGCGCTCGCGAAGACCGGGTAACCGAAGACGGCGCGGTAGGCGTCGAAGGTCACGTTCTGCAATGCCGCCAGCGAAGGTGCGACGTAAAACCTCTGGAGCGAGCACCAGAGGAGCACCAGGAACGGCAGTGCAGCGACGACGGTGAGATAAACCGCGAAGATCGCGGCGCCGAGATAGCGCCACCGGCCGATGCGCATCACCCGCGGCCGAAATCCTTTGCCGGTGACGGTCGAATACTTCTCGACCGCGGCAGCGGTACGCGATTGCGCATAGACGCACAGCGATGCGATCACGAGAAGCGCCACCGCGTAGCTCGATGCCAGCCCGATGTCGCTTGGATAGGTTTGGACAGCCTGATAGATCGATGAGGTGTAGACTTCGATTCCGACCGGAAGGCCCAGCAGGGCTGGCACCTCGAATGACTCGATGGCGCGCAAGAAGAGAATGAGGAAGACCGCCGCCGCCGCAGGCCAAACGAGCTTCAACGTCATCCTTAAGGCAATTTGCCACACTGTTGCGCCGCACATCAGGGCGGATTCCTCCAGCGACGGATCCATCGACCGGAAGGCCGCCGTCATCATGAGGAAGGCGAGGGGTGACTGATGCAGGCCGTCGACGAAGATCATGCCGGCCATCGAATAGATGTTTGCAACGACGCGGTCGGTGGCGAACAATTCCTGGATAGCCACGTTGATGATGCCGATTTTCGGGCTCGCCAGGAGAATCCAGGACACCGTGAAGAGAATGGCGGGGATGATCAGGGGGACGAGGGACAGCGCGAAAAAAGCCGACTTGAAAGGCGTATCAGTCCGTTCGTTCAGCCACGCAAAGAACGTTCCCACCACAAACGCGAGGCCTGCCGATCCAGCGGCGAATTCGACCGAATTGCCGAACACACGTAATGTTTCGACGCTCCAATAGGCGGTGCGATAATTGTCGACCGTCAGCTGCGCCGGCGTCGTCGCGGTCTCGGGAGTCATGAAGCTTTGCCAAAGCAGGAAGCCGAGCGGCACCAATGACAGCCACGCCGCGAGCGCCACGGCGGCGCCAATGACAAACCACTTGGCATCCGGGCGAGGAAGCCGCGCCGAGGAGATAGACAGCGTTGCTGCGCGGGTCATCACATCAATTGTGCCGGTTCGCTGGCCGCGTCGGACGACGGTTGATAGAAGGCATCCTCCATCCGGGTCGCAACGCCTTCCCGCTTCAGCGTCTCCTCAAATTCACGACGGATGAATTTATCCTCTTCGCAATACGGGATGGCGCTGCCGCCCTTGTTCAGGTCGATCGCGCCGTAATCCAACAATTGCTCGCCGGGACGCCCCGGCTTGCGCGAACGTTGATTGTTCGGGCCATGCCAGGCGGTGATGCGCAGGCCTTCCGTGCCGACGCCGAAATGCTGATGGAACCAGTCGCCGCTCATGGGCGCGGCGGAGACAAGACCCACCGGCTCGTAATCCTGGCGCAGCACCTTATCGGATTTACCGTCCTGCCATGGCGTGATGCCGAGCGCGTCCGGCCAGGTGTAGGTGTAGCCCTTGCCTTTGACGCAGATGAGCACTGCCGCCGAGGCGTGCCTGTGCGCCTTCGAATAGCGGCCGGTTTCATGCTGTCCGATCCATAAATAGAACCGGTTGCCTGCCATGGCCGGTTCGATCCGGCGGTAGCCCGGCGAGCGGCGATTGTCGAGCGGCAGCTCACAATTGACGATATCCGGGATCAGGTTGGTGCGCCGCATCGCGAGACCGCGGATCGGATCCGGCTCGATGTCGTCGCGCGGTTTGAAATAATCTTCAGCGCCGGAGAAGCGCTCGCTGAACGCATGGGGACAATTGAAGATGAAGTCCGGATTGTCGAACAGGTTCATGACATTCGGCGCGGTGGTGCCGCACAGCAGCAAGGCCGGAGCGCTTGCGGCGTTCACGATTCGATGCCACGCGTTGAGCGGCAGCGTGAACAACGACCCGGCCTGCCACTCGAACATATGCCGCCTGGTCTGGCCGTCCTGCCAGACTTCGGTGGCGCCGCGCCCTTCGACGACAAACACCACTTTTTCATAGAGGTGCCGTTCGACGTTGAGCGCGCCGGCAGCCGGCACTTCGACCACGTAGCAGCCCCAAAGCCCCTCCGTGCCGTAAAGCTGAATATAGCTGCCGCGGCCGCCGAGACGGGTCCAGGGCGCAAGCGGCAGGTCCTGCACGCGCCGCACGCCGATGCCGCGATAGACCGGCACGCCTTCGGCGTCCATGAAGCGGTCGTAGGGCATGGGCGCGCGATTGAACTTGCCCAGACCGGCATTTTCGCCGGCCCTGGGTTCATGCCAATGGAGGTGATGCGGGGTGTCGTGCATGGAAGGCCTCCTCTACCCACCGTCCTTGCCGCCTATGATCAGCTGCGTAGGGCGGAGCGTAATCCGCCGACCCACGGCGCAATACGCCTTCGGCTATTGCGCCTACCCGCCGCTTTTACCACCCATTATCAGCCTTTTCAGGTGATCCAGAATGGTCGGCGGCGCGGCAGCGATGCGCTCGATTTCTCGGAGAACCTCCGGGCCTCCGATGGGACTTACCTCCAACCTCAATTTTGCGGCGTCCTCAAGATATTGTGGATCGGTGTTGACGGCGGCGAACGCCCGCCGCAGCGCGTCCGCACGCTCAGACGGCACGCCCGGCGGAGCCGCGAACGGCCGCGACAGCTTGTAGGACAGCTCGGCAATTTCGATCAGCGCGTGCGCATCCGGATCGCGCGCCAGCTCGCGCGCCGTCGGCACGTCCGCAAACTCCGGATGGCGCGTGGCGCGGGCGAACTGGACGACGGCCCGCATCCCGCCGCCCGGCAAAAGCCACTCGGGCCTGAGCGACCTCATGGTTGAAAGGTCCGCCGCGCGTCCATTGACCTCGCCGCGATCGACCGCAAGGAAGATCGCGCCGTTATCAGGATAACCGGTCACGAGCTTTATGTTGATTCCAAGTGCGTCCCGTAGCACGAGCGGGACGTCGCTGCCGGTCGTTCCTTCCGCGGTCCCGCCGAGAATGATCGGCGGCCCGCCGGGCCGGCGCGCATCTTCGATTGAGGTCGTGGGCGCGTCCTTGCGAACCATGAGGAGGTAAGCGTCGCGCGAAAAGTCCGATGAAGAACCGAGCCAGGTGAATTTGCGCGGATCGAATGCAGCGGCCGTATTGGTGCGCAGGATGGCGAGCAGCGGCATGTCGCGGGCAAAGCTGCCGATCGTGGTGCCGTCCCGCGGCGCGACGGCGTAAAGGAAATTGGTTGCGCGCAGGCTGCCGGCTCCCGGCATGTTCTGCACCACGACGATCGGATTGCCCGGAACATGACGGCCAAGATGGCGCGCCATCAGCCGCGCGAACAGGTCGTAGCCACCGCCGGGGCCGTAGCCGACAATCAACGTGATGGTCCGGCCCTTGTAGAAATCCGCCACCGTGTCGGCGCAGGCCTGCGACACCAGTGCGAGATTGGCGAGGAGCAACGACACGCATCTGGTCACGGTGTTTTGCCTCCAGTCCGCACAGCCATTCCGCGGTGCCGATTTTAATGTGGATCCCGGTCATGTTGAACCATTTCCTGCCGGGAGACGCCGACTCGTTCGTCGCCACGCTCGACGCGGCGCGCACCTGCAAAGGCTTTCGCGCGGGCGCCGTCCTCCAACATTGCCCGCTGTAGGGGCGACCCTAAGCGGTTACCTGGGGTTACCCCAGGGCCGCCCCCGCATCGGTAGGGTGGGGGTCGGTTTGAAAAAGAGCCAGCCAATCCCATATAGGCTTCGATGACCCAAATTCTTCGCGGCAATCCTGACCGTTCGGACAATCAGAGACCAGACGACGACCAGCCCAGCGAAGCCATCGCGTCGCTTGACGCGGTATCGAGCGGCATCGCGGCCTTGGTCGATCGGGTCGGCCCGGCCGTCGTGCGCGTTGAGACGGCCCGCACTGGCCGGCGCTCTGGCGGCATCGGTTCCGGTGTCATCATCTCGCCGGACGGCCTTGTGTTGACCAACAGCCACGTGATCCACGGCCATCATGAGGCCCGCCTCACGGACACCGAAGGCCGCAGCCTGGAGGCGCGGTTGATCGGTGAAGACCGCGACACCGATCTCGCGCTGTTGCGGGTGACGGCGGCGCGGCGGCTTGCGTCCGCGGTGCTTGGCGACTCCAAAGAGCTGCGCCGCGGCCAGCTCGTGGTCGCCATCGGCAATCCGCTGGGGTTCGAATTCACCGTCACGTCGGGGGTCGTTTCAGCGCTCGGCCGTTCGCTGCGCGCTTCCAACGGTCGGCTGATCGACGATGTCGTGCAGACCGATGCCGCCCTCAATCCGGGCAATTCCGGCGGTCCGCTGGTGTCGACGCGGGGCGAGGTCGTCGGCATCAACACGGCCGTGATCGCAGGCGCCCAGGGCATCTGCTTCGCCGTCGCCAGCAACACCGCGAAATTCGTGCTTGGCGAACTCATCCGCCACGGCCGCGTGAGACGCGCTTATATCGGCGTATCGGCGCAGACCGTACCGGTGCCGCGCCGTTTTTCCCAGGAATTCGGCCTTGAAAACCGGTTCGGCGCGCTGGTCATCGGGATCGAAGCGCACAGCCCCGCCGCGGCGGCAGGTCTTAACACCCAAGACATCGTGGTGAAGCTCGGCGCGGAGTCCGTCGCCGGGGTCGATGACCTCGTGCGCCTGCTCGACGGCGGGCGGGTCGATCAACCCGTCGCCATGACGGTGTTGCGGTTCGGCAAGCTCGTGGAACTGACGGTGCGGCCGATCGAGCGCCCCTCGGCAACCTGAGGTCGGACTGTTCTCGGTCGGAGCCTCCCGCACGGGTCAGAGTTGTGATCCGCGTTTATTTTCCCGCCCTTGCTTTTCTTCCTTTCCTTGCCGCGCGGCCGACACTAAACCCACCTTGAGGGTCTGTCCGGCGTCGCCCGCGCTCCGCCTGTGCGGCCGCACGGCGACGTGCCTGGAAACATGGGCTAGCCGATTCCAAAGATGCGCCGGCCGTGCCGCGAGGTGAGCGATGGACGAAACTATCACCGACACCGAGGAAATGGTCGATCCGGCTGCACTGGCGGCGCGGCTGGCCGAGGAGATGCCGGCCGATATCGCGGAGGCGCTCAATGGGGAGATCCCGCAGGTTGCGGCCGCGGTTCTACAAAACCTGACGCTGGACACGGCGGTCGCGGTGCTCGACACCCCGGGCCTGCGGGATGCGGGCGAGATTATCGAGGCAATCCCGCGCGACCGGGTCGTGCCGATGTTGTCCGGTATGTCGGCCGATCGCGTGGCCGACGTGTTCCTGGAGCTCGACGAACCGGTCCGTTCCGAGCTTCTGGCGCGTCTCGATTCCGAGACCAAAGCATCGGTCCGGCAGCTTCTGATATACCCGGAAGAAAGCGCCGGCTCGCTGATGACCACCGAATTCGTCAGCGTCCCGGCGAATTGGACCGTCGCCCAGACACTGCAACACGTCCGCATGGTCGAGCGGAGCCGCGAAACCGTCTATGCCATCTATGTTCTGGATCCGCGGTCCAAGGTGTTGTTGCGGGCGCTGCCGCTGCGCCGGTTGATTACCGCCGACCCGAATGCCTCGGTTCTGGCGGCGGCGCCGCCGCGGCGTCCCGTCACCATCTCGCCACATGCCAGCCGCGATGAGGCGACGCGGCTGATCTCGAAATACGATCTCTTGGCCGTCCCGGTCGTGGACGGAACCGGCCAACTCGTCGGCATCGTCACTGTCGATGACGTCATCGACGCCATTGTGGAGCGACAGACCGAGGAGGTGCAACGGTTCGGCGGCATGGAGGCGATCGACGAGCCCTACATGGATATCGGATTTGCCCAGATGATCCGCAAACGGGCCGGCTGGCTATGTGCGCTGTTCGTATCGGAAATGCTGACGACGTCCGCCATGCAGGGCTTTCAAGGCGAACTTGAGAAGGCGATCGTGCTCACCTTGTTCATTCCGCTGATTATGAGTTCCGGCGGCAACTCCGGATCCCAGGCGACCTCGCTCCTCATCCGCGCCCTTGCGCTCCGCGAATTGCGGCTCGTCGATTGGTGGCGTGTGGCGCTGCGCGAGTTGCCCACCGGAATCATGCTGGGCAGCTTATTGGGCGTCATCGGCATCGCCCGCATCGCCCTGTGGCAGGTGTTCGGGTTTTACGATTACGGCCCCCATTGGCTGCTGGTCGCAGCCACGGTGGGCGCCACGCTCATCGGCATCGTCACCTTCGGCTCCCTCGTCGGGTCGATGCTGCCGTTCCTCTTGCGTGCGATCGGCTTCGATCCGGCCGCGGCGTCGGCCCCCTTCGTCGCCACCCTTGTCGACGTGACCGGCCTCGTCATTTACTTCGGGGTCGCAGCGCTTATTTTGCGCGGAACGCTGTTGTGAGGCTGGTCGGGCGCTCCACCACGCAGGCCAATTCGGGTGATTGTGTCCAAAGAGTTGTCCAAGAAGCTTCGCTGGGACATCTACATTGTGAGAGCGAAAGCCGGGCCATTCTCGGCACCGTCGAGGCGGCGAGCGAAGCTGAGGTCATCGCCAAAGGCGCAAGGAATTCAAGCAGCCCGAAATAGCGCTAATGGCGGTGAGCCGCTAGGGAGGGGATTGCAATGGACGACCAGGACCGTCGCCAACGCCAGCGCAATATCGAATGGATGCGGTTCGTTCAGCCGCATTTGCCCCTCCTTGAGCGCCGGTTTAGAATCTTGTTCGTCTTGCTAACGATTTGCTTCGCTCTTTGGGGATAACCCAGGTGTGGCCCGACGCCATCAGGCAAGCGCTTGAACCGTTAAGGGTGCTCTTTCGTGCGTTGGGCTTCTAGCCTCTCTCCCACCCACGGACGGGGAGATTTCCTGGGAGCATGGGAGAGGGCCTTTTTGAGAAAAGCCCAAAAGGACCGAAAAGGGAGCAAGAGCCAAAGGAAGGGCTAGCGCCGCTTATTTCGGAACGATCATAGTGCGTACAACCATACGATCGTCGCTATGCTTTTTGTTGAGGTCGTTCTCCAACCCCCGCGGATTTCTGATTCGTTTGTCTGGATCGTAGACCACACAGAATAGTGTGTGACATTTGGGATGCTCTCTGTATTTCGCTATGTCTACGATGAGCTGTTCGCCTAATTGTTTCGTTGAAAGGTTCAGCCGCGTCATCTTGGTTTCCAAAATTGCCTCAATCTCCGGTAAGAAGAAATCCATCCGCGATGGCGCGCCAGCATGTGAGGGCGTCCATTCCTCTGGGCGGATGTCATCGAAATAGATCATCAGAAGTGCGTGAACTAGGTCCTGCACGTCGTATTCATCGGTCACATCGAGGGTCAGGCGTCCCTCTCGGCGGTGCCGTAACTGGCACACTACCAAATGAAGCCGTTCCGCGATCCTCACTATAACGTCTTGGTACTTCGGCTCTTTAGCGGCCATTGTCTTTAGCGCCAATGGATGGCGCTCAACGCGCGTAATTGCTGCGGTGACCATGCTCTCGAGGCCTTCGACGCCATGGCGCGACGGAGTGCCAAGGAAATTTCTTTTGCTGTTGCGGTAGCGGGCCATGAGTGGCGATGAATGTTTCTCGCCATCGACAAAGGCGTCATCAAACAGGTCTCTCAACTCAAGCACCAATCGTTCTAAGCGGGCATCATCTCCCTCACCGATATAGATGTCGTTACGGACCTCGACGAATCTGGAAAGAATGCCTTCGAGTTCTCTCTTGTATCGCTGTAGCGTCGCAATCACTTCATCTCGTTGCATGGCGCTGGCAGGCCCTTCGTGATTGGAAGTCTTTGCGAGCGCTTGGAGGCCCGGCGCCAGAGCCGACTGCGACACTCGCGACCGGGACCTTATCGCCGGGGCGGCGCTATTGCGGTAGATGCCCGATAACGGGATGCCCGTGGCAAGTTGCGATGTTGAGTTGATCTCGCCTAACGGGCTCTAGCCATGATCCGGGGGGCAGGGCTAGCAATGGTTCTGCCCCCTCAGAGCTTCGGCAAACCCGCGTCTTTGAGAATACCATTTGCAGTGTGTCGAGACTTGAGGTTCACCGGAACGATAACCTGTTGGCCGGTCGCTGGGTTGTGCCACACGTCGTGGTCACCTTGGCCGTGGCGCTTGAATGCCCAGCCGGCCTCTTTCAGCTTCTCCAGGACTATCTTGCCGTAGCCCTTCACGCCGCGATCTTTACACGCCCTGTCGCGGTGAATTCAAACGGAACTTCCTGTTCTCCACTGCCTTCAAGCAAATCTTCGATTGCTCCCGGGAGCTTGTTGTAAAGCTCTGCGGCCGTTTCGGCTTCAATGTGGAGGCCAGGAAGGTTGCTTTGCTCGATGTACCAAACGCGGGCTTCCGGGTCCCAGGCGGCCTTTACCGTGACGGTCATGGGTGCTCTCTGTGTAGGTTTTGTCGTAATGTAGCAATCCGCAATTTCCTACACATCCGACATATATTGCCTTTTGTGCGGCAGGGCTAGCCCCTCCTTGGCCGTGGAAACGGCCCATCAAAATCAGTACCGCCGCAGCCAACATCAAGGTAATGGATGGAGTTTGTCCAACTCTTGTCCAAGCGGCCCAATGCTCCCGAAAGGTTCTAGCCCAACCCGTTGAAATCATTGGAGAGGCTTCGTCTCAACTCCCATAGAGATAGTTCGGCAGCCACAGCGTCATGCCGGGCCAGAAATACATGATGATCATGCATATGATCACGATAATCATGTAAGGCATCATGCCGGCGAAGATCTGGTTGAGCGTGACATGGGGCGGCGACAGGAACGCCGCTTGCAGGTTCACGAACACCAGCGTGCCCCACAGGATCGGGTCGATGTTGAAGTGCTTGAGCATCGGCAGGAAAATCGGAACGAAGATGATGATGATCTCGGTCCACTCCAGCGGCCAGC
>WNFR01001906.1_pt1 | contig 21735 bp, 16 predicted proteins | sample 5400221 | NCBI WGS metagenome assembly WNFR01 (sample SAMN13153357, study PRJNA577476) | soil metagenome | isolation source: 40 cm soil under Madrone tree | place: USA:California | collected 2016-06-14 | reverse complement strand
TCGATTCTCGACATTTATGTCTCGCTCAAGCACGGAGCAACACTAGTGCTGGTCGAAGAACAATTGGGCAAAGAACCTGCGCGACTGGCACCTTGGATTGCCGAGAAGAAGATCACCGTCTGGTACTCCGCTCCATCGATCTTGAGCCTGCTGGCACAGTTCGGCAAACTGGACCAGCACAATTATTCTTCGCTTAGACTGGTGTTGTTCGCCGGCGAAGTCTTTCCGATCAAATACCTGAAACTATTGAAGTCGTTGTGGCCGCATCCTCGTTATTTCAACCTGTACGGTCCAACGGAGACCAACGTCTGTACGTTTTACGAGGTGCCGCACCTGATTCCTGAGTCTCAAACTGAGCCGGTTCCCATCGGCAAAGCGTGTCCGCACTGCCAGCCGCTCGTGGTCACTGAAGTCGGTACCGACGTTGCGCGCGAAGCCGAGGGAGAGTTATGCATCGCTGGACCTAGTGTATTGGAAGGATATTGGAATCTACCGGAAAATACCGCCAGGGCGTTCCTGCCGCGGCGCGATACCCGCTGGTATCGGACGGGCGACATCGTTGTCGAACTTCCAGATGGCAACTACAAATTCCTAGGGCGACGCGACCGCATGATCAAGAAGCGCGGGTATCGGATTGAATTGGGTGAGATCGAGGTGGCGTTGTATCGGCACCCGGCCATCAAAGAGGCTGCGGTATTAGCGTTTCCCGATGACGATGGTGTGCCGATCAAGGCCTTCACCAGTACACGCAACGGATCGACGTTGTCGATCATCGAGCTAAAGAAATTCTGTTCCCAGAATCTGCCGCTCTATATGGTTCCCGACCTCTTCTGCTCCCTTGAGTCGCTGCCGAAAACTTCGACAGACAAGATCGATTACCAGAAGCTCAAGAGTATGAAATGAGACGGGTGACCCGGCGACAACATGGCCTTAAGCGAGATTGGCGAAATCCTCGCCGACCCCATCGGTTCGAAGTTAGTCATACTCACGCGATCAAATCATGCCATGGATTTTGAACTGACGCCTGAACAACAGACCTTGCAGAGCGTGGCGATTGAATTCGCTCGCAAGGAGCTGAGCAATAATATGATTGAGCGGGATGCTCAGCAGATCTTCTCGCGCGATGGCTGGAAAAAATGCGCTGTTTTCGGCGTGCAGGGAATGCCGATCCCCAAAGAGTACGGCGGCCGGGACGCGGACCCCATCACAACCATCGCCATGATGGAAGGCCTGGGTTACGGCGGCTTCGATCAAGGATTGCTATTCTCCATTAATGCTCACATGTGGGCCACCTCGATCCCGCTACTCAAATACGGCACGACGGAACAAAAGAAGAAATATCTTCCGGGACTATGCGACGGAAGTCTCATCGGCGCCAACGGCGCTAGCGAACCGAAGGCTGGCTCGGATATTTTTTCGATGCAGACCCGCGTCAGCAAAGATGGCAGTGACTACGTTTTGAACGGCAGGAAAATTTTTGTGACCAACGCTCCGGTCGCGGATCTATTTACGATTTACGCAACTCTCGATCCCAAGCTTGGCGCCGCTGGTATCTGCGGGTTCATCATTGAGAAAGGAACGCGCGGATTTGGCGTTGGAAAAAAGAAAGACAAGATGGGGCTGCGCACAGCACTCATGGCCGAGCTCCTGCTCGAGGACTGCCACGTGCCAGAAACAGCCCTGCTCGGGCGGGAAGGTCGCGGCGCCGAGGTTTTCAACTGCTCGATGGCCTGGGAGCGAGCCTGTATCCTGGCGACCTGTCTAGGAACAATGCGGCGCCAGCTCGAACGCTGCGTCGAACACGCTCGGAGGCGCAAGCAATTCGGCCAGCCGATCGGCAAGTTCCAGTCAGTGGCCAACCACATCGTTGATATGAAGCTGCGCTACGAAACAGCCCGACTGCTAATTTACAAGGTGGGCTGGTTGATGCAGGGGAATAAATCAGCCGATATGGACGCCGCCATGGCCAAGTTGTATGTCTCCGAATCTTTCGTGAAATCGTGCCTTGACGCGATTCAGGTACACGGGGGCGCAGGGTTCCTCACCGAACTCGAAGTCGAACGCGAACTGCGCGACTCGGTGGGCAGCACGCTGTACTCCGGCACTTCGGAGATTCAGCGGAATATTATCGCGCGAGGGCTGCGGATTTGAATGGCTTCTTCCGGTCAGTCATCGCAAAAGCTCTGGGGGACTCTTACGCGCAAAGAACGCTGGGGATTCTCCTGGCGTGGCAGGCTGATTTTGGCGTTGCTTGGATTTTCGACTGCCGTTTTACTCTTATTGAACGTCCAGCCGTTTCTCGCTGAGACCCATCGCGTGAACACTAATGTCCTGGTGGTTGAAGGCTGGATACATGAATACGCCATTCGCGCCGCGGTGGAGGAATTCAGGAGAGGTTCTTATCAGCGTGTCTTTACTACCGGCGGCCCGGTAACTGGAATCGGACACTATGTTAACGACTATCAGACTTCGGCGAGTGTAGGCGCGGACCTTTTAAAAAATGCCGGAGTGCCACCCGAGTTCGTGCAAATGGTTCCATCACGCGTAATGGATCGGGATAGAACTTACGGTTCCGCGGTCGCCCTGCGGGAGTGGCTCCATGAGCACAATATGCCCGTGCATAGTATCAACGTTTTGACAGAAGACTCGCATGCGCGCCGCACTCGCCTTCTCTTTAAGAAGGCTCTGGGGAAGAATCTTACGGTTGGCATCATTGCGGTGCCGAATCCGGATTATGATGCGCGGCGTTGGTGGCGGTACAGCGAAGGCATCAAAGACGTCGGCAGCGAAGCCTTTGCTTACATCTATGCCAGATTCTTCTTTTATCCTTCGGAACCTTCAAACGTAGAGAAAACAGCCGTAGCCTCTCAGGGCGATACCAGACAATGAAAGTAGCTATTGTTGGATTGGGCTATGTTGGATTGCCGCTGGCGATGCAATTTGCGCGCGCGAATGTCAGGGTAGTCGGCCTGGACGTCGATGCGGCAAAGGTGGACTTAATCAATCGCGGTCAAAGTTACATCAAGCACATCGAGCAAGAGGCCATCAAGGAGGCCTTGGAAGAAGAACGGCTCTGTGCATCCACAGATTTCAGCCGGATAAAAGAGGTGGAAGCGGTGATCATTTGTGTGCCAACGCCGCTGACTAAGAACCGCGAACCCGATATCTCGTTCGTTCTTGAAACAGGCCGGACGATCGGACCATATCTCTCCAAAGGCGCACTGGTGGTCCTGGAATCGACGACCTATCCAGGAACGACCGACGAGGAGTTGCGCGGCGTATTGGAGCAAGGATCGGGAATGAAAGCAGGTTCGGATTTTCACTTGGCCTTTTCACCGGAACGAGAGGATCCCGCCAATGAACAGAGCAAGGTGAAGCTAATTCCGAAAGTCGTCGGCGGTTACACTCCCGCCTGCCTAGATCGTGCCATGGCGGTTTATGGCAAAGCGATCGATACACTTGTGCCGGTCTCGTCGTGTCGCGTCGCTGAAGCTTCCAAGCTACTGGAGAACATTTTCCGGAGTGTGAATATCGCATTGGTCAATGAACTGAAGCTCGTTTACAGCGCCATGGGCATCGATATCTGGGAAGTGATTGAAGCCGCCAAGACGAAGCCATTTGGGTTTATGCCGTTTTATCCCGGCCCTGGGCTTGGCGGGCATTGCATCCCGATCGACCCGTTTTACCTCACCTGGAAAGCTCGCGAATACGGTCAACATACGCGTTTCATTGAGCTCGCTGGCGAGATCAATACGCGCATGCCAGAGCATGTCGTGCACCGTGTCGCAGATGCCTTAAATGCACAAGGCAAAGCGCTCAAAGGCAGCCGAATATTGATTCTTGGACTTGCTTACAAATCGAATGTCGATGATGAGCGCGAGTCACCCAGCTATGTGCTGATGGATCTCCTCTGCGAGCGCGGCGCCATAGTAGATTACTACGATCCCTATGTGCCGGTGATCAAGCCAACCCGTGAGCATTCGCAATTCGCCGGAAGAAAATCTGTCGAGTGGAACCGCACAACGATAGAGAACTTCGATCTTGTGCTGGTCGCAACAAATCACTCCTGTGTGAACTATCAAGAGTTGGGCGATTGGGCCCAGTGTATCGTGGATACTCGGAACGCCATGGCAGGGACACACGTACGATCTGGCAAAGTTTGGAAAGCATAGATATTCGCGCGTGCCAAACGTTGCCTTGCCAGCTCGCCGCTAAATTAAACTTAAACGACCGGTCGGACTCGGACCGAATGAGCGACACGACAGATTCGCACCGCTTGCTGTGGACTGGATTTCTGCGGTCTTGTGAACAGTTTCCCAAGCGCGGAGCGATCGACATCGCTGGATGTGAGGTGACTTACCAGCAACTAGCTTACCGTGCAAAGCGCCTGGCGGCCACGCTTCAGGCGCGCGCGGTGCCCGACGCAGTTCCGCTGACGGCAGTATTCGCCTACCGTTCTGAGACGGCGTACGCTGCTGTGCTCGGAGCTTTGATGGCCGGTCATGGATACGTACCCCTGAACCGGACGTTCCCAACAGATCGAACACGGCTGATGCTGGAGAGGTCAATGTGCCGGTCGGTGATCGTCGATGCCGGGTCCGAACCGCAGTTGGAGGCATTATTATGCAGCATCGCCATTCCATTGGTCATCATCTGTCCAGACCGCGCCGATGTGACTGAATTAGCAGCCAAGTTTCCGGCGCATCGGATTATAGGAGCGAATGAGCTGGCTGATGCCGAGCGATGGCATCCGGTCGATGTCTCTGTCGATTCAATTGCTTATCTGCTCTTCACTTCGGGGAGCACGGGGCAACCGAAAGGTGTGATGGTGTCCCACGCTAACATGCTTCATTACCTGGACTGCGCCACGAAGCGCTACGGCTTCACGAGCAACGATCGCGTCTCGCAAACGTTCGACCTTACATTCGATTTGTCAGCACACGACATGTTCGTGGCATGGGAGAGTGGGGCGTGCCTGTGTTGCCTCACTCAGAAACAATTGATCAATCCGTGCGCATTTGTAAATGACGCGCGATTGACGGTCTGGTTTTCCGTCCCGTCCACGGCAGCGTTCATGCGCCGATTCGGAGTTCTGAAACCGGGCATGTATCCGGGGTTGCGATTGAGTTTGTTTTGCGGTGAGGCCTTGCCTGTGGAGATCGTACGTCACTGGGCGCTCGCAGCACCGAATTCGGTGATTGAGAATATCTACGGCCCCACGGAGCTGACCATTGCCTGCACTGCCTACCGGTGGGACAATACAAAGTCACCTGACGAATGCGCGCAAGGAATCGTGCCGATCGGCCAACCATTCGACGGCATGCGAGCGTTGATCGTCGATGAGCAGTTGCGCGAAGTGAAACATGGGACGGAGGGTGAGCTGCTCATGACTGGTCCGCAGCTGAGCCTGGGTTACTGGCAGGATGAAGAAAAGACTCGACAGGCATTTGTTCCCGTTGCCGGCAACAATGGCACCTACTATAGAACGGGAGATCGCGTCCGCCGGCCTGCGGTGAACGGACCGCTCGTCTATTTGGGACGGCTTGACAATCAGATTAAAGTGCGCGGCTACAGAGTCGAGCTAGGTGAGGTGGAGGCCGTTGTAAGGCAGCTATCCGGATTAGATGGAGTCGTTGCCCTGGGGTGGCCCACGACAGAAAGCGGTCCCGATGGAATCGAAGTTTTCTTAGAGACCGACAGTTTCGACACAAAGGCGCTGGTGAGTCAGCTCAAAGGAAAGCTGCCCGTGTACATGCTGCCTCGCAATGTTCTGGCTCTACGCCGGTTCCCGCTAAACGCAAACGGCAAATACGATCGAAAAGCATTGCAACTGATTCTTGAAAAGACTTTTAGATCAGATCAGCCTCGAGCAGCGATACCACATCCTGCTGGCGACGCAGTCTAAACTGGGTTCCAATCTGCCTCGTCTTTCGGCGGTTCTTCCGTAGAACAGTTTACCGCGTATTTTCATAGCAGCATCGAGCGAGGTTGGCCCGGGCAATGCACTGAAACGCCCGATTAAAATGTGCTTTGAACGGACCAGCAATCAACCGCGCCCCAGAGCGCTTGGGCCGAGTTCGAAACAAGAAGTCTCCATCATTGGATTTCATGGCTCAGAACGTCGGAATCGCTAACCTTGGAAGATCTGCCTGTATTCCATTGATAATCAGGAATTTAGATGATTTGTATAGAATCGAGTGTCGGAAATCCTTACGTCTTTATCATTTCGTCCCAATCTCACCACAACTCGCAATTCACTAATCACCAATCACTTACATAACTCGATTATAGTTGGTATTCCGTGTGCTTATATGTTTTGGGACGGTACCCGATTTACATTAATAGACGACGGTACCCGATTAACAGATGCAACCGGTGATCGTCTGGAAGTCGCCTCCTCTTCATCGTCTGCTCAAGTCTTGCTCAGGCTCTTCCGAGCGGTCGAAAGTTCGATTAGTGGCACTGCGTTGGTTTGTAGTAGCGCACTTCATTGCAGTCTCGTCTGCGAGCGCCCAGGAGCCTGGTACCGTCGGGCAGTTTTCATCGGTGATAACCTGGCCAAACATGGCGGTCCACGCTCATGTGCTCCCCACGGGCAGGGTGCTATGGTGGCCCGCGTATGACTTAGGCGACAACCCCACACTCTGGGATCCATCGACGAACACGAATACTGCGGCTACGCATGCAGGAGCAAACATTTTCTGTTCAGGCCATGCCTTTTTGGCCAATGGCCAGCTCTTAGTAGCCGGTGGGCACCTAACCAGCTTCGTGGGGCTGCCTAATGCCTACACCTATAATCCCTTGGACGATACCTGGACGCGGCTGCCTGATATGAATAACAGTCGATGGTACCCGACGAGTACCACGCTGCCGAACGGAGACGTGCTCGTGATCAGTGGCTGGATCAATACGACCGTGGGTGACAATGTCGAGCCTCAGGTATGGCAGAGTGCAACGGCATCCTGGCGCAACCTGAGCACAGCGCACCTGGCCCTGCCGTGGTATCCATTTATGTTTGTTGCGCCTAACGGAAAGGTGTTCTGTGCTGGACCCAGCCAGACGACCCGGTACCTTGATGTTACTGGCACTGGCGCTTGGAGCTCGTTGGGGAATAGCAACTACGGGGATCGTAATTGGGGATCATCAGTGATGTACGACGATGGCAAATTACTGCTCATGGGTGGAAGCCCATGCGCATTTTATAGTAACGATTGCACCACCCTTCCAACGGCAACCGCAGAGCTAATCGACCTGAACAGTCCGACGCCTGCCTGGGAGTACACTGGATCGATGGTGACGGGAGGACGCAGACTCCACAACGCTACATTGCTCCCGGATGGCAAAGTCCTGGTGACCGGCGGAAGCAGAACAGCTGAGAGTGCGAGCGGTAACTCGAGCAATCCAGCATACGCATGCGAGCTGTGGGATCCGGGAACCGGGACGTGGACAACGATGGCGAGCCTTACCAAATATCGAGGCTATCACTCCATCGCGCTCTTGCTGCCGGACGGGCGCGTTTTGTCAGCCGGCGGCCAGGGTGGGGGATCCTCAGCAGAAATATATTCACCTCCTTATCTGTTCCACGGCTCCCGCCCAACTATCACGTCTGCGCCCGCGAACGTTGGGTACGGGCAGTCGTTTTTCGTGGGCACACCCAACGCCACCAGCATTTCAACTGTCACACTGATCGCACTTTCTTCCGTGACACATGGCTTTAACATGGGCCAGCGCATCAGCCGGCCTCTGTTCTCGCAAGCTACGGGCGGCCTGAACGTAACCGCGCCTTCAAACCCTAACATCACTCCGCCGGGCTACTACATGCTGTTCATCTTGAATTCGAACGGCGTCCCTTCAGTGGCAAATATTGTCCAAATTAATAGTACCACACCTACACCTACACCGACCCCGACTGCAACACCACCGTCGACTCCTACGCCCAGCCCAACACCGACTGGCACCCCGACCCCGACCCCAACCCCAACGCCGACTGCAACCCCGGCCCCAACGCCAACGCCAACACCGACTCCAACCCCAACACCGGCTCCATCCCCAACCCCAACTCCAAGTCCTACACCAACACCAACTTCTAGCCCGACTCCAACCCCAACTCCTATGCCGAGCCCGACGCCTAGCGCCACAGCGACGCCAACACCCACACCGACTCCGAACCCAACCCCAACACCTACCCCAACGTCAACTCCGACTCCTAGCCCGACGGTAACGCCGACGCCAACGCCGACGCCGATTTCTCAATGCACTGTTCCTAATTTTATTGGTGTCCGATTAAATCGGGCGCAGCAGCTCTGGAACAGCGCGGGCTTCACGACGACCGTCACCGCAATCGGCCCCGGCGGTCACGCGATTATCTCACAGAGCCTGCCCGCAGGATACATTGGCTCTTGCTCTACCACGACAATCACCGTTACGGCGCGATAACCAAAGTAAACAGCATCCATGAAGCGACAGTATATTTCACCCGCCCATGAGAAGTGTTGCAGTTTTCCTTAGCGCTTGTCCCAACAAACCAACAACCAGGAGGATCCAAGACAATGTTAAAGATAATGCTCACTGGTTTCATGCTCCCGTTGCTTTTGCTTTTTTGCCCGCCTGAGGCAGGTTCGAGTAATTCTGGGAAGCAGAAAAGTCCGGACAGCCCGGCGGAGGCGGGGAGCGGGACACTTCAGAAGATGATTGTCGCCAGCGGGAGCGCGACGATGGAGATCGATCTGAACCGGCTCAACAACGGAGTCAACTCCACGACAGAAAAATTGGAGACATTGCGTTTTGCGGTGGTGCCGAATTCCTTCTTTCCGATTCTGGTTTTTAACAATGTCCTGCGCGGTCCCGAGCTGGGGTCGATGGGACTGATCCCGCAAAATAGCATCGCGCTTCCCGCAGCATTAACTGCGTCGCTCAATCAGCTGGCCATCGAAAAGATCGACTGGAGCGCGCCTTTCGACATCGTGGTGCGCGACGGCAGAAGCGGGTTTGTGTTTTTTAATATTGAAGGAGATCTCTATGATTACGATGCCGGGGCGCGGTTGCTGAGCATCCAGGGTGGACGACTTCTGATCTCAAAAGAGTTTGCCAACGCGCTGGGGCGACCGTCGGGAGCGGGTTTGGAGGTTGGAAAAATCTCCGTGGGGGCGGCGATGCGGCCGATCGAGATCGACCAGCTTGTTAATGGCGAACCGCAGTCGCTGGCGATGCCGGCAGTCGGCACGCAACCGGGACCCGATGTCATCGTTGGAAACCTCTCCGGGTTGGCGCAATTTGACAATGCCGTTGGAACGCAGGTCGGCCTCGCGGTCGGAACAGACTCTTGTAATAACGGACAGGTGGACCTGGATTGGTTTGCATTGCCAGACAACAATCATCCGGTCATCCCGCAAAATCTGTATCGAATGAGCGGGGGAACTGACAACACCGAGCGGTTCGAACAAGTTGGCCAATCATCGGTGAAACATGCCTTCACGGCCTTAGCGCAAAACCTATGTGGCTTTGGCTGTAACGGCGTGGGCGGCTCTCATCTTGGCTCGGGTTGTTCCGATCCCTACAGCGCTGGTTTGAACTCCGGGGGCATGAACCACACTCTGGGCTCACGCGCGTGGATAAATCCCTTCACCGGTTTCTTCCCGCGCGGAGATTCGCAAACACCTCCAAACAACCACACCGGCCATGTGCACACAGACGTATCGCACCGGATTCTTGTTGAGATCAATGATTTGAACACAACGCTCAATCCGGGCGCGACCTATTTTACCGAAGCGCAATATGTCACCCCCCATGAGTATGCCTGGTGCCAGGCGCATCCCGGAGAATGCAACCAGTATAACAATGCTTCCTACCGTCAGTATAGCGTGACCGGCACGACCCCTCCTTTTAGTTTTACTGCTGTCGGATCCACAGTGCGCATGGAGCCTGCCATTTCGGCTTGGACGGGCGCAACCACTAACCAGATCGAACCCGATCCGGGCAACGACGGCTTTGGACTGCTCGGCTACAAAGTGACAAACCCATCGGCTGGGGTCTGGCACTATGAGTATGCCGTGTATAACCAGAACCTTGATCGCGCGGTTCAATCTTTCGGTGTGCCTTTGGGACCTGGAGTGAACGTCAGTAACATCGGGTTTCATGCGCCGCCACAGCATCCCGCGTGGGCACAGGACGGAACACAGAATGATGCCGGATACAGCAGTACCTCCTGGAATCTCACTCAGACTGCGGATTCCCTGACCTGGGCGACGGAAACCTTTGCACAGAACCAGAACGCCAATGCGATTCGCTGGGGCACATCGTATAATTTCCGGTTCGATGCCGACCAACCGCCGCAAACTGCAAGTGCGACGATTGGCTTTTTCAAGACAGGATCGCCGATCACGGTCGCAATCCAGGGCCCAGGCCAGGGTGGCACTCCGACGCCGACGGCAAGCCCCACTCCTACTCCAACTGCGACGCCAACGCCTACACCAACTCCGACCCCAACCCCGTCCGGCACGCCAAGTCCAACTCCCACGGCTACCGCAACTGCGACAGCAACGCCTACGTCCACACCGACCGCAACCCCTACAGCGACTCCGGCTACTACTCCTGTTCCTCCAACGGGTCTAACGGCAACTCCCGCGTCGATGACCGAGATTGATCTGGCGTGGTCATATAGCGGAAGTGGTCAACTCGGATTCAGGGTCTATCGCTCCACGGACGGATCAACGTACACAAACATCGCTGTGCCTGGGGCGGGTGCGCGGTCGTATCCCAATACCAATCTATTGTCGGGCACACTTTATTATTACAAGCTCACTGCTTACAATGGCGCAGGTGAATCCTTGCCGTCTAACGTTGCAAGCGCAACAACGCTTACTGCCAGCCCAACTCCAACTCCAACGCCAACACCTACACCAACGCCTACACCAACGCCTACACCAACGCCGACGGCAACGCCGACGCCCGCTCCGACGCCTACGATTCAGGTCACGGTCCAAACAAGTCCCGCAGGTCTTACCTTCGCTGTTGACGGCACTACTTACAGCGCCACACAGACGTTTTCCTGGGTGCCTGGCTCAAGCCACACCATTGCCACAACATCGCCGCAGAGCGGTGCCACAGGGGTTCGTTACGTGTGGGGTAGCTGGACTGGCGGCGGAGCGATCTCACACACTGTCGCGCCGACCACGAACACGACTTACACAGCGAGGTTCACAACCCAGTATTATTTAACGATGAGCCATGGAGTTGGTGGCACGGTAAGTCCCGGCAGCGGGTGGAGAAACAGTGGAGCGGCTATTTCGATTACCGCGACACCAATCAACGACACCCAAGTAAGCTACACTTTCAGCGGTTGGACTGGCAGTGGCACGGGCTCTTATTCGGGCACGAACAATCCGGCCTCAATCGCAATGAGTGGGCCGATTACGGAGACGGCCACCTTTACGCAGAACCCGGTTCAGGTAACTGTGCAGACAAATCCCGCAGGTCTTAGCTTCACGGTTGACGGTACTACCTATACCGCGGCACAGACGTTTTCCTGGGTGCCTGGCTCAAGCCACACCATTGCCACAACATCGCCGCAAAGCGGTGGTACAGGGGTTCGTTACGTGTGGAATAACTGGACTGGCGGCGGAGATATCTCACACAGTGTCGCGCCTACCACCAACACGACCTACACAGCGAGGTTCACAACCCAGTATTATTTAACGATGAGCCGTGGAGGAGGTGGCACGGTAAGTCCCGGCAGCGGCTGGAGAAACAGCGGGATGACTGTCTCAATCACGGCAACGCCGTCCACGGGCTACAGTTTCAGCAGCTGGGCAGGTACTGGGACAGGCTCTTATTCGGGCACGACCAATCCTGCTTCAATCACAATGGGGGGCCCCATCACTGAGACAGCTACTTTTACTCATAACTGATACATTAGAAATGCTACGCATTATGAGGCCTGTTTTGCGACAGTTTAGAAGAAACAATATCAATATGACTGGCGTAGTCACCGTTATTCTAGCGGTGACGGCAGGAGTGGTTACTTTCCGGGAGACATTTGGGGAGACGACCGCGTACACAGTCTCGGAGCTTTCTGGTGCCGGGGATACGGGCCGGGTTCCCTGCCGGCTCAATAACTTGGGCGATGTTGCTGGGAGAGCAGGTGATTCTTCCTCAGGAAAGACTCGAGCCACCATCTGGAATCACGGCAGCTTACGGCCGACGAATTTGGGTAACCTTGGCGGCGGCGAATATAGTTCCGTTTCGTGTATCAACGACGCGGGAGAAGTCGCTGGAGCTGCGAATACCGCTAAGTCGATTGTTCCATTTGTCTGGACGCCGACAGGCGGCCTTCGGCGGATTTCGCTGCCGCCTGGCGACAACTGCGGACAGGCGTTCGGCATCAATAAGCACGGCCATGTGGCTGGATACTCTTCGGGGCCGAATGGCAGGAAAGCTTTCCTGTGGACGCGAAGCTCGGGCGTGCACAATCTCGGGGTTCTGCCCGGCGGCAATTACAGCAGCGCGTGCGACATCAACGACTTGGATGAGGTTGCCGGCACATCTGCGAGCGCGGCCGGTGACCGTGCCGTCCTGTGGATGAAAACCGGCGATGTGCGCGATCTCGGGACGCTGCCGGGAGATACGTCGAGCGAGGCTAGCGCAATCAACAACAATGGGGATGTCGTTGGGTACTCGAAAGGTCCACGGGGCATGCGCGCTTTTTTGTCGACTCAAACAACTGGAATGCAGGATCTCGGGGTGCTTCCCGGTGGAAACTCCAGCCGCGCGCTTGGTATCAACGACATGGGTGCTGTGGTTGGAAGTTCGACAAGCTCGTCGGGAGATCGCGCCTTTATATGGACAAAACAAGCAGGCATGAGAGATCTGAACAGCGCAGTCTCTGTGACTCTCGGGGTAGTGTTTGTCGAAGCACACGCGATAAACCACACAGGTCAGATCCTTGTGATGGGGAGCGCTACGCACGAGTCCCATGGGAGTGGCGAGGCTGCTCCGCAATGCGCGCCGGCCCCTCCGTCGAGCTTCCTGCTGACACCTGCTTCACAATGACGGATGGCTGCGCGCGGACAGTTGCTTCAAAATTAAGTCAGTTTTCGATGCTCGAGGGCTAGCAGCCGGGCAGAGATGCAAAAGGTCGGTCCCCGGGCGCGCTTGATGTATGTTATACAATCCAGAATGACTGAACAAAACGAAATTAACCATAACGATTTCCTGCGCGACCTTGAAGAGGTGTTGCACATGGCCTCGAATAGTTTGAACGGTGGCGAAGTGCTGAGAGAGCTGCCTGGTTGGGATTCTCTGGCAATCGTCGAGTTCATGGCTTTCGCGGACCAGCGGTACTCGATCACAATGGCTCCGAAACAGATCACGAGCTGCTCAACCGTTCACGACCTGTTTTCGGCGGTGAGGGCTACTGCACATGAAGTGCGAGATTAGCGCAATAACATACCACCTGCCAGACGCGGTTCTCACGAACGCGGAGTTAGCACGGCAATTCCCTGACTGGTCGCTTGAGCAAATTGCCGCTAAAACTGGTATCGATGAGCGCCATGTTGTAGATGCCGAAACCTGCTCATCTGATCTCGCAGTCAAAGCAGCGGAACGGCTGTTCCGATCAGGCGCCTGCAATCCGTCCGAAGTCGATTTTTTGCTCCTTTGCACGCAGTCGCCTGATTATTTTTTGCCGACTACAGCATGCTTATTACAAACGCGCCTCGGAATTCCGAAGAACTGTGGTGCGCTAGATTTTAACCTGGGTTGCTCCGGTTTCGTCTACGGCTTGGCGTTAGCGGGTGGTTTGATTCGATCCGAATGCGCGTCTTTAGTGCTGCTGATAACAGCCGAAACGTACACAAAGTTCATCCAGCCGGAAGATAGAAGCCTTCGGACGATCTTTGGCGACGCCGCAGCGGCTACGTTGATTCGTGCGCGAAAGGACGGCGGAATCGGTCCATTCATATTCGGGACTGATGGCACCGGAGCGGAGGAGTTAATCGTCTTCGGTGGCGCCATGCGGCTACCCACTTCTGCGGAATCAACGGCTGTCCAGCAAGACGAGTACGGCAACAAAAGGAGTCCCAATCATCTTTACATGAACGGTCCCGAGATTTTTAGTTTCACTCTTCGCGAGATTCCGCGCGTCGTCGCCGAATTGCTGGACCACACGAAAAAAACATCAGATGAAATCGATCTGTTTGTCTTCCATCAGGCGAACCACTACATGCTCGAACACTTGCGGAGGAAGTTGCATATCGCGGAAGACAAATTTTTCGTCTCGATGAAGCATTGTGGCAATACCGTGTCGTCAAGCATCCCTATCGCACTGACGGATGCCGTTCGCATGGGAAAGCTGCGCGCCGGTGCAACGGTGATGCTCGTGGGCTTTGGGGTGGGATACTCTTGGGCAGCAACCCTTGTTAAGTGGTCACCGGAGTTCATTTGTGAACCTGCAAGGGCGTGACATCGGCACCCAGTATGAAGATGCGGCAGCGGCGATTCGCCGCGCATTTCAGACCATTAAAGAACCTTTCCTCAACTACAATGCCAATTTTCTCGCATCCTGCTAAACTTATCCGGGCGCACAGCCGGAGCTATCACCTGCGTTTTTCCACGATGACAGGTTGGTTTCCGTTTTGGTGTCCCTTCCCAGGCACGTTGTCTTCGAGCGTAAGCGGCTCGCGCTCGCTCTTCTTACGCTGAATGCTGTTGAGCATGAATACTGTCTATGGACTCGGAGATGGTAGCGGAGGCAGTTCGACGTGCTCGCGCGAGCGGAGATGACGGTGCGATTTATTACTGTGTGGATGGGCACCTCGCTAACCACACCAGTTCTGCGGACGTCAAAGTGGCCAATGAAGCTTGTAACGACGTGTATACAGGGGAATATCTTATCAAAATTCCCGTCCGAGTCAGGACCGTGGAAAATGCACTGCAAGGAGAACGCTTCAAAAAGAATCGGCGGGGAAAACGTGGGCAGCTGATGAAGTTCAAGCCAGACACCCTTGCGAGGGTCCACGAGCAGATGGCGCTCGTCAAAGCTCAATCCACCGCGGGCTTTTTCACGAACTATTTCCGCCAGGAAATGGTGGGGCCACAGATTTTCAGCGCCGCAACAGCTCGGAGCGTCTTGCTGGCCAATGACGAACACGATTTCTTCCGGCTCTATTTTTTTACGACCGATCTAGCCGACCTCGAGCAAACCCTGCGTGACGTGAACTTGCCAGGCGACGTAGTCGCTGGTTACCTCACAAAGGCCGCCGACAAAGCGGCCGACGAAAACATCGCCGCCGCGTTTCAGCAATCCGGATTCAATCCCATCGCTACTTACCGCCGCATGATAACCTATCGATTGCCTCCACAGCAGCCAAATCCTGCGCTGGAATACGCAATCGCTGCCGACGTCGACCAGCTCTACGAGGGCCTCTTTCAGACCTTCAACAAATACACCGATCACCTGCCCACAAAAAATCGCTTGCACGGTTACGTCGTAAATCGGTGGGTCATCGTCAACCGCCAGGCCGGCCGGATCCTCGGCGCCGTATGTTTCCAGCTTGATGGCCCGCGGGTGAATTACAATTACCTTTACAACCTTAACCGCAACGCCCTCGATTTTCTTCGACTGCAAAATAATTTTTACGGCGTGATGCATCAGCGCGGCATTCGTGCCGGGTTCCTCTGGATCAACCAGAGCAACACCCGCCTCAGTGCGCTGCATGAGTCGATGGGCTGGCGCTTTGACGGTCTTCAGGATTATTTTTATCTTCGGTCTCCCCAGAAATTCGAGAACTTCGCCCCGCCGTTTCCGTAGAAGACCTCAGGTATGAGCTTTCTTCCTCTTTCGACGAGGCAGATGAAGGATGTCACGCCGGACAATGTTCGGGAGTTTCTATTAACGAGATACTCTGAACCGATCACCGCCATGGAACTGAACCTCACGGAACTTCCGGATGATTTCGATTTATTATTAAGCGGAGTGATTGATTCGTTCGGAATACTCGAGATGATCAGCGCCATCGAAGATGAATTTCGAATACAACTGGATTTGGCCCTGCTAGATGCGGAAGACATCACAAGAATTGGGCCGCTGGCGCGATATATTGCAGAGATTGCAAACCGGCGCTGATTGTACCCCGCCCCGCGAATACTTCGTTAGACTTCAGGTATCGACTATAATGATTCTCTCTCACAATGCTGCTATCTTTATTCACGCATTCAATCACAGGCTCGGCAGCATCCGCCGAGATTTGCAGGAATTGCGGGCTGAGAAAGTTCTCACCGCACCGCGTTTCCAAGGTAATGGATGGGATGGCCAATCGCGATCATTGCAGATTTCGTGATTTCACTTGCAAAGTTGGATCACGGTCGGGAGGGACGGCTTCATGTCGTTGGAACTATGGAATCGGACTTCATCTCGGCCTTTGTGTATTGAAGGAGCAGGCACACGATGGACCCACTCTCTGAGCGTCAACAGTCGGAGCGGCTGCTGCCAGGCTTAAAAAACAGGATTCTTCAGGTGCTCGCTCGAATTGCACCGGGCGCCACAACTACGCGCGTCCGCCTCAACCGCTGGCGCGGCGTCAACATCGGGAAGGATGTTTGGATAGGGTATGACGCGATAATAGAAACGTCCTGCCCGCACCTGGTTACCATTCGTGACCGTGCGGCGATCGGAATACGGGTCACCATTATTGCGCATTATCGCGAACAGCAAGGCGTAGTGATCGAGGAAGACGTCACACTCGGCCCCGGAGTAATCGTACTGCCGGATGTAACCATTGGGCGCGGAGCGATAGTGGCTGCCGGAAGCGTCGTCACCAAGTCCGTTCCTCCTAAAACCATGGTGCAGGGGAATCCGGCGCAACCCATCGCTACGGTTGAGATCCCGCTTGGATTCGGAGTTTCGTTGAAGGAGTTCGCGAAGGGTCTGCGACCAATCCGATAGCGGTCCGCCGGTGCTTGCGAAATAAATCGCCCGAACAGAGGAATTTACTTGCCATGGCAATTGATTCTGATACACACTCAGAACATGAAATCTGCAGCAGCGTTTGTGATGGTGATTTTGAGCGGTTTTCTGCCCCGGCTTGGCGGGGCCACGGTTTACCAGTCTAATGGATCGGCCCAAGATATCCAACGCCTCCATGGCATGGCTAGCGACGGCGATACGATCACGCTCCCCGTCGGGACATTTAGCTGGACTTCGCGTGTGAATATTACCAAAGGAATCACGCTGCAAGGCGAAACAACCATCGTTGGCCCCTCCACCAACCCCACAGTCACCGATGCAACAATCATTCGAGATAATACTCCACGCACCGGCACTAGGCTTGGAATCATCAACGCATCGCTTATTCCCAGTCAATCGTTTCGACTCACGGGCATAACGTTTGTGGCGGGAACCAGCACGATTTACGCAAACGGTAACGGTGCGATACAACTCAATTCCGTGGGTTCTTCGCCAAATACGTCGATGCGCGTTGACCATTGCCATTTTCATATGCTTTACCATTCATATATTCTCTGGATCTACGGATGGGTTTACGGAGTGGATGATCATAACGTATTTAATTGCCAACCAGCAAGCCTATCTCATCTCGTGTGGCACCATACCTATGGGGGAACCTCCCAAATAAAGGGCAACGGATCGTGGGCTGATTATCCTTGGTTCGGCACAAGTAAGTTTTGGTTTATCGAGGACAACACAATAACCGGCAATGGCCCCCTGACTAGCGGTAACATAGACGCAAAACAGGGAGGTAGATATGTATCTAGACATAACGCGTGGTATAATGCCCGGCCCAATAGTCATGGAACGGAAGCTGGCTCTCAAAGGGGTGTAAGAGCCATTGAGATTTACGATGACACATATACCTGGACTATTAATAATGGTGGATCAGAACTACGCTCCGGCGCTTTACTCGCGCACGACAACTACGCGACCGGAATCGAGCCAAATCGCGATGAAGGGCCGATGAACGGAACACTTCAAAGGGTTCTTGGAGCACAAGCCGGGCCGCAATTCCCGCCCGCTGCTGGTCAAACCGCGTGGGATCAAAATGCTGGCGCAGATGGGATAACTCCTGTTCCGGCACGTCAATCCGGCTACCTGTTTTACTCGGGTTTAGCCGATGGCTGCAGACCAGTTGGCGGCCATGGCGTTGTGACTGTTCAGGTCAATCCAGGATGGTCAACAAATCAGTGGATCGGATACGGAATTCACAATGCCACACAGAGCGATCATCGGAGCGGATATATTACTAGTAACACAACTGATACGATCAGGTATACGACCTACGGCGGATCACCACCCTTGGTTCCACTTTCATTTGTTGCCGGGGATAGCTTGCAAATCCATAAGCCCTTGGTCATCATGGATCAGCCCGGTCGCGGTAAAGGAGACCAGCTATCCGGGGCAACGAATGTTGTTAATGCAGCTTTAGGCAACATCCGGGCTTGGCCTCGGAACCAGCGCGAGCCGATTTATACTTGGAATAATACGTGGACAAGTGGCGCAACGACTAGAGCACTAAGTTTTGGCAACGGCGGATTCCCAACGATCATTGCTAATCAGGACTACTTCAATCTCGGTATTGGTTTCCCAGCAGACACCACACCCACGCAAGTCGCTGCGACTTACACGGCAGCGCTCAATGGCGTCGCTTATACTGGTCCGTTTGTTTACCCACACCCTTTGGTAACAGAGGCACCGACTCCGACAACTGACTTTAACAACGACGGGAAGCCCGATTACCTGCTGTTCAATTCCAATACGCGGGATACGGTGATATGGTATCTTAACAACAACGTTGTCACCGCCTCTACGTACGGCCCCACTCTGCCCGGTGGCTGGAGCGTGGCGGGAGTGGCGGATTTTAATCGCGACGGTCATACAGATTGCCTGCTGTTCAATTCCAGTACGCGGCAGACGGTGATATGGTATCTTAACAACAACGTTGTCATCGGCGCTACGTACGGCCCCACTCTGCCCGGTGGCTGGAGCGTGGCTGGTGTGGCGGATTTTAATCGCGACGGTCATGCAGATTACCTGCTGTTCAATTCCAGTACGCGGCAGACGGTGATATGGTATCTTAACAACAACGTTGTCACCGCCTCTACGTACGGCCCCACTCTGCCCAGTGGCTGGAGCGTGGTCGCGCCTTGAGTGGCCGCTAGCCGCGACACGCCGCCACCCAGTCGTTAAATTGTTAAAAGCGTTACAATGTTAAAAGGGGTTGCTCCTCGGTTGGCGTTACCGATTTAGCTTTTTTAACTGTTCACGTTTTTAACAAATTACAAATCGCCGTCCAGCCACGCGCCTTACCTCCATCAGTTGGGGCGCGTAAGAATCGACGACGCGGCAATCTGGGCTAACGGTTTTCGTAATGACTAAAGAGGAAATCGCCGGCGTCTTAGAGCAGATCGCGACGCTGTTGGAACTGAAGGGCGAAAATCTATTCAAGATTCGAGTTTCCGCCAGCGCCGCGCGCGCGATCGAAACATTTGGCGGAAATATTTCGAATTTCCAGGATGAGGAAGCGCTCGCGAGAATTCCGGGTGGCGGCGCAGGCCCTTGCGATGAAGCTGCGAATTGGATGTCTACGTTCCCAGAAGGAAATGCGATCGCGTCCGCGCGTCCTGACGTGAGTTATTTAATCTTTCAAACGATGGTCGGCGCTTGTCGAAGAGGGCGCAGCAATCGACCGCGTCGGTAAGGAGGAGAGATCCTGAACAAGATTTTGTTCCAATCGAGAGAGCAGAACCCAAAAGAGCAGGCAAGATGGCCGCGCTCATCTTGAACCCTGATTGCAGACCGCCGTCGCATTTAGCTTGCCTATCAACAATTTTTTAGAGTAAACAAGATTGCATGACTCAGGATAGAAGAAAGATGTGGGACGATCGACAATTGCCGGGCGGTGACACGGCTTATCGCAAACGCGCGTTGAGCCCGTCTTCTTGCCTTTACGTTTTCCTGGTTTTTGCCGCGCTCGCGTGCGGCGGCTGCCAGACCTCGCTACCGCCTTTGCCGAATCCGCCAGGTCCTAAGACAACCGTAAGGCTCTCTCCCGGAGATACAATCAAGGTTTCTTATTCCGACGAGAGCGTCTCGGATCAAACGCAGAAAATTCGCAGGGACGGCAAGGTGAGTCTGCCACTCATCGGCGAAGTAACGGCTGCGGGCAAGAGGATTATCAATTTTCAAAATGAGCTTGTCAGCCTCTACGAAGACCACCTCGAAAACAGCGAATTGGTGGTCACATTGGAGAGCGGTACGGCAGGCGTGACCGTGGCCGGATTTGCCAATAAACCGGGCGCATTCTCGTTTGATCGCCCGACGACTGTGTACCAGGCGATTATGGTAGCGGGCGGAGTGAGTGACTATGGGAGCCCGAGCAATGTTCATCTGACTCGCATGATCAATGGTGAACAGCGCACAGAAATCATTAACCTTCGGCCGGCCATTCGCGGCGAGCCTACGAAACCAAAATATGTCCAGGACGGGGACGTGATCTACATCTCGCGCAGCTTGTTTTGATTTGAGGTGCCGGCAGGGCGCGACTTGCAAGCATGATTTTGCCATGTCGAATTCACCAGCCCCGGAACCGCGTTGATTCGCTACCTCTCGCGCTCCTGTTCGCCGCTTCTTTGCTGGCTTTACAACCGGGACACACCCGGGCACAACCAGTCGGCGAAGCGATAAGTCAAGACACGGCGGGTTCGACGTTCGAAGAGGCCGGTGTAGGCTGGCTGCCAGCTATTCCACTTCAAATCACAGCCGGCGTGGATACGGGCTACGACGACAACGTCCTCCCGCTCGGCGGCAGCGGCGGCAGCGGCCAAGGCTCATTGTTCACGAGAGAAAACGTTACCCTCTCTTACAATCGCCCCGGGGGACGGACACAATTTTATTTACTTGGCATCGGACGCTTTGACCAGTTTTTAGATGTGAGCACGGACGATAAGGACGGGAACGTCACTTTGTCGCTCACGCATAACTTCTCGACACGGCTTTCCTTCTACGCAAACGTTTACGCCGCTTACCAGACGGAACCGGATTTCAGCACCAATGTTGGCCCGGAAAACGTGCGCGCCAATCACTTCCAGACAAACGATATTTTTTCGGCGACTTATCACTGGCTCCCGCGATTTACCACCGTAACAAGCTACACGTTCGAGCGCATTAAGTACGCTGGGTCCAGCCAAGCCTCTCAGGACCGGCTCCAGAATACGCTTGCTGAGCGGCTTCAATTTAGCTTAACGCGCCGGACGAACCTGATTGGGGAATATCGTTTTGAAATCGTAGATTACGACACCGCCCCGCGCGATTCGATGACTCATTTCGCCCTCGCTGGTTTCGATCATCATTTGACCCAGCACTTAATCATTCACGCGCTTGGGGGTGAATCATTTCGCTCATTCAAAAGCGATGGGGATGCGGTGGACCCATACTTTGAAGGGTGGCTTGCTTACGTGAGCAGCAACCACTCGCTCAAATGGACCACAAGCTATGGGGTCGAAGAGCCCAGTGCGACGAGTTCGGCGGCGGCGTTGGTCCGCACGACGATTCGCACCGGCCTGAACCTGACGTACGGCCTAACTGCGCGGCTCAACTCGACGGCCGCAGTTTATTATCATCATGATGATAATGAAGGGGGTTCATCCGGAACCAACTCGGTAGGCACGCAGAATTCTTTCGATCTTTCTCTCGGCCTGCGTTATACGATAACTAAGCGTTTTGCCTTG
>WNFR01001905.1_pt1 | contig 21741 bp, 15 predicted proteins | sample 5400221 | NCBI WGS metagenome assembly WNFR01 (sample SAMN13153357, study PRJNA577476) | soil metagenome | isolation source: 40 cm soil under Madrone tree | place: USA:California | collected 2016-06-14 | reverse complement strand
GCACCAGAGAGACCCGTAAATCAGTGAAGCGGCCGTAATCACGAAATGCCGTCTCGACTTGCGCGGCAAGTTCGCGCGTCGGTTCGAGCACCAGACATCGGAACGCGCCGTGCTTTGCGAGCAGCGTCAGAATGGGCAGCGCGAACGCTGCAGTTTTGCCGGTGCCCGTTTGCGCCGTGCCGATTAAATCTTTTCCCGCAAGAATAATCGGGAAAGCGCGGAGCTGAATTGGCGTCGGCTCGACGAAGCCCATCGCCTGAGTTCCGCGTACGACTTCAGGGGAGAGACTGAAATTATTAAATGACACGAGGCGAAGTTAAGACGCAGACGCGCTTTACGCAGGTCAAAAGGTTACAAAAGTTACAAAGTTAAAAAACGGCGGGCGGCTGATTGTCGGTTCCCATCACACCTTCAACGTTTTTCCTTGCACCACTGATCCACCCAATCGTTCACGGTTTTGTACCACAGCCGCGAGTTCTGCGGCTTGAGCACCCAATGACCTTCATCCGGGAAATACAACATCTTTGACGGTACCTTGAGCCGTTGCAGCGTGGTGAAGAGATCGAATCCTTGTGAAACGTCGAGCCGGTAATCGTTCTGGCCGTGCACGACCAGCGTCGGCGTTTTGAATTTTTCGGCGAACAAATGCGGTGACCACTTCCGATAAAGCTCTCGATTCTTCCACGGCGGGCCTTTGAATTCCCACTCGGAAAACCAAAGTTCTTCCGTCGTGCCGTAAGCTGACTCCGCGTTAAACACGCCGTCGTGTGACACGATGCATTTGAAGCGGTTCGTATGGCCTAACAACCAGTTGGCCATGTAACCACCGTAGCTCGCACCCAGCGCCGCCTCGCGATTCTTGTCGATGAATGGATAGGTTTTCTCCACGTAATCGAGCCCCTTCATCAGATCGATATACGGTTTGCCGCCCCAATCGCCGCTGATCGAATCGGTAAACTTCTGCCCGTAACCGGTCGAGCCGTGGAAATTGATCATCACCACCACGTAATTTCCGGACGCCGCGAACAACTCCGCATTCCAGCGATACGTCCACGAATTTCCCCAAGCCCCTTGCGGCCCGCCATGGATCAAAAACTTTAACGGATACTTTTTCGCCGGATCGAATCCCGGCGGTTTGACCATAAAACCCTGCACGTTGTCATTGTTCGCGCCTTTGAACGTGAATGACTCCGACGGCTGCATGTCAATCTGCGACAACAGAGCGTCGTTCATGTGCGTGACTTGCATTGGTCTCACGGGGGCCTCGCCCACTATTCTCGGTTGTATCCAAATCTCAGTGGGCGCCTGTATTGACATTTTCGTGTAAGAAAGGGTGCCATTGACGATCGTTACGTCATCAATGTGTCCGGATCCCTCGACTCCCGATACCGCAACGACATCATTCATTCCTTGAATGCTTCGGAACAGTGAAGCGCCGGCAATTTTCGCGTCGCCATGATCTTCGAAACTAAACCAAACAGTTGGTAGGTCGTTATAGTTGCCGCCCCAACAGAAGCTGCCGACCGAGCGATCAAAGTTTTCCGGCAGATCGCGCGTCTTCCCGGATTGTCGATCTTGCAAAAAGAGCCGCCATTTATCGGCTTCGAATCCCGCACGGGCTTGTGAGCGCCAGGCGAGATATTTTCCGTCAGGTGAATAGAGCGGCGTCGTGTCTGCGCCCGGGCTAGTGGAAATTTTCTTTGCCGCAGTCGCGGGCCCGCTGATCGGCACGATGAAAATTTCGTCATTCGTGCTGGTCGCTTCGAGTCCGGAGCCGGACTGGCCGTTGTCGATGTTGGTGGTGTAAGCAACTTCCTGGCCATCAGGCGAAATCGCATACATGTCCTGCCCACCGAGATGGAACGGCGGCACATCGTGATCGCCCGGTGTGAGATCGCGCGGAACTGTAGGGGAAGCCGTTGGCTTCCCAGGGACGCTAACAGCGTCCCCTACAGCGTCCGCAGGAATCACAAACAAATGGCTGCGTTTGAATTCAGTAAACGCGTTCCAGTGCCGATAGAACAACTTCGTGAAAATTTTCGCTTTTACTTTGCTCTTCTTCAGTTCTTCGTCGCGTTGTTTGTTGCACGCATCATCCTTGCAGTCCGGATAAACCGCCGACACGAAAACGATGTTCTTTCCATCCGGTGACCAGATTCCGCCGTCGGCGCCGGTCGAAACCGAGGTGACTTGATGCGGTTTCCCAACCAGTTGCCCCGCTTCGGGGTCGAAATCGCACATCCAGATTTGCGTCGGATCGGTCGCTTTCGATGTCCAGATGAGTCGTTTGCCGTCAGGAGAAAACCGCGGTCGCTCCTCGTGATTCGGCGTTGGATTCAACCGCCGCGATTCACCGCCACTGGCCGGCACAATCCACAAGTGCGAAATCTTCGTGTTTGCTTCGAGATCGACATCGACGCAGTCGAAGACCACCCATTTGCCATCCGGCGAAGGCACCGGCGCGCCGACGCGTTTGAGCGCCATCATGTCTTCGAATGTGAACGGATGTTTCTGGGAGGTTTGCGCGAAAGCTGTGGCGGCAAGGAAAAAGATTCCGGCGATCAAACTTTTCATGGGCCGCAAAGTCCGGTCGAACCGCGGCGCGTGCAACTGCCCTGGGTAGCGCACGCGTCTCGCGTGTTGGTTTGGGCGTCGCGCCGAAACAGGCTCTTCTTGTGCGTCATCGCGTTCTGTGTTTGGAACGTCAAAGAAAGCACGCGAGACGCGTGCGCTACCCAGACGCCCGCGATCGCGCGCTCTTGTCATCCAGCGCGAAGTCAGTCACTCTCCTGCTGATGAAAGTCAGACGCGCGTTCGCCTTCGCGCTGGCAACGCCGCGACTGACACATCGCGTGTTATGAAACAACCCGATCACGAAAATCAACATGGGCCGCTGAGTTATCACGGCGCCTGGCGCATCGTCTGGCTCGTCTTTTTGCTGATCGTCGTCGGGTTGATTCTGCGCTCGCTTCAACCTGTGATTTTGCTCTTCGCGCTCGTTTTTCTCCTCGCCATGGTCCTTAATCCGATCGTCGTCTGGCTGCACAAGTATCACGTTCCGCGCTTCGTAAGCGTGATCCTCCTGGTGCTTGCGTTAATCGCCATCGTGGGAACCATCGTGGTCTTTGCCATTCCGCCATTGGCCAGGCAAACCCAGGAACTGATGCGTAGTGCACCGGGAGTCTGGCAGGGCATTCGCACCCGCATCGAATCGCTTACCTTAAATTATCCAGCAGTTCGCGAAGCGTTGCCGCGCACTGACGAGATCGCGGGAAAAGCCGGCGCCGCCGCCGGAACAGTCGGGAACATTTTGCTAAGATCGACAATTGGTTTGGTCGGCGGCGTAGCCAGCATCGTTTTCGCCGTGCTCCTGCTCGTTTTTGTATTAGCCAGCCCCCGGCCGCTCGTCACTGCCTATCTCGCGCTCGTCCCTGATCGTTATCGCGAGCAAGCCCATCGCACACTCGCGCGACTGATGCGACAGATGACTGCGTGGGCACGAGGAGTCGCCATCAATGGCGCAATCACCGGCGTCTCCATAGGCTCGTTGCTTTGGCTGATCGGCGTGCAGCCCGCACTTATTTTTGGCGTGTTCGCGTTTCTCGGCGAGTTTCTTCCGACCATTGGCGCATTTCTCGTTTCCATTCCGATTCTGTTGGTCGCCCTGAGCATGGGCGCCACAAAATTCTGGCTGGCTCTTGCCGTAATCGTATTGGTTTACCAAATCGAGCTGAATGTTCTTGTCCCAGGCGTGCTTGGCAAAGAGATGCAATTGCATCCGGTCAACATCTTGTTCTTTACGCTCGCGACCGCGGCGATGTTTGGATTGCTCGGAGTTTTTCTGGCCGTGCCCGCCGCCGCGCTCGTCCAGATTGTGATCGACGAATTTTATTTGCGGCCGCGCAAACCCGATTACGCCGCGCTCGATCGCGAGGCAGCGATTCTGGTAGAAGGCAAGAACTAACGCGAACACTATGAAACTTAGAATCATACTCGCTCTTGCGTTATCGATCTTCGCCCTGACAGCGCGCGCCGAAAAAATCGCGCTGGTCAACGGAACGATAATTAATCCCGACAAATCACAGATCGTCCAGAACGCAACGATCATAATCGACGGCGACAAAATAGCAGCAGCCGGCGACGCTAAAACAATCAGCACACCGAAAGATGCGCGTCTGATCGATTGCAAAGGCAAATTCATTTTGCCGGGCTACATCGACACGCACGTGCATTTCTTCCAGTCAGGCGATCTCTACACGCGGCCGGACGTGGTTGATCTCACCAAGGTGCGGCCCTATGCGGACGAAGTCGCGTGGATCAAGAGGAATTTGCCTGACACGTTTGAGCGCTATCTGCGCAGCGGCATCACGTCGGTTGTCGATGTGGGCGGGCCGTTTTGGAATTTCGAAGTGCGCAAGACCGCGAACACGACTGCGAAAGCGCCGCGAGTTGCGGTAGCCGGACCGTTGATCTCAAGCGTCTCGCGCGAAAAACTCGATCTGGGCGATCCGCCGATTGTGAAGATCGACAGTCCTGAGCAAGCGCGCGAATTCGTGCGCAAGCTCGCCTCGCAAAATCCTGATCTGGTGAAGATTTGGTACATCGTCGATAAGGATCATCCAGTCGATAGCTTTCGGCCGATCGTGCGCGCAACCGTTGAAGAAAGTCACGCGCACAAATTGCGCGTGGCCGTTCATGCGACCGAACTGGAAACGGCGCGCGCCGCGGTGGAAGAAGGCGCCGACGTTCTGGTGCACAGCGTGATCGACAAGCCGGTCGATGACGCCTTTGTGAAGTTATTGCAAGATCGACATACGATTTTGTGTCCGACGCTGGTGGTCTTCGAGCGTTATGGCCGCACATTCGCAAACAAACTGAATCTCACGCCCGAAGAAAAAGCGTGGGGCAATCCGGAGGTGATCGGGACGCTCGATGTCACCAAGATCCCGCAGGACAAACTGCCGGATCGCATCAAGACGGCACTGGCAAATCCGAACGAGGCGCTCGATCGCATCAAGAAGGTTTACGATGTCGCGCTGAAAAATCTGAAAACGCTCGAAGACGCCGGCGTCACCATCGCGGCCGGCACAGACGCTGGCAACATCGGCACCATTCACGGGCCAGCAATCTTCCGTGAGTTTCAACTAATGAAAGAAGCCGGTTTAACGCCGATGCAGATTCTTCAATGCGCGACCGCGAATGCGGCAAAGCTTTTCGGCGGCGAAACCGGCACGCACATCGGCAAGATCGACAATGGCTATTTCGCCGATCTCGTTATTGTGAAATCAAATCCCTTGGACGATATCGCCCACGCTTCCGACATCGACAGCGTAATGAAAAATGGGATGCACTATCGGGCGACTGAGCTTGTCCCTTCGTTGCCTTAAATCCCTTGCGAGTCCCCGTCATCGGACGGAAATTTCCAGTCTATGGCTACGCATCCTACGCAATACGCGCATCCGGAGGCGCTGGTGGAAACCGATTGGCTCGAGAAACATCTGAAAGACGAGGGCATCCGGATCGTCGAGTCGAATGAAGATATTCTGCTCTATGACACCGGGCATATTCCGGGCGCGGTACACATCGATTGGCGCGCCGACTTACAGGACCCGGTGATTCGCGATTATATTTCGCCGGAAAAATTCGCGCGGCTTTGCAGCCGGCACGGAATCACACCGGAGACGACTTGTATTTTTTACGGCGACAAGGCGAACTGGTGGGCCTGTTATGCTTTGTGGGCGTTTCGCCTGTTCGGGCACGAGAAGGTGAAAATTCTTAATGGCGGCCGCGACAAATGGAAAGCGGAAGGCCGTCCCATGACGCGCGAAGTGGCAAAATATCCGTCAGCAAATTATCCGGTGCCGAAGAAACGCTTCGACAAGGAGATTCGCGCGTTCTTCGACGAAGCGCTGGCCCAAAGCAAGGGCGGCAAACCGTTGGTCGATGTGCGTTCACCGGGCGAATACAAGGGCGAGATCACGCACATGCCCGAGTATCCGCAGGAAGGCGTGCTGCGCGGCGGCCATATTCCAGGCGCAAAGAGCATGCCGTGGAAAACCGCCACGAATGACGATGCCACGTTTAAACCCGCAGATGAGTTAGCCACAATTTATCTCGATCAATGCGGCGTAAAACCCGGCACAGACACGATCGTTTATTGCCGGATCGGCGAACGCTCCAGCCATACCTGGTTCGTGCTCACTTACCTGCTCGGGCTCGACAACGTGCGGAATTACGATGGGTCATGGACGGAGTGGGGCAATAAAGTCGGCGCACCGATCGAAAAGGGCGGTTAGATGTGGCGGTCGCGGTTCGCGTTTGTCGTTAAGCTCGCTGGGATCGTTTCGATCATCGGGGGCGTAGCGACATTCCCGACTTCAATCGGCTCTCCTATATGGGGCTTAAGCATGTTCCATTACATAGAAGCCTTGGGAATCTTTTTACCGGTTGGCGGAGGGCTGCTCGTTCTCGGCCTGGTTTTGCTGCCGATTGGCCGTGCGCTTTCGCGCGATTGGCTGTTTTAAAAAGTAAGAGATTCCTCGACTCCGCTCGGAATGACAAGAATGGCGGTCCGCAGTAAATTCTCGTTCTCGATGTACCCGACAAAGCTGAATAAAATCATCAAACTATTCGAGACGCTGCCTGAGGATGAACGGCGCGAGACGCTGGTTTCTTATGCCGACAATGCAAAGAAGCAGGAGCCGCGCGAAGGTGAAAAATTCGATCTTGTCGATGTTCGCAAAGATGAAGAATGCATGGACACGGTCGGCGTTTATCTGCATGTCGATGAACACGGCAAGGCGCACATCCGCATGACGCTTGGTCCGGAAGTGCAAACGCTCACCCGCTCGATGACGGCAATTCTTTGCAAAGGTCTCGAAGGCTCGACGCCGCAGGAGATTCTCGATCTTCCGAGCGATTTCGTGACGCGCATCGTGGGCACGGAACTGGTACGCATCCGCAGTCAGACGATTTATTACGTGCTCACGCGGATCAAGAGCATCTGCAAAGTGTACCTCGACCGCCAGAGAATGGCGCAGGTGGCGTAATCAACACGCCGTCATTCCGAGCCGCGCAGACGGCGAGGAACCTCGCAATCGAAGCTTGGGTTACACAATTTTTGGTGAGTAAATTTCTCAGCCTGTGCGAGCTCCTTCGCTCCGCTCAGGACGACATTATCAGGATTCGCGCGTGAAGTTCGGCTGATTTCATTTATCATCCTCGCGCGCAGATGCCGCGGAATAACGAGCTCAAGAAAATTCTCCTGATCGGCTCCGGTCCAATCGTGATCGGGCAGGGTTGCGAATTTGATTATTCGGGCGTCCAAGCCTGTAAAGCGCTACGTGAGGAAGGTTATCAGGTCGTGCTGGTGAATTCGAACCCGGCCACGATCATGACCGATCCGGAGTTTGCCGATCGCACTTACATCGAGCCGATCACGGCCGAAGTGATCGAGGCGATCATCGAACGCGAGAAACCGGAGGCGATTCTACCGACCTTGGGCGGACAAACCGCGCTCAACGCAGCGATGGAGTTGAACCGAAACGGCGCTCTTGCCCGACACGGCGTGAAATTGATCGGCGCAAACGCGCAGGCCATCGCCAAAGGCGAAGATCGACAATTGTTCAAAGAAGCGATGTTGCGCATTGGACTCGAAGTTCCGCGCTCTGGTGTCGCGCGTTCGCTGGCAGACGTAGATCGCGTTGTCGATGAGATTGGAAAATTTCCGCTCATTATTCGGCCGGCATTCACTCTCGGTGGGACCGGGGGCGGCATCGCCTATAACCGCGAAGAGCTCGACGTGATCGTCGCCCGCGGCCTCGACCTCTCACCGGTCCGCGAAGTGTTGATCGAAGAATCGCTCCTGGGCTGGAAGGAATTCGAGATGGAAGTGATGCGCGACCGGATGGACAACTGTGTGGTCGTCTGTTCCATCGAAAACTTCGATCCGATGGGCGTGCATACCGGCGACTCGATCACCGTCGCACCTGCGCAAACACTCACGGACAAGGAATACCAGATGATGCGTGACGCCGCATTCGCGGTTATTCGCGAGATCGGAGTCGAGACTGGCGGGTCGAACATTCAGTTTGCTGTTAATCCCGCCAATGGCCGGATGGTTGTAATTGAAATGAATCCGCGCGTCTCCCGTTCGAGCGCGCTGGCATCAAAAGCAACCGGCTTCCCGATTGCAAAAATCGCGGCCAAACTCGCCGTCGGTTACACACTCGATGAAATCAAAAACGACATCACGCGCGAAACGCCCGCGTGCTTCGAGCCAACCATTGATTATTGCGTCGTAAAAGTCCCCCGGTTTACGTTCGAGAAATTTCCGCAAGCGGACGCAACGCTGACGACGCGGATGAAGAGTGTCGGCGAGGCGATGGCGATCGGGCGCACGTTCAAGGAAGCGCTGCAAAAGGCGTTGCGCAGTCTGGAGATCAAACGCTTCGGATTGTGTGGCGACGGCGCGGATCAATTTGTCGACCTGGAAACCCTTCGATTAAAACTTTCAATTCCAAATGCGGATCGGATTTTTTATCTCGCCCAGGCATTCCGGGACGGAGTGTCGGTCGACGACGTCTTCGAGCTAACGAAGATCGACAAGTGGTTTTTGCGCAATGTGGCGCAGATTGTGGCGGAAGCACGGATGTGGCGACCGCAGGCTGGATCCGTGCGCGACAAATCAGGCAGGATGCCTGAGTTACTGCGCGCAAAAAAACTTGGCTTTTCGGATCGGCAACTCGCCTTCGCCATGGGAACAACTGAAAACGAAATCCGCGAGCAACGAAAATCCACAGGCGTGATTCCCACCTACCGCCTCGTCGACACCTGCGCGGCGGAGTTCGAAGCTTATACGCCTTATTACTACTCCACCTACGGCGACGAAAACGAGCGGCGTGAGAGCGGCAAGCGCAAGGTCATGATCCTGGGCGGTGGGCCAAACCGGATCGGCCAGGGAATTGAGTTCGATTACTGCTGTGTGCATGCCGCCTTCGCTCTGCGTGAGCTCGGATTTGAAACGATCATGGTGAACTCGAATCCGGAAACGGTTTCGACCGATTACGATACGAGCGACAAACTTTATTTCGAGCCGCTCACGCTTGAGGACGTGCTCAACATTTACGATCAGGAAAAACCGGAAGGGGTTTTCGTGCAGTTCGGTGGCCAGACGCCGCTCAATCTCGCAGATGGATTGAAGGCAGCCGGGGTGCCGATTCTGGGGACACAACCCGAAAGCATTGAGACTGCGGAAGATCGACAATTATTCGCGGCCATGCTCGACAAACTCGGCTTGCGGCAGACTCCGAGCGGCTCTGCAATAAACACCGACGAAGCGGTCGCGATCGCAAAAAAAATTGGTTATCCTGTTTTGGTGCGGCCCTCGTTCGTCCTTGGCGGACGTGCCATGGAGCTGGTCTATAACGAGGAAGACCTTCGGCGTTACATGACAAGTGCAATCGAAGTGACGCCCGATCGTCCCGTGCTCGTTGACCGTTTCCTCGAGGACGCAATCGAGGTCGACGTCGATTGCATTTCCGATGGCGAAACGACCGTGATCGGCGCAATCATGGAACACATCGAAGAAGCGGGCATCCACAGCGGTGATAGCGCGTGTGTGATTCCGACATTCTCGTTGCCGAAAAAAGTTCTCGGTGAAATTTCGGCGGCGACAAAAGCCATGGCGCGCGAATTGAATGTGCGCGGCCTCATGAACGTGCAATTCGCGATAAAAGGCGACGATGTTTATGTCCTTGAAGTTAACCCGCGCGCCTCGCGCACCGTCCCGTTTGTAAGCAAAGCGATCGGCGTTCCGCTGGCGAAGCTCGCCGCGAAAGTGATGACCGGAAAATCGTTGCGTGAGCTTGGCTTCACCAAGGAAATCGTGCCCAAACATTTCTCGGTGAAGGAAGCGGTTTTCCCGTTTCTGCGCTATGAGGGCGTGGATATTTCGCTTGGCCCGGAGATGAAATCGACCGGCGAAGTCATGGGAATAGATGTCGATCTTGGCCTGGCTTATGCGAAATCGCAGATGGCTGCGCCGCCGCCGTTGCCTACTGGCGGAAACGTTTTCGTCAGCGTGAAAGACAGCGACAAGCAGGCTGTTGTGCCGGTCGTGCGTGAATTTGTGAAGCTTGGGTTCGGAATCATTGCCACGGCCGGCACGTTCGAGGTACTGGCTGCGGCGCAAATTCCTGTGACAAAGGTGTTCAAATTGCGCGAGGGCCGCCCGAATGTTCTCGACCGCGTCAAAAATGGCGACATCAATTTCATCATCAATACGCCCAGCGGGAAAATTCCGCGCGAAGACGAGGTGCTCATTCGCAACGCCTCCCTCGCGCAACGGATTCCGATCATGACCACGCTGCGCGCCGCGCAGGCGGGTGCGAACGGAATTCGATCCCTGCAAAAACGCAAAGTGCGCGTGCGCAGTTTGCAGGAATATCACGCCAGCTTTGCCGCCCCGAGCGGAGTAGCGATCATTTAGATGACGAAGATCGAATGACGAATGGTAAAAAGGGCGTGGCGCAGTTTTGTCATTTTTGACAACGCTGATGTGACAGAGAGCGCAGTTGATGCCACCTGTCAGAGTGAAATTATCGATCCTGTTAGCAGTGCTGTTGAGCTCGGCGCTTTTTGCAGCTGAGGAGAAGAAGGAGGAGAATCGGCCAATGAATGCATCCAATGAAGTCGCCGTGATAAAAACCAACGAGGGCGAAATGGTCGTGCAGTTTTGGACCGACGCTGCGCCAAATACGATTGAAAATTTTAAGAAGCTGGCGCGTTCTGGTTTTTACGACGGGACCATTTTTCACCGGATCGTGAAGGGATTTATGATTCAGGGCGGCGATCCGAATTCAAAAGATCCGGGCAAAGAAAGCAGGTATGGAGAAGGTGGCCCCGGCTACAAAATTAAAGCCGAATTTAATGATCACTCCCACCAGCGTGGTGTGATCTCGATGGCGCGGGAGCCCGACCCGGATTCAGCCGGTTCGCAGTTTTTCATCTGTCTCGGACCAGTTCCGCGATTGGATGGGGAATACACTACTTTCGGCAAATTGATCAAAGGCGATGATGTGCTCCAAAAAATCGGTGATACCCCGGTCACGAGAAACAGCGCGGGCGAAAACAGCAAGCCGACCAAACGCGTGGTGATCGAAAGCATCAAGATTGTGCCGGCGGACACGATGCAGTGATTTCACCGCAGAGATCGCGGAGCACACTGAGACGGAAATTTGTCTGATCCTCCGTGACCTCTGTGTGCTCTGTGGTTAATTGCACAATGGCCGAAGCAACAAAGATCGCGCTCATCCAGATGCGATGTGGATCGGAGCCGGAAGAAAACTTCAAACGCGCGATTCAATTCATTCGCAACGCGGCAAAGCAAGGCGCACAGATCGTTTGTTTGCCCGAACTTTTTCGATCGCAATATTTTTGCCAGACGGAAGATCACAAAAATTTCGAATTGGCCGAGGAAGTGCCGGGAAGATCGACATCGGCATTGGGAGAGATCGCCCGAGAAACCGGCGTCGTGATCGTCGCGTCACTTTTCGAGAAACGCGGCGCCGGCGTCTATCATAATACCGCCGCGATCATCGACGCCGACGGCAAATTACTTGGCAAATATCGCAAGATGCACATTCCTGACGATCCGCTTTATCATGAGAAATTTTATTTCACGCCCGGCGATCTCGGATTTCGGGCATGGACGACCGCGCAGGGAAAGATTGGCGTGTGCGTTTGCTGGGACCAATGGTATCCGGAGGCGGCGCGACTGACCGCATTACGCGGAGCGGAGATTCTATTTTATCCAACGGCCATCGGCTGGCATCCGTCAGAAAAGAAGGAATTCGGCGCGGCCCAATATTCTGCCTGGGAAACAATTCAACGCAGCCACGCAATCGCGAATGGTTGTTTTGTGGCAGCCGCAAACCGCGTCGGTCACGAAGCCCCGACGGGCGGTGACGGCATCGAATTTTGGGGGCAGAGTTTTATTTGCGGCCCCGATGGCAAGATCATCGCCAAGGGCTCGGTAGATCGAGAAGAAATTGTGACTGCGGACGTGGAATGGGACCGCGTGAACGAGCATCGCACCCACTGGCCATTTCTGCGCGACCGCCGGGTAGATGCTTACGCGGGCCTTGAGAAAAGAATGATAGATTAAGCGAAGTCGACGTCAGGTAGGGCCGGTTAACCTGAGCCGCCCAAGGCGATTGGGGTCGATCGCCCTACCGAGATGTCGCGAGATAATTATGGACTTGATGACGCTCACAGAAATCCGGAGGGCGGCGCAAAACGGCGCGGTTCCGGCGCGGGTGCATGTGCAAGTGGAGAGCGCGACACCGAAATTGACGCGCGAGCAACAGCCGTATTGCGAGCTTGTTCTAGCCGATGCCTGCGATCGCATGACGCTGCGTGTTTGGAGCGATCATCCTGCTTACAAGGCGTGCAGTGCGCTCACGACTGACAATTTCGTGGAGCTTTCCGCCGAGTTTCACCGGCATCAGCAATACGGACTCGAAGCGCGCAAGTGGACCGTGCGTCCGCTCACCGATCAGGAAAAGAACGAATTACTGCAAGGCCCGGCGGATTTGCGCGCCAAACAGAACGCGGACTGGGAATTTATTGCGAAGACGATTCAGACAATTGTCGATCCTCGGCTGCGCGCGTTGTCCGACGCGTTTCTAAACGAATGGGGCGATCGGTTTCGCCGCACCGCCGCCGCCCGCAATTATCATCATGCGCGCCGTGGCGGACTCGTCGAGCACACCGCGCAAATGATGCGCATCGCGAGAGAGATCGCGCCGCTCTATCCCCAATTGAATGTCGATCTTTTACTGGCCGGCATTCTGTTTCACGATTGCGGGAAACTTTGGGAAAACGCGTTGCCCGAAAACGGATTCGTCATGAGCTACGACGAGCGCGGCGAGCTTATCGGCCATATTTCAATCGGTCTCGAGCTTGTGAATTCGCTGTGGCGAAAGTTGAGCGCCGAAAACGCCGAGTCATGGAAAAATCTCGTGCCTGCTTCGGAAGACGTTCGCCTGCACCTTTTGCATTTGATCGGCGCACATCATGGCGAGGCGCAATTCGGTTCACCCGTCAGCCCGAAAACGCCCGAAGCAATGGCGCTGCATTACATCGACAATCTCGATGCGCGTCTGGAAATGTTCGCCGCGGGATATACAACAGCGAAACCGCTAGCCGCCCGTATTTTCGATCGTGTTCGTCCGTTGCCAGGAAACCTGGTGAAGTCGCTAGACAAATTTCAGCAGCCATCAAACGTCGCGAAGAAAGACGGCCGGCTGTTGTAGGGGGCGCCGTTGGCGTCCCATGGGAAGCAGACTGATTCCCCTACAAAGAAAGGCGCCGTTTCGCCTCTGCGAGATAGGTTTGGTCGATCTCGAATCCGATAAATTTTTTCACGCCACAGCGTTGCGCGGCAATGGCTGAATTTCCGATTCCCAGGAACGGATCAAGCATTGTCTGCACGCGCGACACGCCGTGCAACTTGATGCACCATTCGGCTAACTGCACTGGAAATGTCGCCGGGTGCGGCCGTTCCTTTGCGCGGCTTTGAATCGTTTCGTACGGAATGAACCAGGTATTTCCCCTGCAACGCAGATCGCTCCCGCGCGTATGCGACCAGCGAGAAATATTGCTTTTGTCCTGATACGGCACTCCAAGCGCGAGCCGGTCGATTTCGACGCGACCCGTCTTCGTGAAATGAAAGATGTATTCGTGGCCATCGTTTAGAAAGCGCTTCGAGCTGATCGGCTTGAAATGTCCAAACGACCGAACGTCACCTGCCCGATCCTCAATCGTGATTGATTTGATCCAGTGAATTGTATTCTGCAAAACAAATCCGCCTGAGGCGGACGTCAGCTCGATCACGATTTCATGGGGCAGCATCGGGTTTGATGGCGCCGAGCCGATGTTAAGAAAAAATGAGCCATTCGATTCTAATACGCGCCGAACTTGGGCCGCCCATTCCCGACACCATCGCAGATATGATTGTCGATTTTGTCGATCGGAAAATTTACCGTAACGAACGCCGAGATTGTACGGCGGCGACGTCGCGACGAGATCGACATGTTCATCTGGGAGTCGCGACATGCCTTGCAGGCAATCTTCGCGACGGAGATCGAACTGCGTCATGAACACGAAGTCTGTTGCAAGGAATGGCACTCGTACAGCAAAAAGAATGCCGCAAGATGAGCGAGAAATTGAAAACAGAAGATAACAAAGAAAACAAAGATTGAACCTTCCGGGTTTCGACAGAATTAACAAAATGCACCGAATGGATTCGTGAAGACCTGTATTTCGATTCTGCAAATTGTGTTCATTCTGTCTCAGTTCTCTTTTCCTAGCTTCCTGCTTTCCTTGGTAGTACCGGCAATTTTGCATCGCCACGATTTGTCATAGATTGAGATCATGGCGGACAAGCCTTCCAAACTGAAGATTGCAGATCGCGAATTCACGTCGCGGCTGATCGTTGGCACGGGGAAATTCGCTTCCAACGAACTGATGCGCGACGCGCTGATCGCGAGCGGGACCGAGCTGGTGACGGTCGCGTTGCGCCGGGCCGATCTTTCCGGCAAAGGCGATCCGTTTGCCAACATTCTCGATTTTATCGATCCGAAACGTTTTCTTCTCTTGCCGAACACGAGCGGGGCGCGCAACGCGACCGAGGCGGTCCGCCTCGCCCGGCTGGCCGCAGCCGCAGGTTTGCCGACATGGATCAAGCTCGAGATTCATCCCGATCCGCGTTACTTGCTTCCCGATCCAGTTGAGACGCTGGCCGCTGCTGAAATTCTGGTGAAGGAGGGATTCACGGTTCTTCCCTACATCAATGCCGATCCGGTGCTGGCGAAACGCTTGCAGGATGTGGGCACCGCCACCGTGATGCCGCTCGGCTCGCCGATCGGGAGTAACCGCGGCATCGAAACGCGTCCACAGATCGAGATCATCATCGAACAGGCCACCGTGCCGGTGGTGGTCGATGCCGGACTCGGTGCGCCGAGTCAGGCGGCGGAAGCGATGGAGATGGGCGCCGATGCGGTGCTCGTCAACACCGCCATTGCGATTGCTTCCGATCCTGTTCGCATGGCCAAAGCATTTAAAAAAGCAATTGAAGCGGGACGCGAAGCCCGCGAAATCGGGTTGGCAGAAAAGCTCAGCGGAGCTGCAGCGACCAGTCCGTTGACCGGCTTTTTGTCTTAACTGTCGGCTGCAACGGTCGGCTAGGCGCTTTGTGGAACTGCCGGCATTCCCCGTCTTCTCCGATCGTCCTGTTCATGTGTTTTTGGTTTGGAAAATGGAAGTGTGGACTCCATCATCAATGGCGTTATGGCGAAATCTAACATCGAGGAAATACAGCAGATTCTTGAGGCGGAGCCGGATGGCATCTGGGGACCAAAGTCGCAGGCCGCCTTGAATGGTGAGATCAACAAGACTGCTGATGAAGGAAATCCTACGCTCCGGAAAATCCAGACGATCCTTGGCGTCGAGGCAGATGGATTTTGGGGCCCGAGGTCACAGGCGGCACTGAACACTGAACTCGGCAACAGCGAAGGCTTCTCAGCCACGGCGTCTAGTTTTGCGGACCCGGCAGACGTGGTGGCGTTCAAGAAGTGCAAAGCGCAAGGGAAGACGGACCAACAATGCTTCAAAGTGGGCGACAATGGCGTAGGCCAGTTTGGCAAGATTACGGCGCAGGAAGACACTCCGATGGTCGCAGTTCACGCCGATGACATGAAGACGAGATGGGGCAGCGTCAACGCCGCCGCCCACCGGCCGGTCACCGTCACTGTTAAAGGAAATACCGTCCAGGCAACGGTTGAGGACCGCATTGGTGTGAAGGGCCGTATCGATCTCAACCCGGCCGCAGCGAAGGCGCTTGGGTTAACGCCGCCGTTCTTGGTGCCGTGCGTCTGGAACTGGGTGTAAGTACGGCGCGGGCCGTTACACTCTGCAGAAATTTCTTGCGCGACACGCGGCGCGGTCAGAAGCTGGCAGCGCAATGAGCACGTTCGCGCGTCCAACAAATCGCGGACGCGCGCTTATTGCGATTTGTGTCTCCGCGGCATTTTTCTGGGCGCTCGCGCTGAGTGCTTCCCCGCAATTGCACCAGCGTGTCCACACGGATGCAAATCGCGTCGAGCACAACTGCGCGGTGACGATGATCGCCTCGGGCAGTTACAATCATGCTGCTCATCCGCCGATGGTCAGCGCACCGGTTCCCGCGGTTCAATTTTCCAAAATTCCGGCGTTGACCCCGTGCTGGGTTCAATCGCCGTTTCTCGGCGCATGCATCTTCGAGCATGCGCCGCCTGCGCGCGCCTAAAATTGTAGGGCGTCCGCCGCGGCGGACGCCGCGTGACCGAAATCGGCGTTTCACAGAAACGCCCTACAAATCATCGCGCCGGTGTCACGTGGCTTCGCGTCAATCGCGAAGCCAATAACCAATCAATTTGAAAAATCCATTTCTCAAAAATCTCAATGAAAAAAGTTTTAATCGCAGCGATCGCGCTGCTTTTCGAGGCGAGCATTGCGGTGGCGCAAAATGCTGTCACAGCTGCGCCGAGTCCCACACCATCCACTACGGCAACGCCTGGCACTGCGACGGCTGAGGAGGTTGTCGTCCAAAGTCAGGAACTGGACATTTCGCGTGAACAGATCGTGCCGAGTCTCGGCGCGACGCGTTATACCGTCGGCCCCGACCGGCTCGATTCCCAAGCGCAAGGCGAAAGCGCGCCGTTCAATCAAACTATCTTGCGCTTTCCGGGCGTGTCTCAGGATTCATTCGGGCAGCTTCACGTCCGCGGCGAGCACGCGAATTTGCAATACCGCATCGATGACGTGCTCCTACCGGAAAGCATTCCCGGTTTCGGTCAGGAATTGGAGACGCGTTTCGCCGATAACATTTCGCTTATCACCGGGGCGTTGCCGGCGCAATTCGGGTTTCGCACGACCGGCGTGATCGACATTCACACGAAGAGCGGCGCCGTTTTTCAGCAAGGCGAAGCGTCCGTGTATGGCGGAAGTTTCGACACGATCATGCCGAGTATCGAATACGGCGGCGTCGTCGGGAAATTCAACTATTACGTTTCAGCGAATTACCTGCACGACGGCATCGGCATCGAGAATCCGACTCGAAGCAGCGACCCGATTCATGACGACACCGACCAGTACAAAATGTTCGGCTATGCGTCCTACATTTTTGACGACACCAGCCGGCTCGTTCTTCTCATCAGCGGGAACCATAGCGACTTCCAGATTCCGAATAATCCGGGTCAGACGCCTGCGTTCAGGGTTAATGGAAGGTCGACATTCGATTCCGCCAAGCTCGACGAGAACCAATCGGAAGATTCTGCCTACGAGATTCTGACCTATCAGAAGAAGGTGGATGACTTCAACTTCCAGGCTTCCATCTTTAACCGTTACAGCTCAATTCTGTTCCGGCCTGATAACGTTGGCGATCTTATCTTTAACGGCGTCGCGTCGCGTGTTGACCGGGCCATTCTCTCAAACGGTGTGGAGTTCGACGCCAGTTACAAACTGAACGAACAACACACGATTCGCGGTGGATTTCTTTTCACCGAACAATATGCCAATGTCGGCACCACAACGCTTGTTTTCCCTGTCGATGCCGACGGCCATCAAACCAGCGACGTGCCGCAGCGCATCGTCGATAACAACGACAAGTACGGTTACTTCTACGGCTTCTATTTGCAGGACGAATGGAAGCCGTTCGAGCAGCTCACCATTAATTTCGGCGGCCGGCTCGACTTTGTGAATGGGTTCGTGGACGAAAACCAGCTCAGCCCGCGCATCAACATCGTTTACACGCCATGGACTTCGACGACGCTCCACGCCGGCTACGCGCGCTACTTTACCCCGCCGCCCTTAGAGGCTGTTCCAGAGACTACGATCGCCAAGTTTACCGGCACGACTAACGAATCCGCCATTACCAAAGATGCCTCCGTGACATCGGAGCGCGCGCATTACTTCGATGCGGGCGTTACGCAAAAGATCATGGAAGGGTTCAATGTAGGACTGGACGGTTTCTACAAAAGCTCGCATTCGACCCTCGACGAAGGCCAGTTCGGCCAGGCGCTTATTCTTTCGTCGTTCAATTACAAGCGCGGCGAGATTTACGGAGGCGAATTCACGGCGAACTATGACAAGGGCGGATTCTCCGCGTATCTAAACGCGGCCTACGAATGGGCGCGCGGCACAAACGTCAGTTCCGCGCAATTTTTATTCGATCCGGATGAGTTCGCCTACATCAAAAAGCACTGGGTCTTCCTCGACCACGATCAGCGTTTCACCGGTTCCGCTGGGATCTCCTATACGTGGAACGATTGGAAAGCGGCCATCGACGGACTCTACGGCAATGGACTGCGGCGCGGTTTCGCCAACACGATGAAGAATCATCCCTACGAAACGTTCAACGTGAGTTTGCAGCGCCGGATTAAGATCACGGAGAAGACTGCCGTCAAAATCCGTTTCGATGTCGTCAACATTCTCGACACGATCTATGAATTGCGTGACGGCAGCGGCATCGGTGTCGGTGCACCGCAGTTCGGCCAACGCCGCGGGTTTTACGGCACAGTCGCCTACGATTTTTGAGGATAACCTCTCCTAATCGCGGTAGTTTTGCCTGATGCATCAGACCAATCATTCCCGTTTCCGGAAAGCCCACGACTTCGTTCCGGATTTTTCCCACGCGGAACGGCGAACCCGCATCGTGATCGGTATCACGGCGGTAATGATGGTTGTCGAGATCACCGTTGGCTTGATGTCGCGTTCGATGGCGTTGCTGGCTGACGGCTGGCATATGAGCACGCATGTAATTGCATTTGTGATAACGGCGGTGGCCTACTATCTCGCCCGCAAGCATGCCGGCAACGTGCGCTTCAGTTTTGGTACGGGAAAAATCGGTGTGCTTGGTGGCTTCACCAGTGCGGTCATGCTCTCGATCGTGGCGTTCTTAATGGCCGGCGAGTCCGTGCACCGGATATTTGTCCCACTATCAATTCATTTTAACGAGGCAATCGGCATCGCCTGTGTTGGATTGCTCGTGAACCTGGGTTGCGCAGTCCTGCTCGGTGATCACGATCACGAAAGCAGCGACGGAAGCGCTCATCGTCATGATTTGAATTTGCGCGCGGCCTATCTGCACGTCCTGGCAGACGCATTCACCTCTTTGCTTGCAATTACGGCATTAACCGGCGGCAAATTCTTCGGCTGGGCGTGGCTCGATCCGGTTGTAGGAATTGTCGGAAGCGCCGTCGTTTTTTCGTGGGCTTACAGCCTGTTGCGCGATACCAGCGGCATTTTGCTCGATCGCACGCCTCCATCTTCGGATTTGCCTGACGAAATTCGCCGCGCGGTGGAGAGCGATGGCGATTCACTCGTGACCGATCTCCACGTCTGGCAGATCGGCATTGGAAAATTTGCGGCCATGATTTCTGTCGTGGCGCATGAGCCGAAGAGTTCGGACTCGTATCGCGAACTGTTCCGCGAGCACGACGAACTCGTTCACGTCACCATCGAGACACAGCACTGCCGCGAGGATCATCCCGCGACTGCGGGACTCGCAAGCCCTTGAATGATCAGCCCGCTCTGGCAGGTCGTTGCGGCTTATGTCTTCGCCCTTGCCGGCGGATCGATCAGCGCGACGCTGCGATTAGAGCACAAGCCGCTTTGCGCGCTGATCAGTTTCGCAGCCGGAACGCTTCTGGGTGTAACGCTCTTCGCGATTTTGCCTGAAAGTTTGAGCAACAACATTTGGTGGGCGGTCGCGTTGGCAGCGGCGAGCGGATACGCGCTGTTCTTTTTTATTAGCAAATACGTTCATCACGTTTGCCCCGCCTGCGCGGCCAGTCACTTCGACGCAGACACAACGCGGCATTTTAGCGACATCGCGACAGCGCTAATTATCGCGCTTGCCATTCACAGCACGACCGACGGTTTGGCGTTGGGAATTCAACAGGAAGCTCCGGCGACGGACGCAACGAAATGGTCGCTTTTCTCTGCTCTGTGCATTCACAAGGTTCCGGAAGGCCTTGCACTCGGCAGTCTTTTAATCGGCGCCGGGTTAGGACGCAGCGGTGCGCTCGGCTGGGTTGCCGCAGTGGAAGCAACCACGCTCCTCGGCGGAGTGATCGGTATTTTCTTTGTGGCGAAAGTTTCGACTTTTTGGCTCGGCTTAATTATGGCGCACGTAGGCGGCGGATTTTTCTATCTGGCCGCGCACGCCGTCCTTGGCGAAATGTTGAAGCACGGAAAGAAACTTGTGCTCACGAGTTTTTCGGCAGGCACGGCATTGATCGCGCTTCTCAATATCGGCTTGAGAGTGCTTGGGTAGCGCTGAAGTTGTAGGCGCTTGTGCCAAACGCCGCTACATTTCTGAGTGCATTCGTTTCGCTATCGCGGCGGCAAACTCTATTGCGAAGATGTCGATCTTGCGCGCGTTGCTGAGAAATTTGGCACGCCTCTTTATGTTTACAGCGCGGGGACAATTCTCGATCACTACCGCCGCCTGGATGCGGCCCTCGCTCCGCTTCAACACCTGATCTGTTACGCAGCCAAAGCGAATTCGAATCGCGCGATTCTGAAGTTGCTCGCCGATGCGGGCGCAGGCTTCGACATTGTGTCGGCAGGTGAGCTTTTTCGCGTGCTGGCGGCCGGTGGCGATCCGGCCAAATGCACATTCGCAGGCGTGGGCAAATCGGGCGAGGAGATCGAATACGCGCTCGATCAGCGCGTTTACAGTTTCAACGTCGAGAGTGAAGCGGAGTTGGAGTACATCGACAAGATTGCTGGCGCGAAAAATCTGCGGGCACCCGTTGCACTGCGCGCCAATCCCGACATCGATCCGCACACGCACGAATATATCTCGACCGGCTCGCGCGAGAACAAGTTCGGTATCGCGCTTGGCCAGCTTCCTGCGGTATATGAGCGCGCCGCGAAAATGCGCAACATCGACATCGTCGGCGTTCAGATGCACATCGGCTCGCAGATCACCGAGGCGGCACCGTTCGCAGACGCGGTCACGAAAGTCGCTCCGATCGTGCGCGACTTGAAAACGAAATACGGAATCAAGTTCTTCAGCATCGGGGGCGGGCTCGGCATCGTTTACGAATCCTCGTTTGAAAGCGGCGTGAAGGAATGGTGGTCGGTAGGGCGCGACCGCCGGGCGCGCCGGGGCACGATGCCGTTGTCGATCCGGCAATATGTGGATGCAATCTTGTCCGCCTTAGACGGATTGCGTGATTTGAAGCTTCGAATTCTGCTCGAGCCAGGCCGGCTGCTCGTTGGCAATGCCGGGGTCTTACTGACGCGGGTGCGCTACATCAAGCACACGGGCGAAAAGAAATTCGCGATTGTCGATGCAGGAATGAACGATCTGATTCGACCGGCGCTTTACCACAGCTATCACGAGATCGTGCCTGCTCAGGAACCGATTTGTAGGGCGTCCGCCGCGGCGGACGCCAAACCGTTGGAGAAGATCGACATTGTTGGTCCTGTTTGCGAGAGCGGAGATTTCTTCGCGCTTGATCGGGAGATGCCGGAGATTTGCGAAGGCGATCTGCTCGCGATCATGAGCGCGGGTGCCTACGGATTTGTGATGGCTTCGAATTACAATTCGCGGCCGTTACCTGCGGAGGCGTTGGTGAGCGGAGATAAATTCGCGCTGATTCGCGAGCGGCAGGCGTGGGAAGACCTAAT
>WNFR01007686.1_pt1 | contig 21752 bp, 18 predicted proteins | sample 5400221 | NCBI WGS metagenome assembly WNFR01 (sample SAMN13153357, study PRJNA577476) | soil metagenome | isolation source: 40 cm soil under Madrone tree | place: USA:California | collected 2016-06-14 | reverse complement strand
GAGGGCCGGCTTGGCGCGCGTGATGAAGTCTCCGAACGACGCCCAGGTCTCAAAGGCCTGCACGATGCGGAACGCCTCGCGCCAGGCGTCGAAGCCGTCCGGCGCCGCGGTCCGGCCCTGCGGCTTCGGCAAGGCACGCGCAGCGGCGGCCAGGAAGTCGCGGCCGAGCGCCGCCACCGGGGCATCGGCCTGGGCGAAGGCGTCGTCCGCCGCGTTCAGATGTGCGATCGCGGCCGGGCGCGTCTCGCCCTCGAGCAGCACGCTGCCGACGCGGCGCAGGATGCCGGGCGCATTGGCGAAGAATCCGGCGACGTCGAAGGACGGCGCCATCGCCATGGCGCCGGCGAGATCGACGCGGCCATGGGTCGGGCGCAATCCATAGAGGCCGCAGAAGGCGGCCGGCACGCGCACCGATCCGCCGGTGTCGCTGCCGAGCGCGAAATCGCAGGCGTCGGCCGCCAGCGCGGCCGCCGAGCCGCTCGACGAGCCGCCTGGAATGCGGCCGGGCGCCCGCAGATTGACGGGCGTTCCGTAATGCGCATTGGCGCCGGCAACGCTGTAGAAGAATTCGTCGCACACGGTCTTGCCCGTGATGGTGGCGCCGGCGGCGAGGATCTTTTCGACCGCGGCCGCATGGACGCGCGCCGGGGCTTGCGCGGCGAGCCAATCGGGATTGCCGCCGCCGGTGCGCGACCCGGCGATGTCGTACATGTCCTTGACCACGGCGCTCAGCCCCGCGAGCGGGCCTGATGGATTGCCGGTGACCGGGGCGGCGAGATCATGCGAGACGAAGAAGGAAGAGTTCACTTGGATTTTCCTGTCAATTGTCGGTAGCCCGCATGGAGCCCTCGGGTCTTGCCTTCGGCAAGCCCAAGGACAGGCTCCGCGGAATGCGGGAACGGCGGTCCCGGATTTCGCTGCGCTTCATCCGGGCTACTTTGCTTGCTACTTTCCTTTTCCCAGATGCCAGTCGAGAATCTGTTCGCCGTCCCAGGCCGCGACCCCGGGGCGGCGCAGGATTTCCTCGAAGGCGCGCTGGACGTGGCCGATCCGGTGCGGGACGCCCGAGAGATACGGGTGCATCGCGATCGACATGAATTTCGGCCGCGTGGCGGATTCGGCGTAGAGCCATTCGAACTGGTCCATCACGCGGGCATACATCTGGTCCGACGGGTGGTGCTGCAGCGCCATCATGACGATGTCGTGCAGCTCGAAATTATACGGCAGGGCAACGATCGGTTTATGCGTGGTCCTGAGCGTCACCGGCTCGTCATCGAGCACCCAGTCGCCGATATATTCGATGCCGGCGGCCGAGAGGTGATCGAGGGTGTCGAATGTCTGCGTGAGGCCGGGGCCGAACCAGCCGCGCGGCGGCCGGCCCCAGAATTTCGCGATGATCGCGACCGATTTGTCGATCAGCGCCTTCTGGTCGTCGACCTTGTGCATCGGCACCTGGTCGTAGCCGTGGGCGTTGAGCTCCCAGCCGTTGTCGACGCAGGCCTGTGCGACCTGCGGATAGGTTTCGCACACGCGCGCATTGAGCGTGACGGTGGGCCGCAACTTCAGCCGCTCCAGCATCGCCTTGAGGCGCCAGAAGCCGACCCGCATGCCGTATTCGTGCCAGCTCCAGTTGGGGTGATCCGGCAGCATGGGCTGGCCTTGCGGCGGCGAGATCACCATGCGGGCCATCGGGCGCGCCATGTCCCATTCCTCGAGCGCGAGCAGCGGCCACACGATCAGGCGCAGGCCGTCGGGAAGCGCCAGCGGCGGCCGCTTGTCGATAGGGGAGAATTCGATCCGTTCACGGGGATGCATGGCGGTCCTTGACGTTTCCTCAGGGGCGGGCGGGCGGCCCGCAGGATGGCGAGTGCGCCGCAAAGAAGCTAGCCTGCCGGTCTCGAAAAAATGTCGGACGACGCGAAAGGAAGCAGGGGATGTCTCGCACGTTGATCAAGGGCGGCTGCATCGTCACCATGGAGGCGCAGGCGGGGGATTTGCCGCAGGGTGACGTGCTGATCGAGAACGGCCGCATTGCCGCGATCGGACCCGTGCTCGACGCGCCCGACGGCGCAGAGCTGATCGACGCCGCCGGGATGATCGTGATGCCGGGCCTCGTGAACGGCCATGTGCACACCTGGCAGTCGGGGTTGCGCGGGATCGCGGCCGACTGGACCGTCGCCGAATACATGCAGGCGATGCATCGCGGGCTCGCGACGCTCTACCGGCCCGAGGACATCTACATCGCCAACCTGATGGGCGCCCTCAACCAGATCAACGGCGGCGCCACCACCCTGGTCGACTGGTGCCACAACAATCGGACCCCCGAGCATACCGACGCGGCGATCGACGGGCTCGCCGAGTCCGGCATCCGCGCCGTCTTCCTGCACGGCTCGCCCAAGCCCGACCCGAAGCCGGGGCAGAAGCATTTCAGCGAAATTCCGATGCCGCGCCGCGAGATCGAGCGCCTGCGCAAGGAACGTTTCGCGACCGAAAGCCTCTTGAGTTTCGGGCTGGCGATCCTCGGGCCCTATTATTCGGTGTGGGACGTGACCCGGCAGGACGTCGCCCTCGCCAACGAGCTCGACCTCCTGTGCAGCATGCATGTGGGCGGCGGCGTCCCGATGGTCGCCGACGGCTTCGAGCGGCTGGCCGCCGAGGGGCTGATCGGAAAGAACTTCAACGTCGTGCACGGCAACGACATCAGGCCCGAGGTCATCCGGCAGATCACCCATCACGGCGGCACTTTCACCACCACCGCGGAGATCGAGCTGCAGATGGGCTATGGCGACCCGCTCACCGGGCGGCTGCACGCGCTCGGCTCGCCGATGTCGATCGGCACCGACGTCGAGCCCGCCGCGCGCGGCGACATGTTCACCGCCATGCGGCTCACGCTCCAGCACGAGCGCAACCGCGTCATCACGGCGGCGTTGGAGCGCACCGGCAGCCGGCCCGACAAGATGCCGCTGACCTGCCGCCACGCGCTGGAATGGACGACCATCCACGGCGCCAAGGTGGCGGGCCTCGATCGCCGCACCGGCTCGCTCGGCATCGGCAAGGAAGCCGACATCGTGCTGCTGCGGGCCGCCGACATCACCATGTTCCCGGTGCGCGATCCCGTCGGCTCGATCGTGATGCAGGGCGGGGTCGCCAATGTCGACACGGTGCTGATCGCGGGCAAGGTGATGAAGCGCAACGGCCGGCTTGTCTTTCCGAAGCTGGCCGAAAAGATGGAAGCATTGCGCGGCTCGGGCGACCGCATCCTCGGCGATTTCGGCTATCTGCCGCGGCAGGCGGCGTGAGACGGCGTCGGGAGCGCCGAGCGAGAGGCGCTGCGGCACCATTGAGCCACGTCATGGCGAGGTATAGCCTGGGAGCCGCGGCGTAAGAGTTCAGGCGAAAGGGAGCGCACCATGCTCCATCGGTCGATTGCCACGGCGATAGCCGTCGTCACGGCGGCGATGTTGCTTCCATCGGACGGCGCGGGCGCGAGATCAGGGGGAGCGGGCGGCGGCCACGCGGGTGGCTTCGGATTGAGCCGGCCCATCGTGCCGCCATCCGGCACCCACCGGTTCTTCCCCTCTCCAGGCGTGGGCATCCACTTCCATAATCGCCACATGGCCGGCGAGCGTGGGCGCTTGGAGCACCGTCGCTTCTTTCGATCATCCTACTGGCCGACGCTGCCCTATGGCGGCCTGTTGTATGGAAGCTACGACGACATGTTCGGCGGCGGCGCCGGCATGGAAACCGCGAACCCGTCGGTCGAGCCGAACTTTCTGCAGTCTGCGATCTATCGGCCGGCCTGCCGGCTGCAGACGCAAATTCGCGCCGTTCCGTCGGAAAACGGCGGCCGGCGCGAGGTCTCGATCACGCGCTGCATCCACCCCGGCGTTTCGTCGCTGGCGCGCCCGGCCGGTGAGGACAGCGGTCCCTATGCGGCCGACGGCAATCGGCCGGACGACGAGGCATTCGGCATCACGTCCGCCACCACCGTCGCGGCGGGATTGCGCGAGCCGAATGTCCGCATTGGCGGATGCCGGAGCGAAACGCACGCCGTCCCCGCGGAAGGCGGCGGCAGCCGCGACGTGACGATCACGCGGTGCTAGCCGGCTGCCGGCGCGCGCCGGAATGCGGACAATCGGAAGGCTCAAACCAGGACGTCCAAGAGCGGCTGGGCTGGATTGGCCGTCACCGCCGTGGAGGTGTTGGTCGCCGTGACGGCGTTGGCCGTCATCAGATCCTTCAAGGCTCCGCCGAACGTGACCGCCCGGTCGTCCGGAGCTCCGACGGGTTTATGGCTGTTGGCGCGCGGATCGTTGTCGAGCTGGCCGGGATTGTCGTGCGGGTTCCTGCCGGTCTCGGCGCGCTTGACGTCGCATCCGTTGAAGCAGACGTAGCCGTTGACGATCGAAACCGACATGAGCCGGAACGCTAGGCCCGGGCGGTAAACGACGGATTAAGCCGCGATCACAGCTTCGCGAGGCGGTGCGGGACCCCGCGGCGTTTCCGACCGACAAGGCGCGAATCGAAGCGGCCGGCCGCGTCCAAGCGACCGGCCGCGGCAGCGTCGATCACTGCTTCTTGATATCCGAATAGGGATACATGAGCTTGCCCGACTTCAGCTCGGGCGGATACAGGATCACCTGCTTGCCGGCCTGGCCGAACTGCTTCACGTCGTTGCCGACGATGCCCTGATACTGCACGAACAGCACGCGGCCCTTTTCCCATTCGCCATTGTCGGCAAACTTCACGTCGCCCACGATGGTCTTGAACGCAGTCTTGTGGATGTAGTCCGCGAGCTTGCCCTGGTCGAGGCTGCCGACCTTGGCGATGGCCTCGCCCAGGATCTGCATCTCGGCATAGGCGTAGGGCGGCAGGTAGAAGCCGAGCGGATCGACGCCCTGCGCGGCGGCCTTCTCCTGATAACGCTTGAGGAAGTCGTCGATGCCGGGAAACTTCATGGTCGGTTCCGGCACATAGACGTCGTAGGCCACAATGCCGTTGAGCAGGGGGCCGAGCTGTCCCTTGATGGGCGTGAAGGCGAGCCCGATCATGCCGCCGCCGAACATTTTCGGCTTGAGCCCCACCTCATTCGAGGCGCGCACGATGCCGACCGAGTCGGGCGGGTAGGAAGCCACGAACACGACGTCCGGATTCGCCGCCTTGATCGCCTGCACGATCGGCGAAAAATCGGTCGTGGCCGGCGGATAGCTGCGATCGTAGACGATCTTGAGGCCGAGGCGCGCCACCGTCTCGCGCGCCCCCGCGATCACGGTCTGGGCGTATTCCGCATCGGCGCCGACCAGCGCGATGGTCTGCGGCTTGGGGTCCATCGTCATCGCGGTCTCGAGGAAACCGAGCGAGGGGCCGAGCCTGGTCTCCTTGCCGTTCGGCAGGATCTGGAAGTAGCGGTCGTAGTTGAAGGTGTCGTTCACGCCGGTGCCGAACAGCGCCATGAACAGGAGCTTGCGCTGCATCACGATTGGCATCGCGGGCGCGATCTGGTTGGTGGCGTAGGACGAGATCACGAAATCGACTTTGTCGATGTCGAGGAGCTTGGTGTAGATCGCCGGCACGGTCGAGGGATTGCTCTGGTCGTCGTAGAAGACGAGATCGACCGGCCGGCCCAGGAGTCCGCCCTTGGCGTTGACGTCGTCGCGCCAGATCTGGAGCGCGAGCAGCGCGCTCTTGCCGCCGCCCGACAAGCCGCCGGTCAACGACATCGACAGGCCGATCTTGATCGTATCGGCCGCGGCGGCGGGGCGCCCCAGCCCGAATGCGGCGCCCAGCATCAAGATGCACGCGATGGCCGTCCAAAACGACTTCAAGGATTTCAATTTCAGGGCCTTCATTGTGGCTTCCTCCCATTCATTGGTCAGATTACATCAACCATGGGGCTTTTCCGGAAAAAGCCCGCTCTGGCCGCATGTCAATTTGCCTCATCGTCGGACCGCCGGCGCCATGGACCGCCGCTCCTTGATCTGAGAGAACTGGCCGGTAGGTTAGCACATGGGCCTGCGGCCGCGGCACGCGGTCGCGGCGCGAGCGCCATCGTGAGGGCCGGGGATGCGAGCCGATAGAGCGGGTATGCGCGACAGGGGCCGCCTTGCCCAATGCCGGCCGACGGCCTTCGCGTGGGCGATTTGTTGGGCCCTCGCGGGCCTGCTGATGCTGCCGGTCGCGCTGCAGGCGCAGGACTATCCCGTTCGCCCGGTCAGGATCATCGTGCCGTTTCCGGCCGGGGGCACCGCCGACGTGATGCCCCGCATCGTGGCGGACTGGCTGTCGCGCAAATGGGGCCAGCCGGTCATCATCGAGAACAAGACCGGCGCGGCGGGCAATATCGGAGCGGAAGCGGCTTTCAACGCCGACCCCGACGGCTACACGCTGCTGTCGGCGCCGCCGCCGCCGCTGGTGATCAACCAGAATCTCTACCCCAAGCTGGGCTTCGACCCCGCCCAATTCGTGCCGGTCTCGGTGATGGGGATCGTGCCCAACGCGCTGGTGGTGAATCCGAAAAAGATCGCCGCCAATACGGTCGCGGACTTCATCGCTTACGCGAAACAGAATCCGGAGAAAGTCTCGACCGCGACGCAGGGAAACGGATCCACGTCGCATCTCACCTCCGAACTCTTCCAGCTGATGGCGCAAGTGAAATTCCTGAATGTGCCCTATCGCGGCTCGGCGCCGGCGCTGCAGGGGCTGCTGGCGGGCGACGTCGACGTCATGTTCGACAATCTCGGCGTCTCGCTCGCCCTGGTGAAGGGCGGCCAGCTCAAGCTGATCGCGGTGGGGACCGCCAAGCGCATGACCGCGCTGCCCGACGTGCCGACGATCGCCGAGACGCTGCCGGGATTTGCATCCGCGGCCTGGTTCGCGGTGGTGGCGCCGCCCAAGACGCCGGCGCCGATCGTCGCCCGGCTCAGCGCCGACATCGCCGAGGCGATCAGGCAGCCGGATATCCGCAAGCGCTTCGACGATCTGTCGGCCGATCCGGTCGGCGGCACGCCGGCCGAGACCGCGAGCTTCATGCGCGAGGAGGTCGAGCGCTGGAACAACGTGATCAAGGCCGCCAAGGTGAAGCTGGAATAGGCCTTCGCAATTGCCCATTGTGATGGCCGTCGCGGCCGACGGGAGACGAACGCATGAACATCCATGAGCGCAGCTGGCCGACCGAGGGGCTCACCCGGATCCCCTACTGGATCTATGCCGACCGCGAGCTTTACGCCGAGGAGCAGGCGCGCATATTCCGCGGCGATGCCTGGACATTCCTGTGCCTGGAGGCGGAGCTGCCGCGGCCCGAGACGTTTCGTACGTCGAACCTCGGCGACATGCCGGTGGTGGTGACGCGCGACCGGGACGGGAAGATCCACGCCTTCGAGAACCGCTGCGCACATCGCGGCTCGCTCCTGTGCCTTAAGCAGCGCGGCGAGGCGCGCGAGATCGTCTGCGTCTATCACAACTGGACCTATGACCTTGCCGGCAAGCTCACGGGCGTCGCCTTCCGCCGCGGCGTCGGCGGCAAGGGCGGCATGCCGGCGGATTGCAAGCCGGACCAGCATGGGCCGCGCCAGCTCCGCGTCGAGGTCCTGGCCGGGCTCGTGTTCGCGACCGCCGGCCAGAAGGCGCCGCCGATCGAGCAATATCTCGGACCGGAGATCGTGACGAAGATCCGCCGGGTCATGAAGGCGCCGGTGAAGCTGCTCGGCGGATACAGCCAGATTCTTCCGGGCAACTGGAAGCTCTACATGGAGAACGTGAAGGACTCCTATCACGCGAGCCTGTTGCACATGTTCTTCACCACCTTCCGCCTCAACCGGTTGTCGCAACGCGGCGGCCTGGTGGTCAGCGAGGACGGCGGAAACCACATCAGCTATTCGATGTCGGCCGACGTCGCCGGCAAGGAATACGAGCAGGCCGGCATGCGCACGGCCCAGAGCGGCTACAGCCTCGAGGCGCCGGAGCTGTTGCAGAATGTCGACGAGTTCGGCGACGGCGTCGGCATCCAGATCCTCTCGGTATTTCCAGGTTTCGTGCTGCAGCAGATCAGGAACAGTCTGGCGGTGCGGCGCGTGGTCCCGCGCAGTCTGGAGCGGACCGAGTTGGTGTGGACCTGCTTCGGCTATGCGGACGACGACGACGCGATGACCGAGCTGCGCCTGCGCCAAGCAAACCTGATCGGCCCATCCGGTTTCATCTCGATGGAAGACGGCGCGGCGACCGGCTTCGTCCAGCGCGGCATTCGCGGCGCCGACGACGAGGAGTCCGTGGTCGAGATGGGCGGCAGCGGGACGTCATCGGAGGAAAGCCGCGTCAGCGAGGCCGCGGTCCGCGGTTTCTGGAAAGCCTATCGCCGGCACATGGATATGTGACGGATCAGGCCTATGACGGGATATCGCGTAATGGACGGCGGTGCGGGACCCCAAGCGGTGGGGATCGAAAGCCAGCTCAAGGTGCAGGACCTCAATGCGCGCTACGTCGAGGCGATCGACGAAGGCCGCTTCGAGGATTGGCCCGACTTGTTCATGGAGCATTGCAAATATCGCATCACCACCGCGGAGAATGTCGAGCAAGGCCTGCCGTTGTCGATCATCTACGCAACCTCGCGCGCCATGCTGCGCGACCGCGTCAAGGCGCTGCGCGAGGCGAATGTCTATGAGGCGCAGCGCTACCGTCATGTTCTCGGGCCCTCGCGCCTCGAGCCCGCCGAAGGCGGCAGCGTCGGCGCGCGCACGAATTTCATGGTCGCGCGCGTCATGCACACCGGCGACACGGCGCTGTTCGCGACCGGGCGCTACCTCGACCGAGTGGTGCTCGCGGGCGGAGCCGCGCTTTTTGCCGAGAAGACCGTGATCCTCGACAGCCGCCAGATCGATACGCTGCTGGCGATCCCGCTTTAGGATTTTGTGGCGACGTGGATGCCGCGGCCGAAAATGCGACCGCACGCCGGCGGCCGGCAAACCTGAACATGCCCGCCGCTTGCGGGGGAGAGGTTGATGAGCCCGCTAGCCTCGGCGCTCGGCAAACCAGCGGCCCGAGCAGGCGCCTCCGCCGACTCCGCGCCACTGGCCCGAGCCGGAATCGCGCGACAGGCGGCCTCGGCCGTCCGCATAAGTCGAGCCGCGCGCCACCCGGACGTGGACCTTGCCGTTGTGCGCAACGCGGCCACTCACCTCGAAGGCATCGTCGCCCGCATAGGTCACGTTGCCATTCTGGATCGACAGGCCGTAGCGATAGGCCGCGTCGCAGTCGCCCTTTTCGGTCTGGATGACGACGCTCCAGCGGCCATCGAAGGGTCTGCCGTCGGACGCTGCGCCGGCCGATCCAAACGTCGCCGTTGTGGCGATCAGCAGGGCAAAACCGTATCTGAACATTGCATCCTCGCACGGAAACCGCATGGGCCCCGAACCGAGCCCCGCCGGGGCAGGATATCGTCGGGAACTTTTGGAATTTAAAGCGGCGGATGGTGGTGAGGAATAGGCCTTCACGAAAAATTTGACCCTGGAAGGCGATGCCGGCGCCGGACCATCATGATAATTCCTGCGTGTTGCAATTCGGTGACTGAAAGGACGCCCATGAGTGCCGCCCCGGAGTCAGCGACTGTGCCGCACTCCAGCTACGCCTACAAGGCGACGCCGCTCGGAGCGATATGGCAATTCCATCTCGGGTCCGACGCGATCGACTGGGAGGCCGGCCCGCGGCGCGGGCAGCTTCGTTACGCCGACATCCGCCGGCTGCGATTGTCATTCCGCCCGGTCTCGATGCAAAGCCACCGGTTTCTCGCCGAGATCTGGCCGGCGCGCGGCCCGAAGCTGCAGATGGCCTCGAGCTCGTGGCGGAGCATGGTCGACCACGAGCGTCATGAGGCCGCCTATACGGGTTTCCTGCTGGAATTGCACCGGCGCCTCGTGTCCGCGCAGGTGGCGATCTCGTTCGAATGCGGATCGCCGGCGCTGCGCTATTGGCCGGGCGTCGTCATCTTCGGTGGCGTCGCGTTGGGGCTTGCGGCCCTGACCGTGCAGTCGCTGGCCGGCGGGGCGTGGATGGGCGCCGCGCTCGTGGGCGGCGTTTTGTCGATCTTCCTGTGGCAGGCAGGAGGATTCTTCCGGCGCAACCGCCCCGGCACTTACGCTCCGCAGGCGCCGCCGCGCAACCTGCTGCCTTGAGCCGGCGCCAGCCCGAACGGGCAACCGCCAAAAATCCATGTCGTCCGAAAAGTCTGTCCACTTTTCGGGATCATGCGCTAGTGTCCCGATTCCGAAGTTCGCAAGCATTCGCCGCGGTCTCTGAGCGAACTTCGGAATCGAAAGGACACTAGCAACATTATGATGCTAGTGCCGCTTTTGAACCCGAAGTTCGCAACCGTGCACGCCGCGAAATCGTGCGAACTTCGGGTTCGCGGCACTAGCGGCGGACCACCAGCACCGAGCATTTGGCGTAGCGCACGACATGGCCGGCATTCGATCCGAGAAAGTAGGTCTTCATCGCGGGGCGATGCGAGCTCATCACGATGAGATCGGCGCCGATCGCTTTGGCCTCCTCGAGCACCTCGTGATAGATGCCGCCCTGGCGCACGGTCGAGCTCACGCGCGCCGGATCAAGTCCGCATTCCTTGCAGATGATCGCCATGGCTTCTTCGGCCGATTTGCGTTGCTGCATGTCGAAATCGGGCGGCACATATTCGGCCAGCATCACCGGGGTCATCGGCAGGACATTGAGCAGGCGCACTTTGCCGCCCGAGCCTCCCACCAACGAAACCGCCGTTTCGATCGCGGGCTTGGCCAGTTCGACATCGGCAAGGTCGATCGGCACCAGGATCTGCTTGAACATGTGGCGCTCCCCCAAATACGCTCCCGATAAAATCGGTGGCAGCCGCCAGCGTCCGGGGCACGACGAAGCGTTCCAGGCGGCCCGACCGGGGATGAAGCCTGGACCAGTCCGCGATGGGAAAGTCGATCACGACCAGTCCGCCGGCGGGAAGCTTCTCGTGCAGGCGCTCGCGGTCGTCCAGGTCGCCCGATGCGATCAGCAACGTGGACAGCTCCTGCAGGCCGGGGTTATGGCCGACCAGCAAGAGCGACTTGATACTCGGCGAAGCCTGCCCGAGCACATCGAGGATACTGCCCGCCGCCGCATTGTAGAGCCGCTCGTCATGGTGTGGCGGCGGCGCCGCCGGGATTTCGGCCGCAACCAGGTCCCAGGTTTCGCGCGCGCGGGTCGCGGTCGAACAAAGAACGTATTCGGGGACCAGCCGGTGGCGATCGAGATAGGCCCCGATTCTGCGCGCCGCGTCCTGGCCGCGGCGGTTGAGCGGGCGCGCATGGTCGCTCGCGGCGGGGTCCGACCAATCAGATTTCGCGTGGCGCAACAGAAGGATACGGCGCATGACCCTGGTCATCGATTTTGTCCGGCGAACAGGTTACCATGTTCCCGGCCGCGCGAGGGATGACATGTTATGTACCACTTCTTACTGTCTGCGAATTGACGTGTGCGAGACGGCATGAACGCCACGGTGCAAGCGGATTTCGGTGCAAGCTGGTATGCGGGGACGGCGGCCGGCGCTTTCGAGCGGCCGCGCCTCACCTTCGATATCGACGTCGACGTCTGCGTGATCGGGGGCGGGCTCGCCGGCCTGACCGCGGCCCGCGAGGTGGCCCGCCGCGGATGGTCGGTCGCGGTGCTCGAGGCGAAGCGTGTCGCGTGGAGCGCGTCCGGCCGCAACTGCGGCGTCGTCATGCCGGGATTTGGCTCCGACCCCCGCCGCATGGTGGAGCGCGTCGGCATCGATCTCGCAACGGACCTGTGGAAACTGTCGCAAGCCGGCCTCGACTATGTCCGCGCCACCATCCGCGATACCGGCATGCCGGGCGTGCGGCCGGTGAGCGGATGGCTCGACGTCTCCAAGGCCGACAACGGGGATGATCTGCGGGCCGTCGCGGCCCTGCTCAACGGGAAATTCGACACCGCGATCGAGGCCTGGCCGACCGAGCGGGTCCGCGCGGTGCTCAAAAGCGACTGCTACTTCCAAGCCCTTCACTATCCGGGCGCATTCCACATCGACCCGCTCAACTATGCGCACGGCCTGGCGAATGCCGCGCTCGCCGCCGGAGTCGCCATATTCGAGGAGTCGCCCGCGCTCGCGATCGATCCCGCGGGCGTGCGAAAGCGCATCACGACGCCGTCGGGGCGGGTGAGGGCGGCGCATATCGTGCTGGCCGGTAACGCGCATCTCGACGCCCTTGTGCCGCGGCTTGCCGAGACGGTGCTTCCGGTGACGAGCTATGTGGCGGTCACCGCGCCGCTCGGCGAGCGGCTCGGGGAGGCGATCTCCTACAAGGGCGCGGTCAGCGACACGCGCCTCAGCGGCGCTCAATATCGGATCGTCGGCGGCGACCGCCTGATGTGGGCCGGCGGGGTGGGCACCTGGCCGCCAAGCCCGCGCCGGGCGGTCGGCCAGTTCGCATCCGCCATCGCGGAGACCTTTCCGCAACTCGGCGCGGTCGAGATCGAGCATGCCTGGTCGGGCGTCATGGGTTTCTCGGTGCACGGGATGCCGCAGGTCGGCGAGGTCATTCCCGGCTTGTGGCTGGCGAGCGGCTTCGGCGGACACGGGCTGAACACCACCGCCATGGCGGGCGAATTGATCGCGGGCGCCATCACCGATGGCGACGACCGCTGGCGTCTTTTTCTGCCCTACGAACTGGTCTGGGCCGGCGGCACCCTCGGCCGCGCGGTGCACCACGTCGCGACCTGGGCCCGGCGCGGCAGCGAGAGCTGGGCCGCCGGCCTGTCGCGGCGACGCGAGGCCGCGCGGCGCGCCGAGGCCGCGCAGCGCCCCGAGCAAGCCGCGCCCCAAGTCGCCCCGCAACAGGTTACGCCTCGGCCAATGACACCCCGCGAGGTCGCCCCGCAGCGGGTCGCGTCCCGGGAGGTTGCGCCCCGGGAGGTCGCGCCACAGGTGACCCCGCCGCAGGCCGCACCCCGGCAAGTTGCGCTTCCGGAGGTCATGCACGCGGAGGTCTTGCTCCCGCAGGTGGCGCCAATGCCGGGTCCGGCCGCCCGGCCGGGGCCGGCATACGTGGAGCCGTCACCAGGCGAAGCCGCGGCTTCCGCGCTGGTGCCCGAGGTCGAATCCTTGCTCGGGCAGGTGGCGGAGCGCGCAAACCGCCAAACCGGCCGACCGAGCGCCAAAAAGGGAAAGACCCCCAAGCGCCCGCAAGGCGGTGCGCGGAATGGCCCGATCCTCGGGACGGGCCCGGCCGCCACGCCTGGCCGGCAAGCGCGGTCCGCGAGCCTGTCGGACGAGCCGGAGCCACCCGTTTCCAAGGATCCGCCTTCGACCGATTAAAAGGTTGTCCACTGGGTCCCCGACCAACCTGGTGGCGAGCTTTCGCCGGGAAATGCGCTATGCAACTATCGCATTGACGACAGCGGGACATTGATGCCTTTTTGGTGCTGTTGCTGGTAGTTTGCGCGTTGGGAATCGGTGGCCCGAGCCACCGGCGTCGGGGGATCGTTGATGGGGCGCGGCGTTCGCGTTGCGGGATGTCTGGGGCTGCTGGCCGCGATGCCGGCCACGACGGCGGTCGCGGCCGACCTCGTGCCCGAAGCCGCGTCGGCGCCCAAGTGGACGGTTGAGCTGGGCATGGAGGTCCGCTCCCTGCCGCACTACCAGGGCTCCGACGTTTACGGCTTCTATCCGGTCCCCTTCCTGGACGTGCGCCCGGCCGGAACGCCGCCGCGCTTTCACGCTCCGCGCGACGGCTTCGGGGTTGCGATCCTCGACACCGATACCTTCAAGGCCGGCCCGGTCGCCCAGTTCGAGTTCGGCCGTCACGTGAAGCACAATCCGTCACTGGCGGGCCTCGGGAATGTCGGCGCGACCGCGGAGGTCGGCGGCTATTTTGATTACTGGCCGAACCAATGGCTGCGCGCCCGAGTCGAGCTGCGGCAGGGCATCGGGGGTCATCACGGCATCGTCTCGGACGAGACCCTGGATGTGGTGGTGCCGGTCTCGCCGCAATGGACCGTGTCGGGCGGCCCGCGCATGACGCTAGCGACCGCGGATGCCAACCGGCCCTATTTCGGCATCGACGCCGCCCAATCGGCGGCCTCCGGGTTGCCGACATACGAGGCCGGCGGAGGCATCCGCTCGCTCGGTGCCGGCACCCAGGCGCGCTACCAGTGGAATCAGCAATGGGCGAGCCACGCCTTTGTCGAATACACGAAGCTCACCGGCGACGTCGGGAATTCGCCGATCGTCACCCAGCGCGGCTCGCCCAATCAGGCGATGTTCGGATTCGGCACGACCTATTCGTTCGACATCCCGGCGCTGTGGTGACGCCGGAGGCTCCAATCACAGGCCGCGTCAGCGCCCTTCGCGGCGCGCCATGAAAGCCAGCCGCTCGAACAAGTGCACGTCCTGCTCGTTCTTGATCAGGGCGCCATGCAGCGGCGGGATCAGTCTCTTGGGATCGCGCTCGCGCAATGTCTCCGGCCCGATGTCTTCCACCATCAACAGCTTCAGCCAGTCGAGCAATTCCGAGGTCGATGGCTTCTTCTTCAGGCCCGGCACTTCGCGGATCTCGTAGAACAGCTTGAGCGCTTCCGCCACCAGACGCTGCTTGATGCCGGGGAAATGGACGTCGATGATCGCCCGCATGGTGTCGGCGTCGGGAAAGCGGATGTAGTGGAAGAAGCAGCGGCGCAGGAACGCGTCCGGCAACTCCTTCTCGTTGTTCGACGTGATGACGACGATCGGGCGCCGGCGCGCCTTGATGGTCTCGCCGGTCTCGTAGACGAAGAATTCCATCCGGTCGAGCTCCTGCAGCAGATCGTTGGGAAACTCGATGTCCGCCTTGTCGACCTCGTCGATCAGCAGGACCGGCCGCTCGTCGGCAACGAAGGCATCCCATAATTTGCCGCGCTTGATGTAGTTGCGGATGTCGTGCACGCGCGCGTCGCCGAGCTGGCTGTCGCGCAGGCGCGACACCGCGTCGTATTCGTACAGGCCCTGCTGCGCCTTGGTGGTCGACTTCACGTGCCATTCGATCAGCGGCGCAGCGAGCGCCTTGGCGATCTCGAGCGCCAGCACGGTCTTGCCGGTGCCGGGCTCGCCTTTGACCAGGAGCGGGCGCTCGAGCGTGATCGCGGCATTGACCGCGACCTTGAGGTCGTCGGTCGCCACATAGGCGCTGGTACCTTCGAAACGCATGACGGTCGTATCCCGATGAATGTGAGGTTTGCGCCATCAGACAAGGTTGGCAGGCGCTTGTCGAGATTGAACGGGCGGAATACCGTTTTGGCGGCGCCGGCATCGTGCCGGCGGCCGCTGCACGAGGGAAAAGATCATGCGGGGCGTAATCAATTCCGGTTCGATCCGGCTGCTGTGGCTGCTCGGTCTTGTCGTTTCGCTGATCTGCCAAAGCGCCGAAGGTCAAGCCGGCGACGAGCGCAAGCAGCTCGCTTTCGACGCGGTCGATCGCAACGCGGAGCAGATGACGGCGATCAGCGATTCGATCTTCTATTTCGGCGAGCCCGGCATGCAGGAATTCGAAGGCACCAAGCTGCTCAAGGGCACGCTCGAGGCGGCGGGTTTCCGGGTCGATCTCGGCGGCGCCGGGATGCCGACCAACCTGTGGGCCGAATGGGGCGCCGGCCGGCCCAAGATCGCGATCGTGACCGAGATCGACGCGCTTCCCAGCGGCTCGCAGACGCCGCTCGAATTCGCCCGCAAGCCGCTGGTGGCGGGTGCGCCCGGCCACATGGAGGGCCACAACACCCATGGCGGCGTCGCCTCGATGGCGGCTTTCGCGGTCAAGCAGGTGATGGAGCGCTACAATCTTCCCGGCACGGTCGCGATCTCGTTCGGGCCCGCCGAAGAGCAGCTGGCGAGCCGCCCCTTCATCGTGCGTGCCGGCTATTTCAAGGACGTCGACGCCATCATCTATCTTCACCTTCGCGATTCGCTTGCGACCGGCTACGGGGTGCAGAATTACGCGGCGATCAGCTCGATCTTCACGTTTCACGGCAAGACCGCGCATGGCGCCGTCAACCCGTGGGACGGCAAGGATGCGGTCGACGCCGTCGAGCTGATGGACATCGGCTTCGACAAATTGCGCGAGCATTTGCGCCCGACCTACCGCGCGCACCGCACCATCACGGTCGGCGGCATCCAGCCCAACATCATTCCCGACACCGGCCAGATCTGGTGGTTCGTGCGCGACGCCAGCATGCCGGACGCGAAGACGACCTACGACAAGCTGCTGAAGATCGCCGAGGGCGCGGCCCTCATGACCGGCACGACCTGGGACGTCAAATACGCGGCCTCGGCCTGGCCGCAGCTCGTCACCAAGACCATCGCGGAAGCGATCCAGCGGAACATCGAGATGGTCGGGGTCCCGCAATGGACCGACCAGGAGCAGCAATTCGCGCGCGACTTCCAGAAATCGGCGGAGCGGCCGGTGGTCGGGCTGCGCACGACGCCGGAGGCCTTTGGCGAACGCCGGCAGTCGACGTCGTCGAACGACAATGGCGACGTGTCCTGGGTCGTGCCCGCCGGCCTGTTGAATTTTCCCGCTTCGGTCCCGGGCATCGAATACCACGAATGGCACGCCGCGATCACGCCGGTGAGCTCGATCTCGCACAAGGGTCAGGTCGTGGGCGCGAAGGTGCTGGCCGCCTCGATCATCGATCTCCTCACCTCGCCCGAGCTCCTGGAAAAGGCGCGCGCCGAGTTCCTGGTCGAATCCAGGAAGACGCCCTATTTCTCGCTGCTGCCGGCCGAGACAAATCCGCCGCTCGATCTCAACCGCGCCGAGATGGAAAAATACCGGCCGGAGATGCGCAAGTTCTACCTGGACAAGACCCCGCGCTTCAATTGAGCGGCGGCCCGGAGGCGCGATCACCGGGCCGTGGGCGCGACCCACGCGGTTCTCGCGCGAACGTGACAGCATTTGAGCGGCGCCGCGCGTCTTCGCGCGCTAGGTTGGGGGCGTGATTTACCCGATGGCCCCGGTTCTCAACCGTCCTGGGAGCAGACGATGATGATCAGCCGCCGATTGTTGCTGGCAGGCGCCGGCAGTGTGGCCGTGCTCGCCGGCCTGCGCTGGCTGCAAGGCGCGCACGTCGAGGCCGCAGCCTCTTTCGAGATCGAGAAATCCGATGCCGACTGGCGGCGGCTCCTGACCAGCGCGCAATACAATGTGCTGCGCCGGCAGGGCACCGAGCAGCCCTATTCGAGCGCGCTCAATCACGAAAAGCGCAAGGGGCTCTTCGCCTGCGCGGGCTGCGACCTGCCGCTGTTCTCGTCGGAGACCAAGTTCGAAAGCGGCACCGGCTGGCCGAGCTTCTATCGGCCATTGCCGGACGCCGTCGGAACGTCCGAGGACCGCGCCTATTTCATGAAGCGCACCGAGGTTCATTGCCGCCGCTGCGGCGGTCACATCGGCCACGTATTCGACGACGGGCCGCCGCCGACCGGGCTGCGCTACTGCATGAACGGGGTGGCGTTGAAGTTCACGCCCGAGGCCGGCGGGCCGGCCTGACGGTCGGTATTCCCGGCATTTTCTGCCGACCGAAGGGCTGAATCTTGCCGACCCGTGCCCCCGGGTCTGCCGGCCGTTTTCAATAAGACATTGAAAATAAAAGACTTTTTCTCTGGCACGGGGCTTGCGATGACCATCTGGATATTGCGGCCTGCAGGTTCGAAAACCGTTCCGATTGGCCGCTCGAATCCGAGTGGAGAACCGTTATGGGTATCTTTGACGCTCTTACGTCCGCCGTCTCCGGTTTGAGCGCGCAGGCCTATGCGCTGCAGAACATCTCCGGCAACATCGCGAACTCGCAGACCACCGGCTACAAGCGCATCAATACCCAGTTCGAAGATCTCGTCGGCGACAACCTGCCCAGCAAGCAGCTCGCCGGCGGGGTCCTGGCGAGCTCGGTCGCGACCAACAACGTGCAGGGCGACATCCAGAACGCGCAGACGAGCACGTTCATGGCGGTCAACGGCAACGGCTATTTCACCGTCCAGAAGCCGAGCTCTTTCTCCGGCGGCCAGCCGGTGTTCGGCGGGGTGAACCTGTACAGCCGCCGCGGCGATTTCCAGCTCGACCAGAACGGCTTCCTGGTCAACGGCGCGGGCTATTACCTGATGGGGCTGACGGTCGATCCCACGACCGGCAATACGACGGGGAGCATCCCGACCACGCTGCAATTCAGCAACAACCTGATCCCCGCCCAGCAGACGTCGCAGATCACATATAATGCGAACCTGCCGAGCCAGCCGACCACGACAAACACACAGGCCGGCGTGCCGGGGTCCAATCTGCTCAATCCGGCGACCTTCGCGTCCAATCCGCTGGTCGGACCCCTGACGCCGGCCAAAATCCAGGGCGCCGGCGCCGCGATCGCGCCGACGGTGCATACCGGCACGCCGATCACCTTCCCGCTCGCGGCGGGCGGCACGCTGGCTCTCACCGGCACCGGCAGCTCCACGATCACCGTCAATGCGGGCGACAGCGCGCTGCAGGTCGCCAACGCGATCAATGCGGCGACCCTCACCACCAACATCTCGGCGACGGTCAACGGCGCAAATCAGCTCGTGCTGACGAGCGGCGACGCGGCGACGCCCGTGAATATCACGGGCGGTACGGCGCTCGCCACGCTCGGTCTGGCGGTCTCCAGCAACGGGCCGACCAACCTCATCACCTCATCGACGGTGTCCACCGGCCAGCAGCTGATCGTGACCATCGGCGCCCTTGCGCCGCAAATCATCACCTTCGGCAACGGCGTCGGCCAGGTGGGGACGCTGGCCCAGCTCAACGTCGCTTTGCAGGGCCTTGCCGGCGTAGGTCCGACCTCCAGCGTCGATGCCCAGGGCAACATCAAGATCGTCGCCGCCAATACGACCGACGTCATCACGGTGAGCGGCGGGCCCGCCGCGACGCCGCTCAATCTGCCGACTTTCGGCATCACGAACGCGCAAGGCTTCCCCGCGAACGGCAACGTCTACGGGATCGACCAGGGCAACTTTCTGGCCGAGTCGGTGGCGGGCGGGTCGATCACCGCTTACGACGGAACCGGCACGCCGGTGAACATGCAATTCCGCTGGGCGAAGGCCGACAGTGCGTCGCTCGGCGCGGGTCACACCGATAAATGGAACATGTTCTATCAGGTGAACTCGAACGCCACCAATACGCAGCCGGCCTGGACCAATGTGGGCATCAATTTCAGCTTCAACTCGACCGGCCAATTGACGCCGCCCCTTACCACGCTGTCGCTCAGCAACGTCAACGTCAACGGTCAGTCGCTCGGCAATGTGTCGCTCGTCTTCGGATCGTCCGGCTTGACGCAGTTCTCCAACACCAACGGCACCGTTCAGGTCAACCTGCTCAATCAGAACGGCGCGGCCGCCGGGCAGCTGCAATCGATCGCGGTGGACGGCCAGGGCCGTATCGTGGGCACCTACTCGAACGGGCGGACCGTCCCGATCGCCGCCGTGACGTTGGCCAACTTCAACGGACAGAACAATTTGAAGATGCTCGACGGCGGCTCTTATGCGGCCACGGCCGACTCCGGGCCGCCGCTCCAGAACGCGACCGGCAAGATCGTCGGCAGCTCGCTCGAAGCGTCGAACACCGACATCGCGGACGAGTTCAGCAAGCTGATCGTGACGCAACAGGCCTATGCCGCCAATACGAAGATCATCACGACGACCACCCAGATGGTTTCGGATCTCCTGAACGTCATCCGATGACCGCGCGTCGGCGCGGAGGGCGCGCGATGACTGAGAACGGACGTGTAGCATGAGTTTGTCCGGAACGCTCAACACTTCGCTGGCCGGGCTGCAGGTGACGCAGCAGGCGTTGCAGATCGTCGGCGCGAACGTCGCCAACGCGCAGACCCCCGGCTATGTCCGCAAGACCATCAGCCAGACCGAGACCGCCGCCGGCTCCTCGATCAGCGTGCGGATGATTTCGATCAACCGCGAGCTCGACAACCTCATTCAAACGCAATTGCGGCAGGCGACCTCGGGCGGCTCCTATGCGGACAAGCTTTCCGAGCTCTACCAGCAGCTCCAGACCATCTACGGAGCTCCGGGCTCCGCGACCGGGGTCGACACCCTGTTCAACAATTTCACGACCGCGATGCACTCGCTGGCCGCGAGCCCGAACTCGTTCGCGGCCCAGAGCACCGCCGTCAATTCGGCCCAGTTGCTGACGCGGCAGCTCAATGCGATGAGCAACGGCATCCAGACGATGCGCGGCGCCGCCGAGCAGGGCATCGCGGCGGACGTGCAGTCGGCCAACAGCGCCTTGCAGCAGATCGCCACCATCAACGGCCAGGTCGCGACCTCGAATGCGGCCGATCCGACCGCCGCGGCCCTGATGGACCAGCGCGACAAGCTGATCGATCAGCTCTCGACGCTGATGGACATTCATGTCGTGAAGGGCCAATTCAATCAGATATCCGTCTACACCGGTTCGGGCACGCAGCTCGTCGCGGATCAGGCGGCGACATTGTCGTTCAACGCGCAGGGCACGCTAGCGCCGAGCGCGCTGTGGAACGCCAACCCGACCATGAGCGGCGTCGGCACGATCACGCTGACGGCGCCGGGTGGCGGGTCGCTGGACCTGATCTCCGGCGGCGCGATCCAGTCCGGCGAGATCGCCACTTACCTGCAGATGCGCGACAAGATCCTGCCGCAGGCGCAGAAGCAGCTGGACGAGTTCGCGGCGCAAATGTCGCAGGCGCTTTCGGACCAGACGATCGCCGGCACACCCGTCGTGGCCCTGCCGCAAAGCGGATTTTCCGTCGATACGACCGGGCTGCAAACCGGAAACATCATCCATCTCACCTATACCGACGCGCTGGCCGTCCAGCACCAGATCAGCATCGTGCGGGTCGACGATCCGTCCGTCCTGCCGCTGCCGAACTCGACGACGCCGGATCCAAACGACCAGGTGATCGGTATCAATTTCGCGACCGGCATGGCGTCGGTCGTCACCCAGCTGACCACCGCGCTCGGCGCGAGCGGCCTGCAATTCTCCAACACGGGAAACACGCTTCAGGTCCTCAACGACGTCGCCAATACGATCACCGTCAATTCGCTGTCGGAGACCAAGACCATCACGTCGCTCACCGGCGGCAGTCCCCAGCTCCCGCTGTTCGTCGACGGCACGGGAATCTACAGCGGCGCCATTACGGCCACGGGATCGCAACAGCTCGGTTACGCCCAGCGCATCGCCGTCAACGGCGCGCTCGTCAGCAATGCGGCCGGGCTCGCCATCTATTCGGCTGCGCCCCCGACGACGGTCGGCGACAACACGCGCCCGACATTTCTCTACGACCAGCTGACCAGCGCAACGCTGACATTTTCGGCGGCGACCGGGATCGGCGCGGCCAATGCGCCGATGAGCGGCACGCTGACCTCGTATCTCGGCCAGATGATGACCGTGCAGGCGCAGGCGGCCGCCGATGCCGGAAATCTCCAGCAGGGGCAGGACGTCGTGGTCAAAGCGCTCCAGCAGCGCATGAACACCGCGTCCGGCGTCAATGTCGACCAGGAGATGACCAACCTTCTGACCTTGCAGAACGCCTATGCGGCGAACGCGCGCGTCTTCAGCACCGTGCAGAAGATGTTCGACACCTTGTTGCAGATGTGAGGCCATCATGAGCGTCTCGGGCGTAGGCACCACCGCAGCTTTCATGACGCAGTCGTTGATCGACTTGCGTCGGCAGCTCGATGATCT
>WNFR01001904.1_pt1 | contig 21760 bp, 26 predicted proteins | sample 5400221 | NCBI WGS metagenome assembly WNFR01 (sample SAMN13153357, study PRJNA577476) | soil metagenome | isolation source: 40 cm soil under Madrone tree | place: USA:California | collected 2016-06-14 | reverse complement strand
TGATCCGATCTTGCGGCCGCTTCGGTCCCGCAACGGCGGGTTGCACGTCGCTGAGATTCAAATCCAAGTCGACGGAGTACTCGATTTCACCTTTCCTCGGCATTCCGAACATTTTTTGCGCGTGGAAATAATTTTCGAACGCGGCGCATTGCTCGTCCGTGCGGCCAGTCGCGCGCAAGTACGCCACCGACTCGCCGTCGATTGGGAAGAATCCCATGGTCGCTCCGTACTCGGGCGACATGTTGCCGATCGTCGCGCGGTCCGGCACCGGTAACGAGGCGGCGCCTTCGCCGTAAAACTCTACGAATTTGCCGACCACTTTTTGCGCGCGCAGCATCTCGGTGATGTGCAACACGAGGTCGGTCGCGGTCACGCCGTCGCGCAATTTTCCGGTCATGTGTACGCCGACGACTTCCGGCGTCAAAAAATAGACCGGTTGCCCGAGCATTCCCGCTTCCGCTTCAATTCCGCCGACGCCCCAGCCGACAACGCCCAGTCCGTTGATCATCGTCGTGTGCGAATCGGTCCCGACCAGCGTGTCTGGATAAAAGACTTCGCGACTGTCAATCTTCGCGTGCTGCACGCCTTTCGCGAGATACTCTAAGTTTACCTGGTGAACGATTCCGATTCCGGGCGGAATGAGTTGGAAGGTCTTGAACGCTTGCGCACCCCATTTGAGAAATTGGTAACGCTCGCGGTTGCGTTTGAATTCCATATCGAGATTCAGTTGCAACGCGCGGGCCGAGCCGAAGAAGTCGACTTGAACTGAGTGATCGACCACGAGATCGACCGGGACGAGCGGCTCGATGATTTTCGGATCGCCGCGGACTTTTTTCACCGCGCTCCGCATCGCGGCGAGATCGACAACGAGTGGAACGCCGGTGAAATCTTGAAGAACGATGCGCGCGACCACGAACGGGACTTCTTCGTTCGCCGGTTTCTTCGCGTTCCACTTCGCGAGTGTTTCGACGTCTTTGCGCCGGACTTTTTTTTCATCGCAATTCCGAAGGACCGATTCGAGGACGATGCGAATGCTGACTGGCAATCGCGAAATTTTCCCGACGCCTTGTTCTTCCAGCGCCGGGAGTGAAAACAGAAATCCTTCGCGACCCTTGCCGGCGTCGAATTTCTTCAGCGTTTTGAATTCGTCGTTCATTTCAGTTCAGCGAGTTTGGCTTCGATCTTGTCGAAATCGGGCAACTCGCGCGCGTCTTCGCGCACGTCTGTGTGTTGGATGACGCCGTTTTTGTCGATCACGAACGCGGCGCGCTTCGGGACGCCGCCCATCCCAAGATTTCGTTCCGGCAAAAACGAATCGTAGGCAACGCCGTATTGCTTGGCGACGAGGTGTTCGTAATCGCTCAAGAGCGTGACGCCGATCTTTTCCTTCTGAGCCCACGCTTCCTGCGCGAACGGATTGTCCCCGCTGATTCCATAGACAACGGCGTTTGCACCATCGTAATTCGGCAGCTCCGGCGTGAGGCTGCACATTTCCTCGGTGCACGTGCCAGTGAAAGCCATCGGGAAAAACAGAAGCACGGTGTTTTTCTGTCCGAAATTGTCGCTCAATCGGATCTGCTTTGGGCCATCAGCGGTCTTTGTTGATAACGAGAAATCCGGAGCCTTCGCTCCAACTGCAACTGGCATACGTAAAATCCTGCGGTTGAGGTTAACGGGAGCAAATTCACTATAGGATCGGCAACTGCGCGGTCAAAAACATTGCGGGGAAATTTCGGCAGCGCTTGGGAACCAACGACATTTCGATGGTACAAAGCTTGCAGCTTTCAAGGCCACAGATGTCACGTGGAATCAAGATAGGTTTTATCGTCGCCGGGACTGTCGTCGTAGTGCCGATTGTCGGCATCGTCGCTCTGTTTCTTGGGATGTCTCAGTTCAAGCCGTCGCAGATCTTTCGTCGGGAAATACGCCTGCCGAATCACGGCAGTTTAATTGTCGACGGAACAGCGAGTAGTCGGAGCGAACATGGTTTTTCGCAGCGCGCCGGATACCGCCCGCCAGAATCGGGTGAGATCGAATGGTTTGGCGATGTGTCAGACGGAGTTGAGCCGCAGGTTTATCAGGCTGGACCGCTGGTTGTGGTGATTGATCTTCCGGCAGCTCAACTTTATGTCCGGAGAGAGAAGGAGAATTGGAAAAATCTCGCTTTGATTTTCCCCAATGATGTCGGTCCGTTTCCGATTTCCTTTTACGCGGAAAGGAACGGTCTGAGGACGGACGAGGTTTCGCGGATCAACGAGCTGGGCGGCAAACGAGAACGAAAATACCCGACCACCTACATCCAAAGCTTTGACCCGGAGACGCGCGATTTGCAGTGTTCTTATTACGTCGACAATAAGAGCTCATGGCCAATGCGTCTCCGACTGTCAGAAGATGGGACCCATCTTGCTTTGCTTGAAATCGGCGGATCATCGCGCTGATCTCTCTGCAAATGCAGTGAGACCGGAATGTGCTAGAATGCGATCGATGGCAGATGATCGCTGGTGAATCCCGCCTCGGCGGGATTCGCTGGAGGAAAGTCCGAACACCATACGGCAGCATGCCGCGTAGAATACGCGGGCGGCGTTCGCGAAAGCGGGCGTTGACGGAAAGTGTCACAGAAAAGACACCGCCGGTTCTTTGAAAAAAGCGCAGGCAAGGGTGAAAAGGCGAGGTAAGAGCTCACCGCGCGCGGAGCAATTCGCGCGGCACGAAAAACCCCATGCGGTGCAAGACAAAACAGAGGAAGGGCAGCCGGTCCGACAAAGATCCTCGGGTATGTCGCTTAGATAAATGATCATCCACGACAGAATTCGGCTTACCGCCATCTAAATTATGAAGGGCGTCTTTGGAAACGAAGGCGCCCTTCGCTTTTTCACTCAACTTTGTTGCCACTGGCGCCGAGGCATTCTCCTCAGCCCGTGTTTGACGTAGCGTTTTTCAATTTCTTGCAGATGCCGGACAATTTTTTCCGCTTGGACTAAAGCGCGTTCGTAAGACTTCTTTAGCTCGTCGCCTTTCTCTTCCTGGTAATAGAGCCATTTGTAGTGCACAAATTGATTTCGACGATCTGCTACTTCCCGAATTGAAACTGCTTGTTGTTTGGAAGGGCGCTTATCGGACAAGATGATGATTACAAAGGCGTATTTTGCTTTCAGACCGCTTTCCTTTATGAAATCTCGAATCCAGTCATCCGGCAATTTCCGTCGCCGAAAAATCGCTGCGACCATGCTGTTTAGCATGTGTTCAATCCACGTCGCGTAATACAAGACCGCTTCTTCGCGCTTCTTATTCTTGCGCAGCCGCCGCGCTTGCCGAAGCAAACCGCTTCGGAAATCGATATTCCATGCGATCGGCGCCTTGTTTTGGACGATGTCTCTTAAATACTTAAGGACCTCATCGTGAAATTGTTTCTTAGTTTTGCCGCGTGGATCTAAGTTTCCATCAACAACAGCTGTCTCGATAAGACAGTCAGTCATTCGCCGAGCGAGATCCTGTCCCTTACGAGTATGAAAGAGCTTTTTCACACGCCTTCGTTTATTAGGCGTCAACTCGATCTCTAGGTCTTTTCCCATATAAGGACTAAAATCTTGTGCGAGTTAGCTCAGAACGTCGTCGAGGGATAAAAGCAAATGTGAAACGGTTTCCTCCGTCTCATCGCCCATGTTGGAGAGACGAAAAGTTTTGCCGCGGAGTTTGCCGTAGCCGGCGTCGATGACGAGGTGATGTTTTTCGCGCAGGCGTCGCGCAAGATTGACAACGTCGATATTCTTGTTGTTGGCGATGCAGGTGAGCGTCTTTGACCGGAAGCCTTCTTCGGCGAAAAAATCGAAGCCGGTGCGTTTCACCCAGTCGTGAACGAGCGCGTTGGTTCGCGCGTGACGCACGTAACGAGCGTCGAGTCCTTCCTCGAAAATTTCGTCGAGCTTGGATTGGAGCGCGAAGATGTGGCCGATGCTTGGAGTGGTCGGCGTCATCCAGCCTTCTTGCTGCTTTCTGAATTCGAGAAAGTCGAAGTAATAGCCGCGATCTTTCTGTTTCTCCGCGCGAGCGAAGGCTTTGTCGGAAACCGAAAACAGCGAAAAGCCGGGCGGCAGTGCGAGCGCTTTTTGCGAGCCGGTCAGCATTACGTCGATCCCGAGAGGGTCCATGTCGATCTTCATCGCGGAGAATGACGAGACCGTGTCGAGGATGAGAAGGATGTCCGGATATTTGGCGAGCGTGCAGCAGATTTCGGGAAGTGGATTCATCACTCCGGTCGACGTTTCATTGTGAATCAAAGTCACGGTGTCGAATTTTCCTGACGCGAGCGCGCGATCGAGATTTCCGTGGTCGATGTGTTTCCCCCAATCGACTTGCAATGGCTCAGCGTTTTTGCCGCAGCGTCGCGCGACGTCGAGCCACTTGTCGGAGAACGCGCCGCACATGCAGCAAAGCACGCCTCGATCAACAACGTTTCGGAGCGAGGCTTCCATCACGCCCCACGCCGATGACGTTGAAAGAAAGACTGGCTGCTTTGTTCCGAACAGCGTCTGCAGCCGCGGATGAATCTCGCGGTAAAGACTTTTAAAGTCATCGCCGCGATGGCCAATCATCGGCCGAGAAAACGCGGCCATTGTTTTGGCCGACACCTCGACTGGGCCCGGAATGAAAAGCTTATCGTGTGGAAGCACGCGCAAACGTTAATCGCTCGCCGTCTATTTTCGAATGAAACTGATGTCGCCACTGCGCTCGACCCGGGCCTTCTTTACTCTGGAGACATCGTCGTCATGCAAACTCAGGCGCATGTCCTCTTCGACATCGTGCGTTGAGATATGGTTGCGGTGCATCGTCCTCAGGACGAAATCGCCATCTTCGACGATGAGCTCGGGACGGCCTTTGATGAGGCAGCCGAACCAGTGCGAGTGAAATGCAATGAAGGCGAGCAGGCGATGCAACAGCACAAGCACCAATCCGCCGCCCAGCGTGGCGAAGAATGCGGCGCTGCCATTGATTGCACGCGAGAGCACTGATGCCAGGATGACCAGCAGAACTGCGTCGAACGCAGTTTTGCGGGCAAGCGATCGCTTATGCCCGAAGCGGATCATAATCAACGTCGCGAGAAAGACGATGACTCCTCGAAGCGAGATTTGCAGAAAGGTGAGGTCTCGCGGCTGGAGGTCGAGGCCGAGAATCGGGGCAAGAAAATCGTAGATCGCATTCATAATCAAAAATTTTATCGTGCAACGAGCGGTTGGCGAGTCTGTCGATTTCCAAAAATGAATCCGTTAGGCCGACGGGACACGTTCTATTTTTGAAAGACAATCGGAGGGAGTTTTATGGCACGAGGGAGCAAAAAGAAATACACGCGGAAGCAAAAGCGGAAAGCCAGTCACATTGAGCGCGGCTATGAAAAGCGCGGCTTAAGCAAGAAAGAAGCAAAGCGACGCGCCTGGGCGACGGTTAACAAATCCGATCGCGGCGGCAGGAAAAAAGGCGGTGGTGGTCGAGGCAAGAAACGAAACAAATCACCGTCGCGCAAAGGTGGACGTAAAAGGAAAAGGCATTAAGTCCCAGCGCGGCTAAATCCCATAGGTGGCCGGAACTTGCGCGCGAAACCTTAGCGTGGCATAGAGCACACTCGCGCGAGCCCGACGGCTCGCCGAAGATCAACATATCATGCCCACAGCCCCGCCACCGACCCGCGACGCTGCCGTTGAAGCGCAAGTTTTCTGGTTGCGATTCCAAAAGGAAATCGCCGCGGCGTTGATCATCGCGGTGCTGGCGATGATCGGATTTGCCGCCTATCGCTTTTATGTAAACCGCCGAGATTCGAACGCCGCCGATCTGTTAGGCAACGCCCGGACGACGGAGGATTATCAAAGCGTGATCGCGCGATATTCGGGATCACCAGCCGGCGCGAGCGCGTATCTGTTGCTGGCGGACAAACAGCGCAACGAGAAGAAATTCGCTGAGGCGAACGCGACGTTGAAGGAGTTCGTCGACAAATATCCGGATCACGAGCTTGCACCAACCGCGCAACTGGCAATGGCGGCAAATCTCGAAGCGATGGGAAAAAACGACGAGGCGCTGACGATTTATCAGCAAGTCGCGACCAGATACCCTACCAGCTTCAGCGCGCCGCTCGCCATGATTTCACAGGTGCCGCTGTTGAAGGCGAAAAATCGGAACGACGAAGCGCGCCGAATTTGCGAGGACATTTTGACCAAGTATCGAATGCCTGGGCAGCCAGTCGATACCTCAGGCGCCGATAATCGGATCGAAACTGTTTGGGCTGCCGAAGCGATGCGCCAATTGCGTTTGTTGAAACCCGCGGAACAGCCGAAAGCGGCTGCTGCCACTTCGAATGTGGCGCCACCCATGATCGCGGCTCCATCCCTCGCGCCACCGCCGCCGGCAAGCGCGCCGACGCCGAACAAGCCGTAGGTCCCAGCCGGATTGGCCGCTCTCAGAATTAACGTTTCGAGAACTGGAAACGTTTCCGCGCGCCGGGCTGCCCCGATTTCTTGCGCTCTTTCATTCGCGGGTCGCGCGTGAGCAGGCCTTCGCTCTTCAATCCGCCACGGATATTCGGATCGGTCTGGAGCAACGCTCGCGCGATGGCGAGACGCGCAGCTCCGGCCTGACCGGCTACACCGCCGCCACTGGCGTTAATCGAAACGTCGTAATTATTCACGACCTTCGCCGCCTGTAATGGTTGAAGGACAACATTCTGAAGGGGAGCGCTCGGAAAATAATCTTCGAAGGTGCGGCCATTGATGTCGATCTTGCCACTTCCCGGCGTCATACGAATGCGGGCGACTGAGGTTTTGCGGCGACCAGTTGCAATAAATTCCTGGGTTTGAGCCATAAAAAAACGATTCGTTAGGCGAGCTTAACTGATTGCGGTCGCTGCGCCGCGTGCGGATGGGATTCGCCGCGATAGACCTTGAGTTTTCGATAAACGCCCCGCCCCAGGCGATTGTGGGGAATCATTCCCCGGACCGCGCGTTCGATCAGCAATTCGGGATGTCGTCCGCGTCGAGCGCGGACGTTTTCGGATTTGTGGCCACCTACATATCCGGAAAAGCTCATGTAAGTTTTCTGTTCCTCCTTCTTTCCGGAGACGCGCACTTTCTCGGCGTTGATGACGATCACGAAATCGCCAGTATCGACGTGGGGAGTGAAAATCGGTTTCTCTTTTCCCCGCAAAAGTGTGGCCGCTTTGACAGCGACGCGGCCGAGTACCTGATCTTTGGCGTCGATCAGCCACCATTTCCGGTCGACTTCGTTGGCTTTGGCAGAAAAGGTCTTCATCGGCGTCTGGAAAAGGGCACGGAAACTACTGGTCACAGGGTTGACTGTCAACCGGCGGAATCACGAGCGCGTTAGGCACTAAAGGTGCTTTCTAGAAATTATAATGAGCCTCAGGATTCTAGCCCTAGCCACCCTGGTTTTTCCTCTCAGTTTCACCCAAGCCAAAGAGAACGCCGCCACCGCGGACAATGAATCGGTTTCCGCCGCCGCCGTACTCCGCGAAGTTAATCTCGCTCGCGAAAATCCCAAACTTTACGCCACCTTTGTCGCCGAATCGCGTCCGTTTCACATGATCGAGCGCGGTCGCGCGGTCGACGAAGCCGTTCGCTTTTTGCAAAAGACGCGGCCACTGCAGCCGCTAACGTTATCTTCGGGCATGTCTCGCGCGGCGGCGGACCATTGCGCAGAACAAGTCGAAGGTCAGCTCGGCCATGACGGAGGTGATCGCAGCAGCCCGGGCGACCGGATAAATCGTTACGGAAGTTGGAGCACGACCTGGGGCGAAAATATTTCCTATAGCCGAAAAACTACTCGTGAAGTCGTCCTGGCGTTAATCATCGACGACGGAGTGCGCTCGCGCGGTCATCGGAAAAACATTTTCAATCCGAAATTCAATTACGCGGGCGCTGCATTCGGCCTTCACGCGCGATATCGCACCGTCTGCACGATCGATTTCGCTGGCGGTTATGCCGAACGCGCGGAACCGCTCGTCGCTCGCAACCCGTAATCGCGCACGCTAAATTCCGCCACGGCGATTTCCGGCCGGAATTTTGTTCAAGATCGGCTGAATCGACGGGTCCGCTTTGAGCATTGCTGCACGCATTGCGTCGCGAAATTCCTTGTGCGCCTGCCGCATTTTATCATGCGCCGATTGGACTGCGGGATCCTGGATCGCCTTCTGCCTGGCCGCCTGGAGTTTCTGCCGCTCTTCAGGGGAGAGATTCGCGAGCCGCTGCTCCCACCGACGACCGCCTCTTCCTTGTTCCTCGTCCTGTCCTAGGACCGCCGGGGCGAACTGCAAACCGACAGCCAAGATCGACATCGTCACTAATGATTTCATTCTCATACTGTGAGATAAGACCGGCCGCGCCTGAAAAAGTTGCAGAAAAACGCAACTAGCTAATTGGACGACCCGAGATTAATTCGTTCTCGCGATGACGAAGACAGAAAAAACCGCAATCAGTCCCCGACGCGACGAGGACTTTCCGGAATGGTATCAACAGGTCATTCGCGCCGCCGAACTGGCCGAGCCGAGCGATGTCCGCGGTTGCATGGTGATTCGTCCGTGGGGCTACGGGATTTGGGAAAACATGCAACGCCAATTGGACGCGATGTTTCGCGCAACCGGTCACCGCAATGCGTATTTTCCGCTTTTCATTCCGCTGAGTTACTTCGCCAAAGAAGCCGAGCATGTCGAAGGTTTCGCGAAGGAATGCGCGGTCGTGACGCACACGCGCCTCGAAGCGGGCGACGATGGAAAATTAAAACCGGGAAGTCCGCTCAACGAGCCGCTCGTCGTTCGGCCGACGTCAGAGACGATCATCGGTTCCAGCTACGCCAAATGGGTTCAATCATACCGCGATTTGCCAATTCTTTTGAATCAATGGGCCAACGTTGTCCGCTGGGAGATGCGGCCGCGATTGTTTTTGCGCACGACAGAATTCCTTTGGCAGGAAGGCCACACCGTTCACGAGACTGAAGCGGAAGCGCGCGGGGAAAGCCAACGTATGCTCGATGTTTACGCCACGTTCGTCCGCGATCACTGCGCGATTCCGGTTTTCACGGGCGCGAAATCCGAAAGCGAAAAGTTTCCCGGTGCCGTCGAGACCCTGACCCTCGAAGCGATAGTGCAAGATCGAAAAGCCATCCAGGCCGGCACGTCGCATTTCCTTGGGCAAAATTTTGCCAAGGCCAGCGGCATCCAATTTCAAAACCGCGAAGGCAAACAAGAGTTTGGTTGGACGACGAGCTGGGGCATGACGACGCGCATGGTCGGCACCGTGGTCATGATGCACAGCGACGACGACGGACTCGTTTTGCCGCCGCGGATCGCGCCAACCCAAATCGTCATTTTGCCGATCACGCCGAAGGAGGACACGCGCGCGCGGGTTTTGGAAACGTGCGAAGCGCTGGCGTTGCAATTGCGCGGAAAAAGATTCGCCGAGGCACCGCTCGAGGTCGAGGTGGACAAACGCGAGCTTGGCGGTGGCGTGAAAAATTGGGAGTGGATCAAGAAAGGCGTGCCTATTCGGGTGGAAATCGGACCGCGCGATCTGGAGAAAAGCTCAGCTGACGTTTCACGGCGCGACCAGCCGATCAAATCCAAGCAGTCGATGTCGATCCAGGAATTCGCCGCGACCGCGCCGGAAATTCTGATGTCGATCCAACAAAATCTTTACGATCGCGCGAAGAAGTTTCAGGAAGAAAACACGCGCGTCATTGAATCGAAGAAAGAGTTTTACGATTTTTTCACGGCGAAAAGTCCGAATAAGCCTGAGATCCACGGCGGTTTTGCCCTCGCGCATTGGAACGGCTCGCTCGAATTGGAGGAGCAAATCAAAAACGATCTCAAGGTGACGATTCGTGTGATTCCGTTCGGCGACGCCAAGCCCGGCAAATGCATTTTCACCGGCGAACCGAGCGCGCGTCGCGTGGTTTGGGCGAAATCTTATTGATCGATCTACGAGTGCTTGAGCTCGAAGACGATTGGCTGCCGTGGTTTCAACGGCTTGGCTGGCCGGCCACCATAAAGCATCCGCTGGATTTCTCCGCCCTGATTTTCGGGGGTAATTCCGTAAAGAAGCGCTGTCTGAGGATCCGATCGCTCCAAGAAGATGCCTCCCTTAATGAGTTTGGCGGGCACGTTCATCCCAAGAAATGTCTCCTTTGCGAAAATAGGCGAAGGCGCTTCGAAATAAATCCCGGTGTCACCTTCCATGACCGCGCGGTACTCACCGGCCGGCAGAACGTAGCTCATGTTGACATGGGTTCTTACTTCTTGCTGCCGACGAACGACGACTTTCGCGTTCGCCGCTGGAACGCCACCGATTGAACCGGATGGCGGCCGCAGATGAGGTCCAGCGCAACCGCAGACGATCGCAGCAATAAAAGCGAAACAAATTGAGCGCGATAACATGGCCGGCACTACGACTGATCTATTGACGTTGCAAGGCCCGCATCGTTTATTTCCGCTCTCGATGGAATTAAAGCTCTATAGCCGCGAATGGTGTTCGTGGTGCATTGACGCGAAGGAGTATCTCGAATCGCGCGGCTACAAATTTCTCGAGATCAACGTCGGCGAAGATCGACAAGCCTACGAAGAGATGAAGCAGCTCTCCGAACAAACCTACGTGCCGACGTTTGTTGCCGGCGACAAAGTGCTGGCGAATTTCGATACCGACCAGTTGGAGCGATTTCTGACCGAGCATCAAATCCATCCCTAATGCTGTTTAAGCTTTTCATCCTGCTTGGGGTGGGAGTTCTGGCGGTTGCGCTCCGCAGTTTTCAAAGCTCGTTTTCCCAAAAAGCCGGCGCGATCGCAATTCTGATCGTTTCCTACCTGTTAGTTTATTTCATCACCGACAGCCATGTGCTGGGCGCAATCGCGGCCGCTGCGTGGTTCTTCTTACCGTGGGTGGAAATTCTCACGCGCATCCGCACGTTGCGATTGCCGAAGGAAAAACAACTTCGGCCGAAATCGCCGCCGTCATCTGACACGTTCCCCACGCTCAATGAAATCACCCGCGAGATCGAGAATGAAGGATTCGTGCACGTGAACGACGCGGGCTGGGATTGGGAGGATTACCGGCAATTCTTCCGGCTGTTTTACAAAGCGGAAGATCGTGCTCAGGCGACGATCTGCCTAAACGAGCAACACGATCTCTCATTTTATTATTTGCGAATCTCGTCACGCGCGCGGAGCGGCATCATTTGGACCACATGGAATTATCCACTCTCCTACGGGTTGAAATTAACACCGCAATTCCGGATCAACCGCGAGAGCCCGGACCAATCGTTTTGGCAACTCTATCAGAGTCACCGCGCGTTTCTCCGAAAGCACAACGTGCACGTCGACGCGATTGAAGCGCTGGACGAGGAAAAGATCGAGCATGAGATGGAGCGCGACCTGCGCGAGCAAATCGCGCACAACATCACCAAAGGCGTGCTCAAACAAACGCCCGAAGGCGACGTGAAGTATTCCTGGCGCGGAATGATCTATCTCTGGTGCCAATTCTTGCTCGATCTCGTCAGGCTCTAGATGTCGATCTTCGCGAACGGCGAAATCACACCTTCATGATCTCAGCTTCTTTATGCTTGAGATGATCGTCGATTGATTTCACGAAACGGTCGGTCAGTTTCTGAATTTCCTTTTCCAAATTCCGCGCATCGTCTTCGCTGATTCCGCCGCCGGCCTTCAACTTTTTTGCTTCATCGAGAGCGGTGTGACGATTACTTCGAACGCGGACGCGCGCTTCCTCGGCCATTTTGCCCAACGATTTCGCCAACTCCTTACGGCGTTCCTCGGAAAGTTCCGGAATCGGCAGTCGAATGATTTTTCCATCCACCGCCGGCGTAATGCCGATCTTCGATTCGTTGAGCGCGCGCTCGATGTCCTGAACCGTGCCTGCGTCGAACGGTTGCAACACGAGCAAGCGTGATTCCGGGGTCGTGATGAGCGCGAGCTGTTTCAATTTCATCGTCGAGCCGTAAGCCTGGACGTCGATGTTTTCCACGAGCGCGGGCGATGCCTTGCCGGTGCGCACACCGGAAAATTCGTGCACGAGATAATCGACGCTCTTTTCCATCGACATCTCAGCCTCCAGAAGAATGTCGTCTCTGCTCATGCGTTTGAATTGTTACTTCGCCGCCGCGTCATCGCAAACCAGCGTGCCGACCTTTCGGCCGAGCACTGCGTCCCGCAAAATCCCCTGCTTGTACATGTCAAACACAACGATTGGAATTTTGTTGTCCATGCAAAGACTGAACGCCGTCGAATCCATCACTTGCAACCGTTTGGTCAGCGCTTCAGTAAACGTGAGTCGATCGAACCGTTTCGCGTTAGCGTCCTTGTTCGGGTCGCGGTCGTAAACGCCATCGACCTTTGTCGCTTTCAAAATCACGTCGGCGCCGATCTCGCTCGCACGCAAAGCCGCGGTCGTGTCGGTTGAGAAGTAAGGATTACCAGTGCCGGCGGCGAAAATCACGACCCGGCCAAGTTCGAGATGTCGGACTGCTCGACCTAAAATGAACGGCTCGGCCACGTTTTTCATTTCGATTGCGGTTTGGACGCGCGCTTCGGTTCCAAGTTGAGTGAGAGCGCTGCGCAAGGCGAGGCCGTTGATGACCGTCGCGAGCATTCCCATGTAATCCGCGGTCGTGCGGTCCATTCCGCGAAGCGCTGCCGAGGAACCGCGCCAGATATTTCCGCCGCCAATGACGATCGCGATCTGCACGCCGAGCTGATTGACGTCCTTGATGCGCTCGGCAACCTCGCGAACGACCGCGGGCGAGATGTTTTCGCGCGAGCCGCGCTCTTGAAGCGATTCGCCGCTCAATTTGAGCACGACCCGTTTGTAAGCCGGCGCTTCCGTCTTCATCGCAGGGCAAATGAAACGCGAGGATGTCGATCTTGGAAAGCGAAAAGCTAACTCTTTAATCCCCGCAGGAACTCCACCGCTGTCATTCGGCGTTTTCCTTCCAGCTGAACTTCGGTCAGCGACAACGCGTGATCGGCTGCGCCAATGACGAGCTCCTTGTCTTTACGCAAAATTTCTCCCGGCTTACCGCGAAGATCGACAATCGACGCGCCGAAGATTTTTAGCTTTCGATTATTGAAGTCGCTGAATACGCCTGGCCACGGATTGTAGGCTCGAATCTTTCGCTCGATCAGTTCCGCCGGCTCGTTCCAATTAATTCGGCCGGATTCGCGATTCAGTTTCGGAGCGTGAGACGCGAGGCTGTTGTTCTGCGGAACTCGCGGCGCGTTCGGAAACATTTTGAGCGCATCGAGCAAAACGTCGGGCGCGATCTCTGCCAGCCGATCATGCAACGAAGCACCGGTTTCATTCGGCGAGATGTCGATCTTGCGTTGCAGCAAAGTGTCGCCGGTGTCGAGGCCTTCATCCATGTGCATCACGGTGATTCCAGTTTCGCGATCGCCGGCCGCGATCGCAGCTTGGATCGGCGCAGCCCCACGCCAACGCGGAAGGAGCGACGCATGCAAATTCAAACACGCGATCTTCGGAATCTCTAAAACAGCGCGCGGAAGAATTTGACCGTATGCGATGACGACGATCACATCCGGTGCGAGAGCGCGAATCTGTTCGATCGCTGTCGGCTCTTTGATTTTCGCCGGCTGCAAGGTCCGAGCCGGACTGCAGGTTGGCGAGTCGAGTAGCGCCTTCTTAATCTGTGGAGGCGTGATTTTTTGTTCGCGCCCGACAGGCTTGTCGGGTTGCGTGACGACTCCGACGAGCTCGTGCTCAGATTTCTGAAGCGAGCGCAACGTGGGCACGCCAATCTCGCCCGTGCCGATGAATACAATCCGCATTTGCGGTTTATCGCAGAGATCGAAGTGGAATCCGAACTTGTTCGCGGCGCGGCCGCACCGCCTGCGCCATCACCTTTTCACCCGCCGTGACTTCGCGTTGGCCGACCGACGAACCGCACTCGGCGCAAAGATAGTCGAAGATTTCTTTATCCGGCAGAACTAGCAGCAATCGTTCGCGCACCGGCGTCGTCGCGCGGCACTTTTCGCAAAAGAGCGTCGAGGCAGTGAAATTCTCAAACTGCGACTGCTGCTGCGGTCGCGGCTGCTGCTCGTGCTGGTGCCGGCTCATGCTTGATCCCGTTAATGCTCGCTAAAATGTCGAACAACACTTTCGCGGGTGGCTGCATCGCGTCAATGACGGTGATGCATTGCTTCGGGTAATGCGTCAGCACGGGCTTCGATTCTTTTTCGTAAATGTCGAGGCGCCTCTTGATCACTTCTTCGTTCGCGTCGTCGAGGCGATTGTCTTTTAAGGCGCGCTTTTTCAATCGCTGAAACAACGTCTCGCGATCCGGACACGCGAGATGAAAAACTTTTTCCACGTCGATCATGTCTTTCATGATCTTCGCCTGTGCGACGTTTCGCGGAATTCCGTCGAGCACGAGAGTGTCGATGTCCGGTTTAAATTTATGCGCGTCGACTGCGGCCTCAATCGCTTCCTTCCAAAGTTCGACCGTGATGTTGTCCGGCACGAGCTGGCCTTTGCTCGAATATTCGAGGAACGCTTTGCCTACTTTTGTGCGCGTGTCGATCGAGCGGAACACGTCCCCGCACGGACAGTGAAAAAAACGCGGAATACTACCGAGCGTTTTTCCCTGAGTCCCTTTGCCGCTACCCGGTGCGCCGAACAAAATGAACGTGCGGTATTTCATCAAGCGTCAGGTTATACCGCACTCGCGGTTAATCAGGAAGGGAAGTTATTTCGCTGTGACTGGATCGATATTCACGCGACGACCGCCGCGATCGAAGCGGACGTTGCCGTCGACGAGTGCGAAAATAGTGTAATCGCGGCCGAGACCGACGTTCTTGCCAGGCTGAAACTTCGTTCCGCGTTGGCGAACAATGATGTTGCCGGCCACGACCATTTCGCTGCCGAATTTTTTCACACCGAGCCGCTTGCTGACGCTGTCGCGGCCGTTCTTAACGCTGCCTTGTCCTTTTTTGTGTGCCATGACTTAAGACTTTTTGGATTTTGAGCCGCCCGTGACGCTTTTGATCTTCACCCGCGTGAGCTTGCGGCGATGACCGACTGTGCGGTGATAACCTTTGCGGCGCTTGTATTTGAACGCGATGACTTTTTTGTCTTTGCGCTGTTCGACCACCTCGGCTGTGACTTTCCCGCCGTCGCTGATGTTCTTCCCGTCGATGTGCATCAACACTTCGAAAGTGGCGGTTTTGCCCGGCTCGACGTCCAGAAGATCGACATCGACCGTGTCGCCTTCCGCGACGCGATACTGCCGACCGCCGGTCTTGATGATTGCGTAAGCCATAACGTTCTTTCCGGGGAGAAAAAGCCGCGCAAAATCTCACAGAAGTGGCGCTCTGACAAGTCGAGAATCAACCCTCACCTGCCGCTTCGCGTCTACCTCTCCCTGGCCAGGGAGAGGGTGGAGCTGAGGGTCGGAATCATTTGTCAGAAATTAAGAGGACAATCTCGCCTTTTGGCGGGTGTTTCTCGTAGTGCCCGAGCAATTCCGCCGCTATCCCGCGGCGAAATTCTTCGAACTTTTTGGTCAGCTCACGCGTGACGCAGAGTTGTCGATCTTCCAGGACGCCGATCGCCGCCTTGAGCGTTTTAGTGAGCCGATAGGGCGACTCGAAAAAGATCGAGGTCTCCTCGCGCGCGGCGGCTGCGCGCAATTCGCGTTCGCGTTGCCCGCTCTTGATTGGCAGAAATCCGCCAAAGAAAAATTTCTCGGCGGAAAATCCGGAACCGACCAGTGCTGTAAGAATCGATGACGGTCCCGGAATGATTGTGAAATCCAACTCGCACTTGATGCATTCGCGAATCAATCGCGCGCCGGGATCGGAAACTCCGGGCATGCCTGCGTCTGTGATAAGCGCAATCTTTTCACCGGCAGCGAGTCGTTCGACGAGCTGCGCGGTTCGCATCGCTTCGTTGTGCTCGTGATAGCTGATCAGCGGTTTGTGGATTTGATAATGCTTCAGCAAAATCCCGGAATGCCGCGTGTCCTCAGCCGCGACAAGATCGGCATCTTTCAAGACTTCGAGCGCGCGCAGCGTGATATCGCCAAGATTTCCGATCGGTGTCGCGACGACGTAAAGCATCGAATTTGAATAAGACCAATTCAGCTAACGAGAAACGAAACTATACGGAAGGAACTACTTATGAGAATACGCATTTGGATATTGGCGTTGGCGCCGTGCGCACTGATTGGCTGCGCTGAAGAACAGCCCGTGGCGACAACGACCACGGTGACTCGAGAGGTAACGACAACCGGTCCAGCCGTCGCGACTGCGCCTGTGGCAAGCGATGTCTATGTCGAACAAACGCCACCTGTGGTGCGTGTCGAAACGCACACCGTCTCACCGGGTCCTGGCTATATCTGGACGCCCGGCTACTGGCGATGGTCCGGCACGGGTTATGTTTGGGTTTCCGGCGCGTGGGTGAGACCGCCGCGCGTGACGGCAGTTTGGGTGCCTGGACATTGGGTGCATCGGGCACGCGGCTGGGTCTACATTCCCGGTCACTGGCGCTAAGCGCAGTTTAGGGAAATCGGTTTGCATCGCGCCGCGACGAGCACGTTCTTGCGGCGCGATGCGTAATCGATCGTTCGCGCGAAAGATTCTTCGAGCAGTCGTTGCGCTCGGCCTCATCTTCTTGGCCGCATTGTCGATCTTGTACTTTCGCCAGCACTCGATGGTGTATCACCCGCGGCCGTATGATGACAGTTACGCCTATGCGTTACCGGCCGATGGCGTCGAGATCAATTACACGGTCAGCGGAGCAAAATATTCCGCGTTCTACCTGTCGCGCGGAAAGGCGCCGCCGAATCGAGTCTGGCTGGCGTTTTGCGGCAACGGCTCGCTGGCGCTCGATTGGACCACGATTCTTCGCGATTACCCGTGGAACGGTGACGCGTTCCTGCTGATCGATTATCCCGGCTACGGAAAGAACGGCGGCTACGCGACGATCGCGAGTACGCGCGCGTCAGCCGATGCCGCGCTGGACGCTCTCGCTAAACGTGTGCGGCAAAAGGAAGACCAATTGAAGCTGTGCGTGATCGGCCACTCGTTAGGCGCGGCGGTGGCGCTTGATTTCGCGGCCCGGCATAAAGTTGAACGCATCGCGCTCATCGCGCCTTTCACGACTTTGCGAGAAGAAGCGGCAACGATGGTCGGAGGTTGGATTTCGCGATTGCTAATCGAAAGCTACAACAATCGGGCCAATCTTGCCGGCACGATGAAGCGCAGTCCCCAGGCGCAGGTCGCGATTTTTCATGGCACAAACGACGAAGTGATTCCGGCGCGAATGGGACGTGCGCTCGCGAGCGAGTGTCCTTCCGTAGAGTTCGTTCCCATTGAGAACGCCGACCACGTGAGCGTGCTAAACGATGGACATGACAGAATCATTGATTGGATGGCCCGTTGACGTGTGGAACGCTCCAAGCTGTAGAGTGTCGCCATGAAACCGCAGCCGCCGTTTGTTCGTAATGGCTCGCCGAAGACGGACTGGTGTTTTCAGCACGGCCCGAGCCGATGGGATGGTTACGCCGGCGACGAGTGGGATTTCGGCCGCCACAACCTCGGCCGGGAATACTTGATCGAATCAGCGCGCGAGCAAGCGAAGGAGATGGCGGTTTTCGGAATCATTCTCGTGACGGCCGCCTGGCCGGTGATCTACATGATCGTGACCGTCGTGCAGGTTTTGCACAAGGCACATCATTAGTCGCGATCAGCGTTGCGGTGGCCAAAGGAATTCGTCGCGGTATTGCGGCGTGGTTTCGGGAGCGAATCCGTGTCGTGTGATGTTTTCGGTGACGACGCGCGGCACGACAAACTGCAACAGGTAATCGGCGCCCCCGGCCTTGGTGCCGCCGCCGCTCATTTTGAATCCGCCGAACGGATGCCGGCCGACTACCGCGCCGGTGCATGAGCGATTGATGTAAACATTGCCGGCGCAGATTTCGGCTTTCGCGCGTTCGATATTGGCTGGACTGCGCGAGAAAAATCCGGCCGTCAACGCGTAGTCGGTGTTGTTCGCTACCTCGATCGCTTCGTCGAGATCGCGCACTTTGATCACACTTAGCACCGGCCCGAAAATTTCTTCGCACGCGATCTTCGCTCTCGGACTCACGTTCGTGAAGATCGTAGGTGGAATAAAAAAGCCTTTGGCCGGAACGTCTCCTCGTTGGAACGCGAGTCGCGCTTCTTGTTTGCCGCTCTCAATGTAGCCGAGAATGTTTTTGTGTGCCTTGACGTCGATGACTGGACCGACCGTGACGCTCGGATCTTCGGGATTTCCAACGTGCAAACTGGCGGCGGCATTGAGCAGGCGATCGATCGCCCGCGGATAAATCTCTTCGAGAATGATGAGGCGCGAGCAGGCGGAACATTTCTGGCCTTGATAGCCGAAGGCCGAGTAAATCGTGTCGACGATCGCTTCATCGAGATCGGCGTCCGAATCGATGATAACGGCGTTCTTGCCGCCCATTTCGCAAATCACGCGTTTGAGCTCGCGCTGACCTTCGCGCGTTTCTCCGGCGCTTTTCCAGATCCGCAAACCGACTTCGCGCGAGCCGGTGAACGCGATAAGATCGACATCCTTGTGATCGACCAAGTGCTGGCCGATGACCGAGCCTTTGCCCGGCAAATAATTCAACACACCGCGCGGAACCCCGGCTTCCTCGAAAATTTCCATCAACATCGCGCCGACGACGGCGGACTGCTCGGCCGGTTTGAAGATCACCGTGTTCCCGGTGACGAGCGCGGCCGTTGTCATTCCGGTTAGAATCGCGAGTGGAAAATTCCATGGCGCAACGACGAAAGCGACACCACGCGGCCAATAATGCTGATAGCTTTCTTCGCCGAGCACGTGCTGCGTGAGCCGCGGCCGCCCGATCAAACGCATCTGTTGCGCGTAGAACAAACAGAAATCGATCGCCTCGCGAATGTCGCCGTCGGCTTCCGCCCAGGCCTTGCCAACTTCGAAAACTTCCAGCGCCGAAAGTTCGAAGCGGCGCCGGTGCATGATGTCGGCGGCGCGCTCGAGCAATCGGCAGCGCGTTTCGAACGAAGTGCGGCTCCACTGATCGAACGCCTCGCGCGCAACTTTGACCGCACGCTCCGCTTCTGGAATTCCGGCTTCGGCGACGTGGCCGACGACTTGGTCCGGATCGCTCGGGTTGATCGACGCGATCGTTTTGTCGGTCCAAATTTTCTCGCCGTTGATGACGATCGGATATTTTTGACCGAGCTGCGTCCGCATGTGCTCGATCGCGGCGCGCATGCGTTCCTGATTTTGTTCGTAAACGAAATTCACCAGCGGCGCGTTTTCGTAACTATCACCCGGCGGCGTGTCGAGGGAAGCGCCATTGCTGCTAACTTCGAGATGGCGCGCGCCGTTCGGACTTTGAGCGACCACGTCGGCCGGATCACGTAACAATTCCGATTCGGAAACGTTTTCCGAAAATTTCGCGCGCAGAAATCCTTCGTTCGAAGTGTTCTCGAGCAGACGCCGAACAAGGTACGACATTCCCGGCAATAGTTCGCCGACGGGACAATATTCACGAACGCGATAACCCATTTCGACGAGCGCGCGTTTCACTGGGCCGGCCATGCCGTAGAGCAACTGGAATTCAAAACGGCTGCGGTCGATCCCGAGTTCGTCCGCCAATGCTTGAGCGTGCGCGATGCTACGAACGTTGTGCGAGCCGAACGCCGCGGTGACGATCGATTCATTCTCGAGCAAAATGCGCGTGAGCACTTCGAAGTTGAGATCGCTCTCGGGTTTTTGGAGAAACACGGGGCAAGCCCACCCGTTCTGGCGCGACTTTATTTTCTCAAAGTCCCAGTAAGCGCCTTTTACCAGTCGTACGGCGAACCGTGTGCCCCGCTTGCGGCCCCAATCGAGCAGATCGCGCAAATCCTCTTCGGCGTCGCGCAAATATGCCTGAACGACGATCCCGACGTGAGCCCAATCGCGAAACTCCGATTCAGTGAAGAGCGTTTTGAAAAGTTCCAGCGTCGCATTCTTGTGTGCAAAACTTTCCATGTCGAAGTTCACAAACGCGCCGAGCTCGCGCGCGCCGCGCAGGATCGGCCGGAGTTTTGGCGCAAGGTGAGCGATCGCTTCGGCCGGAGCGGCCGGATTCATTTGCGAATACAGCGCTGAAATTTTCACGGAGAGATTTACGACCGGGAACAAGTTCGCGTTCTCGCCGAGCGGATCGGTCCAGCCACGCGTTTCACGGCAAAGATGTTCCAACAATTCGAGGCAGCGCGTGGCGTACTCCGCGGCTTCCTTTTCGCTGACGACCGCTTCGCCCAACAGGTCGACCGTGAATCCAATTCCTTGGGCGCGTCGTTTCCGCAGCGTTTTCATCACGTCCTGCGGATTTTTTCCGGCAATGAATTGCCGCGCCATACCCGATACGTTCCATCGCAGCACCTGGCCACTGATCCACGGGACGAACTTCGCAAGCCCGACGCCAGTGCGAATCAATGGCCGATAACCGTTGCGCAGGTCCGCGAAATATTCGTCGAGATGCTGAACGATGTCGGGGCCGCGGTGAAGCGAGGCCAAAACATCAACAAAGCGGAAGAGTTGCACCTTGAAATGCTCGTCGCGCATCGAGAGGGCCATCATCCGCTGGTAAAAACCGGCCTTGCTGAAAAGCGGCTCCGGATGTTCATCGACCAGCTCAAAAATGCGTTCGCCGCGTCGTTCGACTTCGGCTTGGAGAGCGCCCATGACTAAAAGTTAATCGCGCGGTAATCCCAGGTAAAGCGCGGCGAATTCCGGTGCGTGAAAAAAATTCGGCCTGGATACGGTCACTTTGCGGGTCAATTCCGAATGTTGGGATTAAATAGCCGCTGAGCAGAGCGGCTCAGATTCAGGGAGCAGTTAGAGTGATTTGCCTGGCGGGCCCTGCAGGCCCTGGGGCTCGGGTCCGTCAGGCAATTTCTGCTTTAGGGGCCATCGCGATTTGCCGTTCGAGGCGATGTCGATTAGCAAGATACGCGATGGACAAGGCGCTCGAACATCACGAATTCGCGAGCGACAATACGCTAGGAATTTGTCCTGAAGCATTGGCCGCCCTGCAGGAAGCCAATCGCGGGGCAGCGGAGTCATACGGAGACGACGAATGGACGCGCCGGATAAGAGAATCGGTGCGCGATCTATTTGAGACCGACTGCGAAACTTGTCTCGTCTTCAACGGTACGGCGGCGAACGCGCTGGCGATTGCCCAGCTCTGCCAACCCTTTCACAGCGTCGTTTGCCATCAACAGGCGCACATTCAAACCGATGAGTGCGGAGCGCCGGAATTTTTCACTCGCGGCTCGAAGCTGCTTTTGGTCTGTGGCGCGTCCGGCAAGATCGACCTCAACGAAGCCGAGGCAACGATCGACCGACAACCGGAGTTGCATACGCACAAACCTCGCGTGATCGGCATCACGCAAGCAACCGAGCTCGGCACGATTTATACATGTGATGAAATCGACGCGATCGCGGACCTGGCGCGTCGCCGCGAAATGTTTTTGCACATGGACGGCGCGCGATTTGCAAACGCGGTCGCGACAATGAATTGCTCGCCGAAAGAACTGAGCTGGCAGCGCGGCGTCGATGTTCTCTGTTTTGGCGGAACAAAAAACGGGCTCGCGGCGGGCGAGTTGGTTATTTTTTTTAAAAAGGAGCTCTCGCGCGAGTTTCAGTATCGCGTGAAACAAGCCGGA
>WNFR01001900.1_pt1 | contig 21787 bp, 22 predicted proteins | sample 5400221 | NCBI WGS metagenome assembly WNFR01 (sample SAMN13153357, study PRJNA577476) | soil metagenome | isolation source: 40 cm soil under Madrone tree | place: USA:California | collected 2016-06-14 | reverse complement strand
CGTGCTCGAAGATCTCGTCGTCCGGCCCGGGATTGGTCGTATCGGGCAGGTAGTCGAGCAGCTTGTTGTCTTCGCCCGGCGTGAGCGGCGCGTCGAGCGAGAGGTGCGCCTGCGAGATCGACAGCGTCTTGGCGACTTCCTCCTCGGAGATGTCCATCCCCTCGGCGATCTCTTCGACGGTCGGCTCGCGCCCTAACTCCTGGAGCAGCGACGCCGAACGTTTGCCGATGCGATGCAGCGTGCCGGCGCGGTTCAGCGGCACGCGCACGATACGCGACTGCTCGGCGAGCGCCTGGAGGATCGCCTGGCGGATCCACCACACCGCGTACGAGATGAATTTGATGCCTTTGGTCTCGTCGAATTTGTGCGCCGCGCGGATCAGGCCGAGGTTGCCCTCGTTGATCAGGTCGGACAACGAGACGCCCTGGTTCTGATATTTCTTGGCGACCGAGACGACGAAGCGCAGGTTGGAGCGCACGAGCTTGTCGAGCGCCTCGGGATCCTGTTGCTTGATTCGCTGCGCGAGGGTGACCTCTTCTTCTCGCGTGATCAGCGGATACTGACTGATTTCCCGCAGATACTGATCCAGAGATCCCTCATCAAATGATGCGCGCTTCGCCGTATTCAATTGCATGCGGTGGTCACTCCTCTTGGGGAAGCTACCACTCTAATGAATCAGCGAACCGAGCCGGCTCCAGCGAATGTCGGTCAGCCAGGGAAGCGCGTCGCTCGTTTCCCGGTTGTAACTGAAGTAGACGACGAGCGGGCGGCCCTTGACGGCGCTCGCGTCCACAAAACCCCAGTAGCGCGAGTCGGCCGAGTTGTCGCGATTGTCCCCGAGCACGAAGTACTTGTCCTCAGGGATGCGCAACGGACCCCACGTATCGCGCGTGGGGTGATAGCGGCGCCGCTGTTCGTCGGTGCGCCGCACCAGATACTCGCGCTGCCAATTGAACTCGGGATCGAATCCGTCGTGCAGCGGATCTTTGCGCTGCACGTACGGCTCTTCCAGCACGCGGCCGTTCACGTACACCTGGCCCTGCCGCATTTCGACGATGTCGCCCGGGGCGCCGATCACGCGCTTCACGTAGCTCAGCGTCGGGTCCTTCGGATACGCGAACACGATCACGTCACCGCGATGCGGCGTGTTGAAGCGGGGCAGGCGTGCGTTCGTGCCAGGAATCTGAGCGCCATAGACGGCTTTATTGACGAACAAAAAATCCCCCGCCAGAAGCGTGCGTTCCATGCTGCCGGAGGGGATTTGAAATGCTTCGAGGAGGAAGGTGCGGATGATCAAGAACAACACGAGCGCCATGCCCAGCGAGCGCATCCAGCTGTCGAACCAGCGGGCTAATACGGAGCGGCGCTTTAAGAGGGGCGCCGGGACCCGCGGCGGTTCAGCGCCATGTCCGGTGACCGGGGCTCCCAAGTCATGCATGTGACTTATCTTAGCAATCCGGCCCGCACGGCGCAACGGTTACACCCCATCCGCGAGCCGCACTCCATTGCCGGACTCTGACTCGGAATTCAGAAACGGGGTCCTGGTGACGTACCCGGGCGGCGAGACACGCGACCCGGCCCTCCCGTTCGACACGACACCATGTGACCGTCGTCTCGGGCAACGCGTCGAGCGCGTCACGTTCGAGCGTCGCGCCCCTGGTTGCGAGGACCACGACGACGGACTCGTACCGCATGCCCCGACGGTAGCCGGCGGCGGGTGATAACCATCACCATTTTGTCGCCGAGTGGATCGTTTGGATGCGCACGTTTGACCCCACCGACCGGCGGTGCTATATCGAGATCCGCTTGGGACCTTTTCATCGAGCGCGTCTTCGCGCGCGTGTGCGAAGGCCTCGCCGCGTTACTCGTGGCGCAGCTGGGTCACGGAAATCCCGCGCTGATCCGCGCACGGATTCTTCAGTCAGGAGTCAGGCGATGACGTTGGAGAACCGGGGACCGATCCATTTTATGGAAAGGGCCGGATCAACGTCGGGCGGGCGCTCGGCGTCGTTCCGTAGTCGGACAAGCGGTGCGTCTCTCAACCTGCCGCGAGGAGCGATCATGAACACGCCGCTACACCGTTTCCTGCCTGCCTTGGGTGTCTTCCTGCTCGTGGCCTGCGGCTCCGATTCGACGGGTACCGGCGGACGGCCAGCCGTGGCCTCCGTGACCGTCGCCACCGCCGCGCGCGGGAATACGGTTTCGAATCTCGTGGCCATCGGCGACACGGTGCGGCTCCTCGCGACCGTCAAGGACGGAGCCGGGAACGTCCTCGCCGATCGCGTCGTCACCTGGAGGAGCAGCAACCCTGCTTTGGCGACGGTCTCGGCGACGGGACTCGTCACTGGACTCGCGAGGGATGCAACGGATACGCTGCGCGCGACCATCGTCACCGCGACCATCGGGCGCGTCAGCGGGTCCGCGTCGATCACGGTCGTGGCAGTTTACCCACTCTACGTTTCCGTCGTCCCGCTCAGGGCGAGCGTTGCCACCAGCGGCAGCCAAAACTTCATCACTGACACGTTGTGGTTCGATTTCACCAACAGCGGCGTCACCTGGAGTATCACGGGATGCACGGCGGGCCCGGCGGTGTGCGGGAGCTTGACCAACGTCACGACCACGTCCGTGACCTATACCGCTCCCGCGACGGTGCCGCTTAGCACTCCTAGCGTTACGGCCACGTTGGTGCGCGACAACACCAAGTCGGGCACGGTCAGCGTGCAGATTACCGCCATCTCCGCAGACGGCCAGATCGCCTTCGGGAGCAACCGCGATAACAGTGATGACATCTACCTGATGAACCCGGACGGCTCGGTCAACCGCCTCACGACCATGGGCCGCGCGTATTACCCCACTTGGTCGCCCGACGGTACGAAGATCGCCTTCCAGGGCAAATTCTCCGAGGAGCTGTTTTTTGTGGGGAGCCTCTACGTGATGAACGCGGATGGCTCGGGCCTCGCCCGGCTCGGCAACAACCCGACGAACGACTACGACCCCGCCTGGTCACCCGACGGCACGAAGATCGCCTTCGTGAGCTATCGCGACGGCAACTTGGAGATCTACGTCATGAACGCCGACGGCACGGCCGTGACCCGACTCACGAACGACCTGGCGCGCGACCTCGAGCCGGCCTGGTCGCCCGACGGCACCAAGATCGCCTTCACGAGCAGGCGCGACGGCAACGATGAGATCTACGTCATGAACGCCGACGGCACGGGCCAAGTCAACCTCAATAACAGCCCGGCGGCTGACTACGGTCCCAGCTGGTCGCCGGATGCTACCAAGATCGCGTTCGCGAGCACCCGCGACGGCAACGCTGAGATCTACGTCATGAACGCCGACGGCACGGGCGTGACCCGACTCACGAACGACCCGTTGCAGGACGTCGAGCCGGCCTGGTCGCCCGACGGCACCAAGATCGCCTTCTGGAGGTCAGGCTTTTTGGGGCCAGAGGAGATATTAGTAGAGCAGATCTACGTCATGAACGCCGACGGATCGGGTGCCAAGGGTCTCACCACCAATGGGTGGGACCCGTCCTGGAGGCCGCAGCCGGCCCCGTAGGGAGCTTCGGCTACGAGGAGGAGGATACCATGAACAGGCCGCAGATGTCACACAGCTGGGTGGTCGCCGCCGTAGACACAAGCACGGGCGGCCGGTGCAGCTAATACCGCGGCAGCGTCGGATCCACCTCCGCCTGCCACCGCAGAATCCCGCCCGAGAGATTCGCCACGCGCGCGAATCCCGCGTCGACGAGGTGTGAGGCGGCCGCTCGACTGCGACTGCCGCCCTTACAGTAGACCACGATTTCGCGGCCGTGGTCGAGTGTCTCCGCCACTTCGGGCAACGTCGCCAGCGGCACGAGCCGCGCGCCCGGAATCCGCGCGATGTCCCACTCGAATTGCTCGCGCACGTCGATCAACTGCAACTCCTCGCCGCGTGACAGCCGGCCTTGGAGCTCGCGCGGCGTGACCTCGACGAACCCGCCGAGAGCGCGTGGCTCCGCTTCGGCGGTGCGCACGCCACAGAATTGCTCGTAATCGATGAGCGCCTGGATCTCGTGGGTCCCGCACGCCGGGCACGTCGGGTCCTTCCGAACGTTGACGGTGCGGAACTGCATCCCGAGCGTGTCGATGAGCAGCAGCCGGCCGGCGAGGGGCTCGCCGACCCCGACGATCAGCTTGATCGCCTCCGTCGCCTGAATCGTCCCCACCAAACCCGGCAGTACACCCAGCACACCGCCCTCCGCGCAGCTCGGCACGAGCCCAGGCGGCGGCGGTTCCGGGAAGAGACAGCGATAGCAGGGACCGTCGGGCAATGCGAAGACCGATGCCTGGCCTTCGAATCGGAAGATGCTGCCGTACACGTTGGGTTTTCCCTGCAAGACGCAGGCGTCATTGACGAGATAGCGCGTCGCGAAGTTGTCGGTGCCGTCGACGACGATGTCGTAGCCGCTGAAGATGTCGAGCGCATTCTTCGATGTGAGCGCCGTCTCGTAGGTTTCGAGCCGGACGTGCGGGTTCACATCAGCAATGCGTTCCCGCGCCGACTGCAGCTTGGGCCGGCCGACGTCCTTGGTGCCGTGCAGGATCTGCCGCTGCAGGTTGGTGACGTCGACGTTGTCAAAATCCACGATGCCGAGTGTGCCGACACCGGCCGCGGCCAGGTAGAGCGCCGCGGGCGATCCGAGCCCGCCCGCCCCGATGAGGAGCACGCGCGCGGCTTTCAACTTTTCCTGACCAGGAACCCCGACGTCGGGAAGAATGAGGTGCCGGCTGTAACGCACCAGCTCGGCCTGGGCGAGAGTCGTCATCGGTCAACCTCCTGCGATGGCTGGGACGACGATGATCTCGTCGCCATCGCGCACGCTCGCGGCAAATCCGCCCTGCAGTCTGGCGTCGTCGTCGTTCACGTAGAACGTGACGAAGGGATACGGCTGGCCGGCGGCATCGCGCAGCCGCGGCGCCAACCCGGGGAATCGGGCGGCGACGTTGGCGACGACATCGCCCAACGTCGATCCTTGAACTTCGAGAGAACGCTGGCCGTCGGCGAGTCTTGCGAGCACGGCGGGCAGCTGTAGGGTGGCACTCATAAAGGCTCCGTTGAGACGGGGATCTGGGACAGACGACTGACGTTGGCACCCGGAACGGGATGAGAGCTCCGGATCAGCTCGGCTACTACTCCTGCCGCTCTCCACGCCGCTAGCATTGCCGCACCGACCGCTGCGGACCGCTCCCGCGGCGCAATCGCAAGGATCGCGGATCCGGCGCCCGACAAGGTGGCCCCGAACGCGCCGGCCTTTTGCGCGGCAGCGGCAACTGCATCGTAACCGGGAATGCGCGCACGCCGGAACGGCACGTGCAGCACATCGTCGAGCGCGGCGCCCAGGAGTGCCCCATCGCCGGTCGCCAAACCCTGCACCAGCGCCGCGGCCCGGCCGGCCGCAACGACCGCATCGCTATGGGGCAACGTGTGTGGCAGCGCGGCGCGCGCGGCTTTCGTGTCATTCGGAAATGGCGGCACCGCAATCAGCAGCTCGATCGCGGGCGAGACACGCAGCGACGAAGAGACCAATCCGGCCGGCGTGTGGACGCTCAACACCGCGCCACCGTGAATTGCCGGCGCCACGTTATCGGGATGACCTTCGATGGTTGTAGCGATTTCGAGGACTTTGGCGCGAGACAGACCCAGCTCGAGCGCCGCGTCCGCCAGCAATGCGCCCGCCACGATCGCCGCCGCTGATGAGCCGAGACCACAACCGACCGGAATGTCCGAGGCGGCCTCGATCGTCGCCCCCGTCCCCGCGGGCGATGCACCACCCGCGGCGCACGCGGCGCGGAAGCCACGCGTGAAGAGATCCTGGTCCGCCCGGACGCGGACGGCGCTCAACGTGCCGCGGCGAAGGATCGAGATCCCGGTTCCCCCCAGCGTGACGGAAGCGACGAGCCAGCGGTCGACCGCGACGCCGATACAATCAAACCCCGCGCCGAGATTGCTCGAGCTCGCAGGCACACGCACCCGCGCCGTCATGACGCCTCCTCCACGAGCGCACGCACCTCGGCCACGCGCGGCGCAATGACGGGCGCCGCGCGCAACACGGGAGCGACGGCGTCGACCGTTTTCAGGCCATTTCCCGTGATGCACAGCACCACGTCGTCATCCGCCGAGAACCGGCCCTCGCCCGCCAGCGCCAGTGCCGCAGCGACCGTGACGCCGCCGGCCGTCTCGGTGAAGATCCCGACCGCTTCGGCCAGCAGTCGGATTCCTGCAACCAACTCGGCATCCGAGACCGCGGCGGCCCAGCCGCCCGACTCGAGAATTGCACGCTTGGCGAACAGCCCATCGGCGGGGTTTCCGATCGCAATCGAACGAGCAATCGTCTGAGGGATCACCGGTGTCACCGCATCGGCATTCTCGCGCACCAGCCGCACGATCGGTGCGCACCCCGCCGCCTGCGCGCCGAAAATCCGGGGCGCGCCTCCGGTCACCAGCCCCGCGGCGCTGAACTCGCGAAACCCCTTCCGCAGCTTGGTCACGAGCGAGCCCCCTGCCATCGGGGCAATGACTGCCGTCGGCAGGCGCCACCCGAGCTGCTCGGCGATCTCGAACGCCATCGTCTTCGATCCTTCGCCGTAGTAGCCGCGCAGGTTGACGTTCACGATACCCCAGCCGAACAGATCTGCGACTTGCGCGCACAGACGATTGACGTCGTCGTAGTGCCCGCGTACGCGCACCAACCGCGCGCCGTACACCGCGGTCCCGACGATCTTGGCGGTCTCGAGATCCTCGGGAATGAAGATCCACGCTTTGAGACCGGCGCGCGCCGCCTGCGCGGCGACGGCGTTGGCCAGATTGCCGGTCGAGGCGCAGCCGATCGTGTCGAGTCCGAAGGCGGCGGCCGCGTTGATCGCGGTCGCGACGACCCGATCCTTGAAGGACAGCGACGGATGGGAGACCGCGTCGTTCTTGACCCAGACGTGCGCGACGCCGAGTAGCGCGGCGAGTCGCGGCGCATCGACGAGCGGCGTGCCGCCGGTATCGAGCGACAGGACGGGCTCACCGTCGAACGGCAGCCACTCGCGGTAACGCCACAGCGACAAGGGGCGCGCCGCGATCGCGTCACGCGTGGGGAGTACACGGGCGGCATCGACGACGGGATCGAGCGGGCCCAAACACTGCTCGCAGATCGCGACGGGGGATGGGTCGTACAGGGTTCCACAGGCGCGGCACACCTGCGGCCGTGGCCGCAATGCCGCCGGTCGGGCAACAGTGGTCGTCATGGCGTGACCTCCACCGCCGGCGCCGGTGTACTCTGGCGCGCCGCGTGTATCAGCGCTTCGTCGGCAGGATCGATCGGGTAGCAGTGCTCGGGGCCCGGGAACGCGCCGGAGCGCACGTCGCGCGCGTACGCACGGAAGGCGCCTTCGACGGCAGTCCCGACTTCCGCATACCGTCTCACGAACCGCGGTGCGATCTCGCCGACGAAGTTCCCCAGCATGTCGTGCGAGATGACGAGCTGCCCGTCCACGTGTGGCCCGGCACCGATCCCGTAGACCAGGACACCAACCCGTTCGCGCACGAATGCCGCGGTCTCGGCGGGCACCGCCTCGAGCAGAATTGCGAACGCACCAGCCCGCTCGAGCGACTCCGCATCGCGCAGCAAGCGCTCCGCCGCCGCCAATGATTTCCCCTGAACGCGGTAACCGCCGAGCTGACCGAGGTTCTGCGGCGTAAGGCCCAGGTGCCCCATCACGGCAATGCCGGCATCGACCATCGCACGGACACGGCGTGCGACGCGGCTTCCCCCTTCGCACTTCACCGCATCGCAGCCGGCCGCGATGAACGCACCAGCGCTGCGAATCGCCGTTTCGTCGGACGGCTGGTAGGAGAGGAACGGCAGATCCCCGATCACAAACGCGTGCTGCGCCGCCCGCGTGACGGCGCGGATGAACACCAGCATTTCGTCGAGCCCGATCTGGAGCGTGCTCGGGAGGCCGAGCATCGTCATCGCGGCGGAGTCGCCCACCAGAATCATGTCGACGCCCGCCCGGTCGGCGAACGTGGCCGTGGGGTAATCGTAGGCCGTGACGAAGACGGCCTTCTCGTTGCGCGCCTTCAACCCCGCCAGGGTGGCAACGGTGACCTTACGAACCGACATGGATGCCTCCATCCGTCAGAGAAGCGACCGCGAGGTCGCTGACACATTCGCGGATCCGCTCGAGCGCGAGATCGAGATCGGCGGGCGGCACCGCGAACGACAGGCGCAGATGCCCCGCGCCCCCCGGTCCGAAGTCGGTGCCGGGCAGGACCGCCACGTCGTACTCCTCGAGCAGGCGCGCGGCGAGCTCTCGCGTCGATAGGCCCGCCCGCTCTTCGACCTGTCGCACGTCAGGGTAGGCGTAGAAGGCACCGACAGGCCGTGGGCAACGGATACCAGGAAGGCCATTCAGTCCGTCGACCAGCCAGTCCCTGCGGCGCTCGAGACGCGCCACCGCTGCCGTGACCGCATCCTGTGGCCCGGTGAGCGCGGCGAGCCCCGCCAGCTGCACGAACGGCGGCGTACAGGACGTGCCGTTGACCACCAGCGTTGTCACGCGCTCGACCAGCGCCGCCGGCAGAACGCCGAAGCCGAGCCGCCAGCCGGTCATCGCGTAAGACTTTGAAAAACTGTCCACGATGATGGTGCGCTCGAGCATGCCGGGCAGCGCCGCAATACTGTCCGCGTCCGCGTCGTAGCGGATCCGGCCGTACACCTCATCCGAGATCACGACGAGGTCGTGACGCAACGCCAGCTCAGCGACCGCATGCAGCGCATCTGTGGTGGCGACGCCGCCCGTGGGATTCCCGGGGAGATTCACGACCAACGCGCGAGTGCGCGGCCCGATGAGCGGTGCGAGCCGCTCAGCATCCAGTCCGCCCAAATCATCGAGCGGGTAACGGACGGGAACTGCCCCCGCGAATCGGACCACCGACGGGTAGATCGGGAAGCCGGGATCGGGCACCAGCACTTCGTCGCCCGCTTCGAGCACGGCGAGGAGAGCGTAGAACACCATCGGCTTGGCACCCGGAACGACGACGATGTTGTCTGCCCCCGGCCCCCGGACCCCGCGCCACGCCAGTGACGCGGCGATCGCATCGCGCAGGGCGGGCAGACCGGCCGGGTTCACATAACGCGTCTGGCCATCGTGCAGGGCGCGGACGGCTGCCTCGACCACGTGGGGCGGCGTCCCTCCGTCCGGCTCGCCGATCTGGAGATGGATCACGTGGCGGCCGGCGGCCTCGAGGCGGCGCGCCGCCACCAACACCTCGAATGCGCCTTCGCCCGAGAGGGCGTTGAGTCGACTGGCAGGAACGACGGGCATGCTGCACCCCCGAAACGAAAACGGCCGCTCCGATGAGCGGCCGCGGGAAAGCGATTCCCTTCTGAAATGCCAACGCCCGGACTAATAAAGCCGCGGGCGAGTCGCTTTTTAGCGCTTTGTTTTACGTGGCGGCAATACGCGGCAAATCACCACGAGTCTTCAGTTGTGAGGGTACTCTAGCCCCTCTGCACCGGCGCCGTCAAGGGCCGCCGGTGTCGAGGAGAGCTCGACCTTCAACCTCCGGTTACGTCCCCTACGGTGCCACGGCGGGGGGCCCGACCGCAGTGAGCTCACCAAAGAGACCATGCTCCTCGTGGAACGGGCCGGCGGTGAAGAAGAGGACATCACCCGGCCCCGCCGCCGCGCCATTGCCGAAGGCGATGGCCCAGAGGCCATCGATCGCGATGGGCTGACCGTCGGCAGTGTGCAGCTGCCCGCGCTGTTGCAGCTCGCCATTCCCGCGTGACCCGTCGAGATCGAATGCGTTGACGTGCCCGTCGCCGAAGTTTCCCACGAGCAGATTGCCGCTGAACTTGCCGAAATCTGCCGGGGCGATCGCGAGCCCCCAGGGCGAGTTGAGCCGACCCCTGGACGCAACGCGGCGTAACAGGTAACCGGCGTCGTCGAAGGCGTCGACGAACCCATGCCCCTGGCCGGCGACATCATCATGCCTATCGGCATCTTGGAGCCCATAGGTCACGTAGATGACGCCGCCCAAGCTCCGAATCCCGAACGGGGCGTACCCGTCGGGAAGACCGGGATCGGTAAATCCACCGGGCACGGGATGGAAGGACGCGTCGAATACATCCACGGTGCCCGCGTGGAAGTTGGTCGCGTAGAGACGGTCGCCGGCAGTCGTGCTGGCGATGGCCAGTCCCTTGTAGACGGCGCCGCTCGCTGAGTTGTCCACCGCGATGACCGCGCTCGTCGGCGCGACCCCCGGATTCCACCCCGAGATCGTGCCATCCTCGCTGGCGAAGATGAAGCGAGCGGGAGCGTGCGCCGTGCCGCGCGCGACGACGAACGCCGCGCCGCCGTTGAAGACGATGCCGGTGGGCGCGCCGGGAACGGAGACGGTCAGCGAGAGCTTGGCGCCGGTACCCCCGTTGTACAGTGTGGAGAGCGCAGTTCCATTGTCCGCAACCCACCACGGCGAGGTCGCGCTGGCGACAAGTCCCCAGGCGTTGACCAGCGCCGGATCGACAAGGTCCGCTGGGACGGCGCCGTCAGACACGAGATTGTGCTGTCGGTAAAACCGCGAGATCGCCGGTTGGACATCCGCCGAGAGCGCGGGAGTGGACAGTTGCACGGATCGCATTGGCCCAGGAGCAGTTGCACTGTCTACGCCACAGCCGAGATGTGCGATGAGCGTGGATGCCGCGAAGAACGCGAAGACGCGATTGGACGTCGCCATGGGAGGGCCTCCTGTTGAGGGCCGAAGCGGGGTCGAGAAGACTCGAACTCCAACCTTAGTAGACCCCCAAGACGGCGCTGACGTCAAGGGCTGAACTCCGTATCGATCTGTGCCCGCTGGAGTGTGCCCGAGTAATCGACGTAGATCGTTTTGGTCTCGGAATAGAAGTCGTAGACCTCCCACCCGCCCTCGCGGTGCCCGTTGCCGGTCTGCTTGACGCCGCCGAAGGGGAGGTGCGCCTCGGCACCGATCGTCGGCGCATTGACGTAGGTGATGCCCGTATCCAGATCGGTCATCGCCTGGAACGCAGCGTTGATGTCGCGCGTGTAGAGCGAGCTCGACAGCCCGTACTTCACGTCGTTGTTGATGCGGATCGCCTCGGTCAGATCCTTCGCCTTGAGGACCGCGAGCACGGGGCCAAAGATCTCTTCCTGCTCGACACGCATCCCGGGCTTCACGCCGGTGAGCACCGTGGGCTCGTAGAACCAGCCGCACTCGAGCCGCTTGTCGCCCTGCGGAATCCGCCCGCCGAGCACGACGCTCGCGCCTTCCTTCTTGGCGATATCGACGTACTCCGCCACCTTCTGCCGCGCGTCTTCGTGAATCAGCGGCCCGACCTCGGTCTTGGCGTCGAGACCCGGACCAAGCCGCAGCTTGGCGGCGCGGTCGGCGAGCATCTGCACGAATCGGTCGTGGATCTTGTCGTGCAGGACGAGCCGGCTCGTGGCGGTGCAACGCTGGCCTGTGGTGCCGAAGGCGCCCCACAGGGCGCCGTCGAGCGCGAGATCGAGATCCGCGTCGTCCATCACGATCATCGCGTTCTTGCCGCCCATCTCGAGCGACAGTCGCTTGTGCATCTTGCCGCACGTCGCGCCGATCGCCGAACCCGTTTCCGTCGACCCGGTGAACGAGATCACCGGCACCTCGGCGTGCTCGACCAGCGCACGACCCACCACCGAGCCCTGGCCGTGGACCAGCTGCACGACCTCGGGAGGCAGGCCCGCCTCGAGCAGCACCTCGACGAGCAGGTGCGCGGTGTGTGGCACGTCTTCAGCAGGTTTGAAGATGACGGCATTCCCACACAGCAGCGCGGGAAACATTTTCCACGTGGGAATCGCAAGTGGGAAATTGAACGGCGTGATGAGACCCGCGATCCCGATCGGACGGCGATAGCTCATCGCCCACTTGCTGCGCAGCTCCGAGGGGACGACGCGGCCAAACAGCCGGCGGCCCTCGGTCGCCGCGTAGAACGCCGTGTCGATCCCTTCCTGAACATCGCCTCCCGTCTCGGCGACCACTTTGCCCATTTCGCGCGTCATCGCGCGGGCGATGGCATCCTTGCGTTCGACGAGCAGCTGGCCGACCCGCTGCAGGACCTGGCCCCGAATCGGCGCCGGCGTCTTGGACCACTGGGCGAAGCCGCGCTTGGCGGACGCAATCGCGCGCTTCAAGTCGTCAGGGCCCGACCGCGGGAACCGTCCGATCACGTCGTTCCAGTCGGCGGGGTTGCGATTCTCGAAGTACTCGCCCGTCGAGGGACTGACCCAATCGCCGGCGATGAAGTTCTTGAATTCAGGAGGTTGAGCCATGGCTTTCACGGTTCGGGACAGAAGAATGGAACGGGGGTCTTACCGTAGACGCGCGGTAACAGTTGACGACCAGCCAATGCGAGACCCCAGATCATCAGGATGATCGACAGCGTGTGCGCGATTCCCAGCCGCCGTTTCCACGACGTCAACGCGCTCCAGACACCGGCGACGGTGACCGTCGTTGCGCCAATAAGATAGAAGACCAGCTTCAGTCCGCAGGCATGGGTGTACGGCCACACGAGCATGCCGATGCCGAGGCCGAGGCCGAGCCCCACGCGGAGCCAGGTCGTGAGCCACGCGCGCCCCCGCGCCGGGCCAGCGGGATGGAGCGCGCCCGCGCCCGCCATTCCCGCGACCCCAGCACGCGGCGAGACCGGTACCGTCGGCACGCCGCGGCCGAGCGTCGGATCCGCCTCGGGCAGTTTCGCGAGCAGCTTGTCCACCTCTCGCATCTCGCGATCCCAATCGCGCTCTTTTGGATCCTTGTCTTTCGCCACTACGCCGCGCCTCCTCCATCGCCACCGCGGGCCAACCTGTATCGCTCGATCTTTTTGTAGAGATTGCTCCGCGGCATCTGCAATGTGCGTGCAGTCTCCGATACGTTCCAGTCGTGCTCTTGCAGTTTCCCGAGCAGGAAGGCGCGCTCCGCCGCTTGTTTGAATTCCTCGAAAGTCGCGACGCGCAACCAGGATGCGTCGCCGCCGCCGCCGCCGCGGGTCCCCTTCCCTCGTCCCCCGTCCCCCTTCCCCACCATCCGTTCGACATCGCTTTGAGTCACCGTGGAGCCGGATGCGAGAATCAGGAGCCGCTCGACCACGTTCTTGAGCTCCCTGATGTTGCCGGGCCAGTCGTGCGCCGTGAGTCGCTCGACCGCAGCGGCGTCGAATTCCTTGGCGGGAAGCCCGCCGCGCTGGGTCAATTCATTCGAGAAATGCGTGACGAGTTGCGCGATGTCGCCCCGCCGCTCGCGCAGCGCCGGCACATGGATCGGCACGACGTTGAGCCGGTAGAGCAGGTCCTCACGAAACCGGCCCTCCTCGATCTCCGCACCGAGGTTCTTGTTCGTGGCCGCGATCACGCGGACGTCTACCGGCAGCGCCTTGCCGGATCCGACGCGCGAAATCATGCCTTCCTGGAGAGCGCGTAGCACCTTCGCTTGAGCAGACAAACTCATATCGCCGATTTCGTCGAGAAACAGTGTGCCGCCGTCCGCGAGCTCGAACTTGCCGGCACGATCGGCAAACGCGCCGGTGAAGCTGCCCTTCATGTGGCCAAACAGCTCGCTCTCGATCAGCTCTGTCGGAATCGCCGCACAGTTGACCTCGACAAACGGACCGGCGTTGCGTGGGCTCAGGGCGTGAATCGCGCGCGCCACCAGCTCCTTGCCGGTGCCGTTATCCCCCGTGATCACGACGCGCGCCGGCGTGGGCGCGACCTTCTCGATCAGCCCGAGCACGCTGCGAATCGCTTTGCTCGAGCCCACGATCTCGTACTGCGCGCGGACTTCCTGCTTGAGCCGCACATTCTCGTTGATGAGCAGGACGTGCTGCAAGGCGTTTCGCAGCGTCAGCAGAATGCGATCGGTGTCGAGCGGCTTCTCGAGGAAATCGTATGCGCCGAGCTGCGTGGCTTCGACCGCCGTCTGGATCGTGCCGTGGCCCGAGATCATCACGACCTGCGCCTGCGGGTCCAGCCCCCGGATGCGCTTCAGCGTTTCCAGACCGTCCATCCCTTCCATCTTCACGTCCAGAAACACTAGGTGTGGCTTGAACTCCGGATAGAGGCGGATGGCCTCATGCCCCGACGCGCATGCCTGGACCTCGATCTCCTCGTATTCGAGGACCTGCTTCAGCGCCTCGCGGATCCCCTTTTCGTCATCGACAATCATCACGCGCCGGGGACTCACGTGCCGGTCCTCCGGCGCTTGTACAAGACCACCCCGGTCAAATGCACTTTCACGTCGGTGACCGCAGGATCGACTTTGACAGGCACCGCGCCGCTCGTCGACGCGCCGGCCATCTGCTTAGTGAGTTGCTTGACAAAGGGGCCGGGAATCTCGATGCCGCGTAGACTGATCTCGGTGATGTCGTAGAGCGCCGTGCCCGGCTTCCCGATCGAGACCGTGCCGGCCATCCGGAGCGGCTCGCGCTCGCCGAACATGCCGGCAAATGGTCCCAGCGTCCCGGGCGGGAGCGCACGCGTATCGAGGCGGGCGTGCAGGATCAGCTTGCCTTCCTGGAGCTCGACGCGGAGCGAGTCGTACATCTTGCGCACGTTCCAATCGATTCCGGCACCGATCAGCGAGGCCATCTCGTTCGGCGTGAGCACCACGGAATCGGGGCCGGCGTTGGCCCGCAGATTGCCGACCTTGGCCTGGCCCGAGGCGGTCGCTTTCGGCGTCGGCGCGCCAACGGCCGTGTCGGCGACCGGCGGCAGGGCTGTCGAGCGCCCGAACCAGCTCGCGAAGGTGTGCATGATCGGCTCGCGAAACCACCACGCACACGCGAGCACGCCGATCACGAGGATCGCGCAGCCGAGCTTGAAGGCGCCTTTAAGACAGCCGTCCATGAGCCTTGACCTGATACACCGGGCCAGTGGGTTGGAGCGTGCTCTGCATGAGGTCTACCTCGGTGACGGTGACTGTTGCATCGAACTCCGTTCCCGCGAGGATCTCTTCGAGTCCGGTGAAATCGCGGGGCCGCGCATCGCGTGCCGCCCGCCCTAGCGTGACGTGCGGCCGAAACGCCCGCGCCTCCGTCGGAAAGCCCAGCGGTGCGAACGCTTGCTCGACGCCATGCTGCAGTAGTTCGAGGCCGGGATCGGGCGTCACTCCAGCCCACAGCACGTGCGGCCGGTGATAGTCCGGGAACACGCCGAATCCGGTGATCTGCAGCGTCAGCGGGCGTGGGTCCTGGCCCGTACCGGCGGCGCGCTTCAGAGCCGCCACGAGCTCCGGCTCTCGCGTTTCCTCGACGTCGCCCAGGAATTTGAGACTCAAGTGAATGTTCTCGGGGCGCACCCATTTCACCGGCAGCTTCTCGGGACGCTCGCGCAGCGGCGCGAGCGCATCCCACAGCTCGTGCCGCAGCCGCTCGGGAAAATTCAGGGCGACGAACGCTCTAACAGACTCCCCCGTCGGTAGCCGCGCGGGTCGATCTCGACCTCCGCGAATCCCATTGCGGCGAGATGTCCGCTGACTTCTCCGCGACGCGCTTCCAACCATGGAATCCACGCCGGTTCGACTTCTATGCGGGCAAAATCGCCGAGGTGTCGAACACGCAGATCTCCACTGATGCCGAGTCCACGCAGATACGCTTCTCCCTCTTCAACCTGTTTCAAGCGCGACGGCGTGATTGAGAGTCCGTACTGCACGCGGCTCGAGAGGCACGGCGCGGCCGGCGCATCCCACGTCGGCAGTCCGAGCTCGCGCGAGGCGGCACGGATCTTCGCCTTAGTGAGTCCCACCTCCGCGAGTGGCGACCGCACTCCGGCGGCAAGGCCGGCGGCCTTCCCCGGCCGGTGTTCCCGCAAATCGTCGGCGTTCGTGCCATCGCACACGACCGCGAGCCCACGCTCCCGGGCGAACGGCACGAGGCGGTGCCATAGCTCCGTCTTGCAGTAGAAGCAGCGATTGGTGGGATTGGCGAGATAGTTCGTGTCTTCGAGCTCGTGCGTCTCGATCTCGACGAGCGGAATGTCGAAGCGGGCGGCCACATCGCGCGCCACCTGCCATTGCGCATCCGGGTACGACGCGCTGCGACCGATGGCCGCCAGCATCCGATCCCTGCCGAGCTCCTGGCGCAGTATGACGGCGAGGAGCGCCGAGTCCACTCCACCCGAATACCCAAGCAGGACTGAGGGATAGCTGCGGATCAGGGCGCGCAACGACTCCATGGCCCGAATAGTACCGCTGCCATTGTCCTAATCAAAGGACAGTTTGAAAAGCCAAAACGGATATTCCGTAGGGAGAAAACTTTGTAGACTTACGAAGCGTTCACAAACAAACCAAAGAGCCTCCCAAATGCCCGCGAAGACTGAGCTCGACGCCACCGACCGACGGATTCTCCGCATTCTCGGACAAGACGGCCGCGCGAGTTACCAGGCCGTCGCCGACGAAGTCGGCCTCTCCCGACCCGCCATCATGGAGCGCGTCAAGCGCCTCGAAGAGGCGGGCTACATCCGCGGCTATCGCGTCCAGCTCGATCGCGGCAAGGTCGGCTTGCCGGTGACGGCGTTCGTGGCGGTCCGGTATGGCTCGAGTGACTACGTCGGCGACGAGCCGCGCATGCGCGAGATGGAAAAGCATCCCGGCGTGCTCGAATGTCACCACATCGCCGGCGACGACTGTTACATCCTGAAAGTCGTCGCGGCTGATCTCGAAGGCGTGCAGGAAATCCTGCGCGACTTGCGCGGGCCGAACTCACAGATGAACACGCGCACCACGATCGTGCTGTCCACGCTGTTCGAAAAGCCGGGCTTCATTCCCACGGAGCCGGACTGATGGCGGCACTCAAGGGCAAGGCGCTGATCGCCTATCTGATCGTCTGCGTCTTTTGGGGCTCGACCTACCTCGCGATCAAGGTCGGCGTCACAGAGCTGCCGCCGTTCCTGTTCGCCGGCCTGCGGTTCCTCGTGGCAGGCCTCATCCTGCTCGCGGTCGCACGCGCGCTCGGCGATCCGCTCCCACGCAAAAGCGATTGGCGCACTCTGGCGAGCGTTGGCTTGCTGCTGCTCGCGGGCGGTAACGCCTTCGTCGTGTGGTCGGAGCAATACGTCGCGTCCGGCATCGCTAGTATCTTCGTCGTCACGGTCGCGATGTGGACTGCGTTATTCGACGCGATCATCCCCGGCGGCTCGAGTGAGCTGAACTGGCGCGTCATCGCCGGATTGCTGCTCGGCTTCCTCGGCACCCTCCTGCTGGTCGGCGCCACGCCCGCCGAGATTCTCGCAGCGGATAAGCGCGGACCGCTCGCGCTCACCTTGGCGAGCGCTTCGTGGTCGCTCGGGACCGTGTACGCGAAGCGTCATCCCACACAGGCCAGTCCGTACATGGGCGCCGCATTTCAGATGATCGTGGGCGGGGGCGCCGTGGCGCTCCTCGGCACAGCGCTTGGCGAGTGGGCATCGTGGCATCTAAGCTCGCGCGGGATCGGCGCCATCGCGTATCTCGTGATCTTCGGATCGATCCTCGGCTACAGCGCCTATTCCTACGCGCTGCGCCACGCGTCCGCCACGATCGTCGGCACCTACGCCTACGTGAACCCCGTGATCGCCGTGCTGCTCGGTTGGCTGCTGCTGCACGAGCCTGTCGGCCCGCGCACATTTATCGCCATGGGAATGATTCTGGTGGCGGTTGTCTGGATTCAGCTCTCGCTGAAACAGCGGCGGATCGGCGGTTCGGCGGATGAGCGGATGAGAAGCGCGGCTACGATCCGCCCATCCGCCAATCCGACGATCCGCACCGAACCAGAGGCCAGCACATGACTCCGCCCCTTCCCCAAGATGCGGTTCTCCTGGTCGTAGACGTCCAAAAAGGGATGGATGTCTACGCCGACCAGTACAATCGCAACAATCCAGACCTCGAGAAAAACATCGCGCGGCTGCAAGCGGCCTGGCGGCAAACGGGGCGACCCATCATCCACGTCCAGCACCTCTCTACGGAGCCGAAGTCTCCGCTCCGGCCCGGACAGCCGGGCGTCGAGATCAAAGACGAAGTGCGTCCGCTGCCCGGCGAACCGGTGGTGCAGAAGTCGGTCAGCAGCGCCTTCATCGGCACCAGCCTCGAAGCGGACTTGCGGCGCCGCGGCCTCACGACGCTGGTTGTGGTCGGGATGCAGACGAACATGTGCGTCTCCACAACGGCGAGGATGGCCGGCAACCTTGGCTTCAACACCTACGTCGTGTCTGACGCGACTGCGACGTTCGACAACATCGGGCCGACTGGCAAACGCTTCGCATCGGAGCTCGTGCACGACGTGGCGCTCGCGGATCTGAACGGTGAATTCTCCACCGTCGTCGATACTAAAACCGTGCTGGAGCGTGCCTCATGAGCCCCCCCGTTCGCAAGGTCAATCTCGCCGAGATGTTCGGCCGGTTTCAGGATCAGTGGAGTCCCAAGATCGTCGGCGAGGTGAACGACAACCTGGTGAAGCTCACCAAGCTCACAGGCGAGTTCGTCTGGCACCACCACGACCGCGAGGATGAGCTGTTTCTGGTCGTGAAGGGCCGGCTGCGAATGAAGCTGCGAGACAAGGACCTCCTGATCGAGCCGGGCGAGTTCGTCATCATTCCGCATGGCGTCGAGCATCTGCCCGTGGCCGAGGAAGAAACGCACGTCCTGCTGTTCGAGCCCCATTCGACCCTGAACACTGGCAACGTCCGTAATGAGCGCACCGTCGCGAAGCTCGACCGGCTCTAAGTTGATCGCCCGCATCTGGCATGGCGTGACCGCGGCAGCGCGCGCCGACGAATACGCCGACTATCTGGAGCGCACCGGTGCCCGAGAGTGCCGCGCGACCCCCGGCAATCGCGGCGTCTACGTGCTGCGGCGCATCAAGCAGGGTCGCGCCGAGTTCACGTTCATTTCGTTGTGGGATTCATTCGACGCGATCCGGCGCTTCGCCGGAGAGGACTATGAGAAAGCCCACTACTACCCGGAAGACCGCGACTTCCTCGTCGAGCTCGAGCCCTTCGTCGACCACTACGAGGTCCTCGCCGGAGATTAGCCTCGACCCGGCCGACCCGCGCGGCTGGGAAGAGCTGCGCTTGCTCGGCCACCGCATGGTGGACGAGATGCTCGAGTACCTGCGGACAGTGCGGGAACGCCCCGTGTGGCGGCCCGTGCCCGCCGACGTGCGGAAACGGCTGTCCAGCGGCCCCACGCCGCGGAAGCCGACCCCGGCGGCCGACGTCTACGAAGAATTCAAGCGCGACGTACTGCCCTACCCGACCGGTAACATTCATCCGCGCTTCTGGGGCTGGGTGATCGGGACCGGCACGCCCTTCGCGATGTTGGCGGATATGCTGGCCTCCGGCATGAATCCGCAGGTCGCCGAATTCGATGACGCGCCGGCGGTGGTCGAGAATCAGGTGATCGGGTGGCTGGTCGAGCTGCTGGGACTCCCCGCCGAGACCCATGGCCTGCTCGTCTCCGGGGGTTCGATGGCGAACTTCGTGGGGCTGGCGGTCGCCCGGAACGCGCGCGCGGGCTACGACATCCGCGAGAGCGGCGTGCATGGCGGACCGAAACTGACGGTCTACGCGTCGAGCGAAACCCACTCCTCCGTGCGCAAGGCAGTCGAGCTGCTGGGCCTCGGTCACGACGCCCTGCGGTCGATTCCCGTCACCGCCGACTACACGATCGATCTGCAGGTGCTACGCGAGAGGCTCGCCACCGACAAGGCCAAGGGCCTTCGGCCGATCTGCATCGTCGGCAACGCCGGGACGGTGAACACCGGAGCGACCGACGATCTCGGCGCCCTCGCCGAACTGTGCCGTCAGGAAGGACTCTGGTTCCACGTCGATGGCGCGTTTGGGGCGCTCGCCGCGCTCGTCCCGGAGCTCCGCCCGTTGGTCTCGGGGCTCGAGCAGGCCGATTCCGTCGCGTTCGATCTGCACAAGTGGCTGTACATGCCCTACGAGGTGGGATGCACGCTAGTGCGCGACCAGAAGGCGCATCGCGCGACGTTCAACGTGACCCCCGCGTACCTCGCGTCGTTCGATCGCGGCATCGCGGCGGGCGGGTTTCCGTTCGCCGAGCGGGGCGTCCAGTTATCGCGCGGATTTCGGGCCCTGAAGGTGTGGATGTCGTTCAAGGCGCACGGCCTCGATGCATTCACGCAGCTGATCCACCAGAACGTGCGCCAGGCGCATTACCTCGCGGGCCTCGTGACCAAGCATTCGAGGCTGGAGTTGCTCGCCCCGGCCCCCCTCAACGTCGTGTGCTTCCGATTTGTGGTGCCTGGCGCGGATGACGCCGCGTTGAATGCGCTGAACAAGGAGATTCTGCTGCGCATTCAGGAAAGCGGGCTGGCTATTCCCTCACAAACGATGCTCGACGGAAAGTTCGCGATTCGCGTCGCTATCACGAACCACCGCAGTCGCCGCGATGATTTCGACCAGTTGGTCCGCGCCGTGGTCGAAACCGGGACAGCACTGCGTTAGACCTCGGGCGTGCCGATGATTTTGCCTTCGATGGGATTACTGAACGACCGAACGGTGTGATAGGCAAGATCGATGTCCTTGGCCTTCCCGAATTCCGTCAGGATGTCGTCCCAGATCGCTGAAACCGTACCGCGTCGGCGGCGCGGCTCGATCAGGTAGCGAATCGTCAGCAGAATGCCCGAGGCTGATGAGCTGGTATACACGATCGGCGTCAACTTCTTGTAGTTGATCAAAAACTGCTGTGAGGCGGCCAGCAGATCGCGCTCCGCTTCCGCCGTGAGATGCTCGGCGTGCTTGAATGCGATCGCTGTCAGAATCTCCTTCGCCTTTTTCCAGTTGCTCTCGTACGTCACCAGCACCGGCACTTCGTTCCAGATGTACCGGAAGCCCTTGTCGTAGTTCGCGACGGGTTCGGTAAAGATCAGCTGGTTGGGGATATGGATGATACGGCCGGTGCTTTGATCCGCGTCGACCCACACGCCGATTTCATTCAGCGTAAACTGGAAGAGGTGGACGTCGATGACATCGCCCCGGTGCTTGGCGATTTCGATGCGATCGCCGACGTCGAAGGGGCGCCGCCACACGATGAACGCCCAAGCCGCCAGGTTCGTCAGCGGATCCTTGAGCGCGATCGCGATCCCGGCCGAGACGAGGCCCAGGAACGTGGCGATCGACTTGAACCCTTCGACCCATTCGTGGCCAATCACCACGACGCCGATCGCCAGCGTCGCGTAGGTGAGGCTCTTGCGCCACCGATAGCGCGACCATGGATCGGTGACCCGCCGGTAGACAACCGCGAGAACGAGTCGCTCGATGATCCACAGCCCCGCGATCACGAGGATCGTGACCAGCAGGTGCATCTGTACTGCGGGGCTCAGCCCGAGGCGGTCCTGGAGCCAGTCGCGCACGGTGGCCAAAGTTACGGCGCGTCCTAGCTTTAGGCCACCGTGGAACAGGTTCACATCCTTCGCGACCTCGCGGTCATCTTTGCCGGCTCGCTGCTGGTCATTCTCGTTTTCTACCGGCTCAAGCTGCCGGCGCTGCCCGGCTTCATCGTCGCGGGGATTCTGCTCGGCCCCAACGCGCTCGGATTCGTGTCCGATGCCAAGGACGTCGAAGGACTCGCCGAAGTCGGCGTCATCCTCCTGTTGTTCACGATCGGCATCGAATTCTCGCTGAGCCGGCTCAAGGAAATGGGTCGCCAGATCCTGGTGGGCGGGTTCTCACAGATGGGCTTCACCATCCTGGCGACGCTGGCGGCG
>WNFR01001898.1_pt1 | contig 21792 bp, 21 predicted proteins | sample 5400221 | NCBI WGS metagenome assembly WNFR01 (sample SAMN13153357, study PRJNA577476) | soil metagenome | isolation source: 40 cm soil under Madrone tree | place: USA:California | collected 2016-06-14 | reverse complement strand
CGGTGTCGCAATTCCTCGAGCGCTGGCTTGCGCACATGAAGGCGCAATTGTCGCCGAACGGATTCGAGCGCTACGGCCTCCTGGTACACAAGAACATCGTGCCTGCCCTGGGTGCCGTGCACCTGACCAGGCTGCGGCCGGCGCAGATCGCCGACGCCTATACCAAGGCCCTCTCAGGAGGCCGCAGAGACGGCAAGGGTGGACTTTCACCCAAGACCGTTGTCTACCATGCACCGGGTGCTGAAGGCGGCCCTCAGGCAGGCTGTGACATGGCGGATGCTGGTCTTGAACCCAGCCGACGCGGTCAAGCCGCCGAAGGTCGAGCGCAAGCAGATGAGGGTGCTCGATGCCGACGGCACTGCCGAGCTGGTCGAGGTGGCCCGGGACTCAGGACTGTTCATGCCCATCCTGCTCGCTGTCACCACCGGTATGCGACGGGGTGAGGTGGCGGCGCTGAGGTGGAAGAACGTCGACCTGACCAACGGGCAATTGTCGGTCGCCGAGAGCGCCGAGCAGACCAAGGCCGGGGTCCGATACAAGCCGGCCTAAGAACGGTAAAGGGCGCACCGTGGCGCTGTCTGCGATGATGGTGGAGGAACTACGCGCCCACCGCGCAAGGCAAGCCCAGGACCTTCTAAAGCTCGGCGTGAGGCTGTCGGACGACACCTTCGTGTGCGCCCGCGCCGACGGAACGCCGTACCTGCCGCACTATCTGACGACAGCCTTCCGGGACTTCCTCGCCGATCGTGGGATGCAGCGGGTCCGCCTGCACGACTTGCGGCACACCCATGCCACCGCGATGCTGAAGGCTGGCGTCCACGGGAAGATCGTCCAAGAGCGCCTCGGTCATTCGACGATCGCAATCACGCTCGACGTCTACAGTCACGTTGTCGAGGGAATGCAGGAAAGCGCCGCCGAGCTCGTCGATGCCGCCTTGCGAACAGCAATCCAGAAGCGCCGCTCCGAACCAATTCGTTAGCAAAGCGCTGGCAAACAGCACCTTCCGGGCCTGTGAGCAAACCGAAAATGCCAATGCATTCAACACCATGGAATTACGGCAGGGGGTCGAGATCAGCGCACGATATCTGCACTGGCGCAAGAGGCGGCGCGCGCGCCGGCTCGTCGTTGCCGCGGCGCAAGATAGGGCGATCGTGGCCGTGGCGGGTTGAGCTTTTGGACCGCGGGCGTCCCGCCGCCCCCACCCTACCCTCCCCGCTTGCGGGGGAGGGTAGGTGGGGGGATACGGGCGGGACGCCCGCGGTCCCAGCAGCCGGTTACGCCCGCGGGGGCCCCGGCTGGACGCACATGAACGAACCAATCCGCTTGGTCCACTCCGCCGATAGGGTCGGGTAGGTGCCAGGGGTAAGACGCATCGATTCGCCGCCGAAGTTCTCGTCGGAGAAGAAATCCCAGGTGCCGGCCCCCACAACGATCGAAGAGATCTCGTTGCGCCATCCAGTCTGTGACAAGCTCGGCTGGCTGTCGCCCGTCGGGGCCGAGTTACCGGCGAAATTGGGCTCTGCGTAAATCGTCGTTTGGCACGCGCCGTTCTCCGCGGGCGTCGGTGGCGGTGGCGGCAAGGTCGCCACCTGCTCCGGCAGAGGACCGACTTGCGGGCAATATTGCACGCACTGCCGCTCGCCGCCGCCGTCCTCGAAATCGACCAAGCGCCACTGCAGCTGGCAGCCCTCAGGTGTGAAACCGGTGCAGGCGGGCCCTTCCATTGAGACGTAGCCGTCCGGATACCAATACGAGCCGCCAATCACAACGATCCCCAGCAAGGCGACCGGAATGAAGAGCCTCCTCTGGCCGCGGACCCACATGAACTTGGAATCTTTGTGGATCGGCCAGAATTTGTCGTGCAGGTGTACGGCCGGAAAGACCGGCTTGGTCTGCTGGAAGGCGCCAGGGGCTGGTTTCAACAGCGTCGAATTGACAACAGGTTGGCTGGGGCCAAGCTTGATTATGGCTGGACCCTGCGGCGCGCTTGCGCTCCCATGCACGAAATTCGGATTGGCGGGTGAGAAGTTCGGTCCAAGTGCGCCCGAGTTATTGGGCGGGAGGTTCGGCCCGAGCGTGCTCGGATTGCTGGGTGGCAGGTTTGGTGCGAGCGCGCTCGGACTGTTGGTTGGGAGGTTCGGTGCGAGTGCGCTCGGATTATTGAGGGGGAGGTTCGGCCGCAGTGCGCTTGGATTGTTGAGTGGGAGGCCCGGATTGACGTGCTGCACACTCGGATTCACGGCATGAAAATTGTTGTTGTTCTGCGGCTGCGTGAACGTCGGCATGACGCCGACCGGTCTGCTCGCGTTAGGATAAGCCGGCCGCGTCGCAGGCGGCATGACAACATGAGGGGCCACGCGCTGCACTGGAGCGGCTTGAAACACAGGCGCGGGGCCATGGAATGGAGCGGTGTGCTGCGCCATGACAGGCCTGTTCGGCTGCGCCGCCGCGTCGGCAATGGCGGCCATCGCCGTCACCACCATTGCAGCACCGACGCTTATAGCCGATGGCCTTGCTGATAAGAGCAGCATGTGAACCTCGCCTCGGGCGAATGTTTCGCGAAAACGCGGCCGCAGCGCCGGATCGACTTTGCCGTAGCCAATCACCCTATTTTACGACCGAAGGTAGCCCTCTTTTTGGTCGGGAGTTCAATTTCGTGTGACGTTCAGGAGTCTCTGCCGACCCTCCCCGCATGCGGGGGAGGGGGTTTATGCCCCCGGCGCGCCCGGCTGAACGCACATGAAGGAGCCGATCCGCTTGCTCCACTCCGGCGCTAAGTTCGGATAGGGGCCGGCAGAGAGGCGCATCGATTCGCCGCCGAAGTTTTCCTCGCTGAAGAAATCCCAGGTGCCCGCCTGCACCTGGATCGAAGAGATTTCATTGCGCCATCCGGCCTGCGACAGATCCGACTGGCTGTCCCCGGACGGCGCCGAGAGACCGGTGAAATTGGGCTCCGAGAAGATCGTTACTTGGCAGGCGCCGTTCTGCGCAAACGCCGGTGGCGGCGGGAGATCCACAGCCCGGGCCGGCGGAGGACCGGCTTGCGGGCAGTACTGCACGCATTGCGGCTCGGCGCCGCCGTCCTCGAAATCGACCATGCGCCAGTGCAACTGGCAGCCGTCCGGCGTGAACCCGGTGCAGGCCGGTCCCTCAATGGCCACGTAGCCGTCCGGATACCAATAAGAACCGCCGATGAGGGCGACGCCAAGGAGGCCGACTGGAACGAAGAACCTCCGATGACCGCCAAACCAGATGAACTTCGGACCTTTGAGGATCGGCCAGAACTTGTTGTGCATGTTCACGGCCGGGAAAACGGGCCTGATCTGCTGGGGGCCGCCGGAACCGGGCTTCAACAGCACCGGACTAAAATTCGGTTTGCCCGGACCAGGCTTGAGGGCATTGCCGCCCTGCAACGGCAAACCGACCTTCGGCTGCGCCAGATTCGGATTGAACCTCTGGGCGTTCGGATTGACGTGCTGGAGGCCTGGATTGTTGAGCCGAACGTTGGGGTTGACGCGCTGCAGGCTTGGATTCACCGCCTGAAAATTTCTGTTGGCATTCTGTGGCTGCGTGAATCTCGGGGCGACTTGGACCGGCCTGTTGATGTGCACTTGCGGAGCCGGGCGGGGCGTGAACACCTGCGGCGCCACACGTTGGACCGGGGCAGCGTGCTGGATTGGAGCGGCGCGTTGCACCACGGCTGGTCGGTATGGTTGCGCCGCTTGCGCACCGGTGACATAGGGGACGCCGGCCACCGCCGCCGCTGCCAAGAAAGCCGCAGCGCCTGCGGCCGGTAGCCTTATTGATGAGAAGGGCACGCCAACCTCCGTGGAACGAACGCCTTGACAGATTCTGCGCCGATCCCCCTCACGTTCCTCCCTCACGCGCGGGTGAGGAACGTGAGGGGGATCGGGCAGGACCCCTACCTTAACACCCGCGGCTGCCCTGAGTCCTCATTTTCGACCGGACATCCGGCGCGGCGTAAGTGGAGATATTCTTTGTCGGAAATCGTTGCGCGGAAGTTCAATGCCGGACCGGTGCAATTGGCGTACATCGATGAGGGCGATGGCGAGCCGATTGTGCTCGTGCATGGCTTCGCCTCCAACAAGGAAGTGAACTGGGTATATCCGGGGTGGGTGACGACGCTGAAGCGCGCCGGCCGGCGCACGATCGCCGTCGACAATCGCGGCCACGGCGCGTCAACCAAGCTTTATGATCCGGCGCTCTACCATACCGATCTCATGGCTGACGATATTCGCGCGCTGCTCGACCATCTCGGCCTCGCCCGCGCCGATGTCATGGGCTACTCCATGGGGGCTCGCAACACCGCATTCCTGGCGCGCGCTCACGGCGAGCGGGTACGCTCCGCGATTCTCGGCGGCCTCGGCATTCATCTCGTCGAAGATGGCGGGTTGCCGGGATCGATCGCTGCTGCGCTTGAGGCGCCATCGGTCGAGGATGTGACAGATCCGCAGGGACGGATGTTCCGTATGTTTGCGGATCAGACCAAGTCCGACCGCCTGGCGCTCGCCGCCTGTATCCGCGGTTCGCGGCAGTCGCTGTCGCCGTCGGAAGCGGCGCAGATTGCGGTGCCCATGTTGATCGCGGTCGGCACCAAGGACGACATCGCGGGCTCCCCTCATGAGCTTGCCGCACTGGTGCCCGGGGCGCGTGCGCTCGATATTCCGGGCCGCGATCATATGCTGTCGGTCGGAGACCGTGTTTACAAGGAGGCGGTGCTGAGGTTCCTTGAGGAGCGGCCGTGACGCCCCCACCCTACCCTCCCCCGCAAGCAGGGTATTTCGATTTACCCTCCCCCCGCTTGCAGGGGAGGGGAGGGTAGGGTGGGGGTGCCGTCCGGGGGTGGCGCGCCGACAGAGGGCTCCCTATCTCTACTAAACTCGAAAAGACTGAAACCGCGTCGCCGGAGGACCGCAATGGCCCAGCCGCAGAGAATAACGCCGATCGAGAGCGTCGACCCGATCTGGGCGCGCATTCGCAGCGAGGCCGAGGCCGTCGTGAGGCAGGAGCCGCAACTCGCTTCGTTCATCTACGCTTCGCTGCTCGAGCATGACACGTTGATGGGCGCGGTGGTGCACCGCATCAGCGACCGGCTCGATCATCCGGTCATGAGCGGTGCCACCATTCTGCAGGCCTTCCTCGATGCTCTGGCGGACTCGCCCGAGATCGTCGACGCCTTCCGGGCCGATATCGTGGCGACTTATGATCGCGATCCGGCGACCACGCGATTTATCGAGCCGGTGCTGTATTTCAAGGGCTTTCACGCGATCCAGACCCATCGCCTTGCCCACTGGCTGTGGGGAAAACACCGCAAGGATTTTGCGCTCTATTTGCAAAGTCGCTCGTCGGCGGTGTTCCAGACCGACATACACCCGGCGGCAAAAATCGGTCGTGGCATCTTTGTCGACCATGCCACCGGGCTCGTGGTCGGGGAGACTGCGGTGATCGACGACGATGTCTCGCTGCTGCACGGCGTGACGCTGGGCGGCACCGGAAACGAGAACGGCGACCGCCATCCGAAGATTCGCAAAGGCGTTATGATCGGGGCTGGCGCCAAAATCCTCGGCAATATTGAGATCGGCCACTGCGCCCGCGTAGCGGCAGGCTCGGTGGTCATCAAACCGGTCCCCAACAATGTCACGGTTGCGGGTGTTCCCGCCAAGGTGATCGGGGAAGCCGGCTGCGCGGAGCCCTCGCGCACCATGGATCAGATGCTCCATAACGTGGGCATGTAACGCCTGGGAGCGTTTGTCGTGGCCGTTCCCGCTTGGTCATGGCCGGGCAGCAGCCCGTCGAAGACGGGCGTAAACGCCCTTATGTCCCGGCCATCTCGATAATCTGGCACTGCGCCATCCTGATTGAGATCGCCGGGACAAGCCCGGCGATGACGCCATGAGTTTTGGCCCTGTCACATCGCCACGACAAAGACATTGGTATGCCACGGGATTCAGTTTGAATCGGATGGCGCGCTGAGATAGCCGTTAGCCTATCGAGATTCGTAACGCCCCTGGAGGCCAGGGGGGCAAAGGAGCTGCCGTGGACGTCAAGGAAATCCGGAAGCTGGAAAATTATATGAGACGCTTGTTCGGCAACACCAAGCTGCGTGTCGTGCCGCGTCCGAAAAAAGACGATTCTGCCGAAGTCTATATCGACGAGGAGTTTATCGGCGTGATGTTCGTCGACGACGAGGAGGATGAACGTAGCTATAATTTCCAGATGGCGATCCTTGGGGCGGATCTGGAATAGCACTTCTTACTCGGCGGCTGCGACGCGGACATCGGGTTCGTCGCGCTGCGCGCGCTCGCCGTGCAGCCAGTTCTGCAAGCGGTCAAGATAGAGGTACACCACCGGCGTGGTGTAAAGCGTGAGCAACTGGCTGAGCGCAAGCCCGCCCACCATGGCATAGCCAAGCGGCTGGCGCAGCTCCGAGCCGGTGCCGTTGCCGAGCGCGAGCGGCACGCCGGCGAGCAACGCCGCGGCGGTCGTCATCATGATGGGGCGGAAGCGCAACAGGCACGCCTCGCGGATTGCGGCGACCGGCGGCATGTGCCGCTCATGCTCGGCCGCGATGGCGAAGTCGACCAGCATGATGCCGTTCTTCTTGACGATCCCGATCAACAGGATGATCCCGATGATTCCGATGACCGACAAGTCCATCTGTCCAAAGCGCAGCGCCAACAGGGCGCCGATGCCGGCAGAAGGGAGCGTGGAGAGAATGGTCAGCGGGTGAATGAAACTCTCATAGAGAATGCCGAGGATGATGTAGACGACCACGAGCGATGCCAAGACCAGCACCGGCATGCTCGACAGCGAGGCCTGGAACGCCTGGGCGTCGCCCTGGAATGAGGAGATCACCTGCGGCGGCATGCCCAGTTGCGCGGCCGCGGCCGTGATGGCGTCGACGGCTTCGCCAAGCGCGACCCCGGCACGCAGGTTGAAGGTCAAGGTGACTGACGGGAATTGGGATTGATGGGTCACCTGGAGCGGCCCGGCGCGGCTCGCATCGATTTCCACGAAGGTCGACAGCGGAACAATGCCGCCGGTCAGCGGCGATTTCACGAAGAGGCGGTCGAGCGAGGCGAGGTTTGATTGCAATTCGGGCAGGATTTCCAGGATGATGAAGTAGGTATTGAGCTGGGTGTAGTACTGCGTGATCTGCCGCTGCCCGTAAGCGTCGTTCAGTGTGTCGTCGATCAACTGCGGAGAAATGCCGAAGCGGGCGGCCTGGTCGCGGTTGATCGTGATTTTGAGCTGCGGCGCGTTGGCGAGCAGATCGCTCGTCGCGTCGGCAAGCTGCGGCAGCGTGCGGAGCTTTTGCAGCATCTTCTGCGACCACTCGATCAGTTCGTCGATGTCGGGATCTTGCAACGTGTACTGGTAGCTGCCCCGTCCGATCCGGGCGCCCACATTGATATCCTGCGTCGGGGTCAGGAACACGTTGGCGCCAGGGACCTGGGCGAACTGGGGCCGCAGCCGGTCGATGATCTGCCGTGCTGTCGCGGTGCGCTGCGCCCGCGGCTTGAGCACAATGGTAAAGCCGCCCGTATTGGCGGGGTTGGGGCTATCGGTGCTGCCCGTCTGCGACCCCATGCCCTGAACGTCGGGATCGCGCAGGATGATGGCCCCGAGTTCTTGTTGGAGCCGCATCATCGCGTAGGGCGAAACTTCTTGCGATGCTTCGGAGACGCCCGAAATGAGGCCGGTATCCTGGCTTGGAAAGAAGCCCTTTGGCGCCTCGATCGCCATGACGACGGTGAGCGCCATGGTGACGAAGAACACGCCGAGCACGATCGCCTGATGGCGCAGCACGACGTCGAGGGTGCGCCGGTAGAACGACAGCATGGCTTCGAAGCCGGCCTCAATGAAGCCGTAAAGGCGACCATACCGGTCCGCGTGCGGACGCATGAAGCGTGCGCACAGCATCGGCGCGAGCGTCAGCGAAACCAGCGCCGAAACCGCGATGGACGCAGTGACCGTGAGGGCGAACTCGCGGAACACCCGGCCCATGATCCCGCCCATCAGCAACAACGGGATGAACACCGCGACCAGCGAAAAACTGATCGACAGCACCGTGAAGGCGATCTCGCGCGACCCCTTGAGCGCTGCCTCGAAGGGCGGGAGGCCGTCCTCCACATGCCGGTAAATGTTCTCCACCACCACGATGGCATCGTCGACCACGAACCCGACCGCAATGGTCAGCCCCATCAGCGAGATGTTGTCGAGACTAAAGTTGAGCATGAACATCGCCGCGAACGAACCGAACAGCGCCAGCGGCACCGTGATGCTGGGAATGAAGGTCGCCCAGAAATCGCGCAGAAAGAGGAGCACGACCATCACGACGAGCCCGATGGTCAAGATCAATGTAAATTCGACGTCGTGGACCGAAGCGCGGATCGTCACCGTGCGGTCGAGCAGGGTCTCGACCTTCATTGCCGCCGGAATATTTGCTGTGAGCTTCGGGAGCTGCGCCTTAATGAGTTCGACGGTGTCGATGACGTTCGCGCCGGGCAGCTTCTTGATGCTCAACAGCATGCCCGGCTTGTTGTTGGGAAAGCCCGCAACGTAGCGGCTCGACGCCTCAACGACCGCCTCGCCGACATCGCGCACCCGCAGCGCGGCGCCGTCGCGGTAGGCCAGGATAACGTTGTTGAACGCTTCAGCCTGGGTGATCTGGTCATTGGTCGAGATCGTGTAGCCAACCTTGGGGGTGAAGATCGTGCCCTTGGCGGCGTTGCTCGTGGCCTTGGCGAGACTGTCGCGAACCTCCTCCAGAGTGAGCCCGATCGAGGCGAGCTTGGCCGGATCGACCTGCACGCGGATCGAGGGCTTCTGATCGCCGATGATCGAGGCCTGGGCGACGCCGGGCACCTGCGACAACGCCTGAATGAAGATGTTGTCGAGATTGTCGTGGACGGTGGTGAGAGGCAGCGTGTCGGAATGCGCCCACAACATCATGATCGGGGCATCCGCAGGATTGACCTTGCGGTAGATCGGCGGATAGGTCATCGCCTGCGGCAGGAACTTGCTCGCTGCCGTGATCGCCGCCTGGATATCCTGGGCGGCGAGATCGATGTTGCGGTTGAGGTCGAACTGGATGACGACCTGGCTTACGCCGAGCGAGCTCAGCGAGGTCAACTGGGTGACGCCGGCGATCTGGCCGAACTGGCGTTCCAACGGCGCGGCGACGGAGGAGGCCATGGTCTCGGCGCTCGCTCCGGACAGCGTCGCGGTGACCTGGATGGTCGGAAAGTCCACCTGAGGTAACGGCGCGATCGGCAAGAGCGGAAAGGCCACAAGCCCCACCAGCGCCAGCGCCGACATGATCAGCGAGGTTGCGACCGGCCGGCGGATGAAGGGTTCCGAGAGGTTCATTGGGCTCTCCCGGCCGTGGGCGATGTCGCGCTCGGCGCATTGGCGGCGGTCGACAACGATGTGATCGTCACTCGCGCGTTGGCCTGCAGCTTGTACTGACCGTCGGTCACCACGCGGTCGCCTTCGGCGAGGCCCATGTTGATCACCGTGAGATCGCCCGATGCCGGGCCAAGCTCGATCCGGCGCGGTTCGGCGACGCTGTCCGCATTGACGATCCAGGCGAACAGGCCTTGCGGGCCGCGCTGTACCACCGTGGTCGGAACCGCGATAACGTTGCGGCGGGTCTCCAACGACACTCGTGCGTTGACGAATTCGCCGGGCCACAGCCGCTCATCGGCATTGTCGAACATCGCCTTGAGGCGGATGGTGGCAGTGGCCTGGTCGATCGCGTTGTCGATGAGGAGGAGCTTGCCGGTACTCAAGAGCCGGCGATTGTTCTGGTCGTATGCCGTCACCTCGACCGGACGGCGCGCCATGGCATCGCGCAGGTCATCGAGTACCTGCATCGGCAAGGTGAACAGCACCGCGGACGGCTGAGTGAGGACGAGGTTTGCGATCGGCCGTGCGTCGCTGGCATGCACGAGATTGCCCGGGTCGACGAGGCGCACGCCGATGCGTCCGTCGCTCGGCGCCCTGATCGTGGCGAAATCGAGCTGCGCCTGCGCGGTTTCGATCGCCGCCTCGTCGGCTTCGATCGACGCCTTGAGCTGGTCGACCCTTGCCTGCTGCTGGTCGACGGTCTGCTGGGTGGTAATGCTTCGCACCACCAGCGTCATGGAGCGCTCAAGGTCCTTTTCGGCAGCCCCGAGGGTCGCCACGTCCTGAGACTTCTTCGCCTTGGCTTGGTCGAGCGCGGCCTGGAACAGGCGCGGTTCGATCCGCACCAGCGCGTCGCCCTTTCTCACATGCTGACCCTCGGTGAATAGCACCTCTTGCATGATGCCGTCGACCTGGGAATGGATCGCGATCGTGAACGAGCCCTGCACGGTGCCGAGACCGGTTACGTAAATCGGCACATCCTGCCGGGCCGCAATTGCGACGCTGACCGGGACCGCCGGCCGCCCCGGCGCGGGCGCGGCGCGTTGAGGTTCGGGACCAGGAACGCGGTACCAATACAAACCGCCTCCCGCAAGGATGATGAAGGCGATGCCGATCGCGACGATGCGGCGACGGTGCGGAGCTGCACCGCCTGGATTGTTCGCCATGGGGCATTTCCTCCGGCGTGTTTGCCGTGCGGTATTGTTATATTTTTGTTTTGATCACTATATGGGCTGTCTGCCTTTTTTTGAAGCGCATCGTGATGTTGAACTGACCTAAGATAGCGCTCCACGTGTTGTCGTGCGCCGGCCGAGATGACCGCGCGCGCCAAGGCCCGCCGCCATGCTAAACTCCGGTCTCGCACATAGACTGTCCTCCTTGACGGCAAGCTCCTAACGACGGCTCCTGTGTAGCTTCCAAGCGATGTAGGCGGCGGCCGAAAGCCCTACTCCCATGGCGAGCCATTCCGGGTGAAAGCACGGCCCCGGGTAGGGGCATGCTTGGCCGAGCCAATTTGTGCCAAAGGTCTGAACGGCGCTTGCCAGGAAAACGATGCCGAGACCTGTGACGATTAGGATCATTCCTTTCATCGGACACGGCGCCTGATTTGGACTGGTGCGTCATCGCAACAATCGGTCTCGCGCGAGCGCGAAACCCGGCGGGAGCTGGCGGGTGCCAGCACCGCCGCGTGTTGACGACGAGAACGGCGCAATGACGCGAGGATTGGGCGATGCAGCCGTTCAGGTCGCAGCCTGTCAGGCGTGGGGAGGACCGCGGGCGTTGAAAGGAAAGTGATCGCTTGAAGCGAGCGCAGGCCTCGTCAACGACCACCACAGGTCCCGAACAATCGCGGTGGGTGAAATGGGCGCGGGGGAGACCAGCAATACCAGCGTGTTTGCTAAACTGATGCTGTTGCAGACTGCGCAGAAATCCTGGGCAAGACGGGTCGGGGTCTGTGGCGCAGGTGAGGACGGAGCGCCGGTCGAACCGTTTGTCGAATCGGCCGATGCGGTCAGCGCGGCGGAAATGACGCCGACGTTGCTCAGATGAAGGTGGCCGAACGTGAGTGCGAACTGGCAAGCCAGCGCAAAGAACGCCACCCAGGCAAACTTACCGCTGTTCGATCTGAACCAGCCCATGGGGCGCGGCATCTCGTGTCACCTGAAATTGAAGCGCACTGGAACAACAAAGCTCAATTCGGCATCGGAAATTTGATCGGGCGGCCGCGGCATCGGCTGCGCGCGCGTCAGCATCGCCAGCGTTTCTTGATCGAGCGCCGTCGATCCCGAGCTTTGCACGATGCGGCTGCTCAGAAGGTGGCCCTCGTGATCCATCTTGAACGCCACCTTGGCGATACCTTGTTCGCCGCGCGAGCGCGCCTCGGCCGGGTACCGCTTGAAATGCTCGATATGGGCGGCAAGCAGGGTCCGCCAGCGAGTGATTGAGCTGGGCAGCGGCCTCGCCTGCGGTGGGGCAGTGGCTTGCTTTTCTTCCGCTGGGGGCTCCGGCTTGGGCGGCTCCGGCATCGCAAGAGCCACCTCTGCTTCAGGCTCAGGCGGCTTGGTCTCTTCCTTTGGCGGCGGCGTCTTTTCGTTCTCCTGCTCCTGGATTGGTCCTGGAGGCAAGTTCGGGGCCGGCGCCGTGGACGTTACAAGCGACTCCGGTAGTTCGAGCATTACGACCGGCGCATCGATGCCGAAGTCGGAATCCTCGAATGAATTGTTCAGGAGTACCATCGCGCCAAGGCCGTGCGCCGCCGCCACGACGGCAAAACACGTAGCCCACCGCACCGTCTCTGCCGGCCGGTCCGAAGGCCTCTCAACAAGAGCATTCATCGCGAGGACTCCGGTTCAAGTCCGACGAGGGCGACTTTCAGATAGCCAGCCGTGCGCAGCGCATTCATCTTCTCCATCAGGTTCCCATAAGACACGGACTTGTCGGCGCGCAGGAACACGCGCTGGGTGCGATCTCCTTTTGAGAAGCCGTCCAAAGCGGCCTGCAGCCCCGCGCTCGACACCGGGGCATCACCCAGCCACAGCGTCAGATCGGACTTGATGGTGAGAAAGATCGGCTGATCCGGGCGCGGCTGCCTTTCCACATTGGAGGTGGGGAGATCGACCGCGACATCGACCGTCGCGAGGGGCGCGGCGATCATAAAAATGATGAGCAGAACCAGAATGACGTCAATAAACGGCGTCACGTTGATCTCGTGAATGACGCCGAGGGAATCTTCCCCGTGGTCGAGACGGATGCTCATTGCGGTTACTCCGCCATCGGCACCGCGGCCGGCCGCCGCCGTGGATCGAACGTGTCGGGCCGGGTGGCGGGCGGTTGACTGAGGTCGCGGCTGACCAGGGTGAGGATCTCGACGCTGGCGTCGGCATAGAGCGCGCGATAATGGGCGATCGAGCGGGCAAACATGTTGTAGATCACCACCGCCGGAATGGCGGCCGCAAGCCCGAACGCCGTGGCAAGCAGCGCCTCGGCGATGCCCGGCGCCACCACCGCAAGGTTCGTCGTATGCAGCTTCGAAATGCCGATGAAGCTGTTCATGATGCCCCATACGGTGCCGAACAGGCCGACGAATGGCGCCGTGGCTCCGATGGTCGCGAGAATTCCGGTCGCACGCATCATCCGGCGTCCGATGCCGGCCTCGATGCGTTCGAAGCGCGCCGTGATGCGTTCCTTGATGCCGTCGATATCGCGCAGGTCGGCGGATCGCTGCAGTTCTGTTTCGACGGCTTCGAGCAACTTGGCCACTTGCGGGCTTGCCGCCGCTGCGGCCCTCGCGCCCTCGGCCAAAGATCGGGCGGCGGCGAGCGCGCGTTGTGCGCGGTTGAGACGCCGGCGTGCGCCCCAAAGCTCCAGGGTCTTGGCAAGCCAAATGGTCCAGGTCAGCACCGAGGCGAAGATGAGACCAAGCATCACGGCCTTCACGATGATGTCCGCCGACATGAACATGCCGAACGGTGTCAGGTCCCGCGGAAGCTCCGCCGGCGCCGTTGCCAACGGCGGCGGCGCCGTCGACGTGTTGTTCGCCGCAGGATTTTCCGGGGCAGCCGGCACCGTGCTGGAAGGCGCAGGTGCCGCCATGGCCGGGTCAGGTTGAGGCGCTGGTTGGCCGTGCGCCGTCATCGTGACAAACAGAATAGTGAAGCCGAGAAGCCCCGCACTCAGCATCCGAAGCGTAATCCAAGCTAACCGAGCAGGTTGTCTCAGCGACATCGCATAGGTCCTCTTACATTGCAGGCGCGACGCCGCCGCCAACGCCATGCGGCCCCGCAACATGCGTTTCCGCCGCCGTCAGCGACGCTGTCAAGAAGTACAAAAGCTGATCACATCAACGCAACTACCACCTCCATGTTGACCGACCGCATGCGCGCAAATGCCCCGTCAAAATTTGACGGATGCGAAGGCGCGGACGCCGCGGCCCGGCATCAGAACCTCGTCCTTCAGGAAAGAGACCGAGTTGCGAATATCGTCATTGAGCAGATTTTGGCCATAGATGCCCACGGTGAAGGCTTGCACCTCGCCCAAGGGACGCCCGGGAAAGGTCTTTGTGTAGCTGATCTCGGCCCTGAGGTCGTTGTAGCCCGAGGTCGGGGTTTCATTGGCTGCGATGTCATTGTGCGAAAAGGCGTGCAGCAGATTTATGCGGGCAAGCCAGTTCGAATCGCGCCAGAAAAATCCTCCGCCTAGACGCACCGGCGGAATACGCGGGACGTTGGTGCCGTCGGTAAACGTCGCACGGACGACATCGAATTGGTTTTCGATGCCGAACACGCCGCTCCAAAGCGGCAACACGTCCCACTGGCTCTGGAACTCGCCGCCACGGAAGACTGCGTCGCGCTGGGAATAGACGGCCTGTTTAACTGCCCCATCAGGATTGCCACACGTGTCGAATGTGTCATCGCACAGGACACCCGTCAGCCGCCGGAAAATGAAATTGTTGAACCGCGTGTAGTACGCAGTTGCTTCAAAACGGAACGGGCCCCCAGGGTGGCGGAGGCCGATTTCGACCGACTTCGCGGACTCAATCTTGAGATTTGGATCGCCGATATCGAATGTTCCGGTTGCGTCATGAAGCCCCCTGGAGAACAGTTCCGCAGCTTTTGGAGCGCGCTCGACATATTGACCGGTGAGGCTGGCGACGAAGCCGCCCGGCAGGTCCTTGAGAAACCCGAACGCGCCGCTCACTGGAGTAAAGCTGGGGCTGCGGCCGGTGCTGACCAAGGGGTTGCCATCGGGGAGAAAATCACTCGGAAAGGAGGGCGTAGTACCGTTCAGCTCCACCCGCTCGATGCGGCCTGAGAGTTGCGCCCGAAGCGTGTCGGTCAATTTGAACTCATTGAAGTTGTACACCGCAAGGGTTCGTGTCGTGTTCGGGTCAAATAACCCCGGATTGTCGGGGCTCGGCGCTGTAAGCTGCTGATGCCCGACCTGCACGCCAACCGCCGATGTCAGCGAGGCGAATCGGAGGTCGAAAGGCGTGAGCTGGACCTCGACGCGGCCTTCCTGCTCTTGATTCGTGAAAGTCTGACGGATTCCGTCGGTGGCGGGATCGGTCGGGTCGAGCAGTCCGATCTCGTCGTGCTTATAGTCGGTGCTACCCACCCAAAAGCGGATGGCGTCGATGAACGAAGTGGACGGGCGCCACTCGCCCTTGCTCATCACCTTCGTCTGCTTCGCAGAGATTCTGGTCTTGTGATCCTCTCCGTCGATGCCCGGAATATGATACACCGTATCTGTTTCCGAGAATGAGATACCCACAAATCCGTCCTTGAATATATACGAGCCACCTATCGATTCCCCGTTTGAATGCAGCGCTGAGTTCTGCTGCTTTCCGTTGAACGGCCGCGTCGAGTCGAAAAGAAACGGATTGCTCGGGATGCTGTAGTCGTTGGTGTGTCGACCAAACGCATCCGCATGTATGGCGAAGTTGCCAGCCCCGGCATCGAGCAGGACAGCGCCATTGAGACCATTGTCTACGGACGTCGCAGCACCTCTGAGCTCCAGACTGACGCCGCGCTGCGGTATCGCGTCGGGAATTCGATTGTTGGTCGCATTGACGACACCACCGATCGCCTGCGAGCCCCATCGCAACGTCGCCGGACCGCGCACCACCTCGATCTGATCGGTCGCTAACGGATCGACAGGTACGAAATGATCCTCGCCCAGATCCGACGCGCCGTTTGCGCCGACGCCGTTCTCCTGAATTTTGACTCGATTTGTGTCGAGCCCGCGGATGATCGGACGGCTAGAGGCGCCCGGCGCAAAGCTTGAGCCGGTGATTCCTGGCTTGTTGTAGAGAACCTCGCCCAGCGTGGAGCTGCCATTGCGGCGGATCTCTTCATTCGGAACCGCGGTGACTGTCGCGAACTGATCGGCCACAATAGGAAGCGTTCCGGGCTGGGGCGCCGGCGGAGGTGCAGGCGGAGGCGCTGTCGCGGTGGCGGGAGTTGCCGTGGTCGGCCTGCTCGGTGGCGCCGGCCGCGGCCGTTGGATCGGGCTCGGCGTTGTCACCTTGATCTCGGGAAGCGGAGTCCCAGGTTCTTGAGCGCGCACGCCGTCACCGGACGAAAGAAGAATCAGAGCTGAACTGCTCAGAAGCAGAGCTCTACCAACGCTTGTGCCAAACCGAACCGAATTAGACATGATGTCCCCCCAAGGGCCCCTGACCTGACTTGAATCGAACCGTGACCATGTTCCCGCCATCGACTGCGTGATCCGCACGATCGAGGTCGCGCTCATGCGCGAACGGATCGCGCCTCAGCCGTAAGCACGGTTAAATCCCCGCAACGGAATCGGAGCGGAGCGACCGGCTCAGGCCGGTATGTCAGGCGTGGGGAGGACCGCGGGCGCTGAATGGAAGGTGGTCAAACGCGGCCGGCTCACTCGCCGTCACTGACCACGGCAATACCTCGGTGAATAAACGGGGTGCTAAAATGATCGCCAGAATCGGCAGGACAAGCGTGTTGGCAAGGCTGATGTTCGCGCAAATGGCGCAGAAATCGCCCGCCAGGCCGGTCGGCTTCTTTTGCGGCGACGATGGCGGAACGTCGGCCGAAGCATCCGCACTCTCAGCCGCTGCCCATGCGGCCGAACCGCCGCTGAACTTGCCGACGTGCACGTGGCCGAACGAAAGCAAAAGCTGACAGGCCAGCGCAAAAAACGCCAACCACGCCGCCCCGCCCCGATTCGATCGGAACCAACGCATCAGCTACGACCTGCCTTCTGAGTCACCAAGATTACCAAATCGGTCCGCGTTGTGAAGCCCCATTTTATTTGCGGCCACGCGCGAGCCCGTCGCGAAGGAGCATTCGGTGATGTTTACCTGGTGACCATCCGGGTGGGTTTCGGAAATGTGATCTCCTTCTCATCGCCTCCGGAGAAATGCGCATAAAGCCCCGGCAGCACCAGCAGCGTCGCGCTTATGAGGCCGCCGATCACGACGGTCACCAGCGGCTTTTGCACCTCCGCGCCGGTCCCGGTCGCAACCGCCATCGGGACGAACCCGAGCGATGCAACGAGCGCCGTCATCACCACCGGGCGCAGGCGCATCAGCGCACCCCGACAGATGGCCTCATGCCGCGGCAAGCGGCTGACGCCGAAGACGACGTGGTTGTAAGGGATAAGCGCGGCCGGGTCCGTCCGGGACGCGATGAGGCCCGTTCGCAGCTAATTGGCTACGCACGGCGCATTGAGCGCGACGTTGACCCGGGCGTTCTTCAGCGAGGGATCGGATTGCACCTCGCCGACGCCGAGGATTTTTTGTGTCCCGGCACCGCCGCCGGCCGGCGAAACCCGATGCTGTGCGCCGTATGCTGCCACGCCCGATCACGGAACGGCCACCAGTCCGCCCCCTCGCATTGTCACGGGCGCGGGCGCTGCCTGCTCGATGGCCTCCGCGGCCTTGTCCTCGCCCATCTCACGCAACTTGATTGCGGCGTTGGTACGCGACAACGCTCCGATCACCGACAGGTCTTGAAACGGCCCGGCGGTCATGTCCCGCGCTCTTTTGCTTGAGCCTCTTTGATCCAAGCTATCAGTCTTTCGGTTTCCTGTATCTCAGCGACAGCGCGTTCGCCGAATTCCTGGTGGTTGGCGAGCGCGGCCTGCGCATAAGCGAGGGCGTCATGAAGCCTACCAGACCGAACGAGCGTTATGGCAACGTTGTAGCGTATACTACCGGCGATGAAGATATCACCGGCTTGTTCGTTATACCGAACGGCTTCTTGGTAGTGCTTGAGTGCGCGATCGGTGTTGCCAGCCTCACCGTAAATATTTCCGAGTTGGTTGCAGGTAACTGCGCGAGAGCGGATGTCGGTTTGAGGTGTCAATTCGAGCGATTGCTCGGACAGTTGTGCCGCTTTAGTGAGGTGAAGGGCAAGCTCCTCCGGTGGGCAGTTGGTTGTACGCGCTTCCAGGAAGCGCAGACCGGCAAGTTTGCCGAGTTGGCTAAGCGCATTAGCGCGACCAGAAGAATCGGCAGCGGCGAATAGGTCCAGGCTCCGCCGATACCAGCCTTCGGCCTCGTCAAGGTCCCGCAAGCCGCTGACGTCCATGTATGCCGAGCCGAGATTGAAGGCACATGCGGCCTGCATCGCTTTATCGCCGATGCTGCGTGCGAGTTCGAGGGCTTCAAGGTAGGCAGTTGCACAGGCCGAATCGCCTTTTTCCCGTTTTATTTGCGCAAATAGGTGAAGACCAACTGCCAACCTCCGGATCAAACTGCGGTGGGTCTCGTCCCACGTGTCTGCGGGGACCTCCAGCGCACGTTTTGCATTCTTCCGGTCCCAATCAACTCGTCGTAATTGTAGGCGCTCGGCTTCGCCCCAATCTCGTTGTTGATCTAACGCGATTTGAACCCGGTAGTCATTAATAAAACCCCACTCTTCGTCACAGCCAGCGATGGGGCCGTCCGTCACTGGGTCGACCAGGTGCGGCACCACGCTTTCGACCAGTCGTCGCCACGCTGCGGTGGGGGCAGTCCCTTCGTACAGTATTCGAAGTCCCTGCATTGCTCCGATGACACAGTCCCACAGAGCGTGCTCCTGCGCGATGCGCCATGCGGCAAGCAGATTGTCCTCCTCTGCCGCGACCACCGACAAAACGGCGCGGTGCCCGTGTTCGTATTGGCGAACATAAAAGTGACCGAGGGTCCCCATAGCTTGCGCGAAGGCGCGACGGCTGGCCTTACCAGCCTCGCCCCGATAGTAGTGCTCGAACAGATCGCCTTCGATACTCGCATCGTACTCATGCACGCCTATGCGGGCAGCGGCAAGACGACGACGGCAGCAGAATTCGCGCGATAGTATGCCCTGACAGGCGGTGTCGAAGGGCCAGTCCTCTTCACCAGCTTCGAACGCCACCTGCCGGTCGCCCGCGTACTCGATAAGATCGGTGCGATTTTCGGCAAAACGCTGGAAGAAGCGCCCCAATCTTGAAGCCGTCGACAAATTCCTGTTTCGTTTTGCTGTCCGGGTCCTCGAACAGCAAGAAGCCTTGGGGGCCTGCGGCATCGCCTTTCAGCGTCAGGCTGCTCAGGACCTTACCCGCATCTTCAAGGCTCTTCGGATCGGCGTAGGTGCCATGCCCGTCGAAATGGACGATGTGGTAGGGCTTGCCCCGGTCTTTTGCGAGTTCGAGGGTCTTGGCCAACTGCTCATAAGTCGGCGGGCGCAGGACATCGAGTTGGAATGCCTCGCGGTCGCCCTCGCGCAGTCGCGTCACCAGGCGACCGGCCACCGAACGAAACGGCACATCCTCTCCGCCTCTCGGCCGGCAGATGACGAGAAGAATGCGGACCTTCTCCGCCTCGGATTGCGGCGAGACGGCGAGCTGCCCGCCCTGCTGGGTGCGAACGAACGCCTCCGCCGACAGCGCGAGGTTCGTCTTGGTGTGGGGATTGCGGATCAACTCCCACGGGATCGCCGTCGCCTCGGCAATGCCGGTGGTGATTTCAATCCGGGTGGACGACAGATGCGGCTCAAGTTGTGTCCACAGTTGGTTGCCTTGGTATGAGCCCTCAAAGATGCTGCGGAACAGAGCCTCGCCGCGCTCGACCATCAATGCTTCGACCCGTCTGGCGATCGTTGGCGCCGGTTCCTCATCGAACTGAAGAAAGTCTTCAAGATACCAGCGGATGCGTTCTCCCTCCTGCGGCGACAGCACAAATTCGATGTCGCGGCTGAAGCTTGGCGGCTGGAAATTCGGAACCTCGGCGCTGACATCCACCCGGTAACGGTTCGGCGTGCCGGTTGGGTGCTGATTGATGCGCAGGACGGGCACGTAATCAATTCCCCCGCAAAAAACGCAGCTTCTACTTATTATTCTGTTTTCAAACGCTTGATTCTTAATTCGATTTCGCCTGTGCGGGCAGGCGATCCAATGACCAGATAATGGCGTGCAGGGCACGCCCCTTTCCCGCAGTCGCACGGCGTTTAGTAACGTGAGTTTCGGTGACCGTCAACTCTTGTGCCACCATGGCGGGAAGTGAGGAGAAAGCGGGCACGACAGGGGCGCGATGCGCACCTATCTCCCGACCTCATAGGCGCAAGGTTAAGGTTCGACGTTGCCGCGGACTCCTCCCCTCCCCCTTGTGGGGAGGGGTCGGGGGTGAGGGGCGGGCCAAGTGGCACCGCCCATGCCCCACGGCACGACCCCCCACCCCATCCCTCCCCCACAAGGGGGGAGGGAGTCCACGCGGCTGCCGTTCGTTAACCTGGCGCCTATCTCCGGACTGCCCTTCCGCTCGCCAACGGGAGTGCGACATGGCAAGTATCCGCTGCGGTGAGGAGCGCGACCATGCCGATATTCGAGCTTGCCGGCGAACGGCCGGAATTTCCTGCCGACGGACAGTACTGGATCGCCGAAACCGCGGTCGTGATCGGCCGCGTGCGCCTCAAGTCCGAGGCCAGCGTGTGGTGGGGCGCGGTGCTGCGCGGCGACAACGAGTGGATCGAGGTCGGCGAGCGCTCCCAGATCCAGGACAACGCCACATTGCATACCGATCCGGGTTTTCCGCTCACGATCGGCCGCGGCTGCGTGATCGGGCACAACGTGGTGCTGCACGGCTGTGCGGTCGGCGACGGCAGCCTGATCGGCATGGGGGCGATCCTTCTCAACGGGGCGCGGATCGGGACGAATTCGATCGTCGGCGCCGGTGCAGTCGTCACCGAGGGCAAGACATTTCCCGACAATAGTCTCGTGGTTGGCGCACCTGCCCGCGTGATCCGCTCGCTCGACGAGAAAGCGGCGCAAATGATTGCGCACGGCGCAGGCGTCTATGTGCGTCGCTGGAAACATTATGCCGGCGCGTTGAAACGGATCGAGTGACAGACGGCGCTGCAGCGCTCACGATCAGGTGATCTCCCAATCGCCAGATTTCTAACATTGCAAATAGTTCTTTAACCGGACCGCTTCATGATGGTGATTGAGGGTTCTGGTGGCATCGGCAATAAATCCACCGTGGTGGGCAAATACGCCTCTCGACTGCGGACGGTTGTCGTTTCCACAGCAGCCTCTCGCCTATCTAGCGTGGAGGAGGATGATGAAGACCATAGTTGCCGGTTTCCTGGGATTGGTTGCACTCGTGACGTCGTTTCCTGGCGGCTCTCCTGTATACGCCGATGCCCTTGAGGCAGCGTCTTCCGCGTTGTCGATCCTCGCTCCTGACGCAGGTGCAAACGGCGTCGAGAGCTTGGACCAGTTTCACTGCGTACTCTACAGCGACGGTGCCGACAACTGCATCGTCAATGTGCAGCCTGAGGATGTCGGTCAACAATCGACTGCCGTCAGCGAAATCAATCCGCTAGCAACCGAGCAGGCGCCGGCAATCCGATTTGTCGACGCTATTCCGGTTGTCATTGTCCAGACCGTGACCATCGCGGCTCCCGGACTCGACGCTGGCGACCGCGGGGAAACAGCATCCACACGACCGCTGCCGGCACCCGCGACGGAACCGGTGCTGGATGTCGACGTCAAAACCACGACCGGCGCGCTCTTGGCTCCGGCCGGCCAGTCTGGCGATGCCATTGCGGTTGCAGTCGTCCAATCCGCGACGGTTGCGGTTCCTGGTCAAAGCGCAACGGACAGCGGGGAGACAGCTCAAGCGGAATCGATGTCAGGTCCCCCAGGGCCGCTTTCGATCCGCCAAGCTGAGATGACGGCGCTCGATGACTTGGAATGATGCTGCTACTCTTTTGCGGAAAGCGGCGGGAACCACGTTCCCGCCGCTTTCTTTTGTATCGTCTATATTTGTATTCTTGCAGCATTCGAACGTGAATTGTCGACGTTTGAGAATCCAAGACAATAAGGTTGACCGTGCTGAGCGACGCTCGCGAGGTAATGTGATGGACA
>WNFR01015696.1_pt1 | contig 21801 bp, 25 predicted proteins | sample 5400221 | NCBI WGS metagenome assembly WNFR01 (sample SAMN13153357, study PRJNA577476) | soil metagenome | isolation source: 40 cm soil under Madrone tree | place: USA:California | collected 2016-06-14 | reverse complement strand
GCCTTATCGATTTTTTCGTAATAGTCGGGGAGACGCCAGACAGAGGCGAGATCCTCACCGCTCTGATACTTCGCAGTCAGTTGAACCAACAAATAGGTATTGAGCTTGCTATTGGTTTCGAACTCCCGCCGCAGCGTTTCCTTTTCGTCGCTTAGCTGCTTATCGGTTGGGCCATTTGTCTTGAACAACTCGATCTCCTGAAAGACTCGCTTGATCAAGTTCTCGGTGCGGTCAGGGGCGCTCCCAAACTGAACTGTAATTGAGTAGGTCGGATTGGGTACGCGTTCAAAGCCAGGCGTGGCGTTGATCCCGTAGGTGCCGCCCAGTTCCTCACGAATCGTTTCTAACAACCTGTTTTGCAGAATCTCAGACATCGCGCGAATTGCCACGCGATGGGTCTGATCGTACTCAAAGGGCCCGCTGAATACGATCGCCGACAGACTCTTTGGCTCGATCCCTTTTTCGACTTTTTTCTCCACGATGCTGCTCGGGGTCCGCACGCCTACGTCTTTCCAGGATTCCTTCCGGCGGATCGACGGCAGCGAACCTAAATAACGTTCGACCAGCGGCTTGATCGTGACGAGATCGAAACTTCCGACGAAAACGAAGGTAAAGTCACTCGCGTCCGCAAATCGATCTTTGTAAAAGGCCATCGATTTATCGAGGTTCCATTCATCCATCGTCGCCGGCGTCGCCAGACGCCTCCTGAGGTGGTTCTGATATCTGGTGGTAATGAGCGCGTTGAAAAATGCAAACTCAGGAATTGCGGATTGATTTGCGAGAAAAGTCTTCGTCTGTGCTGTCTGGACAGCGAACGCAGTAGGGTCAGCTCGAGGCTGGGTGAACCTAAGATAAATGAGCTGGAACATGGTCTCCAGATCCTTGCGAGAACCGCTACCACTCAACCCCTCTTCGACCTCACTTATAAATGGAGTCACGGAAGCAACTTTTCCGGTCATGAACTTTCGCAGATCGATGGCGCTGAATTTACCCACGCCGCCGGCGGTGACCACTTGTGTGGCCGAGTTGGCCGGGATGTAGTCTTTGTCGGCCGCCAGAGAAGTTCCCCCGGGACTGGTGGCGCGAAACAGAATTTCGTCCTCTTTGAATGTCGTCGGCTTAAGAATCACCTTGACGCCATTGGACAGTTCCCACTCGGTGATGGCCACGGTATCTTTCGTCGAGGTCTTGGCTATTGTCCCGGGCGTCGGGGCCGTTTCGAGCAACATCGCGCTACCGACCGTGTCCACATATGGCTTGAGGTCCTTTGCCGCCGCCCCCTTGATCACGGCCGCGAGTTTTGCTTCGTCGGGAATCACCAGACCGGTTTTCGCCGGAGCTTCAACCACCACCGTGCGGTTCCGATCGGGGAACCACTCGCGCGCCAGCTTGTTGATTTCATCGAGAGTGATCCCCGGGAGGAAGCGTTTGTGCAGCGCGTACTCGTCATCTGCGGTGGGCAGAGTCTCGTCTTGCAGAAAATTGCGGACGTACTCATCGGCCCTGCTGGCGGCCAGAAGGTTTTCTTTTTCCAGCGCGTTGCGCTCGTAGGTTCGCAGGACGCTCTGTTTTTGCCGCTCCAGTTCGGTGGCGGTAAAACCAAAGCGCGCGACTCGTTCAGCTTCATTGAGTAGTGTGTCCAAACCGCGCTCGATGCCATCCTCCTTCACCAGAGCGAAGAGCGTCGCGGAATCTTTCGAGCGCGCGAAGAAACTTCCGCGGCCCGCGCCGGCGAAAATGAATGGCGCGTCGGGTTTCTGCGTGAGCTCTGAGAAGCGGGCCGATAGCATGCCCGAGAAGAGCCGGTCGACAGTCTTTTGCCGATAGGCGCCGACAGTTCCTTCCGGGCGTGATGGCAGCAAAGTATCAAGTTCAACACTGGTGCGGCTGTTCTCCTTGTCGGTGACGATCGCATAGGCTGTTTCGGCATGATCGGGTACATCGTACGTCGTCCGCGGTCGCGGTTTAGTTGCCGCCGGAATAGACGCAAAGTGACTTGTGATCATTTTTTCAATCGCCGCCTTATCAAAATCGCCAACCGCGACGACGGCCATTAAGTCGGGCCGATACCAGTCGGCATAAAACTGCTTCAATCGTTCCTGCTTTCCGTTCTGAATGATCTCCGGTTTTCCGATCGGCAGCCGATCGGCATAGCGAGATCCCTTCAGCAGGACCGGAAATAATTTGTCGCGCATGCGGGCCCCCGCGCCGCGACCGAGCCGCCATTCTTCCATCACTACCCCGCGCTCTTTGTCGATCTCGCCCGGATCGAACGAGAGGTTGTGCGCCCAGTCTTCGAGAATCAGCATCGCCTTGTCCATCGTCTCAGGCTTATCGGTCGGGACGGTAAGCATGTAAACCGTCTCGTCAAAGCTGGTGTAAGCGTTGACGTCGGCGCCAAAGCGCATACCCAACGACTCGATGAACGAGACGAGTTCGTTCTTGGGAAAGTGACTGGTGCCGTTGAAAGCCATATGCTCGACAAGATGGGCCAGCCCCTGCTGATCGTCGTCTTCCAGAATCGATCCGGCCTTGACGACCAGCCGCAGCTCCGCGCGCTTTTCAGGCTTCTTATTGTTGCGAATGTAATAGCGCAGGCCGTTCGGGAATGTGCCGATGGCGATCTCCGGATCCCTGGGCATTGGCTCGGAAAGGTTCTGTGACTGAACTTGAGCCTGGAACTGAGCCGGAATAATCGCAGCGTGCTGCTGCGTGCCGATGAGGCATGTGGCCAGCACAATGGCTGCGGCCAGAAACAAAAAATGTATCCGGGTGCGAATTGACATGGCTTCTTTCCAACGGAGGCGATCGCTTTTCAACAGAAAGGTTTTCATGTGAGAACTCCTAACGAGGTAGTTGGTTAAGGGAAGACGAGAGGCTCTTATATCATTAGGGCCCGATTTCAGGCAAATGAGGGTGGTGGATGGGAACAATGGCTTCCGATCTCGGATCTCAACCTGCTCGTATTCGTGCCAAGAGTTCGGCAGGCGTAACAATCTCCAGACGCAGTCTCGCCTGTTCTCGGAGCGAGATTTCCAACAGGTCAAGATCGTTCGTCACCAAAAAGCTAGCCTTGCCGGAACGTGCCGTTGCGATCACGATGTTATCGTCGGAATCGCGGCTTAGCTTCGGACGCGAACCCAAGCTGACGTGAGTGACTGTTATTCTGTTGGCGAATCGTTTCTCCAGTCGTTTGACCAAGCGTTCTGGAACTCCGAGGCGCGAGAGAATTTCGAAATACTCCTGGAGCACGTCGTCGCTTACTATCAACTGAAGCAGTCTTTGATCGCGCCACAAGCGGAACGCCTGTTGGTTTGCCGATCCGGGAGTGCGGCTGAGGTAAAAACCAACTATTACGTTCGTATCGAAAACGACGGGGATGCGACGTTTACGAGGTGGCACTGGGTCTGTTTCTGTTCGCCCGCTGGCGGCGCACTATTTGAACGGCGTCTTCTTCTCGCCGACCACTGCTGAGCGCTGCCTTCTTGACCTGTCGATCAAGCTTCTGATCTTCCCAAACTTCGAGCCGTTCTTTCATAAACTCTTTGAGCAGGCGAACGGGATCGCGCCGTCGCCTCCGAGCGGCTTCTTCAAAGCGATCCCACAGTGCTGAGTCTAAAATCTCTTTAGCCATGTTCGGCATTCTAACACCTGAAGAGCATTGCTGTTCAAACTCTCTCAAAGCGAGCAGGTCTTGGTAATTCATGCGAAAAACTTGTGGTCAGCGAACTCAAAGGCTGGCTTGAGATGGGCGTGGCAACCTGAAAGTCCTGAGTCGTTGGTTGTTGTCATTTCCCCTTGCAATCATCGGCGGTCCAATTGGTAAGCGAATACTTTTGTTTGAGGTTCTTATAGACGACGGCCGTGACGTCCCGGGTCTTGCCCTTTACCTTCACCGTCAGACAGAGCCGGTAGTTTAGTCCGGCAACCACTTGCACTTCAGCCCGCTTGATCGAAACGAGCGAGATGCGAGCGTGCAGCGCCTGCCTTTCCTTCTGAATGGCGACCCGCGCCGCGGCCACTGCGTCGGGGTTATCATTTGAAGTTTCGCTATAGGCTCCGGCCAGCTGGCCCTGCCGAGTTTTAGCGGCGCACGATGCGCCCGAGAAATTGTTTAGGGCTGTGATCGCGAGGGCAGCGATTATCAGCATCGGTAGCTTTCTTTTCATTCTGATCTCCTGACCTGACGGTTGAGTAATAGTCCACCCAAATATAGCATGCCGGCTTTTCATAATTGTCCATCCTCGCTTCGGCACGGTCTTGGTTTCCAGGCGCTTAGAGTACTAACTTAAGTTACGGTCTTTCCCATCCGATAAAAGCCCGACTGAAATCGGTACTCTGAACGCCGCTTGCGCACAGCAGGTCACTGCCCGCCGGACGCGATGATGAACAGAAGCACCCGCGATGCGCCAGAGCTTCTCTCGCTTTGTCTTGATTAATCCCTCGTTAGATCTAAGAATGCTTTTTCGATGACTCTTAATCCTGACCAACTTGCCGGCTACGTTCGCGACGGATTTCTGCTGCTCGAGAATTTCGTAGATAGGCAAGCCTGCGATCGTCTGCGCGCGCGAGCCGCGGAACTGGTGCGCGATTTTGATCCGAGGGGTCTTGTATCGATTTTTTCTACTCAAGAGCAATCGCGCACCAGCGACGAATATTTTCTTGGGTCAGGAGATAAGATACGTTTCTTCTTCGAGGAAAACGCGTTTCATTCCGACGGCACGCTCCGTCAAAGCAAGGAGCAATCAATTAATAAAATCGGGCATGCACTACACGATCTCGATCCTGTTTTTGACAAGTTCTCGCGGATCCCGGAAATCCAACAGCTCGTTTCTGATCTTGGCATCGACAACCCTCTGCTGCTTCAGTCCATGTACATCTTCAAGCAGCCGCGGATTGGCGGCGAAGTTACCTGTCATCAGGACGCCACCTTTCTCTACGCCGAGCCTTTGCGTTTGGTTGGGCTGTGGTTCGCGCTGGAGGATGCGACCATTGATAACGGATGTCTTTGGGTGATGCCCGGCGGACACAAGCTGGGATTGAGTTCACGCTTCGTCCGCGCCGAAGACGGTACGCGCTTCGAAGTAATCGATGACGCGCAGTGGCCCGAAGAAAAGTTGCGGCCCCTGGAAGTGAAGAAGGGAACAGTGATTGTTCTGCATGGCCTGCTACCGCACCTCAGCCGCGAAAACCGATCGCCGAGATCACGACACGCTTACACGCTGCACATCATCGATGCTGCGGCGCATTATCCAGCGAACAATTGGCTTCAGCGATCGGTCGAGATGCCGCTGCGAGGATTTTGAGTCTCGACAAACGGAGCGGACATCCTGTCCGCGAGCGGGCGCGGCCCGCTCATATCTTCCGAGAAGAATTAATGTGGAGGCTGTTCGCGCTACGCGCTCAGGCGGACAGGATGTCCGCGCTCCGCAAAGTTACTATTCAACGGTCACCGACTTCGCCAGATTCCGCGGTTGGTCGACGTCACAGCCGCGTCGCACCGCGATGTGATAAGCCAGCAACTGCAGCGGAATAACAGAGAGAATCGGCGTAAGCAGATCGCTCGAGGCGGGAATCTCGATCACGTGATCGGAAACAACTGAAGACATCGAATCGCCTTCAGTCAGAACCGAAATCACGATGCCTTCGCGCGCTTTCACTTCCACGATATTCGAATGAGTTTTTTCATAGCGTAGCTCGGAGGCGCGATTGCCGGCTTCGCGGGTGTTGATGAACATCACGGGCAGCCGCTCATCGATCAGCGCGTTGGGTCCGTGCTTCATCTCGCCGGCCGGGTAACCTTCCGCGTGAATGTATGAAATCTCTTTCAGCTTCAGCGCGCCTTCGAGCGCGACCGGAAAATTGATACCACGACCCAGATAAAGAAAGTCAGTGGCGCGGAAGAATTCCTTTGACAGCTCTTCGATCGCGTCCGAATCGTTCAGCAGGTGCTCCATCTTAACCGGCAATTCGGCAAGTTGTTGCGCGTGGGCCCGGCTCTGTTTGGTAGACGCGACTCCGATTTCCGGGCCGGCGTGAGTGAGTAGCGTGCCATCCGCTTCGCGCGTGATCATCGAACCCTGCACATTGCAGATTGAGAGGACTTTCCCGCCGCGCTCTTTCACTTCGCGCATTGCCGCGATCGTGTCGGCGGTTTCGCCCGACTGAGAAATCACCAATAGGAGAGTCTTTTCGTCCAGCACCGGATCGCGATAACGAAACTCAGACGCGTAATCGACCTCGACGCTGAGCCGCGCGAGTTCCTCAATCATGTATTTGCCGGCGAGTCCCGCGTGCCAGGATGTGCCGCAGGCGGCGATCTTGATCGAGGTGAAGCTGCGGAAATCTGCTTCAGTGATGTTCTTCATCTCGTCGAGAAAGACCCGGCCGGTATCGAGCGAGATGCGGCCTTCCACGGTTTCGCGGACTGCGCGGGGCTGCTCGTAGATCTCCTTGAGCATGAAGTGCTTGAAGCCGCCCTTTTCCGCCTGGATGGGATCCCAGGTGATCCTTTGCATTTGCGGCTCGACCTGGGTGCCCACGAAATCCGTCACGCGCACGGAGTCTTTGGTCATGACGGCGATCTCGCCATCACCGAGAAAGAAAACATCGCGGGTGTGTTCGAGAATCGCGGGAATGTCCGAAGCGACAAAGTATTCGCCATCGCCGACTCCGATTACCACCGGCGGGCCGAGACGGGCCGAGATGACCGTGTCGGGCTCATCAGCAGAGAGCATCGACAGCGCAAAGATCCCGCGCAGTTCGCTGACGGTCTCACGAACTGCTTGTTCAAAGTTACTGCCTTGCTTGAGATGCTCTTCAATCAAGTGGGCTACGATTTCGGTGTCAGTTTCGGTAACGAAGTTATGATCTTTCTTGCGCAGATCGTCTTTCAGTTCCAGGTAGTTCTCGATGATTCCGTTGTGCACGACGACTACACGGCCGGTGCAGTCGCGATGAGGGTGCGCGTTCTCTTCGGTGGGCCGGCCGTGAGTGGCCCAGCGCGTGTGACCCACGCCATAAGTACCGTCTAGCGGCTTCTGGCGCAAGACCTCTTCGAGGTTGCGCAGCTTTCCTTCGGCGCGTCGAATCTTCAGCTGATGACTTTCGTCGACAACAGCGATGCCGGCTGAGTCATAACCGCGGTATTCGAGCTTGCGCAGGCCGTCGATTATCAACGGCACTACCTGTTTGTTTCCGACGTATCCGACAATTCCACACATATCAGTAAGCAGTAAGCAGGTGAGCAGTGAGCAGACAAGCGATGCCGCATGGTCGCCAACCCTTACTTCTCTTTCGCTTTGGTTTCCCCTTCATTAATCTTTTTTTTGATTGTAGCCGGAACGCCGGCCACTAACGTGTCCGGCGGAACGTCTTCAGTAACTACTGAGCCGGCAGCTGTCACCGCGCCGTCGCCCACGCTCACGGGCGCGACCAGCATTGTATCTGATCCGATCCTGACATGATTGCCAATCAGTGTCGGATGTTTCTGCTTACCGTCGTAATTGCAGGTCACGGTGCCGGCCCCAATATTGGTCTCTTCTCCAATTGTGGCGTCGCCCAGATAGGTGAGATGCATCGACTTTGTCCCGCGACCGATTTGCGATTTCTTAACTTCCACAAAGTTTCCTACGACGGCGCGCTCCGCCATGCGAGCGTTCATGCGCAGATGAGCAAACGGTCCGACCGCGCAATCGTCGGAAATTTCGGAGTCAACAATCACACAATGATCTTTGATCGTCACCCGATTGCCGAGACGCGAATCAGTGATACGCGAGCCCTGGTGAATTTCGCACCCTTCGCCAATGACAGATTTGCCTTCAATGTGCACATCGGGATGGATGATGGAATCGGGTCCAATCTGCGCTTCGCTGCTGATGTAAGCGTGCGAAGGATCAATAAAAGTTACCCCGCCATCCAACATCAGACGCCGGACAGCATTGCGGCGCAGAAGATTCTCGAACTCGGCAAGTTCCGCGCGTGTGTTTACTCCCGAAACTTCGCGGGCGTCGGAGTGCTGATAGAGCGTTACCTGCTCCCCGTCATCTCTCAGGATTCCGGGAACGTCGGTGAGATAGTATTCGCCCAGGCTATTGATTGGACGGACGCGCTCCAGCGCGCGAAAAAGTTTTTCACTACCAAAGCAGTAAATACCGGCGTTTATTTCTCGGAGTTGCCGTTCATCCTCGCTGGCATCTTTTTGCTCGACGATTTTGAGAAAGTTGCCGGCCTCGTCGCGGACGATCCGTCCATACCCGGTCGGATTCTCCAGGCGCACGGAAAGCAGCGTGCATGATGCTTTATCGGCGATATGTTGTTCTAGTAATGCGCGCAGAGTTTCGGGCCGAACCATAGGCACGTCGCCCGACAGAATCAATACCGTAGAGTTCGCTCCCGCCAAAGCCCCACTCGCCGCCATGACCGCGTCGCCGGTTCCGCGCTGTTCCGTTTGGTTGACGAAACTTGTCTGATCGTTACCGAGCTCTTTTTCGACTGCAGATCGCACGTCGTCGGCTTGATGCCCCACTATGATGTAAGTCCGGCGCGGCCCCAACAGTTCGGCCGTGCGGCAGACGTGCGCGATGAGTGGCCGCCCCTGAAGCTGATGGAGGACTTTCGCTACGCGCGATTTCATGCGCGTGCCCAGGCCGGCCGCGAGAATGACGATATCCAGGGTCGTGGGTCGCGCGGTTTGAGTTAGCTGTGCGGTCATTCGCGTTATTTTTTGGTCTGCGGCGGGTTAGGATTCGATTCCGGCGAGAGGTCGTGAACGGACTCTTTCGGCGCAGGCAATAACCACGCGGGCCAGCCGTTCAGAATCGTGACGCACCATCTCGCTCTGATCGAGCAGCTCGGTGCGAATAAATTCAGTTTCAGCACCGAAGGCACTGTCGTCGATTTCTTCGTCCAACCCAACTTGATAAGCTCCATCAGCGCTATATGTCTCGGCCTGGCTCTCGCTAATCGGGCGATTATTAAGCAAAACATAATCGAAGTGGACTTGTGGCGCGTATTTAGTCACCGCGTCCAAATGTCGGCGCACGTCGTATCCATCAGTCTCGCCCGGTTGGGTCATTAAGTTTGAAATAAAAATCTTCGTCGCGTTCGACCGGCCGATGGCGTCGGCGACCCAGGCCACAATCAAATTCGGAATGATACTCGTGTACAAGGATCCCGGACCGACGGTGATCACATCGGCCGCGCGAATCGCCGCCATTGTTTGTGGCAGGGGAAGGCACTGCTCTGGCTCGAGTCGCAGCCGCTTGATAGGAGAACGGGCTGCGGTAATTTGCGTCTCGCCGTGCACGACGCGCCCATCTTCCAATTCGGCGACCAGCCGCACATCGTTGATTGTGGCGGGGAATATGTGACCCTTGCTGGCCAGGACTTCGGACGATAGCCGCACCGCCTCAACAAAATCTCCGGTAACGTCAGCCAGTGCCGCCAGAAATAAATTTCCGAAACTGTGCCCGGCAAGATCTCCCGATCCGCGAAATCGATAGCGAAACAAACGTGAGAGGAGGGTTGAATCCTCCGATAACGCGATCATGCAGTTGCGAATGTCTCCCGGCGGCAGGATCTGCAACTCATCACGCAGACGCCCCGAACTGCCACCATCATCAGACACCGTCACGATCGCCGATAGCGAATCCAGCCAAACGCCGTCACCGCGTTCACCGACAAAACGCTTCAGGCCGCTGAGCAAAGTAGACAGACCAGTGCCCCCGCCAATAGCCACCAGCTTCAGGCTGCCGTTCGCGTCTGGATGCTGCAAATATTTGCTCCGGTGTGAATCTGTGGTGATTACTAAGAGGGAATAATACCTGAAAGCTAAAAGCTTTCAAAACAGCCTTGACTCGTGCAAGGGCAGGCTTCTTCGCTACGGGCAGGGCGACGTAAGAACTTAATCGCGAGCAGCAAAGACTAATTGATCGAACTCGGGATCGCTGCGCAAAGGATTAAGATCCTGATCGCGTTGCGCGCGGATTCGCAGTGTAGGTTGGATATCGAGGGCGCGGCGCAGGGACTTGAGGGCAGTATCGATCGCTCCCAAGCGCGCTCGGCTCGCCGCCAGGCCGTAATGAATATGAGCTGCCTCAGGCTCGCGTCGCAGTGCTCGCTCGAAAAGCTCCTGCGCAGCAACATACTCGCCCCGATTCAACTCAATCACGCCGCGATCGTAGAGTGAATCTGCGTCTTTCGGCAAAGCCAGTTCCGTACGCAAACGCGCTTCGGCGACGGCGAGATAGGTGCGCGCCCGGGCGGTAACTTCAGCCACCGTAGAAAAGTTTTCCACCAGGGAGCGAAATTGATTTCGCGCTTCAGCAAAACGGCCCCGAGCAAACTCCTTGTGCGCAGCTTCAAAAGCCCGCAGCGCCGCGGCTTCGTCATGCGTCGGCTGCGGGGGCGGAAGCACGGGCGCAGGTCTCCTAAATACAGCAGGCGCCCTGGTCAAGGCGGGCTTGGATTTCGAAGCGTTAGTGGCGGCCTTTTTCTGGCGGCCTAAAGCGACATGGAGGGACGCTTTGGCGGGCTTCCTGGTTTTGGCCGGTGCCTTCGCTGCCGGTCGCTTCGCCGAAGGTGCCGGGGACTTAAGCCTCGGTTTAGCCGTGCGCAGCTTAGCCTTTCTGGCACGCGCTTTTCCTGCCGGCGAACGTTTGGTGGCCGGTTTCAGACGGGTGGACTTACCCGCCACAACACGCTTGCGAGATGATGCCGCTGCGGATGAATGGCGCGAGGAGGAGCGCGATGTAAGTTTTTTCGCGCTCTTGGCGATGGGACTGCTCATGCGCAAAGCCCTCGATTCAAAGACGATTCACCACAAAGATCGCCGTAAAAACGAAGGCGAGAGCTTAACATAGCTGCGCGTCTAATTCAACGAAAGAGTAGGGTTTGCGGCGTCAGATAGAGCCGATGTTCAACGATTACAGTCAGCGATGGCCGAAGGATAACACTTGATGGTCTGTGAAGTACCGTGTTAATGTGACTCGTGAGAGTTCGGCGACTCGCGTTTTCCATCGCTGAACTTTGACGATTTCGGATGCACTTGCAGAGTCGGCGCAGGGAACGTCGCTACTTTGTGGCTCTGAATCAGGCTTCTGACAACAGCTTTAACCTGCCTCCTCGCTTTTTTGGTGCAAATCCAGACGAACTTTCGATGGCCAACACTCCAATTCTGATCCGCGAACAGCGCTTTCACCAGATCAAGGCCGTGCTGGCACGTCTGCGACTGGACGCCTCTGCCCGGCTGGTAGTGAGTCTGGCTTCTTTGGCTGCCGGGAATGTCGCCGCGACCGGGGGCATGGCCAAACTGATTGGAGAGCGCGAGTTTCCGACGCTTTCTCACGAAGGCGAGCGAGAAAGCATTCATATCAGCGTGATTGGCCGGGTTTTGCTGTTGGTTGTGTTTGATGACCGGTCGAGCCTGGGCCTGGTTAAGCTTCGTTCCAGGCAAATCTCGCAGGAATTGGCGGCGGCTTTTGCCGAGATTGAACGCGAATCGGAATTGGCCGCTGCGGATAATTCCCTCCCGTTCTCCGAAATTACAGACGAGGAGATCGACAGCCTTTTTTTAAACCGTTAAGCGAACTGAAGCCCGCCCCCAGTCGCCCCGATACTACCGGCCGAGCCCCTATGACATTTATTAACTACGCATCAAGAGAGATCAACTGCAAGATCGTCTACTACGGACCCGGACTCTGCGGCAAAACGACGAATCTTCAGCATATTTATGATTCGACGGCGCCGCAGGCCAGGGGAAAGCTTATCAGCCTGGCAACCGAAACCGATCGCACCTTGTTCTTCGATTTCATGCCGTTGGAGTTAGGAACCGTGCGCGGGTTCAAGACGCGCTTTCACCTTTACACTGTCCCCGGACAGGTTTTCTATGAAGCATCGCGCAAGCTGATTCTCAAGGGTGTCGATGGGGTTGTATTCGTCGCCGATTCGCAGGAAGAACGAATGGACGCCAATATCGAATCCCTCTATAACTTGGAAGAGAACCTGCGGGTCTACGGTTACGAATTAATGAAGCTCCCGTACGTCCTGCAACTGAACAAGCGTGATCTCCCGAACGTGATTCCGGCAACTGACTTAACGGCTGAGCTGCAAAGAAAAGGCGAGCCGGTGGTTGAGGCAGTAGCTTCGACGGGCGTAGGTGTCTTCGACACTCTCAAGGCCGTGGCCAAGCAGGTGTTAACCGAATTGCGCCGAAACTAAGATCAGGGTGGCAGGAAAAGGCTGGTTCAGCCGATTGACTTAATCATCAACAATCCATCGCCGCCATTCGAGTAGTACTTCGGCAATCTCTGAGTCACCGAGTAGCCCAGGCTCAAGTAAAGTTTCTGAGCTGAGACGTTGCTGGCTCGTACTTCCAGCCGCACAATCCTCACGTCTCGGCGGCGAAATCCCTCTTCGATTCTTTCCATCAGACAACTGGCCAGACGGCGTCGCCGGTGCTCGGGGGTGATGGCGCTGTTTTGAGTAACTATGCGGTACGAAACAGATTCAGGCGCGGTGAGTAAATATTCGAATGTGTCGCGACTGTAGGCTTCACCGTCAACAAAGCATCGCTGATCCAAACGCCAACACTCGTCGATTTGCGAAATGGTGAGCGGTCGAAGATCGTAACGCGCATTTATGGGTGGGACCAACGCAATGCTGGTCTGAGGCTCTGGTGACTGACGGCCATTAAGCCACCACCGCGGACGAAATTTCTTGAGAACTGCCATAACGCAATTGCGATCAGCCGACAACTGAGAGCGTGGCGAAGATTATAGCCTGTTACCCACGCCCGTTTACAAGTGTGACCTTTGCCGGATGGTGTCCTACTTTGAAAAGCGGCGTTCAGAGTACCGATTTTGGTCGGGCTTTTATCGAGCGAGAAAGAATCCAACTCAGGTTGGTAGTCTAAAAACCTGTCCATTAAGACGCCAGCGTACGTTCCAGCAACTCACAAAATGAGCATACAGTCACCGTAGCTGTAAAAACGATAACCTTCTTTGACAGCGTGCTGATACGCATCCAGGATTAAGTCGCGACCAGCGAAAGCGCTTACCAGGATCAAGAGCGACGAGCGAGGCAAATGAAAATTCGTCAGCAGCACGTTGACGGCGCGAAATTTGTAGCCGGGCACGATCGTTAGATCAACGACTCCAGACAGGGTTCGAATTCGGTCGGCCGCGTTGGCCGCAGATTCAAGCGCCCGGGTAGTGGTTGTTCCCACCGCGATTACGCGTCCTCCACGCGCCTTTGTGTCGTTAATTTCAGCGGCAGCCGAGGGCGGAATTGATGACCATTCCGGCGCAACGCGATGGCGCCGCACATCGTCAGTGCGCACTGGTTCAAAGGTTCCATAGCCCACGTGCAAAGTAATTTCAGTGATGGAAACGCCTCGAGCTTCAACCTCGCGCAGAACGTTCTGATTGAAATGCAGTCCGGCAGTGGGGGCCGCAATTGCTCCTCGCTGATTGGCATAAATTGTCTGATAGCGATCCCTGTCGTGCACATCGCCAAGGGAACCGCGCCTGATATAGGGAGGCAGCGGCGTCTCACCGAGATCGTCGATGATGCGATCCAGGGGCTCATCAGTTTCAAATCTAAACACGCGCCTGCCGTTATCCAGCAAATCGATAACTTCGGCTTTGAGTCTGGACCCGCCAAAGACGATTCGCGATCCTTTGCGCAACCGCCGTGCTGGGCGAGCCAGCGCCTCCCAAACGTTTGTCTCAATTTCCCGGATCAGGAGCAATTCCACTGCGCCGCCTGAAGGTGCGCGCTCGCCTATCAGCCGCGCCGGAAATACCCGAGTGTTGTTGAGAACCAGAGCGTCGTTCGCATTTAAGTATTCCGGGAGCGCGTTAAACTTCGAATCCGCCCACGTTTGTGACCCGCGATCAACCACCAGCATGCGCGAATCAGCGCGCTCGGCCAAAGGGTTCTGTGCAATCAACGTCTCTGGAAGTTCGTAATCAAAATCCGAAATGTGCATGCCGAGGTGTGACTTGCGGCGGGTGACGCCGATTAGGAAAACGAAGCGGATGGAACATTGATGCCGGGCGCCTCCACCGGGTGCTCCATGTGTTCGCGATGAAAGACGCTGGTCAATTGGGCCCCAAACAGTAAGACCAGACTCGAAACATAACCCCAGGTCAGCACCGCTACTACTGCGCCGACCGATCCGTAAATCTGATCGTAATGAAAATAATTCAGACTCCAGGCAAAAACGTACTTTGCCGCTTCCCATAAAAGGCTGCCAATCAACGCGCCCGGAATCGTGTCGCGGACGGTTACGTGGGCGTTGGGCATAAAGCGATAGACAATCATGAAAAGCGTGAAGGTCACTAATAAACTAACCAACGCAAATACGATTTGCCAGAAGACACTGCCGACTGAAGCCAGCAAACGATAGTTCTCCAGTTGTCTCGGTGACAATCGTCCGGCGATCTCCTGCAGCGCCACCAGAATCGACGTAACAAACACTGAGAGGGACAGCAGGACGCCGACGCTTCCCACCATGCCCAACGTCAGGGCGCGACCGTGAAGAAAAGTACGCGGCGTTGTTCCCCAGATGCGATTCAACGCTCGCTCAACCACGGCAAAAACCCAGGATCCGGCCCATAACACAATTACCCCACAGGAAATGATCACTTCGGTGTTGATGTTCGAAAGCGATTTAAGTGTCTCGTGGAGAAATTTACCTGAGCCGGGGTAGACCTGAACTACGTGAGTAATCATCTCGTTGCCGGCGGCAATTCGATTGCTCAGCGCCAGCAACAATAACAGCGCGGGAAACAGCGTCAGCAGTCCGAAGTAGCTCATCGCCGCCGCCGAAGTAAACAGGTCGTTCTCATGAAATTGCTGGATGGCGTGCGAAATCATTCGCCCCCAGGGTGAACGATTACGGACTCCAAAGGAATGACGGGAAAAGCGCTTCATAACTGGCGTCGCAAATTGATAATTTGCGGTTCTGCGTTTAGAAGCGGCACTCTTGCCGCAGCTTTTGTTTAGAGGCGGGCTGCCGCTTGGCACCGCCCGGCGGGCAGTAAGCCCCCCTCTAAACGATCGAGTCACTCAAACAGAATCAAACAGGCTCGGCCGTTGTTGTCCGCTCTTGATTCCGAAATGTTGATAAGCAAGTTGCGTTGCCATGCGGCCCCGCGGCGTGCGATTGAGGAAGCCAATCTGAATTAAGTATGGTTCGATGATTTCTTCGATGGAATCTTTCTCTTCGTGAATCGCCGCCGACAAAGTACCAACGCCCACCGGCCCGCCTTCAAACTTTTCAATGATCGTCAACAACAACTTCCGGTCCATCTCGTCCAGCCCGTAGGTATCAACTTCCATGCGGTTGAGCGCGTCGTTGGCCACCGCGTGAGTAATCCGGCCATCGTAATCAACTTCGGCGTAGTCGCGGACTCGTCGCAACAGCCGATTAACAATTCGCGGCGTCCCGCGCGCGCGTCGGGCAATTTCCAGCGCGCCGCCTTCGTCAATTTCAACTCCCAGGATGCCGGCCGAACGTTTGCAAATCGTTTCCAAATCCTCGTGAGGATAAAAGTCCAAATGAAAACCAATTCCAAACCTGCCGCGCAAAGGAGCAGTGATTAGCCCGGCTCTGGTTGTGGCCCCCACCAGAGTGAACTTGGGCAACTCCAATTTGATCGAGCGCGCGCCCGGACCCTGTCCGATCAGTAGATCGAGACTAAAATCCTCCATCGCCGGATAAAGCTTCTCCTCGAGTTGCGGCATCAAGCGATGGATTTCATCGATGAAGAGTACGTCGCCTTCCTGAAGATTAGTCAGCAACGCGGCGATATCGCCGGTCTTCTCAATCGCCGGCCCGGAAGTCGAACGTAGTTGCGCGCCCATTTCGTTGGCGATGATGTGGGCTAAAGTCGTCTTCCCCAGTCCCGGTGGGCCCGTCAGCAGAACATGATCCAGTGCCTCGCGCCGTTTCACCGCGGCCTTGATATAGACGCGCAAATTTTCCTTAGCTTTAGTCTGTCCGATGTACTCGGTCAGGTGAGTCGGACGCAGAGACAGATCGAATTGACGGTCTTCATCGGTGGGGATCGCGCTTAAGGCTTCGGCTGCTCTGGTTGCTTTTACCATGGACGGTTGAATTGTGAATGCGAACTGAGTCGCTGGTCAACTAGTGGCACAGGCTTCAGTCTGTGATGATATGCGCAAATCACAGACTGAAGTCTGTGCCACTCTACTATGTCTTTGCCAAAGAGCGCAGGCTGCGGCGCAGGATCAATTCAACCGAGAGTTCGCCGCCTTCATCAACTGCCGTCTTCACAGCCTTCTCAGCCGCTGATTTCTGATAACCCAGGTTCGCCAGCGCGGACATCGCGTCATTGCGCATCTCATCTTCGGTAGTGGCCGGGACTGCGCCTCCGACCTGCGCGGCGAATTCCTCTTCCAGTGCCGGCGAAGACAGGGCCGCCATCTTTTCGCGCAGATCAACCACGAGGCGTTCTGCCGTTTTTCTGCCGACGCCCGGTATCGCGACCAGACGGACCAGATTGTTTGTGCGAATGGATGCGATCATTTCATCGGCGCTCATTCCCGACAGCAGCTTGATCGCCAGGCTCGGCCCGACGCCGTTGACCGAGATTAGTTGCAGGAATAGTTCGCGCTCGCGGGCGGTCTTGAATCCGAAAAGCTGAATCGCATCTTCGCGCACGTGTGTGTAGATTCGCAGCTGCGCAACTGATCCAACTTCGCCCAATTCATAAAAGGTCGAAACCGGAATCGCGACTTCATAGCCCACGCCGGCGACGTCGATGATAGCTGACGTCGGTTGCTTTGAAAGCAGAGTACCTGAGAGATAAGCGATCATAAGTCGGAGCGCGGGCATCCTGTCCGCACAGAGCGCGAAGCGCGCTCAAGCCCTCCCTTACGGTCGGGCGACTGCCCCGCCTACTCGTAAGCGGTTTGTCATAGCGACGCCGATTATCGCGTAGGGAATTTTTAATCGCAAATCGACCGCTTCCCGGCGAAGCCTCCGCAGCGTTATACTTTGCGAGCGAGCGAACGTATGAAGCGCGAAAAGATTTCTGAACTGACCACTAATCGCTTAAGTGTCTACCTGCGTTGCCTGAATGATCTAACGGCCGCGGGAATCAAGACCGTCTCTTCGCAGGAACTCGCCGAACAATTCAACTTGAACTCAGCGCAGATTCGGAAGGACCTTGGGTACTTTGGCGAGTTCGGCGTGCGCGGAGTGGGCTATTTCATCGACGACCTGCGCGAGCATCTGACGAAGATCCTCGGCCTGGATAAACCACATCGCGTTGGGATCGTCGGCGCCGGAAGGCTGGGCACTGCGCTGGCTAATTACAACGGACTCTCGAAATCAAATTTTGCGGTGGTGGCGTTATTCGACAATGACCAGGAGAAAGTCGGTCAGCATGTCGGACCTGATCGTATTCCCGTTTATGACGCGAGAAAGATCGCCAAAGTCGTTCGGGAAGAGGGAATCGACGTCTGTGTCATTGCCGTGCCGGCCCGCGTCGCCCAGCGAGTGCTGAATCAAGTAATGGCTGCCGACGTTAAAGCTATTCTGAACTTTGCGCCGGCGCCGCTGACTGCTCGCTTGGGCGTGAAGGTAAAGACAGTTGATCTGACTACATCACTTGAGTCTCTCTCATATTTTTTGGCGCGACCTCAGGCACCTCGCTCGACTAATACACAACGCCGGCACTCTCGGATGGATAAAATTGAAACGAGCGACAGCACAGAGCTCTAGCAGATTGCTGAAAACGCTTGTGCTATGCTCGGTAAAAGAAATGCGATCCACGAACTCACGCGAAACGACACGAAAGAAAAGCTTTGGTTCGAGTTATTTCGTGTGATTTCGTGGATCGCTTTTCTGTTGTTTTAGAAAAAAGAAACGAGATCCGATAGTTGGACGAACAAACCGCCAGACGCGACCTCCTAAGCATTTGCCATTTGATGTACGAGCGCAGCTATGTCGTTTCATCGGACGGCAATGTGAGCGTGCGTCTGGATGATGGTCGGATTCTGGCCACGCCGACCATGACTTGCAAAGGACGAATGACTGACGACCTGATCGCGGTCACCGACATCGAAGGCCGCCAGTTGAATGATAGCCGCGCCTCCAGCGAATTGGCCATGCATCTTCTGATTTATCGCGAGCGCCCCGACGTGAAGGCCGTCTGTCACGCGCACCCGCCGCATGGGACCGCGTTTGCCGTGGCTGGTTTGGCAATCGATCAGCCGATACTCTCTGAAGTGATCCTGACGCTCGGTTGCGTTCCTCTGGCAGAATATGGAACGCCTTCGACCACAGAGTTGACCGATGCGATGCAGCCTCTGGTCAAACATCACAACGCTTTGCTGATGGCGAATCATGGAGCAGTCGCTTACGGATCGGATCTGTGGCAAGCCTTCGATCGTCTAGAGACGCTCGAGCACACCGCGAAGATCGCGATTCTTTCGCGCGTTCTCGGTGGTTCGAAGAATCTTTCACCGGACGCAATCGAAAAATTAATCAATGTGCGCGAAGCTGCGGGTTATCTCGATTCGGGCGCGCGCTGTCAGGCTTGCGGTTACTTACATGAAACGACGCTGTCGTGTCCGAGCGGTGATCGTCCGGTGCGAACGCACCCTTCATCGACTTCGAACGGGACAGGCAAGGTGTCGCTGACGCGGGAAGAGTTGGTTGAGCTTTTGACTCAAGCAGCTCGCTTAAGAGAATCATAGATCGGACGCCGAATAGTAAGTCCAGCGAAGTTGTCCTATTCTAGGGGCGCTCGTCATGGTCCTTCAGGTTTAAGAGGAGTCAGGAATGAACCACTTCGTCGTGTACCAGGACAAGTTCGCTGTCAGCGGCCTCAAGGTGTTTGAGCGCGCGATTGCAGAAGCACGCCGCCGGAATCAAAACTATGTTTCACTGGGACATCTCATTATCGCTCTCGATGCGGAGGAGGGCACTTCTTTCAGGTATCTTGTTGCGAAGTTGCGTGCGGACCATGGTCTGACGGCAGATTTGGTTCCGGCCGATAAAGCTGTGGAAAAGCTCATGGAGTGGAGCCCTAGATACGAGGGCGAGGGAGTCCGCATCGGGCCTGAAACGAAAAACTTCCTGCGGAGAGCCAGAAAGATCGCGCGGTCCAACCAGCGCGAGAAAATCGAGGCCGCCGATCTGCTAACCGCATTTCTACAGCTTGCGCCGATACCATATGTTCGTCCTGGGCAAGGTGTGCGCCTTTGATTCGTGAGTTTGATTTGACGATTTACCAACGATCCGGAATACAGGAGAAACTGAATGCAAGAAGCACTCGGAATGGTCGAGACCAAAGGTCTCGTGGCAATGATTGAAGCGGCCGATGCCATGGTCAAGGCGGCCAACGTGACTTTGGTCGGCTATGAAAAGATCGGCGCCGGCTTTGTTACGGCTATCGTCCGCGGCGATGTGGCCGCGGTAAAAGCGGCTACGGACGCTGGAGCGGCGGCCGCGCGACGCGTGGGCGAACTGGTCAGCGTACACGTAATTCCGCGCCCCCATGGCAGCGTCGATGAAGCGATGCCGATCACGGCCCAGAGCCGCGCATGATCATCGCTCGCATCGTAGGCACAGTCGTGGCATCACAAAAGGATCCGCGGCTGGAAGGCAAGAAGCTGCTCATAGTTCGCCCGGTTAACCTCGACGGTACGGACACGACGGGCTATGTCGTGGCTGTGGATACGGTTGGGGCCGGCTTTCATGAGCGCGTCCTGGTCGTAGCCGGCTCGAGTGCTCGCCTGGCGCAAAACATGAAAGACACGCCGGTCGATGCTGCGGTCGTGGGTGTGATCGATACGGTGGATGTTAATGACTAGTCCAAACTTCAAAGCTGCATCGCGGCTTTATCGGCGACCTTGGACTTTTTGACTGAGACTTGGCTAATGCAACTCGCTCGTGTAATCGGCACCGTCGTCGCGACAGTGAAGAATCCTTCCCTCGAGGGACGCAAACTAATGATCGTCCAATCCCTCAATAAAGATCTCTTGCCGCAGGGAAAGCCTCTCGTCGCAGTAGACGCCGCCGGAGCCGGCGTGGGTGAGTTGGTCTTCTGGTGCCGTGGCAAGGAAGCGAGCTTTCCTTTCAGGCGCGAAGACACCCCCACCGATTGCACGATTGTAGGGATTGTTGATTCAGACAAACATGTCTTCAATGGTTAGCCCAAATGCGTAGCGCGAGATGTTGTTTTGCGATCGTGGCATAAATCTCCTCCTCCTGCGACGGATTTGATAGAAAAAGGAAGTCCGCAAGTTCACAAATTGCGTTACAGAAAATGATTCTCGCCAAAGTCCTGGGAAATGTCGTCGCCACGCAGAAAAACGCGCGGTATGACGACGCGCGGATCATGTTGTGCGAACACATCACCCCCGAGGGCGAGGCCACGGGGCACACCGTGATAGCCCTGGACTCTGTCGATGCCGGCGTCGGCGACACGGTTCTGATAGTTCAAGAGGGGTGGGGCGCCTCGACAAGCGCGACAGGCAAACCGGGCGCGGCGATCGATTCGGCCATAGTGGGCGTCGTCGATTATATCGATCTGCTGAAAGACGAGTAGGCGTGTCCGCAAACCTTATTGCTGGGAACGCTGACGCCCTCGCCCGCATTGAGCGCAAAGCGCGAACGATTGCCGTTGCTATGGTGAAAATCTGAGCGAGCTGCGCACGCGAGGCGAGGGTGCCCGCGTTCCCGTTACTTACTGATTTCTATTACATGAGCACGGATCAAGATCAAGCAAGATTGATAGCCGAACGCGTGGCGCGGCGTGTCGCCGGAACTCCCTCTGACGTATCGGCGTCGGGTTTCACTGCTCCGACAAAGAACGGCGCACCTGTGCGTGAAGAGTTGTCGGCCATCCGCGAAGGTCTGCATGATCTCGAGCACAAACTCGATCGGATCGAGTCGAAAATAACGCAACCCGATGAACCTACCCGAGCGAGATTAATTGATTTCGTTTCACCCGGTCCGCCACTGGCCGTCTCGCCAACGATCAGCCAGGGTTCATCCGTTTCTCAAACAACTCAGTCGTCGCCCGAACTTCGCCAGGCACCTTCGAAGTTTGTTCCGCCTACTCAATCGCCCTGGCTCCGCGACTTCAACAGCCCATTCGAACATCCTAGTCAGGAACGTTTTGGCGTCGAAGAAGCTACCGTAGCTGAACTGGTAGAGTTTTTCGAAAGCGAAAAGAAGTGTTCAGTCGAACCGGGCGGCAAACCCTGCGATCATTGCTCGATGTGCAGTTCGCGTGGATTCTAAATCGGAGGCTCGCAGCCAGTAACGAAGAAGGCCACTCGGACTACAGAGTGGCCTTATTTCTTTACGTTTGAGATTGAGCAGAAAATCCTTTCGTGTGATTTCGTGGATCGTCTTCTGCAGCGCCATGGAATCGATCCACGAAACCACACGAAACGAGAATCAGAAAACTCTACCTTTGCGTTAAGATTCTCATTACAAGAATCTAGTCATCGTGGAATCAGCCGATGCAGCAAGTAGAACAGCGCGACTCCCGCGAACACCACGATCGAAACCATCGGGTTCTTGCCTTCTGAGCGATTAACTTCGGGAATCAGATCGCTGGATGCGACGTACAAGGTAACCCCGGCCGAGAACGGCAAAGCATAGGCAACCGAAGTTTGAAAGCGGCTGTTGAGCAAAGCCACTCCGACTACTCCCGCGAACGTAGCCGCGCCAATCGCGAGCGCCGCTCCGGCCGCCTTCTTCGAGGAACGGCCCGAGGCCAGCATGATCGAAGCAACGGTAAATCCTTCCGG
>WNFR01001896.1_pt1 | contig 21802 bp, 16 predicted proteins | sample 5400221 | NCBI WGS metagenome assembly WNFR01 (sample SAMN13153357, study PRJNA577476) | soil metagenome | isolation source: 40 cm soil under Madrone tree | place: USA:California | collected 2016-06-14 | reverse complement strand
TTGGGAATAGTAATCGCGCTCTATCGAAACAAAGAGACGATCTGGGTCGATGAGATTGATCTGTTGAAATGGTAGTCAGTAGTCAGTAGTCCGTTGTCAGTGGTCAGTTGTAATTTGAAACTACTGACTACTGACTGCTGACTACTGACAGTTCTTATGTACCGATACATCTGGCTAGTCCCAATACTGCCTCTACTCGGCGCCACTATCAATGGTCTGCTGGGACGTAAGTTCCGTTTTTCCGAACGGCTGATCGGCGGCATCGCCGTCGGCTCTGTTGCACTTTCATTCCTGATCAGTCTGGCCGCGGTCTATTCATACGGTTTTGGTAGTAACTCTGTTTGGTCCAACGCATATGTCACCAGTAAGGACGGAAACTCGTTCAACTGGATTCCCGGCGGCGCTGTTAATATCAACTTAGGGTCTGAAGCGCGGCAATCTGTTGAGCTGGACAAAGAACGGCAGAAGAAGCTGGCTGCGATGACGCCTGAAGAACGGGCCCGACCCCAGGCATTTTTCATAGCTACCTTTGATTCCCCCCGCAGCGCACTGCTCAATATTGAGTGGAGTTATCAGCTCGATCCACTTTCATCGATCTTCATGCTGGTGGTCACAGGAGTGGGCCTCTGTATTTTCGTCTTCGCTACAGGCTACATGCACGGTGATACCGGCTTCTACCGGTTCTTCGCCTACATGGGCCTCTTTATGTTTTCAATGCTCCTGCTGGTGATGGGTTCGAATTTCGTGCTGATGTTTGTTGGTTGGGAAGGTGTCGGGCTCTGTTCTTACCTTCTGATCGGTTACTACTTCGATCGCCAGGAAGCCGCCAACGCATCGCGGAAAGCATTCATTACTAACCGCATTGGCGACTTCGGCTTTGCGCTCGCAATCTTTGGAGTGATCGCTACGTTTGGCACCGCGCAATATACAGATGTATTTGCGCAGGCGAAAGACTATCCGCTCGAGTTGCTCGGCCACTGGGGTATCCTGTCGTGGATTGCGCTTGGTCTTTTCGTGGGTGCTTGCGGAAAATCGGCTCAACTGCCCCTGCACGTTTGGCTACCCGACGCCATGGCAGGCCCAACTCCGGTGTCTGCGTTGATCCATGCCGCGACGATGGTAACCGCCGGGCTCTACATGGTGACCCGCACAAACGTCATCTTTCAGCATTCACAAACCATGATGCTGGTTGTCGCGCTGGTAGGCGCGGCCACTGCCTTGTTTGCTGCAACCATCGGCATCACCCAAAACGACATCAAGAAAGTGCTGGCTTACTCCACCGTATCGCAGCTTGGGTTCATGTTTATGGCCTGCGGTGTCGGCGCTTTTGCGATCGGGATCTTTCATGTGATGACGCATGCATTCTTCAAAGCGCTGATGTTTCTCGGAGCCGGCAGTGTCATTCATGGCATGCATCACGAACAGGACATGAGACGTATGGGCGGTTTGAAGAAGTACATGCCCTACACCTACATGACTTTTCTCGCTGGCTGGCTCGCTATCTGCGGCATCATTCCCTTCAGCGGTTTCTGGTCAAAAGATGAGATCCTCTGGAGCACCGCATCTACAACCTACATTCCCCTCGGCTGGCTCGTTTGGCTCGTCGGCACCATAGCGGCTACGTGTACTGCGTTTTACATGACACGTCTCATGGCGATGACCTTCTGGGGAAAAGAAAAATTCCTGGAGCGACCTGCCGGCGGCGAAGCCGATGAAGCACATGCCTCAGCCTACGACAAAGGCCTGGCCTCACATGATGCCCACCTTGAATCCGCGGGAGACCGTCCCCGTCACGAGCCTGGCGAGCATGTTGGACCGGTTCATGAAGACATCACAACGCATGTTACGACGCATGGACGCGGAGGTCATCCTCATGGTGCGCACCTACCGCATGAGTCACCTCCATCAATGTGGATACCGCTCGTCGTGCTTGCGGTGCTGGCGACAATCGGAGGCTTCGTTGGTATCAGCCCGGCGTTTACGGGCGGCAAACATGTTGCCGGTCGACTGAATATCGTGAGGTATCTGGATCCCATCGTCTGGAATCCAGCTACGCATTATTTCGGTTCTGAAGAAATGTTTGACAGCTATGGTAAACGATTGATCTTCGAGCGCGCTGAATTAACAATAACAACGCTCCCTGAGGGGGAAGCACAGAAACTACTCGCTGGTCCTTACAAAACCGAAGGATTCAACCTGGCGCACACAATTGAGAGCAAGTTGGGTAGCGAGACGGCAACGGAGTGGTTATTCATTATTCTTTCGCTTCTGGTTGCCGGGATAGGCATCGGTCTGGGACTGCTTTTCTACGTCAAAGACACTCGTCTGCCCGATATCTGGGCCGAGCGACTCCGGCCGCTGTACGTGGCGAGTTACCACAAATACTGGGTCGACGAATTTTACGGGTGGGCCATCACGCGGCGCACAATGGATGCGGCACGCGCGGTTTATGCTTTCGATTCAAAGGTAGTCGATGGGGCAGTAAATGGTGTGGCCTGGTTGACCCGAGGCTTCAGCCGCGTTGTGGGCGGAATTGATAAGTACTTTGTTGACGGACTGGTAAACACTATCGCCGCCTTCATCATGCGTTTGATGTCGCCGTTGCTGCGCGCGGCGCAGACAGGATTCACGCAGAATTATGCGTTGGTAATGGTTCTCGGACTGATGATCGCCGTGGCGCTGTTTTTTGCCGGTGACATTGCCGGTGACATCGCGGCAGCACTGAAAAATATTTTCGCGTTGTTTGTATAGTGACTCAGACTTCAAGTCTGTGATCCCCAAAATCCCACAGACTGAAAGTCTGTGCTACCGATAACCAAATGAACAACTCCATTCTGTCCTTCATCACCTGGCTCCCGGCGGTGGGCGCGATCCTTATTCTCGCGCTCATGAAGAAAGATCAGTCGAGCCTGATTAAGAAGTTTGCCACTGCCTGGTTCGCGATCGACTTTGTCGCCTCGCTCTGGCTGTTAAAATACAACACGACATCTGGGGGCATGCAGTTTCTGGAGGATCACCAGTGGATCCCAGTTATTGGCGCTCGCTATCAGATGGGGGTTGACGGAGTCGCAGTTTTGCTGATTACGCTCACCACGCTACTGGGTGTGATTGCGGCACTCTCGTCATGGGATTATATCCAGAAACGCGAGAAGGAATACTACGTCCTGCTGCTGCTTTTGCAGACGGCAGTCATCGGCGTCTTCGCATCAATGGACCTTTTCCTGTTCTACCTGTTCTTTGAAGTCTCTTTGGTGCCCATGTATTTCCTGATTGGCATCTGGGGTGGAGAGAACCGCTTGTATGCGGCGATCAAGTTCTTTCTTTATACGTTGGTGGGTTCGGTGGTGATGCTGCTGGGCGTCTTGAAGATGTATTTTCTAACGCAGGACACTGTGCTGACCAGTCAAATTACACCGGCAGCGTTTGGATTGCTCGCGGGAAACGAGCAGGCCGCTGGGATGGTATCGAGCACGTTGCAGACTGCCGTGCAGAATGGGACCGGCACGTTCAACATCGTCTATATGCAGGCAATCGGATCTGTCTTGCCGATGGGCACGACGCAGATTTTATTGTTTCTTGCCTTCGGCCTGGGCTTTGCCATCAAGGTGCCGATGTTTCCGTTTCATACGTGGCTACCCGATGCGCACGTCGAGGCGCCCACCGCAGGTTCAGTCATTCTTGCCGGTATCCTTCTGAAACTTGGCACCTACGGATTCTTCCGCTTCAACCTGCCGATGTTTCCCGGAGCGTCAAAAGATGAAAGCACCTGGCACACTGGCTTCGGCACTTTTGGCGTCCGGAGTGTTGTCGTCTTTCTGGCGATCGTGAGCATCATCTATGGAGCGTTGGCGGCAATGTATTTCGTCGTCAAGAAGGATGGCGACGTAAAGAAGCTGGTGGCTTATTCATCCGTGTCGTCGATGGGTATGGTCATGCTTGGACTGTTTGCGATCAATCCTAATGGTGTGAATGGCGGCGTTTTGCAGATGGTCAATCACGGCATCTACTCGGGTGCGTTGTTCTTGCTGGTGGGAATCATCTACGAACGAAGACACACGAGGAATGTCGCCGAGTTTGGCGGTCTATCACACGTGATGCCTGGTTATGCGGCGGTGTTTCTCGCGATGGTGATGACGGCGATCGGTTTGCCTCTATTGGCGGTATTTATTTCGGAATTCCTGGCACTGCGAGGGGCTTTTGAAGCAAATCCGTCGTGGGCGGCCTGGGGTGCTTTGGGAATCATTCTTAATGCCGGATATTTTCTCTGGCTCTACCAGCGGATGTTTTTCGGGACGATAAATAATCCAAAAAATGAAAAGTTGACGGATCTGAATATTCGCGAATGGGCCTACATGATCCCTTTATTGATCTTGTCCTTGTGGATTGGGGTGTATCCGAAACCGTTTCTCGCCTACATTCAACAACCCGTCAATGCAATCGTGAAGCAGGTGCGGCCAACCTATCAGATCCCGGCCATGCCGGCACCGGCGACGCAGCAACGGGCGGAGAAGTGAATTTTGATTTTCGATTTTCGATTTCTGATTTTAGATTGCCAATTGCTGACAAGCGACCACTGACCACTGACAAAGACCAAAGACCAGAGACCAAAGACCCAAGACCAGTTCTCCTGATTGACTAAATGTTTCTTCTTCAAGCCAATACCACATCATTATTCAACGTGGCCGATCTCCAATTGATAGCGCCGGAGTTGATTCTGACCGCTTGCGCCTGCATCGCTCTTGTGATGGAAGTAATTCTTCCTTACCGCAAGAGTAAGGTGATCGCATACTTTGCACTCATTGGTGTGGCCCTTGCCGCTACTTCGCTAGGGGTTCAGTGGTGGTACAGCCGCGACGCTCTGCCTATTGATGGCTTCTATGGCATGGTGCGTCTCGATGGATTTGCGTTGCTATTTCAGGCGGTCTTTCTAATTGCGGCCGGCCTGGCTATCGCCATATCGACACGCTTTCTGGACATCGAGGGCGAACAGCATGGGGAATACTATGCTCTCGTTCTTTTCGCCACTGTGGGCATGATGTTTCTCGCCTGCGGCTACGATCTGATTTCGCTCTACGTAAGTTTGGAGTTAATGGCGCTGACGTTCTATGTGCTTGTGGCCTTCACCAAACGAGAAAAGAAATCGAACGAAGCTGCTATGAAGTACTTTCTTCTCGGGGCATTCTCCTCGGGAATCTTGCTTTACGGTATGTCGTTGCTGTACGGCCTGGCAGGTTCAACTAATCTGGGCCAGATCGGTCAGGAAGTAGGCAGCGTGCTCGGTCTCATCAAGGCAGCGCCAACTGGAGATATTGCCAAGCTCCGGCCAATGCTCGTCCTGGGAATGATCGCACTCGCGGCCGGGCTGTTTTTTAAAGTCGCCGCGGTCCCTTTTCACATGTGGGCGCCTGACGTTTACGAGGGTGCGCCCACGTCGGTGACCGCGTTTCTCTCCACGGGTTCAAAGGCCGCCAGCTTTGCACTTTACGCTCGCATCTTTATCGTAGCCCTGGGAGACATGCATGCCGATTGGGCGCCGCTCGTTGGTCTCGTTGCCGCAATCACGATTATGGTTGGCAACTGGGCCGCGGTTACGCAGGAGAATTCCAAACGGCTCCTCGCCTACTCCTCGATTTCGAATGCCGGCTACTTGCTGCTTGGGCTTGTGGCGGGAAATACGTATGGCTACCTGGGATTAATAATTTATCTCTTGGTTTACACGCTCATGAATATGGGCGCCTTCGGCGTAATCATCAGCATGCGCCGGCGAGGAATCATCGGCGATAACGTGGAAGATCTCACGGGGCTGGCGCAAAAAGCGCCGGGACTGGCTGCAATGATGGGTGTGTTTATGCTTTCCCTCGGCGGGCTGCCAATGACCGGCGGTTTTATCGGCAAGTATTTTCTTTTCGGCGGCCTCATACAGCGCGGCACCGCTGAGGGCAAGAGTTGGTACATTTGGCTGGCAATTTGGGCCATACTCAACACCGTCGTTTCCTTTTACTATTATGTGCGGTTCATCAAGGTGATGTACCTTGGCGATCGCGTCGCGGATGACAAGCCGCTCACACTTGCACCCTTCTTACAGGCAGCGCTGATTGCTTCGCTTGTGGGCATCGTTTTCATCGGCGTCTACCCGCAGCCGTTTATCGAGCTGGCGCAAAAGCTGATCACGCCCCTGGCGACCCTCGGCGGTGTCGCGCTGAAGTAAATAGACTTTGTATCTCTTCTACTTCCTCGCTGGTTTGGGTATCTGGTTGGGCCTGCAATCGCTTCGCGGCGGTCTTCGTTACAGAGCTTACATCCGCCAGGAAATGGCGCGTCCGCTCGCTGATTTCACTCCTTTTGTTTCAGTCATCGCTCCCAATAGAGGATCTGACGCAGGTCTCAGCGAAAACATCACGGCACTACTGAATCAGAACTACCCCGGTTACGAAATACTTTTTGTCTTTGACCACGAAGAAGACCCCGGCATGAAGCTGATTGAAGAAGTAAGCGCGACGCGGGCCGGTTCAGGGAGAGTAATGACCAGATCAATCATAGCAGGCGATGCCACGGACAGCGGCCAGAAGGTCCACAACCTGCGAGTCGCGGTTGGTGAAACAGACGCGAAATGCGAGATCCTGGTTTTTGTCGATACGGATGCGCGGCCGGACGTGAATTGGCTTCGTGAAATAGTCGCCCCATTGGCTGATGAAAATGTTGGTGCGGCGACAGGATACCGCTGGTTCGTTCCGCAAAGGGGCGGCTTCGCTTCGCGCTTGCGTTCGGTGTGGAATGCTTCCGTGGCTTCTGCCCTTGGCGCCGCTCGCCAAAAAAACTTTTGCTGGGGCGGTTCGACGGCAATCCGGCGCTCCACTTTTGAGCGACTAAACATCTCGGAGCGTTGGCGAGGCAGCGTGTCTGATGATTTCATGCTTACCCGCGTGCTGAACGAAGCGAAATTGCCGATCCACTTCACACCAAGGTGCCTGGTCCCGGCGGTAGACGATTGCAACCTTTACGAGCTATTCGAATTTACAACGCGGCAAATAAAGATCACTCGTGTGTATGCTGAGCATCTCTGGAAAATCGTGCTTCTCGGTGGCGTCCTCTTTGCTCTCACTTTCTTTGGCGGATCATTATTCGTGCTGCTGCGTGCCGCTCTCGGTCTTTCATTCATTATCCCGCTCGTGCTTCTTGCCGTGATCTTCCTCCTGGGCATGGCCAAGGGGTTTGTTCGTTGGCAAGCAGTGATGATGCCACTTGCCAGATATCGCACCGGGTTGCGGCGAGACCTGGCCGCACACCTTCTGCTCTGGCCCATTGCTTCGTTGTTATATCTCTACAACGCAATCGCCGCCGGGTTTTCACAACGAATTCAATGGCGTGGAATAATCTACGAATTGAAATCACCAACTGAAACTGTCATTATCTCGCGCAACTGATGCCCAATAAAGCCCTACAATTTGTGCAACTAGTGCGCTCCTCAAAACGGGAAAAGCGTCTAGGTACGGTGATTCTTTTTGTGACCTCGCGCTGTAATGCTTTCTGCCAGACATGCTTCTATCATGAGGAACTAAACCAACCTGGCGATATGACTTTTGCGCAAATCGAAAAAGTGTCTCGTACCATGCCCCCGATCACAGACCTTTGGCTTTCCGGGGGCGAACCCACCTTACGACGCGACGTCCCGGAGATTATCGATTTGTTTGTAGAGCAAAATGGGGTCGACCGCGTCATTATTCCTACAAACGGTCTAATCAAGTCGCGCGTTTGTGAAATCGTCGATCGAGCACTGGAAGGGAATCCGAAGATCCATCTCTATTTGAACATTGCCCTGGATGGTTACGGCGAAACGCATGACCAGATTCGTGGCGTGCCGGGCAACTGGCAGAAGGCGCTCGACTGCATTGAGGCGTTATATCCCCTAAAAGAAAAATACGCCGCTCGCTTCAGGCTAAACGTAAACACGGTAGTGTGTGCCGAAAACTACGGCCAGATTGAAATGCTCTCTGAGTTTATGTGGGAAAACTTTCGCCTCGACGGCCAGTATTTCAATATTGTTCGCGGCGAGACTCTTGTCGGAGATCAAATCAAGCAGGTGCCTCCCGAAGTGCTGCCGGCAATGTATAGTCATGTTTCCCGCCTGACTAAGCGTTACGGCGATCGCATGTTTGAAGATGATGACGCCAGTCGCAGGTTTGTTAAGAACGTCGCGTATGTAGGGGCGATTACCACGCACTACCGGACCCAGCATGCAAACTTTCAACAGTCGACCGCGTGGCCCTTTCCGTGCACAGCCGGCGAAACCACAGCCGTGATCGATTACAACGGCGACGTGCGCGCGTGTGAACTACGTGAGAAGTTCGCCACGCTTGCGGATTACGATTACGACTTTGACGCCTTATGGTCCGCACATGAGCGCGAAGTTGAGTTGCACGCGATCGATGGCGGCAAAGCCTGCTGGTGTACACACGTGTGCTTCATACACGACTCAATGCGTCACTCGCGCCGGGCAATGCTCTTCGACGTTCCTAAAAACTTCTTGACGCGCGAAAGTTGGTAGCACCTCGTGCCGGAAACGCCTGATCAAGAATCAAATCGCAAGAGTGGTCTCGCCTATGCAGCGGGAATAAATCTTTTTGCCTCGGTAATTGCTTTGGCCGGAGTCGGATGGTTAGTAGATCGTTGGTTAGCCACTAAACCCTGGTTCCTTGCGGCGGGAGTTGTGCTGGGATCTATAGTGGGCCTTTACCAATTCATTCGTCTCAGCGCGAAGACACTTTAGTTTCAACTGGAACTGACCATCCGCAGATTACGCAGATTTCACAGACAAAGAACTCAGGAGGCAGGAGCAGGAGATCGGGCCAACTCCCGGTGTCTTGCCCCTTGCTTCGTGCGCCCTGCCTCCTGTTTGAGTCTGTGTAATCTGCGTAATCTGTGGATTGTGCCTGTACCAAACTCGACAACTCGGCGAATTCACAGGTAAAATCAGCGGCTTCGTCCTTAGTAATACCGCAAATCAGTAATAGCGCAAATCATATGGATTCCAGTCGTGTGACCACAGCAACGGATCAAGGTCTACATGCGAGAGTTTTTCGTGTAATGCTCGGCGCGACGGTTCTCGCCGTGCTTGGCGCTAGTTTAATTGCGCCGTGGCGAGTCGCGACCGGATTGTGCCTCGGCGGACTGTTGGCCTTGCTCAATCATCACTGGCTGCGGACCTCCATCGCGACGGCTTTCGCCTTGGCACTAGGGGAACAAAGAAAGCCGCGAATAGAGATCGCTAAATACGTCCTCAGATATTTTGTCGTTGGTATTGTCACTTTTGCTGCATTTAAGCTGAGGATTGCCTCGTTGCCAGCGATTATTGGCGGGCTTTGTACTTTTGTCGTTGCGTTATTTGCCGAGGCACTTCGAGAGTTCTATTTCGTCTTCATTCAACGAGAGGGAGTCAATTGATGTTCTGGTTGCAGGAGGCCGCACAGAAGACGGCGGAACACGCTGAGCAAGCTGAGGAGCATGCGTCGCCGATCATAGTGCAGTTAGTTAACAACTATTTGGGGCCGTGGGCCTACGACTTCGAAATGAAGTATACGTATCCGCTGTGGAAAACTTTTTTTGCGAAGTTTAATACGACTCCAGAATCCGTTTTTGGTGCGTATACACCTGAGAATGCGATCCCCTGGTACACAGTGATGTTCTTCATCGCGTGCCTGCTTAGTATCGCGATCATCTGGATACTAAAAGGTCAGCTTTCTGCCGACGAGCCTGGGCACGGACAGCAAACATTGGAACTGGGCGTGCTGGCGGTCAGAAGTATGCTGGAAGACATTATCGGGCCGCATGGACTCCAGTATTTTCCAGTGGTACTTACCTTTGCGGTCTTAATTCTGGTTTCTAATCTGATGGGACTCTTTCCGCTTTTCATGAGTCCAACATCGGCGACAAGTGTGACATTCGCCCTCGGTCTCTTTTCCTTTCTGTACTACAACTACATTGGAATAAAAGAGAACGGAATACTAGGTCATCTGAAGCATTTCGCCGGACCCATCTGGTGGATCGCGTGGTTGATCTTTCCCATAGAGCTAATCAGTAACCTGATCCGTCCGTTTTCACTGGGTATACGACTTTTCGGTAATCTGTTTGCCGATGAAAAAGTGGTAGAGACTGTTTCCCAACTGGCTCCACCGTGGACGTGGTTCGCTCCGATCGTGCTTATGCCGCTCAGTGTATTCGTCGCTTTTATTCAGACGTTTGTATTCATTCTGCTTTCTCAACTCTATCTGAGTGAAGTTTCACATCCGCCGCATAACTTTCATGCTGAACATAGCGATACGGATGATGAAAGCGAAGAGTTTCTACTACCGATCTTGACCTAGACTTCTTTATCAAACGCGCTGGTGAGCGATGCGGCAAACGCGCCCGCATACGTTGCCACGCAAGTTGAATTCGGTGCGTCGCAAGATTTACCTGGCAGAAGGCTAATCCTGGCTTCGTTGTTTGAAGCGTTTGTGTCTGTTTCGCAGGAGCGCCGTTGTAAGAGGGGCGGTGGATACCGGGAGCGGACGAAATCATATAGAGCCCACTGCCGGCGAAGTTGAAGTCTTGGGCGCCGGTTTTCCGGGGCGATAGCTTCGGAAGGAGAACTCGTCGATGAAAAAACTAAACATTCTGCTGTTTGCGTTAGTAGGAATCCTACTGACCGCTATGCCAGCTTTTGCACAGGCGCTACAACCCACTCCAGCCGACAATACTGTTGGTCTAAAAGCGCTTGCCGCGGGTATTGGCTTCGCGATCGCCGTTTTTGGTGGCGCTCTTGGCCAATCCAGGATTGGGGCTGCCGCCTGCGAAGGCGCCGCGCGCAACCCCGGTGCGGCAAACAAAATCCAGACAATGATGATTCTGGGATTGGCGTTGATCGAGTCCCTCGTCTTGTTCGCACTGGTTATCGTCTTCATCAAAACGTAGGCGATCTCTTGAAGCGTCTTACAGACGCGAGCGGAGCCTTATGCTTCGCTCGCGTTTTTTTATGTCACTTTGCTTGCCGTTCAACGTCTATGATAGGCTGACAATACCTTCCCCTAATAGTTTATCGAGGCGCAAACCGCAGATGAAGAAGTGTCCGAAGTGTGGCATCGAATATCCTGACGCTACCACTCTGTGTCCTGCCGATGGTGTCGCGCTTGAGACAGAAGGCGACTCTCTCCTGGGTCAGACTCTCGCTGGAAAATATCGTATTGACGAACGCCTGAGCGAGGGCGGCATGGGTACCGTCTATCGCGGCACCCACGTTTTGATGGATAAGACCGTCGCCATCAAAGTACTGCGTCCTTCACTTGCCGCGGATGAGAAAATTGTGGCTCGCTTTTCACGTGAGGCCCGGGCAGCTTCGCGTATTTCACACCCAAACGCGCTCAGCGTCACCGACTTTGGTGAGGATGAAAACGGCATCGTATTTCTGGTCATGGAATTCCTGAGCGGGAAAACTCTAAAGGAAGTTATCCGTGATGAAGGACCGATGCCTCTCGCGAGAGTAACCGGAATCATGCTGCAGATTGGGGGCGCACTCGAGGCTGCGCATGCGCAGGGTGTGGTCCATCGCGACCTTAAGAGCGACAACATCATGCTCATTAGCACGCCAGCAGGTGATTACGCAAAGGTGCTCGATTTTGGCATCGCGAAGATAAAAGAGCCGGAAGGCGAATTTGATCCAGGTCTGACGGCGCCAAACCTGGTTATAGGTACTCCTCAATACATGTCGCCGGAACAGTGTTCACAAGCGGGAGAAATCGATGCTCGCTCCGATATCTATTCCTTCGGGATAATTCTCTACGAAATGCTGGTAGGGCATGTACCTTTTACAGGGGAATCGCCTACGACAATCATGATGAAACACCTGCAGGATCCTGCTCCTTCGGTGTTGGACGAGCGAGATGATCTACCACCGGCAATCGGGCGAATTGTTTCGCGGGCGATGGCCAAGCGTCCCGAAGAGCGTTACCAGCGCATTGAAGAATTGATCGAGGATCTTACTATCGCCGGCAGTGTGCAGCGAAATACACATTCATCGGTTGTTGCTCCCGAAACAAATCGTATCGTTGCACCTCCGCCATCTTATGCGGCAAATGATGTAGATCCAGAGGCTGATGAGGTCACTGTAGTTAGGCCAAGAGTCCAACAGGTTTCGGTTCCGCGTGCTCCTGTCACTGCTCCTCGCGCACCTATAACGGTCGCCAATCAGCCGCCTCTAGGTGCCAGTTTCAGTCCCTTGAAGATCTTGATTCCCGCGGCGGCGGCTTTGCTCGTTGTCTTTGCAGTGATCTATGCCTTCACGCGAAACTCTGGGCCAGGCAGTGCGACAAATGCAAATCAACCACAATCAACGCTGGCGGCTGACCCAAATAGTCAACCCGTCCAGCCGGCACAATCACCGACGGGCAAGAATGAAGAAGGGATTCCTTCTGGTGGAGTCATTAGTCCGGCAGCAAACGAAAACACAAACAAGAATCAGAATGCCAACGTGCAGGTTTCGCCCACGCCGCTGGTAGACATTAACGAGCCGCCGCCCAGCGCTAATGTGAATGAAAACGCCAATGCCAACAGCAATCGAAAGGCGCCATCTGTCCCCAGCCCTTCACGCATGGTGCTCCCTGAAGATGCGCCGGCACCCTCGCCATCAAGTACAAAAACACCTGCGACAAAGCCTCCACCTGCAACTCCGGTTGCAGCGCCGACTGAGTCTCCACAATAGCCGGCTGAGATTAAGACCCTCCGCGTGATTGTTCCGCCGCACCATGAATTAGTTTGCGCAGCTCTTCGCTGTTTTCAATATCGATCGAAATTTCCAGGATGTAGCAGGGCATCGCAATAGTGAGTGAGTGAAGTTTTACCGCGTCCTTTGCTGTGGTTATCAAAGCTTCGGCTCCGGCTTTTTTCGCCTTACTAGCCAGAGAGTCAATATCTTTTTGCGTGTAACTGTAATGATCCGGAAATGCTCTTGTGAAAGACAACTCATGTCCCTCGCCGCGGAGTTGGCTGAAGAACGACTGTGGGTTACCGACGGCGCAGAAAGCGGCGTTCAGGCGCGGAAGCTCTGGGCTTTTTGAAGATTCGGTAAGCGGAGCAATACGCACAGTCCGCATGCTCGAGAGAAATTGTGGACGGCCACCGGTCAGTTGCACCAGTTCTGAGCGAAGAGATTGAATGTCTTTCGCTTGATCGGCTCTCGTGATCACGAGGCAATCTGCGCGACGTAGGCCGCCACGAGGCTCGCGGAGCCGGCCGTAGGGCAAGAGATTGCCTCCACCCCACGGGTTTGTCGCGTCAATAGTTACGACATTCAAATCACGGGCGAGGCGCAGGTGCTGAAATCCATCGTCAAGGACGAAGCAGTCTGGGTTGAGGTGTTTAATTGCGTCGTTTCCGGCGGCTGAACGATTTGCGTCGCTGATGACAGCAGCAACTCCTTCAAGTTTTTTTGCCAGGAGGAAAGCTTCGTCACCGGCCTCGCTGGCCGCGGCAAACACAGTTTGCCAGTCAGATACGAGTACACGATGGCTTGGGTGAGAGCGCCCATAGCCGCGTGTAAGTATGCAAACCTTTTTTCCCTCAGCCGCCAGAGTTCTCGCGACCCATTCGACCAGGGGAGTCTTACCGGTGCCACCGGTAGTAATGTTACCGACACTAATGACTGGCCGGTCGAGAGTGATGGTACGAAAAGTACCTCTGCGATAGAGCGTCAGCCGTGTTCGCGTGACAGCGCCATATAGCGCACTCAGCGGTGGCAGTACGATGGGCGCCAGCGATCTCATGGGGTGCGTGCGTCTGCCGTGGACAAAGGATTCAATCGAGAGTTTGCGGCGGCATGCTCTGAGAACAGTGGGGAAAGCAGCTCAATAGTTTTGTCCGCAGCGCCTTGATTGTTAACAACCAGTTGCCTGGCGCGCTCACCGAGCTCTTTTCTTAGCTGCGGTTTCATCAGCAAGTCGCCCAGAACTTCGGTCAGTCTCTGAACGGCATCTCGATCTTCCAAGGGTGGCAGCTTAACGATGGCGCCCTCCTCGTCGAACAAATTGACAATAGCCTCAAAGTTATCAGTATGCGCGCCGGTCACGACGCAGGCGCCGGCGGCGGCGGGTTCCAGCACATTATGGCCGCCTTTTTTCGCGATACTTCCACCTACAAAGACGATCGCGGCCAGGGAATAAGCTGCTTGCAACTCGCCAATTGTATCCAGGAGAACCACGTCGCATACAGAATCGCTCTGCTGCGGGGTCGCTGTCCGTCGGCACCAGGTAAGTCCAGAACTCTGCAACAGCGATGCTACTTCCTGAAAACGTTCAGGGTGCCGCGGCGCCAGCATCAGACGGGACTTCTTAACCCCTGTTCTTAGCTGCTGAAAACTTTCGAGAATAATCTTCTCTTCAGGGGCATGAGTGCTCGCGGCCAGGACTAACGGCACGCTGTCGTTGAGGTTAAATCTCTCGCGGAGGTCAGCGGTGGCCGATGTGGCAGCGGGCATTGCTCCTGCGTCGAATTTTAAATTACCTGACGTGAAGAGACTTTCAGCAGGAAAGCCAAGTGCATGGATCCGTTGCTCATCGGTTTCACTTTGCATGACTGCAATGTTCAGGTCGGCAACAACTCGTTTAAAGAAAAACTTTATCAGGCGATACCGCCGAAAGGATTGCCGGGAGATTCTGCCATTGACCAGACCGACAGGGATCCGCCGACGCCGGCACTCATGCAGAAAATTCGGCCAAAGTTCGGTCTCCATTATTAGCACTACAACGGGATCAACGTTAGCCAGTGTGCGACGGACAGACCAGCGCCAATCAAACGGAAAATAAAAGATTTTGTCGGCTTCGTTTCTAAAAACATCTCGCGCCAGTCGTTGTCCCGTCAGGGTGATGGTAGAGACTACGAGCGAGTATTCGGGAAATGCTTTTAGCAGGCGCCGCACCAGTGGCCGGGCCGCCTGCGTTTCCCCGACCGAAACGCAGTGAAGCCAGATCACAGGCTTTTTCTTATCTTGATTTTGGGGTACTGAGCCAAGGCGCTCGCGAAAACCGGCGACGTATTTTCCATGGCTGAAAGCGTGAAGAAGGAAGCGCGGTACCAGCAGCAGAAAGCCAAGCGTCAGCAGAAAACTGTAAGCCAGGTACATCGAAGGACAACTCTCATCCGCACCATAAGCTTGATCTGCGCGGAGGCTTTGGTGAGATCTATTGTTACTTCACGCGTTCCATGTAGCGTCCCTCTGAAGGATCCACACGAATCCGATCACCCTCATTGACGAAGGGTGGTACCTGAATCGTAACTCCGTTTTCGAGTGTTGCCGGTTTGTTGACGTTGGACACGGTAGCGCCTTTCAACGTCGGTTCAGTACGAGTTACGGTAAGTTCCATTGACGGCGGCAACTCAACTCCAATCGGGGCACCCTCATAAAACTCGGCCTGAATCTTGAGTCCCGGACTGAGCCACAGGGTCGCATCACCTAATTCGTCTTCGCTTAAGGCCGTCTGTTCGTAGTTTTCGGTGTTCATGAAGTGGTGGTGCGAGCCATCGGAATAGAGGTATTCCATCTCATGTTGTTCGAGCGATGCTCTATCAACCGTATCGGCAGAACGGAAGCGGTGCTCAAATGACGAGCCTGTGCGAATATTTCGTAGCTTTGTTTGTACCATCGCCCGCAAATTACCTGGCGTGTGATGGCGGAACTCCACGACTTTACAGGGCTGACCTTCGAAAACGATAACCATACCGCGTCTAATCTGCGTAGCAGGAATAGCCATAAAACATCGATCTCCGTTAAGTAAAGAGTAACGAACCACGGTGAGCCATACGAGCTCTTAGCAAACCGCGTAGTCTAACTAGCCCCCTTGCGCTTTGTCCAGTTGCAGCGAAACCCGGGCGGTGTCCAAATTTCCGTAGGGGCGTCCCTCCGTGGGCGCCCCGAGTCGCGCGGAAAAGCGGCGCCCACGGAGGGACGCCCCTACAGTTTCCTCAAGTTAGGACACTTCTCGGGTTCGCTATTAGCCGTAGGCGGAATACTGACCAAAACTGAACCAGTAATAATAATGATCCTTGCGAGGTCGGTTTGAACACAACAGAAAGGCGACCAATCCGAAAGCTTCAGTTCCGGAATGGCCGCCCTTTTTTGAGGAGCCCACCTACCTCGTTTGTAGTAACGTCGACACTAGGAAATGGTTCCAATAAGAATCAGGCGGCGCGGGCGCGGGGTACGCGACGCTGGCGCGCCAAACGTTCAAGCCACTGTTGCGCTGCCTGATAATGCGGAAACCGGCGCTCGTCGAGGCGAAAGGCGCTCGTGTGATAATAGCGTCTGCCCTTGATCAGCCGTGCGGGATGTTTGATGTGCAGCATCTCGTGGTAAAGAATATATTCAACGAACCACTCGGGCACTTCGCTGGAATCCAGCGTCTTGCTTATGGTGATGCTGTCGTAGATATGATCGTGATGACCGAGAATGCTGCGCGTCCTGCGCTGTGACCAGGTAATTGTAGGCTTGCTTATCTCTCCCGCAAAATACCTGCGATTTAGCTTTGCAAACATTCGATCGAGATCGTAAACCTCGCCCTGAGCCGAAGAAATCATTTTTCGACCTCGGCCGCGACGAGCCAGGTCAGACGACCGCATCACGTCCGGTGTCAAAGAGTAGTCCCGATAAACTCTGTCGTGAATGGTAGGCACTCGTTTACCTAACAAGCGGGATACCAAAATCCATGCCAGCGCTCGCAGCACGTCCGGTGGACAGTCTTTACAAATGTCCGACAGCCGCACGTAGACTCGGCCGGATCGCACTCGAATCGTGTGACGCAGTCCGGCGTACGGATAGAAACGAACCTCGATTGAGGGGACGCCGCGGTTACCACCCAAATGACGAAAGGCATCGACGAAATATTTTCTTAGTTCAGCCATTACCGTAACTTGTTCGAAATCTCGACTACTCCGGCTGCGCTTTTCCCCTGACGGGTAGCAATTGACCGAGATTTTAGGACTGAGGACTGACCAGATCTGAATCCAGTGGACCTAATCTTAAGGATGGGCAGCGTGGCGCGTCAACCAAACGGGGGGAGTCCTGAGTCGTGGGAGCCAAATTTCCGCTAAAGCGAAATAAGGCCACCGACTACCATAAGATTACCTAAGCGCAGTCAACCTTCGCCTCTTCAGTAACTTAGCAGCTTTCTTCGCAAATTTTGAGAGATAGAAACTGCTGGTCAGGAGCCAGGCAACAGTACGCAACCGCGGAAATATCGCTTAGGTATTGGTCTTTGTTTGCAGCGGTTTGAATCAATCCCTTATACTGCAAATGGCTTCGATCTCAGTGGTTTCGGCCTGCGCCCTCCGTGCAGGAATCGTTTGAGGTCTTCGCGGCCAATCAGAGATTTACCAGGAATATTGATTAGCTAATGCCCCGTCGCACGTCCAACGTTCAGTCTTCCGAACAGAGCCGTACCGATTCCCGCGCCGAAGTTTTGCTTGCCGCACTCATAAAAGAGCATCTCGTAACCGGCGAGGCTGTGGGGTCACGCGTCTTGTCTGATCGCTTTTCACACGGGTTCGGCTGGAGTCCGGCAACAATTAGAAACGTGATGTCCGATCTCGAGGAGGTTGGTTTTGTTGAGCAGCCCCACACTTCGGCTGGACGGATACCGACGGACAAGGGATATAGATACTACGTTAACAACATGTTGGGTGAGGCAAGGCTCTCTCGCGGTGACTTGAAAGCCATCGATAGTCTTTTTTCTTCCAGTGATATTGACGTTGAGGCTTCTCCCGACCGTTTGATGGAAACCGCCTCTCACATTTTGTCTGCTCTCTCGCAAAACGTCGGAATCGTCGTTTCGCCCTCGTTGGCCGAGAATCGACTGAAGCACATCGATTTTGTTCAACTACCTGATAAGCGAATCCTGGTAGTTCTGGTTTCCTCATCCAACATCATCCATAACAAGGTGATTAGACCGACCGACAATCTGACGCAAGACGAACTTGATCGAACCGCCCGCTACCTGAACAGCGAATTCAGCGGCAAGAGCCTGCTCGCGATCCGCGCGGAGATCGTGGAATTGATGAAAGAGGAGAAGGCGCTTTACGATCAGCTGCTACGCAATGCGGTTTTGCTATGCGAACGCAGTCTCGAAGGCGAAGAGGCCAGTGGTGGTGAGGTCTATGTCGATGGCACTTCGAATATCTTGACCAAGCCTGATTTCGTCGACGTCGATCGGATGCGAGATTTGTTTCGGACCTTCGAAGAAAAGTCTCGTCTTATCCAGATTCTAAACGAATGCGTTACCCAGGATACGCATAGTTATCTGGGTGATGTGCATGTTGTAATCGGTCGAGAGCATCCGGCCACTTCAATGCGAAATTGCGCGCTGATTACTGCTCCTTATCGGGTTGGTTCCAACGAAAATATGGGAACGCTCGGGGTGGTCGGACCCATGAGAATCGAATATGCTCGGATTATGGCTATGGTAAACTACATGGCACGGTTGATTGAGCATCGCCTGGGGGAGCAGGCCGCCCTTTGAGGTTTTTGACGAAAAGATTTTTGAATCCTTCCTAGACGCTTACTGATGGCATCTGACAACAACAAGAAAGGGAACCGTATTCCCATCAGATTCCTGGATGCTGATAGGGAAAACGATCCCTCCGGGAACCCCACCGACGACGTGGACAAAATGGATCCAGAAAACGAAGAAGAACCATTCTCCGATGACCCGATCGAAGATCGGGCGCCCTGGGCCTCCGCTCTCTCGGCTTCCTTAAACGAAACTAAAGAGTTGGACTCGGCAGTGTCCGGCGGGCCGGAGACTGCCGAGTTGGTTGCCACCAGAGCAGAATTGAAGAGACTTGAAGCGGAGAATGCGGAACTAAAAGATCGACTCGCTCGCCGCCAGGCTGACTTTGAAAACTACCGGAAGCGAGTCGAGCGAGAACGTTTGGATACCTATAACCGCGTAGTCGTCGATATCGCAGCAAAACTCCTACCGGTACTCGATAATCTCAAGCGAGCACTCGAAACAGAGGCCTCGGTTGAGGCAAGTGAATCCGATGAGTTCCGCCACTTTCTGAGCGGCGTAGACTTGATATACAAACAATTGGATGGGGTGCTCGAGGCGTTGGGGGTCAAACCGATTGTCTCTGTTGGCGAGCAGTTTGATCCACATATTCACGAAGCAGTTGTGACGGAAGCCACAAATGAATACGAACCCGACACCGTAATGCAAGAGATCGTGGCCGGCTACCGGCTGGGAGACAAATTGATTCGTCCGGCGCTCGTCAAAGTGGCCACCAGAGATTAAAACCTTCGGCAATGCGAGATTAGCGAACTGTGACTAAATGGGAAAAGCGATAGGAATCGATTTAGGTACTACCAACTGCTGCGTCTCCGTTCTTGAGGGTGGGGCAGTGCAGATCGTGCCAAATAAAGAAGGCGGTAGAACGACACCAAGTGTCGTCGGCTTCACGGACAAGGGTGAGCGTCTGGTGGGACAGATCGCGAAACGGCAGGCGGTTACCAATGCCGCGAATACTGTCTACGCCGTCAAACGCCTGATCGGCCGCAAATTTAATTCGGCGGAAGCTGGGCGGATGCGTGAGACCTCACCTTTCGAGATTGTGGATTCGCCGAACGGCGATGCCCGAGTTCGGGTTCAGGGACGAAGCTATAGTCCACCGGAGCTTTCCGGCATTGTGCTGCAACGCCTGAAGGCGGCTGCTGAGGACTTCCTTGGCGAAGCTGTCACCGATGCCATTATCACGGTCCCTGCATATTTCGATGACACTCAGCGGCAAGCGACCAAGGATGCTGGAAAGATTGCCGGCCTGAAAGTCGAGCGGATTATCAATGAGCCAACTGCCGCAGCGTTGGCCTACGGATTGGGAAAAGCCGACGTCGAGCGAATTGCCGTCTATGATCTTGGCGGTGGCACCTTTGATATCTCCATTCTGGAAATGAATGCCGGCGTGTTCGAAGTGCTCTCCACCTCCGGTAACACGTTTCTGGGCGGTGAAGATCTAGACGAGCGAATCATGAATTGGATGGCGGAGCAGTTTCTGGCGGATACCGGGATCGATTTGAAGCAGGATCGTTTGGCGTTACAACGTCTGAAAGAGGTAGCTGAACGCGCCAAGTGTGAACTCTCCTCAGCAACTGAAACCAACATCAACCTGCCGTTTATTGCGGCAGATGCAACCGGACCGAAACACTTTAATAAGTCGCTCAGCCGAGAGCAGTTTGAGACTCTGGTGGCGGATCTGATCGAGAAAACCATCGAGCCATGTCATCAGGCGCTTCAGGATGCAAAAATTCAAGCAAGCGACGTCGATAAAGTGATTCTGGTTGGGGGCCAGACCAGATCACCTATTGTTGAGCGAACGGTGGAGAAGATTTTCGGTAAGATGCCGTCGGCAGAGATAAATCCCGACGAGGTAGTCGCGATGGGCGCGGCAATCCAGGGTGGCGTGCTGAGTGGCGACGTGAAAGACATCGTGCTGCTCGACGTTCTACCGCTCAGTCTTGGCCTGGAAACCCGAGGCGGTTTGTTTACCAAGATTATCGAACGGAATTCCACTATCCCTTTGCGCAACAGCCTGACATTTACAACGGTCGTGGATAATCAATCCTCCGTGGAAATACACGTGCTGCAGGGTGAGCGCGAAGTGGCGCAGGGCAATCGCTCGCTGGGCAAATTCGAACTCGTGGGCATCCCCCCGAGTCCGCGAGGAGTGCCCCAAATAGACGTTTCCTTTGAAGTGGATGCCAATGGAATCGTCTCCGTCTCTGCTCAAGACAAAGCCACCGGTCGCGAGCAGCAAATGCGCATCACGCCAACTTCGGGTTTAGCACCTGATGAAATCGAACGATTGATCAGTGAAGCAGAAGAGTTTGCCGATAGTGATCGCGGGGCTAAACAGGCCGTGGTGCTGCGGAACAAACTTGATTCTCTGCTGAGAAATACTCAGAAGTCGTTTACGAAGTTTGGCGGTCTGCTATCGCAGAATGATCAGGATTTGGCTGCGCGCGTTTTTGCCGAGGCGGAAGCCGCCGCGAAAACGCAAGACCCCGATACCATTAACGAAGCTCTAAACGGCCTGGAACGCCTGGCCAGACAGCTTACAGCCGCAATGATGAATCCCACGCAAGATAATACGCCCGCTGCCGAGGCATAGCTGACCGATGTTTGCAGCAAGGCGCTGCCTCGCATTTCATTTCATTACCAGAGAGGTTATTAATCGGAACAGATGAGTAAACGTGATTATTACGAGGTGCTGGGAGTAACCCGCACCGCCAGCGATCAGGACATTAAGAGCGCATACCGGCGCTTGGCAGTTCGGTTTCATCCCGACAAAAATCCAAATGACGCCGGTGCGGAAGAAAAATTCAAAGAAGCCGCCGAGGCTTATGGTGTGCTTGCAGATGCGGAACAGCGCAGGCGATACGATCGTTTCGGTCACGAAGGTGTTTCCAGTAGTGCCGGAGCCTGGGGGGCGCCGGGGTTCGGTGGCATTGAAGACATTCTCGGTGATCTATTTGGTTTTGGCGACGTCTTCAGCGGCGCACGCTCTGGTTCGCGTCGCACTGCCGCCCAGCGCGGCGCTGACCTTCGTTACGATCTGGAAATAACGCTTGAAGAAGCTGCCGGGGGGATGACAGCACAACTGCGTATCCCGCGTCTGGAAGGCTGCGAAACTTGCAAGGGTTCCGGAGCTGCTGAGGGAACTCAACCAGAAACTTGTCATACCTGTGGCGGGACAGGGCAAGTGCGTTATCAACAGGGCTTTTTCTCAGTTG
>WNFR01001895.1_pt1 | contig 21803 bp, 18 predicted proteins | sample 5400221 | NCBI WGS metagenome assembly WNFR01 (sample SAMN13153357, study PRJNA577476) | soil metagenome | isolation source: 40 cm soil under Madrone tree | place: USA:California | collected 2016-06-14 | reverse complement strand
TGCTTGTCCTCGATAGTTGCGAGCACGTGGTCGGGGCGGCGGCCGCGTTGGCGGAGGAGATTTTCAATCGCGTTCCCGGCGTCGATATCCTGTCGACCAGCCGGGAGCCGTTGCGCGCCGAAGGCGAGCGCGTGCAGCGCCTGGCGCCGTTGGAGGTCCCGGTTTCGTCCTCCAAGCTGACGGCGGCCGAAGCGCTCGAATACCCGGCGATCCAGCTTTTCGTCGAGCGAGCCACGGCCGGCTCCGACGAGTTCAAGTTGAGCGACGCCAACGCGCCGATTGTCGCCGATATCTGCCGCAGGCTGGATGGAATAGCGCTCGCGATCGAGCTTGCGGCCGGCTGCGTCGACGTCTTCGGCATTGGCGGACTGGCGGCGCGGCTTGACGACAGGTTTCGGTTGCTGACGCGAGGACGCCGAACGGCGCTCCCGCGTCACCAGACCCTCGGCGCTGCGCTCGATTGGAGTTACGAGCTGCTGCCTCAGGTCGAACGTTTGATCCTGCGCCGGCTGGCGGTATTCGCGGGCCGCTTCACGCTGGAGGCCGTCAACGGCATTGCTTCCGACCCCGAGCTGGGAGGGTCGGACGTCACCGATGGGGTGGCGAATCTGGTCGCGAAATCGCTGGTGACGGCGGATGTCGGCGGCGCGACGATACATTATCGGCTGCTCGAGACGACGCGCGCTTACGCGTTCGACAAGCTTTCCAAGAGCGGCGAATTGCAGCGGGTCGCCCGGCGGCACGCCGAGTATTTCAGGAACCTATTTCGCAAGGCGGAGATCGACTGGGACAAGCGCCCCACGGCCGAATGGCTGGAGGCCTACGGCGGTCAGCTCGACGAGGTGCGCTCGGCGCTCGACTGGGCGTTTTCCGCGGATGGCGACGCCAGGCTGGGAACGGCGCTCACCATCGTCGCCGCGCCTCTCTGGCTCCAATTGTCGCTGATCGACGAATGCCGCAGGCGGGTCGAACAGGCGCTTGCCGTCATCAGGGCGCAGGGGAGCCGCGACCCCCGCCGCGACATGCAGCTGTCCGCCGCGCTGGGCTCCACGCTCCTCTATACCAGCATGGGACCCGAAGCGAGAGCCGCATGGACGAACGCGCTCGAGACTGCCGAGAGCCTCGACGATATCGACTACAAGCTGCGGGCGCTCTGGGGACTGTGGGTCGATTGTCTCAACAACGGCGCCTTCCAGGAAGCGCTGACTCTGGCAAGGCGGTTCTATTCGACGGCCGCAAGCTCGGCCGATCCCATCGACCCGTTGATGGGCGACCGCATGATCGGGATCGCGCTCCATTTCATGGGAGAACAGCCGGATGCGCGACGCCATATCGAGCGGATGCTCGGCCGCTATGTGACGCCCAGTCAGGCGTCGCACATCATCCGCTTTCAATTCGATCAACGGGTGACCGCGCACGCCTTTCACGCACGCATCCTTTGGCTGACGGGTCACGCCGATCAGGCGATGGCCGTCGTCGAACGCACCATCGACGCCGCTCTTTCGATCGGTCACGTGTTGACCATCTGCAATGCGCTCGGACAAGGAGCGTGCCCGGTCGCGCTCTTCAGCGGCGATCTGGCGGCGGCGGAGCGCTTCGGGAACATGCTGCTCGATCACTCGGCGAGGCACGCGCTTGGCCTTTGGCACAGCTGGGCTCGCTGCTTTGGCGGAGTCGTGCTGGTCAAGCGTGGCGACATCGCCGCAGGACTGGCTGAATTGCGATCGGTCGGTGCCATCGTCCCCGAGATCAGAACCCTCCCGCGTTATATCGCGCTGATCGCCGAGCTGGCGGACGCCTTGGGACGTGCCGGAGAAATATCGCACGCTTTCGCGACCATCGACGCCGCGATCGAACGGGTCGAACGCCACGGCGAGAGATGGTGTGTGGCGGAGCTTCTGCGCATCAAGGGAGACCTCGTGCTGCGGGAAGACGCGCCAGGCGCCGCCGCCTTTGCCGAGGATCTCTTCAGGCGCTCGATCGGCTTTGCCCGCGCGCAATCCGCTCTCTCATGGGAATTGCGCAGCGCCACGGATCTCGCCCGGCTGCAACGCGATCAAAATCGCGGCAGCGAAGCGCGCGAAACGCTGGCGTCGGTCTACGGTCTCTTTGCGGAGGGATACGGGACGGCCGATTTGAAGGCGGCGAAGAGCCTGTTGGACGAATTGCGATGACGCGCGGCCGCGCAGGCCGTGAAAACAGCAGCGCGGCGGGATTTGCAAAAATTAATGCGACCGCGATCGAGGCGGCGCCGCCCTCATCCCATGGTATGTATCGGCTCCGACCTTCGCCGCACGCGTCCCCATCCGGCCGCTCGCTGCATTCACCTTTGGTCGCATCCCTTGCTGCCGGCCGCGCCGCCGCGTTGGTCTTTGGTCGTACCGCTTCAGTCCGGCTGCGCGGCCGCGTTGGCCTTTGGTGCTAGCCCTTAGTGCCGGTCCCGCCGCCGCGTTGGTCTTTGGTCGTAGCAGCGCCGACAGCCGCCGCATCGAACGCATTAGCGAATATTGACAAGCATTAATTAGGCCGGCCGGCACATCACGCGCATAGTCCATCGCGTCGAGCCGACGAGGTTTCGAAAGTTTCGTCGGACCGTCGCAGGATCCAGAAAGCCTTTGCCGCGTCTTTTCGAAGGAGACGACCATGCTGTCCTCGGTCATTCATGCGGATGCAGCCCCGATACAGGCCGGCGTTTTTACCTCACTGCCCGCGAACATGGCGACCATCATGCACCCGAATGTGCACGCACGTGGCGGGTTGCCGCCACGCGCGCTACGGCGGGTGCGCGAATACATTGCCGCGCATCTCGAGGAAAATATCAGCATCCAGGGGTTGGCGAGGATCGTCGGCCTGTCGATGTATCACTTCGCCCGCGCGTTCAAGCAGTCGGAAGGGGTGACACCGCATCACTTCCTGCTGCGATGCCGGGTGAGGCGGGCGCAGGAGCTCCTCGCGGATACCGAGCTGCCCCTGGCGGAAATCGCCCTTGCGGTCGGCTTTTCCGATCAGAGCCACTGCGCGCGTCGTTTTCGCGAGTTCGTCGGCGTGACGCCGAGCCGGTACAGATGGTCGATGCGATAGCGCCGAAGAACACGCACGAGCAGGCGGGTCGCCGCCGATATTTCGGCCTTCGCAGCAAATGCCGATCGTCCCACCGCCGCATAGGAGGCAGGTACCATGGACCACGTCGATCTCAAATCCCGCAGGACGGCGCCGCTTGGCACGCCGACAAATCTCGCGTCCGACGCGACGCGCGACCTTTCCGCTGCGCTGACCACGCTGCTGGCCGATTTTTTCGCCCTGTATGTCAAGACGAAGAACTTCCACTGGCACATGTCGGGGCCGCATTTCAGGGATTACCACCTGCTGCTCGACGAGCAGGCTGAGCAGATTTTCGCGGCGACCGATGACATTGCCGAGCGCGTGCGCAAGATCGGCGGCACCACGTTGCGCTCCGTCGGCCAGATCGCGCGCCAGCAGCGCGTGCTCGACAACGACGCGGACTATGTCACGCCTCTGGACATGCTGGCCGAGTTGCGCGACGACAACCTGCAGCTGGCTGCGCACATGCGCGAGACCCATGGATTGTGCGATGAGCGCGGCGACGTCGCGAGCGCGAGCCTGCTCGAGAACTGGATCGACGAGACCGAGCGGCGCGTCTGGTTCCTGTTCGAGGCCAGCCGGCACGGGGAGGCGGGCCGATCCTAGGACCTGTCCGTGCGAGCGGCCATGGCCGGCGGTGCGGTATTCCGATGTATAATCATGAACGGCGCGAAGCCGGGCGCGTCCTCGTTCCATGAGGGCCAGCCGGCCGGCCCATCGGGCGCACGGCTCGTGCGCGCGAAAGCGGCGATGTTCGTGTTGCACGGGCGCGGCGGGTCAGCCCAGGAAATGTCGTCGCCGGCCGAGGTGTCGGCGCAGCCAACCCGCGTCATCAGGCCGTGGACCGAGCACGACAACCAGACGTGGCAGCGTTTATCGGCTCTTGCCAAATGTGCTCTCCGTTACTACCGTTATTGCTCGGGCCATAAGATGAGCGCCGGGCGCTGATCCAACCTCAGATCGCAAAAAAAGCGGTTATTGCAAGCAGTCCGATGTCGCAACCGGAATTCGAAGAGCACTACGCCGAGCTGACGCGCGAGATCAATGCTCTCGAGGCGGACCTTGCAGGCATGGAGGCGCGCAAGAATTTCGCCGGTGTCAGGGAGCGGATCGCTACTCTTTACGAAACGCTGCGCGAAAAACATCTCCTTTTGGAGACTGTCCTGGAAAACAGCGCCGCGAATATCTACGCCAAGCGCAAAGACGGCCGGTATATCTACATCAACCGCGAGATGGAGATCACTTGCAACGTGACGCGGGAGCAAGGTCTCGGCAAGACGGACTTCGATCTGTTTCCGATGGAAATCGCCGAGCAGTACCGCTCCAACGACCTCAGCGCCATGATGACGGGCAAGCTGGTGGAGTCCGAGGAGAAAGTGCGGGCCCCGTGGGGCGAGCAGCTCGTCCTGTCCAAGAAGGTGCCGCTGATCTCCGCGAGCGGCGAAGTCGAAGGGGTCTGCGGCATCTCAACAGACATCACACATCTTCGACGGACGGAGCTGGCTCTGCGCGAAGCTATCGCGACGCTGGAGCGCGAACGGGATAACAAGCTTCTCAATATTGAAGCGATTACGGCTTCGATTGCTCATGAAGTACGTCAGCCCCTGGCGGCCATCGCGACCAACGGAAGCGCGGCGCTGCAATTTCTCGGATTGACGCCGCTCGATCCGAATGATCTGCGCGGAATTCTCGATACGATCATAAGTGACTGCCGTCGTACCAGCGAATTGTTCGACAGCATCAGCACCTTGTTCCGGAGAGCCGACCAAGGCCGGCTGCCGATCAATGTCAACGAGATCGCGCTTGAAGTGCTGCAGTCGCTCCACGAACAATTGAATGATCACGGCGTTACCGCCCATACCGAACTCGCGTCCGAGCTGCCGCTCGTGGCGGGCCATCAGGGTCAACTGCGACAGGTCATCTCCAATCTGGTCCACAATGCGATGGAAGCGATGGATGAGACGAAAGATCAAGCCCGGGTCGTGCGGGTAAGAACAGGCCGCCACGGTCGCGATTCCATCATGGTCGCAGTGGAGGATTCGGGACCGGGAATCGATCCAAAACGGTTGAACAGCATTTTCGACGCGTTCGTCACGACGAAGACGCATGGGATGGGATTGGGGCTGGCCATCTGCAGGATGATCGTTCAGCGTCATGAGGGTGATCTGTTTGCGTCGTCAGACGGCAAGAACGGGGCGCGGTTCGAATTCGTTCTGCCGATCATGTCGGCGGATGCGATACAGGCGACGTGAGCAATCGGATATCGGAACCAACCGACGCCGGCCGCGTGGGTTCGCCCGATGGCTCGACGGCAGACCCTCGAAATAGACTTCTCGATCCATGAGATCGCCGGCGAGGCGGCTTGCCGTCCGGATGGCGACCGTGCGCACGAGATTGCACGCGCTGGGGCGCAGAGGCGATACAACGGATCCGCCCGCCCATCGGGCCGGCATGAGGCCATCTCGAGGAAGATCATAAAATGGGCCGCGATCACCTGGCCCTCGAGCGTTGATGCGGATCCCCGCCCGACTTGCCGCAGCCGGCCGCAACTCCCGCGTCCCGCGAGGGCCCATGCGCGGAGCTCGCCTGGAATCGACGGGATTCAACCGGAAGTGGCGCGCGACCGCCGCGCGGGCACGCATCCTTCGAGCGTACATGCGTAGGCTCTGCCAAATTCATGCTTTTCGTTGTAAGGATGCTTACCCGACCGGGGTGCTGAAAATATGCGAACCGGAGACACCGGCCGAGAACATGCCGTGTCGACGCGGCTCGAACCTCGCACCGAGGTCGACGCGCCGTTCTCGGCATTTCACGACCAGACGACCCGCGCCTTGCGGCTCGACCGCAGGCGCGTCGAACTCGGGACGTTTTGCCTCGCTGCCGAGATGGCCACGCTCGACATCATCCGCCTGGCGGAAACGACCACCACCGCGGCGGTAAGGGCCGGACATCACGCCGCTCCCGACCGTTTCGGCCTCCATTCAATCGAGGGGGCCGGATGAGTTCGCCCGCCGCCATCGCCCTCGACCGTGTGACGAAGGTCTACGACGAACCCGCCGTTTCCGACATTTCGTTGGAGGTACAAAAGGGAAGCTTCGTCACTCTGTTGGGCCCTTCCGGCTCGGGCAAGACCACCATTTTGCAAATGATCGGCGGCTTCCTGCAGCCGACCGCAGGTCGCATCCTTTTCGGCGGTGCGGACATGACGGCGCTGCCGCCGAACAAACGACCCTGCAATACCATCTTCCAGGACCTTGGCCTGTTTCCGCACATGACCGTCGCGGAGAACGTCGCCTACGGCCTCAGGGTGCGCGGCGTCGATGCGATGACGCGACGGAGGCGCACGTCCGAGATGCTTGGAATCGTCGCCCTTGAAGGTTACGAGCGGCGCCGCATGCACCAGCTCTCCGGAGGACAGCGTCAACGTGTTGCTCTCGCGCGCGCATTGGTCCTGGACCCCGCCGTTCTCCTCCTCGATGAGCCACTGACGGGGCTCGATGAAAACCTGCGCCGGCAGTTGCGCGACGAGATCAGTCGCTTGCATCGCCGGCTTGGCGCGACCTTTCTTGCCGTCACTCACAACCAGGATGAGGCGCTTTCGCTGAGTGACAGTATCGCGGTTTTGCGGACCGGCAGAGTCGAGCAGATCGGGACGCCGCGCGAATTGTTCGAGCGGCCGGCCAACGCCTTCGTGGCTCGGTTCGTCGGGTTCGGCGCAATATTGAAGCCGGAGCGCGTCGAACCCGGGGCCACCGGCTGGCGCGCGTGCGTGGCGGGAAGATATGTCGACTGTGAGCCGCCGGTTCGCCGGGCGTCGGGCGTTGGCTACGTCCTGGTGCTGCGGCCGGAGCGGATCAGGATCGCGCAAGCCAATGAAGGCAGCGATCTCGGGCCAGCTACGGTCGTCGCCACCGCGTACAAGGGCCGAGACCTCGAACTCGAGACGCGGCTGGCCGACGGCCAAGCGCTCAAGTTTCTCATGCCGGCGGATCAGCAACTGCCCGTGCCCCAGCCCGGCAGCAGCGTCGAGATTTCTTGGCAGCCTATGAGGCCCCTTCTGGTGCCGGAAGAGGCAATGGTCGATCCGTGACGGTATGTACGAACCGAACACGAAGGACTATGATCGCCCAGGGGCGTGAGCCATGACACGCAACGGCTGGAACAGCTCTTCGCAGGTTATCCGATCACAACTGACGCGTCGTCGGCTTGTCCAGGGCGCGGCTGTGGGCGTCGGCGCGCTGGCGATGGGAAATCTGGGTCTGCCGTGTGCCGCGCGAGCGGCGGACGTGGTCAATTTTTGGGCTACCGGCACGCTCGATATCGGCGGCGACGGATGGAAAACCTTTGCAGACGAGAGCGAAGTCAACGTCAACTTCACCGACAATGGCAACGACCCCGGCCCGGTCGTGGCCAAATTGGCGGTTGGCAACGCCAACGCCATCTATGAGGTCGCGGGGCTTCAAGGGGGCAGCGAAAAGGAGCTGGCCAAACGCGGGTTGATCGCACCCTGGGATCTTTCGCAAATCCCGAACTACGCGAGTCTGTGGCAATGGGCGAAGGACATCCCGTACTTGACCTACCAAGGCAAGACCTATGGGATTCCGACCGTCATCAATGCCGATTCCATGATTGCTCTCAAGGACAAGGCCGCCAACGTCGACAGCTACGGCGTCATTTTCGACCGCAAGCTGAAGGGCAAGACTGCGATGGAGGACGCGTGGATCAACAGCGTCATCTTTACCGCGATCTATCTCAAGAATTCAGAGAACGCAAAGATCGCAGAGCCGGGCAATCTGACCGCTGACGAACTCGGGCTGGTCATGGAATTCCTGATCAAGCACAAGAAAGCCGGTCAGTTCCGCACGTTTTGGAGCGGTTGGGAACAGGGACTCCAACTTGTCGCCAACCAGGAGGTCTGGGTGATGACCGGTTGGGAGCCGATCGTCTATGCGGCCCGCAATCGGGGCGTCGATTGCTACTACGCGGTGCCGAAGGAAGGCTACGAAGCGTGGGGCAACAATACGATCCTGCTCAAGGGCGCGGTCGACCGTGGGCTCGCCAAGCCAGCCCACCGATTAGCCAACGACCTTCTTTCCGGATTCTACGGGTGCAAGCTCGGCGCGTTGCGCGGGTATATGGTGCCCACCGACAACAACGTCGCCTATGCAACGGCTCGGTCAGGCGCTTTCGATCCGGTCAAGGTCAAGGAATTGGCCGAGCATGTGAAAGCAAAGTTCTCGGGCAAGGTCTATTGGCAGAACACGAGGCCGGACAATTTCCAGCTTTACGAAAGGTGGTGGCAGAGGTTGAGAAACGCGTAATGCCCGACGACAATATCGCTGGTCGCCGGCGGGGAGCAGCCTTCGTCCTCGCGCTTCCGTCACTCCTTGTCTTCGTCGGTATCGGATTTGTCCCGCTCGCGCTCATCGCGATATGGAGTTTCTGGAGCTTCGATCTCGATACCTATCGGATCAAGCCCGTCTGGTCCCTCGCATCCTATCGGGAGCTTCTGGAGAACGGGCGCGCGACCGTGTTTCTCCGCACTGCCGGCCTGGCCGCGTTGACGGCGACAGCCTGCACGCTCCTCGCTGTTCCGGCCGCGACGGCGGTCGGTCTCCTGAGCCGACCAAGGCGGGCGGCACTGCTCGTCGCGCTCTTCACCATCCCGTTCTTCACGAGCGGGCTGGTTCGCGCCTTCGCCTGGCGCCTCGTGCTCGGCCGGGAGGGCGTCATCAACAACGGGCTGACGAGCCTTGGGGCCGTAGGCGCGCCGGTGGAATGGCTGCTGTTCACGGATTTTTCAGTCGTGCTCGGGATGGTGGCGGCCTATCTTCCTTTCGCGATAATTCCGATCGTGCTCGTATTCGCGCGAATCGAGCCTTCGATCATCCGCGCGAGCCGAGACCTCGGCGCGGGCTTCTGGATGATGTATGCGAGCGTCGTCCTGCCGCTCATCATGCCGGGCATCGTTGCGGGCTTTCTGTTCGTATTTGTCGTCGCCGTCGGCACGTCGATGGAGACCCAGCTTCTGGGCGGGGCGGGCGCGTCTTCTATTTCCATCATGATCAACGACGTGATGCGGGTCGTGGACTTCCCCCTCGCTTTCGCAATCGCGACCGTCACGGTTGTTTTCTTGATTGCGCTCGTCATCATCGCGGACCGTACGCTCAAGCTGTCGCGCTTCTTCGAGGACCTCGGCACATGACCGCCGATTCGATGGTGACGGGCCGCACCGGCGGTGCTCGGTTGTTATTCATGACCGTCATGGTGCTCTCTCTGGTGATAATGTACGCGCCGGCGCTCTATTTGTTGCTCGCCTCCCTGAACCCGGACGAACAGCTCGGACTCGTCGTGCCGGGCCGCTACAGCCTGACCTGGTACGCCGCGCTTCTTGACGATCGCCGGCTCTTTGGCGCGCTGGAGGAAAGCGTTTTGGTCGGCCTTGCAACAGCCGTACTGGCGACGCCGATCGGGCTCTGCGCCGCGCTCGCCTATCGGGCGATGGCGCGCATGCGAGGCATATTCCTTCTGATCGTTCTCTCGGCGGTGTTCGTGCCCGGCACGATCGAAGGCCTGGGGTTGTCGGTAATCCTGGGGCTTGGCGGCGTCAGCCCTTCCTGGGTTACGGTGACGATCGGACATCTTCTTTGGACGCTGCCCTTCGCCATCACCGTGTCGCTCATCGGCCTGTCGGCGGTAAAGGCGAGCACGATTGCGGCGGCACGCGATCTCGGCGCCGGCCCGATGCGCGCCTTCGTCGACGTGACCCTGCCACTCATGCGGGGCAGTCTCATATCCAGCTTCATCTTTGCATTCCTTCTCTCGCTGAACGAACACGCTCGCGCCTACTACCTCGTCGGCCGCCAGAATACGCTTCCGCTTTACATGTTCGGCGCCATGAATTCGGGGGCCTCGCCCACGATTTACGCGTTTTCCGGCGCCGTCATCGTCGTGTCCTTCGCGGCTGTCGCCCTGATTTTCCTCGGCGCGGCGGGATGGCAGAGGGGAGGCGGCGAGGAAAAAGTCGGTCGTAAGCTGCAATCCGCTTTCCTGCGTCGCTGACGGCGTTGACGCGGGAAAGTCGCCAATTCGTTGGGCGAGACGACGCCGGGATCGGTGCTTGGGCCCCCGGAGGGGCGTGAAAGGGGGCGCCGGCCCCGAAAATGCCGTGCCTTCCGGACGGCCTTGACGAGGTCGGTGCAAGATTGCTTCCCTGAGTTCGTGGACCAGTCGCCGGCCCGGCCACGCGAGAGGACTGGCGTTGTGAAAGATCACATAGCAACGACGCATCCCAAATCGAGCGCCGATGAACCGGTCGTCCTCATTATCGACGACGACCGGACATTGCGCGAAGCGCTCGCGTTGCTTCTCCATACGGTCGGCTTGCGCGTCGAGACTTATGAGTCTGCTCAGGCGTTCCTGGAGGCCGAGCTTCCCACGGCGCCGTGCTGCCTGCTGCTTGATATCCGCATGCCCGGCCGGAGCGGCCTGGATCTTCAAGCCGAACTGATCAGGGAGGAGATCCGCATCCCGATCATATTCATGACCGGATACGGCGATGTGTCCATGACCGTGAGAGCGCTCAAGGCTGGTGCAATCGATTTCCTGACCAAGCCGCTGCGCGACCAGGATTTGCTGGACGCGGTCGCCAGCGCGCTCGGACGTGCGTGCACACAACGTGACGAAGAGAAGAAACTGTCGGACTTGCGCGCGTGCTTCGACGCGCTCACGGTGCGGGAGCAGCAGACGATGAAATATGTCACCGACGGTTTCATAAACAAGCAGATCGCCCACCAAATGGGCGTTACCGAAATCACGGTGAAGATTCATCGCGGCAACATGATGAGAAAAATGGGGGCGAAGTCAGTGCCTGACCTCGTTCGAATGGCCGAAACCCTCGGGTTGCGAGACGCATAGGCGGCATGTGATGTTGCGCTGCAGCACTTTCGCCGAGGGCAGCCGGGCCGGCGATGGCAGTGAAAGCGTGAGCCGAAAAAGCGCCATCTATCCGGTACTTGTGCGGCAATCGGACGCCGAGCGGAACGGTTACAGTGGAGTAAACCCTAGTATAATTTCGTTCAGCCTGGCCTCATCGCATAGTTGTTGCGGGTCACGCCATGCGGCTCATCCTGGGAAGACCAGAAGCAGTCAATGATCGAAGCCGGCGGCAACGTTCCCCTTATTTCGATCGTCGACGACGACGCGTCCGTTCGCAAGGCGATGGCGAATCTGGTGCGGTCGATCGGTTTCGCCGTTCGTTCGTTCGATTCCGCGGACCAGTATCTGAATTCCACCGAGCGCCACCAGACGGCGTGCATTGTTTCTGACATCCAGATGCCGGGTACCAGCGGCCTCGACCTGCAAAGCAATCTGGCCGCGCAGGATGACCCTACGCCGATCATCTTCATCACGGCTTTTCCGCGCCCCGAGATCAAGAAGCGCGCCCTCGACGCCGGGGCGTTCTGCTTTCTCAGCAAGCCGTTCGACGGCCAGATGCTCATCGAGTGCATCAAGGACGCCGTGAAGGGCCGGGAGCACCGCCACTCTTGACCGGCTTTTCGGACGTGGCGAGCAGCCGGCATAGACCAACGTCTAATATACCCTGGCATGAGTAGCCGCAAACCATGGATGGAACCGGCGCAGACGTTGGTCCAATGGAAAAATACGGAGCGGCGAGGAAACATGTAAGCGAGCAGAGGAGGCGACGGGAAAGGCCATGGCGAACAGAGTCGCCGCAGCCTTCAAGGCGACCGACCCGTGGGCGGCGACCGACCTCGCCGGATCACGCGCCGCTTTCACTGTTCGACCCGGCAATCCCGGCCTCTCCACAAGCCGATCCGAACCGGCGGGCGCTTGCAGCGACGCGCTCAGATTCGGGTCGTTCCGCTGTCTTCCCTCCCAGATGCTGTTGTTCGACGGCGACGTGCCCGTCCGACTTGGCAGCCGCGCTTTCGGCATACTGATCGCATTGCTCAACAGGCAGGGCGAGCTGGTGAGCAAGGAGGAGCTCATCGCGGAAGTCTGGCCCGACACGACCGTCGAAGCGGGCAATCTCCGGGTTCACATGGCGGCCCTGCGCAAAGCATTGCGCGATCAGGACGAGAACAGCAAATTCATCTGCACTGTCCCCGGCAGAGGCTATCGGTTCATCGCGCCGGTCTTGCACGCGGCCGCGCCGATGCCGCCGGCACCATTGCCCGACGCCGGCCCGTCGGCCGCCGGTCTGCCAATCTCGCTCACGCGCGCGTTCGGCAGGTCGGATTTCATCGCCGCGCTGATTGCGCAACTGCCGGATCGCCGCTTCGTCACGATTGTCGGCCCCGGCGGGATCGGCAAGACCAAGGTGGCGGTCGCGACTGCCGAGATGCTGGCGGGATCCTATCCTGATGGTGTGCGCCTGGTCGACCTTGCTGCCGTCACCGAAGCGGGCGAGGTGCCGAATGCGCTTGCCGAGGCGCTCGGCGTCGGAGTCGGCCCCCGGGAGCCCGCTGCCGACCCGATTTCCTTCCTGGCAGACAAGCGGATGCTGATCGTCATCGACAATTGCGAACACCTCGTGGAAGCGACGGCCGATCTGGTCGAACGGGTGTCCAAGGGCACGTGCCACGTGCATATCCTGGCGACCAGCCGGGAGCCGTTGCGCAACGCCGGTGAGTGGGTAAGGCGCCTGCCGCCGCTGTCCTGCCCGCCGGCATCGAGGTGGCTGACGGCGGCGGAAGCTTCGACCTATCCGGCGGTGCAGCTTTTCGTCGATCGGATTTCCGCGAGCGATGGCGCTTGGGCGCTCAACGACGACAACGCGCCGGTGGTTGGCGAAATCTGCCGCAAGCTGGATGGAATACCATTGGCGATCGAGCTCGCGGCCGGCCGTGTCGAGGCGTTCGGGATCAATGGCCTGGCGGCGCAGCTCGAGCAACCGCTACGGTTGCTGATCGGCGGTCGGCGGACCGCCAGCTCACGACACCAAACCCTGTCCGGCACGCTCGATTGGAGCTATCGAAGTCTGTCCGAAGTCGAGCGCGCGGTGCTGTGCCGCCTCGCGATCTTTGCAGGCGAATTCACGCTGCCGGCCGCGTGCTCGATCGCGGCCAATGCGGCCATCGCGAGCTCGGCGATTGTTGAAAACATCGCCAGCCTCGTCTCGAAGTCGCTCGTGATCGCCGATTTTTCCGAGGAGGTCGTGCGTTATCGCCTGCTGGGCACGACCCGCATCTACGCATTCGGCAAGCTTGCCGCGAGCACCTAGCTGGAAGGCGCCACCTGGCGCTCCCCCGAGCGCCTTATGGTCTCCGGGTCCGGAGGCCGCGACCGGCTGACCCCTGGGGCCGCGTCGCCACTGCGGAAACGATTGACCGTCTGCTGTCGCGTCGGCGCGGATCGCGGGTCGGTCGCCGGGATCCTTCGGGGCGGACGGTTTGCTCAGAAAGCCCAGCACGAGCAGCCGATCGCGCCCCAGAAGGCGCCTGCATCCGATACCGGCAGGGTGGTGGTCCAGGGATGCGCATGGCCGTGGACACCGCAGGCGGTGCCGCAGGCGCACGCCGCAGCGAAGGCGTTTCGGCGCGCGGGGCCGGCTTCGGCGCGCGTCGCATAGCCGCCAAAGGTCCTGACCGGCGACCAATCCGGCATCGCGGGCGGCAGCGGTGGGGCGAGCGTCTTGAACTCGGCGCCGCCGTGCACGGGGTTGCCGCCGAGCAGCGTCAGCACGGATGTGATGTCCTCGATGCGATCTTCGGCAATGGAAAAATAGTCGTCCGACAGGACCGCGAGATCCGCGAGCTGGCCGACCTTGATCTGGCCCTTCTTGCTGTTCTCGGTCGAGAACCAGGCGTTGGATTCGGTCCATAGCCGCAGCGCGGATTCCCGATCGAGCCGGTTGGCGGGCGGATAGATCGTCGTTCCGCCCAGCGTCTTGCCGGTGACGAGCCACGACAGTGAAACCCATGGATTGTAGGAAGCGACGCGCGTCGCGTCGGTCCCGCCGCCGACCGGCACGCCCATCTCCAGCATCCGCCGGATCGGCGGCGTGCGTTCCGCGGCGCGCGCGCCGTAGCGTTCGATGAAATACTCGCCCTGATACGCCATGCGGTGCTGGATCGCGATCCCGCCGCCGAGCTTCGCGATGCGCTCGATGTTGCGGTCGGTGATGGTCTCGGCGTGATCGATGATCCAGTGCAGGCCGCCGAATGGAACGTCGCGATTGACCTTCTCGAAGACGTCGAGCGCGCGCGTGATCGTCTGATCGTAGGTCGCGTGCAGGCGCCAGGGCCAACGGTTCGAGGCGAGCAGCCGGACGACCGGCTCGAGATCGCCTTCCATCGACGGCGGCAAGTCGGGGCGCTCGACCTGGAAATCCTCGTAGTCGGCGGCGCTGTAGACCAGCATCTCGCCGGCGCCATTGCTGCGGTAGCTGTCGTCGCCCTGTCCGGGCTTGACCTGCTGCGCCCAGGAGGCGAAATCGGCAAGCTCCTGCTTGGGCTTCTGGGTGAAGAGATTGTATGCGATCCGCACCGTGAGCTGTCCCTCGCGATGGAGCTCCTCGATGATCTGGTAGTCCTCGGGATAGTTCTGGGATCCGCCGCCGGCGTCGATCACGCTCGTCACGCCGAGTCGGTTCACCTCGCGCATGAAGTGGCGGGAGGAGTTCTTTTGATACTCCGGCGGCAGCTTCGGTCCTTTCGCCAGCGTGGCATAGAGGATGGTGGCGTTGGGCTGTGCGATCAGCAGGCCGGTCGGCTCGCCGTTGCGGTCGCGGACGATCTCGCCGCCGGGGAAGTCGGGCGTGCTCTTGGTGTAACCGACGGCGCGCACGGCGGCGCCATTGAGCAGGGCCCGGTCGTAGAGATGCAGCAGGAAGACCGGCGTGTCCGGGGCGACCGCGTTGATCTCGTCGAGCGTGGGCAGGCGCTTTTCGGCAAATTGGTGCGCCGTGAAACCGCCGATCACGCGGACCCATTGCGGCGCCGGCGTGCGGTCCAGCTGCTGCTTGAGCATACGCATCGCGTCGGCCAGCGACCGGATTCCGTCCCAGCGCAGCTCCATATTGTAGTTGAGGCCGCCGCGGATGATGTGCATGTGGCTGTCGATCAGCCCGGGAATCGCGCGGCGGCCGTTGAGGTCGATGACCTGTGTGCCCGGACGCGCCAGCGCGCGCGCCTCGCTCTCCGGCCCGACCCTCAGGAACTTGCCGTCCGCGATGGCCACCGCCTGCGGCGCCGGGTTTCCCCGGTCCAGGGTCGTAAAGCGTCCGTTCACCAGGATCAGGTCGGCAGCCATTTCAGCGGCCATGATGTCGGAGCCATCAGGGCGATGACCGGCGGCGTGGGCGACCGGCGATCGAGCCCTGCATGGACGATCCCGGCCATGGTCCCGAGCGAAGGCATCCGATACTTCCGCGCGGCTCTCCATCGACCGGGAGGATTTCTACTCGGCCGCCTCGGCCAGAGCCGGGAGGGCATATTCGGGGAATTTTGTCGGCGGCGCCTTGTGCACCATCGTATAGGCGTATTCGACGCCGACGCCGTACGCGCCGTAATGGGTCTTCACGATGTCCATGACGGCATCGTAGGTGTCGTGCTCGGCCCAGTCGCGCTGCCACTCCAGCATCACCGAAAGCGAGGTGACCGGCCTCGCGCCGGCCTGGACGATCCGCTTCATCGCGTTGTCGTGGGCGAGCTGGCTGACGTCGCCGCAGCAGTCCTCGACGACATAAACCTCGTAGTTGTCATGAATGGCCTGAATGGTCGGCAATGCCACGCAGGTCTCGGTCCATAGCCCCGCCACCACGATCTTCTTGCGCCCGGTCTTCTCCACCGCCGCCACGAAATTCCTGTCGTCCCAGGAATTCATGGTCGAACGCTCGATGGGGACCCGGTTCGGGAAGACCGCCTCGATCTGCGGCCACATGTTGCCGCTGAAGCCCTTGGTCTCGACGGTGGACAGCACCACGGGGACGTCGAAAACCCGCGTAGCCTTCGAGAGCGCGACGTTGAAGTTGATGATCGCCTGCCGGTCGAAGTTGGAAACGCCGAACAGCATCTGGGGCTGCAGGTCGATCAGCGCGACGACGCAATTGTCGGGTGTCAGCAGGCCCTTTTCGCTGCGCTTCGAGCGGCCGCTATCTTTGGACATGTCCGCCTCCTCGATCGAGTTGAGCTAGCGGTTGCATCCTCGCGCCTTCAGCCGGCAGTGACTTGTATTTCCTTGCGGTCTTCGTGGTTCTCGTCAGCCGTGGCGAATTCGACGCCGGCGCGTTCGAACCGCTCCCTTCGCACGCGGCAACACGGAGCAAGAACAGACAATCGAGCGCAAGGACCTCCAATCCCCGTTGCGGCTCCGGCAGCTATTCTTCTATTCTTGCGCGTGGCGTGCCACGCGTCGTCTCAGACCCCTGAATCGCGGCCCGGGACGCGGGTCTCGAATTGGAAGAGCACGCCGGCGCGGCCGAAGCGGGGCGTGATGTCATGGACATGCGGAATCCGACTGCCGAGGGCGAACCAGCGGTGCGACGCGAGCGTGAGCCGGGGTCTGCCGCCGAAGAGCCGGCCGGCAGCACCGGACCCGAGGCGACGCCCGGGACGAAACAGCGGGACCATGGCAAATCCCCCTCGCAACGAGCGCCAGCCATCGTCCTCGCGCTCGTCGCCGGGGCCGTCGCCGGTCTGTCGATCTGGTATCTCGTCCGACCGGCGCCCCTGCTCGTGCAGGGAGAAGTCGATGCAACCCGGATCGATATCGCGGCGCGGGTCGACGGGCGCGTGGGCGACATCCGGGTCGTGCGCGGCGAGAACCTGGCGGCCGGCGCCGTGCTGATCCAGATCGACAATCCGGAAACCACCGCAAAGCTCAAGCAGATGCTCGCCGCAAAGCTCGTCGCCGAGGCGCAGCTCGCGAATGTCGATGCGGGCACCAGGCCGGAGCTCATCGCCGTGCGCAAGGCCGCCTACGAGAAGGCGCAGGCGAACCAGGTCTTGGCGCAGAAAACCTACGATCGGACATACCAGCTGTTTCAGCAGGGCCATTCCCCGCAGGCGCAGGTCGATCAGATGACCGACAAGCTCGAAGAAAGCCAAAGAGCGGTCGAGCAGGCCAAGTCCGCCTACGATCAGGCCGTCAACGGCTACACGCGCGAGGAGCGCCAGATCGCCGCCGCCAACGTGCAAAAAGCGGCCGCCGACATCGAGAGCGTTCAATCGATCGTGGACCAGATGACCATCTACGCGCCGGTCGCGTCGCAGGTCTACAAGCGCAACGTGGAGCCGGGAGAGTTCGTCTCTCCCGGCGCGCCGCTGTTGTCGCTCATCGATCTCGGCGACGTCTGGCTTCACTTCGATCTGCGCGAAGATCTGGTGAGGACCGTGAAGGTGGGTGACCGGTTTACGGTGCGCGTGCCCGCCCTCGACGAGCGCACCATCACGGCCGAGGTGAAGCTCATCGCGACCAAGGGCGAATATGCAAGCTGGCGGGCCACCCGCGCCACCGGCGACTTCGACCTGCGCACGTTCGAGATCCGGGCCTATCCGGTGGAAGAAGTGCCCGAGCTGCGGCCCGGCATGAGCGTCTATACCGACTGGCGGGCTCGCCGATGAGGCGGCCGGCCCGTCCGGGGTTTTGGCTCGTCGTCCGGCGCGAGTGGCGGTGGATCACGCGCGACCGGGCCGCGCCCATCCTGATCTTCGCCGTGCCGCTGTTGGCCTTCATCATCCTCTCGGCCGTCTTCAGTCAGCAGGTCATCCGCGGCCTCGGCGTAGTGGTGGTGGACAATGACCGCTCGCAGACGTCTTCGATCTTCGTCCAGGCCCTCGCGGCCGCGCCCGGCCTCAGCATCGTCCGGCGGTCGGACGACCTTTCTGCTGCGGCGAGCACGATACGGTCCGGCGACGCCATCGCGGCGGTCTACATTCCCCCCGATTTCGAGCGCGACCTGACGGCCGCGCGGCGGCCGCAGGTGGTCGCCTTCTACAATCAGGAGCTTCTGACCGCGGCCGGCATCGCGGCGTCGTCGTTGAACGACGCGCTGCAGGCGGCGGCGGACAGCGTGGCGCCGGCGGCTCGCGCCGCGCCCGCCGCCCGCAAGATCGGATCGCTGGGCGTCGAGCAGATCGCGCTGGTCAATCCCGAGCGGAACTATGCCCAATTCCTGCTACGCGCGGTGCTGCCGACGGTGCTCCATATCGTGATCGCGCTCGGCGCCGGTTACTCGGTGGGATCCGAATTCCGCCGGCGGAGCATGCGTGCATGGCTGGCCTGCGCGGGGGGGCGCCCGATCGTCGCGCTGGCGGGCAAGCTCGCGCCGCTACATCTCGTGTTCACCGGCATGATGCTGCTGCTGGCGCTGATCCTGGAGGGACTGTTCGGAATCCGCTTCCGTGGCGACCTGCCCATGATGTTCGCCGCGGCGCAACTGTTCATCATCGCCTATCTGGCGGTAGGTGCGCTCTTCCAGCTCGTCACCCGCGACCTCCTCGCCGGCCTCAGCATGACCAGCCTGTTCGCGTCGCCGGCCTTCGGCTATGCGGGCGTCGGATTTCCGATTTTCACCATGAACGCCTTCGCCCAGGGCTGGAGCGCGATCCTGCCGCTGCGCTGGTACCTGGCGGTGCTGTTCGGACAGGCCGCGCGCGGCCTGCCGCCGGCCGATTCCGCGCCGTCCTTCGCCGCGCTCGCCGGACTGTGCCTGCTGTATTCGCTGCTGGCGCTGCTCCTGCTCAAGCGCGCCTTCAGGAAAATCCCGGCCGGGCGCCGCGAGGAAGCCGCGCCGATAGAGGCCGCGCCCGGCATCGCCGGCGCTTTCGTGGCGGAGTGGCGGCGCGTCCTGAGCTTTCGTCCGGCCTTCGGCCTGCTGGTGATGGCCGCTCCCATCTACGGCGCCTTCTACCCGCAACCCTACCTCACGCAAATTCTGCGCGAGATTCCGATCGCGGTCGTCGACAACGACCTGAGCCATATGAGCCTCGACGTCCTCCAGACGCTCGACGCGAGCGGCACGCTCAAGGTCGTGCTGCGTGCCGACACGCTCGAGCAAGCGAAGCGCGCGATCGATCGCGGCGAGGTTTTTGCGATCGTGGGCATCCCGCCCGGAACGGAGCGCGATGTGCTCAAGGGAGTCACCGCCCGCCTGCCGGTCTACGCCGATGCGACCTATCTGCTGGTGTTCAAGGCGGCCTCGTCCGGGATTGCGGCCGCGCTCGCATCCTTGTCGGCAGATCTCGCCGCCGGCGGGGCGCGCGCGGAGGGGAGCCTTTCCCGCGCGTCGCTCGCATCCCTGCAGCCGGCCGACATCCTGATCCAGCCGATCTTCAATCCGGTCGGCGGCTACGCGAGCTACGTCGTGCCGGCCGCGTTTGCGCTCATCCTGCAGCAGCCGCTGCTGATGGCCGCGGCGATGCTGACCGGCCTCGCGCTCGCCTCCGCGTCGGCGCGGCCTTTCGCCACCGTGGCCGGCCGCGCCGTGGCGCATCTCGTCATCTACCTGCCGGCGCTGGCGCTCTTCCTCATCGTGCTGCCGCATCTCTACGGCTTCTCGACGCTGGGAAGCGCGACCGAGATATTCCTGTTCGCGGTACCGTTCGTTCTGGCCACGAGTTTCCTCGGCCAGGCCGTCGGCGCCTTCTTCCGGCGGCAAGAGTCGTCGCTGCTGGCCTTCCTCGCCTTCGGGCTTCCGCTGTTCTTTCTCGTCGGCTACTCCTGGCCGCGCGAGGCGATGCCCGCCCCGGTGCTCGCGGCGGCGCGCGTCATCCCGTCCGAATTGGCGATCGACGGCCTTGTCCGTCTCAACCAGATGGGGGCCAGCCTGTCGGAGGTCGCGCGCGACTGGCACGGACTGTGGATCCTGACGGCCTGCTATTTCGCGCTCGCTTGGCTGTCGGCCTGGCGGGCGCGGCGGAGCCTCGCCCATGACTAGGATCGGACGCCGTCGGGCGGTCGTCGCCATCATGCTCGCCGCGCTCGCCGGCCCCGCGATCTATATCATCGTGCGTCCCAAGCCCGTGCCGCCGATCGTGGGCATCGTGCGCGCGACCGAGATTCGCGTCGCTCCGGAAGTCGGCGGGCAACTGGCCGCCATACGGGTGCAACGCGGGGCACAGGTTCGTGCCGGCGACGTGCTCGCCGAGCTGCGGGCGCCGGAATTGGCGGCGGCCGTCACGCAGGCGCGCGCCGCGCTCGATGCCGCAACCGCCTCCCGCAACAACGTCTATGCCGGTACGCGCGCCGAGGAGCTCGCGTCGCTCGCGGCCGAAATCCCCAAGGCGCAAGCGCGGCTCGACTATGCCCAGGCGCAGCTCAAGCGCACCAGCCAGCTCGCGCGCGACGATTACGCCAGCCGCCAGTCGCTCGATCAGGCCGAAGCGGATGCGGCGGCGGCACGCGCCGACTTCGCTGCGGCGCAAGCCGACCACGCCGCGGCAAAAGTGGGCCCCACCAAGGAAGCGCTCGCCATAGCCGACGCACAGGTCGAGCTCGCTGCCGCCGCGCTTGCCGTCATCGAGCGGCGGCAGGCAAAGGCGGTGCTCAAAGCACCCGCCGATGGCGTCATACGCGTCATCGCGGCCGAGGTCGGCGAGGCCGTTCGGGCCGGCCAGCCGGTGCTGACGATCGAAGCGGCCGCGAAACCGTGGCTGTCGTTCAACGCGCGCGAAGACAGCCTTCGCGGCCTGTCGGTCGGCCAGACCGTCCACGTGCAGATCCCACACGGCGCGGCCCCCGAGCCGGCGCAGGTGACCGAGCTCATGGGCCTCGGTTCATTCGCGGTCTGGCAGGCGGAGCGGGCCGTCGGCGATCATGATCGCAATACCGTGCGTCTGCGCGTCGAGCCGACCACGAAGCTCGACCGGCTCGAGCCTGGCATGACCGTCTGGCTCGTTCGCTGACGATCAAAGATGGGTCGGTTCTGGTGACAGGTTCGAGACTCGTTGCTCTCGCGAGCCGCGCGATGACGGGCCGGCTAGTCGGCCTTTTTCGCCCGTGCCCCGTGCAGGTAGCGAGGCCCGAACGTCATGCATTCGAGCTTGATGCCGTCCGGATCCACGAAGTAGACCGCATAATAGTCTTCGTAATACGCGCCCGCCGGATCGACGATGTCGACGTCATGGGCCTTGAGGAAGGCTTCCAGCTCGTCGACATCGTTGCGGCTTCCCAGCTCCAAGGCGTAATGATGAAGCCCGACCTCGTCGCCGCGATGCCTCTTCGTTTGCGTCGACGGATCGCATGCCGCGATCCAGAATGCGGTTCGTCCGTTTCGCCAGCCGGTCATGTCGCTGAAGCCGCCGATCGCCTCGAATCCGAGAAAGGCGAACAAGGCGCCGTAGAATCTCTGCGACCGCTCGTAGTTGCTGACGCGGATGATCACATGGTCGACACCAAGAACCTGCACCATTCTGTCTCCTTGCGTCGGAGCGGTGCCGCGCGCGTTGCGATCCCTTTGATGCGAGAGTTGCCCTTGGCGGAGCAAGTTAATCTCCGTTAATCGGTGTTAAAGCGCGGGCGTCGGCCAGATCATGAGCCCATCGCCTATATGAAAAACAACGGCGAGCAGGGGCTCGCCGATGTCGACGTCACCAACTGGTATGCATTTTTTCTGGGGCGCGAGATCGCCAAATGGGCCCCCGCCATCAAGGCCGCGGGCGCGCAGGTCGATTGACGCGGACGCCCGCCCTGTGGCGCCCAGGCAGCGCGAAAGCGCTTATTTTTCAAGCTTGAGA
>WNFR01003273.1_pt1 | contig 21805 bp, 16 predicted proteins | sample 5400221 | NCBI WGS metagenome assembly WNFR01 (sample SAMN13153357, study PRJNA577476) | soil metagenome | isolation source: 40 cm soil under Madrone tree | place: USA:California | collected 2016-06-14 | reverse complement strand
AGCTTGCGCAGCGCTTTGGCTTCGATTTGCCGAATGCGTTCGCGCGTGACAGCAAAATGCTGACCCACTTCTTCGAGCGTGTGTTCCGAACCGGTGGTTCCCAAACCAAAACGCATCTTGATAACTTTTTCTTCACGCGGCGTAAGTGTTGCCAGTACCTCGTCGGTAATCTCGCGCAGATTGGAAGCAACCACCGCATCCGCCGGATTCAAAATCGACTTGTCTTCGATGAAGTCGCCAAGATGCGAGTCTTCTTCTTCGCCGATCGGTGTTTCAAGCGAAATGGGCTCCTGCGCAATCTTCAAAACCTTGCGTACTTTCGAAACTGGAATGTCCATCTTGAACGCAATCTCTTCGCTGGTCGGCTCGTGTCCCAACTCCTGGACCAGCGCGCGCGACGTGCGAATCAGCTTGTTGATGGTTTCAATCATGTGCACCGGAATGCGAATAGTGCGCGCCTGATCGGCGATGGCGCGGGTGATTGCCTGCCGAATCCACCAGGTTGCATAAGTCGAAAATTTGTAGCCGCGCCGCCACTCAAACTTATCGACCGCTTTCATCAAACCGATATTGCCTTCCTGAATCAGATCGAGAAACTGCAGGCCTCGGTTCGTGTACTTCTTGGCGATGGAAACAACCAAGCGCAGGTTCGCTTCCACCAACTCGCGCTTTGCCTGCCCCGTTTGTTGTTCACCTATAACGATCGCTTGCAACGCCCGTTTGATTTCGACCGGACTGACGTTGTGCACACTTTCAATCTGTTGCAGGTGTTTCTTTGCCGCCGTTATGCGACGCTTGAACTCTTTTTGACCGTCGGCTTTGATGCGCTTGCGGTCGAGTTTCTCGGTAAAACTGTCAATCTCGCGCTCAGCGTCGCGGACTTCCTTCTGAACCGCGCGAATCGCATTGATCAAACGCTGGCGCGCGCGCTCGGTGACGTTCAGGCGTCCCATTTCCTGCGCAATTTCCAAACGCATGCGCGCAACCTTGCGCCTTAGCCGCATCAGCTTCTTACTCTTTTTACCTCGCGTCGCTTTCTGTTCTGTCCGCAGCTTGTCCCAATCTTTCAAACCCTGTTTAAAGACTTTGCGGATATTCTCTATACCTTCGATGGTCCAAGCTCTGTATTCTTCACCCTTGTCTTCATCGCCTGTCAGCTCCGCCTGTTCCGAGAAAATGACAATCTCGCGAATGTTCGCAATGTCTGACTGTAGCTCTTCGCCGATTTTTAAGAGTTCCCTGACTGCAATCGGCGAGCGCGAAATTGCCTTTTGTGTTTTTAGCTGGCCGCGCTCGATTCTTTTGGCAATGGCCACCTCGCCTTCACGAGTCAACAATGGGACCACGCCCATTTCGCGCAGATACAAGCGAACCGGATCATTTGTTTTCTCGAGGGTGCCGGCGGAAAGGTCGAGTTCGACGTCCTGATCTGCGCCGTCCTCATCATCATTCGCGGCAGCGGCTGCTTGCTCGAGCAACCTTTCATCCGAATCGCCGACCGGAATGTTTGAGCCTTCAAGTTTTTGCAGGACGTCTTCAATGTCGTCGGGAGAAACGACTGTGTCAGGGAGTTCGCGATTGAGATCATCGAAGGTGAGATATTTTTTGTCGCCGCCAAGTTCGAGCAGGCGTTCCATGACATCGTCACGATTTTTTTCTTCAGTGCTCAAATCTCTTACCCCGGGAAATAAAATAACTGCCTGCGTGATTTGTGAGAAAAGTCCGTCTTTAAATACCAATCAGCAACGCGAGCCCGGCTTGCGCGATCCGGCAACGTTATTGTCCGGTTTGCACGGCTTGGGCTTGAGGCAACAAAGTGCTGCGTCGTCGTGCAAGCTCAAGACGCTCAGTCGAAAGCCTGTCCAGAAGATCGGTTGCCCCGTTGCGTTCAGCGGCCGCCATCTCAGCCATCAAATCGCCGATCCGCCGGTCAACTTGCATCAACCGCAAAGCGTCAATGCACTTCTGCGCAGTTGACTCGCGGGTCTGCGACTGGTCCGCTTCCGAATCATCCGGCGCACTCATGAGCAATGCCGGCAGGAAATCAGCAATTGGATCTCCTTCAATGCTCCGGCTAAGGAAATCGAAATCAACTGCGGAACCTGAGCGCTCGGCCTCAACCAGGGCCCGGAAGATTCCGGCGGTGGGCAGGTCGTCATAGTCTTCGGCTTCCAGGCGTGGCAGAAGCTTGTGACGCAGTTGCCCATCCGCAACCAGCAGTTCCAACAATTGCTCTTCCGCAACCGTTGGCTTGACCTGAGTTTGCCGCACGATCTTCTGCTCGGTGCGGGTGCTGTCTGGTCCAAGTCGTAATGAATGCCACAATTCACGCCGCAATGCCGCGTCTGAAATCCGCAGCGAATCCATCGCAATGTCAAAATACTCGCGCTTCTGAATGCGGCTGCGCACCGCGCGAATGTAAGGCAGCACATCTTCGACGGCGTCGGCCTTCTCCGCCGGCCGGTGCAGATTTCGATTGCGCACGGCCTGGTCGATTACAAACTGAATATGTGGCTGGGCCTCGCCGCGCTGCTTTTGATACTCAATCAGGCCAAATTTTCTGATGAACTCATCCGGATCAGTGTCGTCCGGAAGCACCAGCACCTTTACTTCCAAATCTTCCGCCAGCAGTATTGCGATAGCTTTTTTTGCTGCCTGCACACCGGCAGGGTCGCCATCATAATTGACCACTACTTTGCGGGCAAACCGTGCTAACAATTTTACCTGCTCTGACGTTAGAGCCGTTCCCAAACTCGCCACCACGTTCTTAATACCGAATTGATAAGGCACGACAAGATCCAAAAAGCCTTCAACCAGAATGGCGAAACCCTGACGCCGGATCTCATCGCGCGTCAGGTTTAGTCCAAACAGGTTTCGACCTTTTACATATGCTGCGGTCTCAGGCGAGTTGATGTACTTCGCATCTTCATCTTTCAATGTGCGCCCGCCAAAGGCGATTGGCCGTCCCTGAATATCCATCACCGGAAAAATCAGGCGGCCACGAAAACGATCGTACGAGCCGCCCTCTTCCTTTTTGACAACGAGTCCGCTCTTGTCGATCTGTTCCTGTGTCGCGCCTTTTTGCCGGAGATAAACGGAGAGTGCATCCCAGCTATCGGGAGCATAAGCAAGACGAAATGTTTGGCGTGTTTCGTCCGTGATTTCACGGCGCTTGAGATAGTTGCGCGCGATCTTTCCTTCCGCGCTCGACTCAAGCTGTTTTTCCCACCATTCAAGCGCCCACTTGTTAAGTTCGATGACCTGATCCGATTCGGCCTTCCTCGCTTCAAAGCGGCTGTCATCAATCAATTTGGGCAACGGCATGCCGCTCTTCTCGGCGACGATTTTGATCGCTTCCGGAAACGCAACTCGCTCCATCTCCATCACAAAGTTGAAAACTGATCCGCCCTTGTGGCAACCGAAGCAGTAAAAGATTTCTTTCGTAGGACTAACGGAAAAGGAAGGTGTCTTCTCTTTATGAAAAGGACAGCAGGCCATCCAGTTTGCGCCCTTCTTCTTGAGTTGGACGTAATCCTGGATAACGCGAACGATGTCTGCCTGGCGCTTGAGATCGTCAATGAATGTTTGGGGGTAGCGCATTTGTATTACTGTTTTAACTCGACCAGCGTTGCTCCGGAGCCACCTTGCTCCTGCGGCGCCGCCGTGAAGCGCGCGACGTGCGGATGATCTTTTAGCAGCTCGGTGATTACGCGGCGCAGCGCGCCGGTGCCGTGCCCGTGAATTATCCGCACCTGGCTCAAACTTGCAAGCGACGCTTCGTCCAAAAACTTATCAACCGCGTCAACCGCTTCGTCCGTTGTTCGGCCAATTACGTTTAGTTCGGAGCGGCCATTTTCCTGAGCGGCTTTTAGGTGGAGCTCGGTGCCGCCTGACTCTCGCAGGCTCGCAAACTTTTCCGTTTTCGATTTGGCGGGCAATGACAGCTCAACGCGTTCAAGGTTTTCCAGCTTCTCGCGGAAGCGAAGCGACTTCACTCGTACTTCCGCCTCGTCTCCTTTAAGACTATCCACAATCCCGATCGACCCAAACGAGCGCAGCTTAACTTTATCGCCCACCGCGATCTCGCTATGCGCCGCCGGCGTATACTCTTCCTCGGTTATCCGCCTTTCCTCAAACTCTTTTTCTTTCTTGACAACCTGGCCATCGCGCATCACACGAACGCCACGCCCGCTGGTGCTGTCAGGCGCTCTGGACATTGCTTCCCTTGTGCCGCCCGCGCTCGTTGTCCGTTGGGCTTCGCGTTTCAGTTCCGAAACGCGTCGCTGCGCCTCGCGCTCAACTTTGAGCCGCTCCGAGCGATCCTGGATAGTGGCAACCAGCTCGCGCGATCGCTTTTCAAATTCGCGAACGGTTGTATCCAGAGCTTTTTGAAACAGCTCCTGTCGCTCGCGCTCCTGGCGTTCAGCTTTTTTGTCGAGTGAAGCAAATTTTTCGGCCACAGCGGCACGCTCTTCCTCAAGCGCGGCGCGCAAGCTTTCGGCCTCCTCTGCCTCGCGCTTGATGCGGCGCAAATATTCGACCGCTTGCCGCGTCGAATCCTTCACCGACTCTAAAGCCAGATCGATGACTTCGTTCGGGATACCAAAACGGCGCGCGATCTCGAGCCCCGAAGACGAACCGGCAACGCCCACAATCAAACGGTAAGTTGGCTGCAAGGTCTTTTCGTCAAACTCGACGCTCGCGTTGAGCACGCCCGCTTCGTTGCCGGCATACATCTTCAGGCCGCTGTAATGCGTCGTGGCCATAACCTGAGCGCCACAGGCTTTGCGAAAGTGATCGACAACGGCAACTCCCAACGCCGATCCTTCTTCGGGATCGGTTCCTGTCCCCACTTCATCCAATAAAACGAGCGCCGGCGCTTGGCACAGCTGAATCATGCGCGCGATGTTTGCCACGTGCGAGGTGAAGGTTGAAAGATTTGCAGCCAGCGATTGATGGTCGCCAATGTCTGCAAGCACTGAAGCGTAAAACGGCACGCGCGCTTCCCGCGCTGGCACAGGCAAACCGGACAGAGTCATCAACGAAAGCAGGCCCGCAGTTTTTAGTACTACTGTTTTGCCGCCGGCGTTGGCACCGGAAATAACCATCGCGTTGTTGTTTTCGTCGAGTGAAAACGAAACCGGAACAACGGTGCTACCCGCCGCGCGTAGATTTTCTTCGAGCAAGGGGTGACGCGCCTCGACAAACTGAAGTTTGTCGGACATGCCAATTTCCGGAATCACGCAAGCAAATTTTTGCTGAAACATTGCTTTGGCATTTATGAAATCAAGCTCAGTTATGGCCGCGGCAGCCGCTTCAATCGCAGGCAGTTGCGCCCGCAATTCTTCAGTCAGCGCGAAAAGAATTTTCGCAATCTCGCGAGCTTCCTCTTCGTGAAGCGCCTGCAACTCGTTGTTAGTGTCAATGGTTTCCAGCGGCTCGACAAAAGCTGTTGCTCCAGATGAAGAGTATCCATGCGCCACGCCGGCCACCCGCGCGCGATGATCCGATTTCACGGGAATCACAAAACGATCGTTGCGCAGCGTGACGAGTTCATCCTGAATTGCTTCGCCGGATTTGCGCATTATATTTTCCAGCGTGCGCGCAATGCGCGAACGCAAAACCGTGATCTCGTGCCGGATACGGCTCAACTCCGGGCTGGCGCGATCGTCTATCTCACCGCTCGGCAGAATCTTGTTTGCAATGCGCGCGATCAAACGATTGAGGTCGGTAGGGATTCTCTCAACCAGACTCCACAAAACTGGCGACGCATCGCGTTCAGCGAGAATCGAAGCGCGCGCCGACATCGCCTGCTCGCACAACATGGAAAGCGCGAGGATTGCTGCCGGCTCGAGGCCCACACCTGCAATGCGCAAAAGTGCGATTCGTTCCGCGGGTTCTTCCAGCTCAGAAAAGCTCCAGACCACGCCGCGCTTTCTGAGTTCAATACATTCCGCCAACGCTGCCAGTGCTTTCCCCAGCGCGCTGACATCCTCGAGCGGCGTTAACGTTTCCACGCGCACCCGTCCCATTGGTGTCTGCGCGCCGCGTCGTACCAGCGCCAGCAGTTCTTGATATTCAAGGATGGTGAATGCCTGATCGTGCATGAGACTCGCCAGTAACAAGGTGATGAGTGACGAGTGACCTAAAGCGGAGACTGTCTGCCAAACAAGATCTTGATTACGTGGTTTTGATTCTAACTACTGGCGCGGAATTTTCACAAATCACGCTTCCCACATGCCTTGCAAAAAAGTCATAAACGCGATTTGCATTGTGGTCGACGAGAACCGGGAGCGACCGGTCGGACTCGCGATAAACGCATCTCCATTTCATGGATCGCCGAGAACGCTAGCTTACAATGACGGTGAAGGCCACACCTCGCAGACCCGGTCCCTACCGCTCCCGGTTCTGTATTCGTCGACCCACGACAATGAGGGAAGCTAGAAGCGGCGGCGGCGGCGCTCGCGACCCTGAATGGCGGTGGGGAAAAGTTCTTTTAGATTGAGGACGTTTATTCCATCGCCCTTGTGTTTGATAACTCTTCCAATCAGTTTGCCGTCAGCTTCCGTAGCGGCTTCGAAATTGCCCTCATCATCGGCGATTATGTCACCTGGCTTGTCAATCGCCAGCGCCAGTTGGTCGTCACCGCGCAGCGCCAGAATATGAGACGAATTTTTCGAGCGGTGCGGCTTTTCCAACAAATGCGATAGATCCAACACTGTCAACATGCGACCCTGGATACTCACGACACCTAAAACAGCGGCGGGCGCATGCGGCAGCGGTGCCGGCTCGCGCCATTCAGAGATAGTCATAACCTCGTCCGCGAATACGGCGAACCGAGCCGAGCCAGAGCTGAATATTTGTAGTGTTCGCGGGTGTTGTTCCATCTCGTCAATCATCGTAGCGCCAGCATTATAGCGTTAGAGGTGGGCAATAGCCGCCTCTGAACTAACGCGGATCCCAAAAGTCGCCGGTCAATGGCAAGCAAACTAACCGCAGGATACAATGCTTCAGAAGATTCGTATTCAATTCGTTTTGCAACCACACTGCGCGTTGAAGCGGAACACGCAGATGTAATGAAAGGTCTTTTCGATGGATGAATTCGATCGTTATCGAACCGACATGAATGAAAAGCTGCTCGGCAGCAATCATCTCGGCATCAAGCGGTTTTTTGCACTCGACACGCAAGCCTACGAAGACGGCGCGCTGGACAAGCGGACTAAAGAACTTCTCGGCCTGGTCGCTTCAATCGTGTTGCGCTGCGACGATTGCATTACATATCACATCAAACAATGCGTCACCGCTGGAATAAGCCGCCCTGAGTTTCTTGACGCCTTCAACGTCGCGCTGGTGGTGGGCGGCTCGATAACCATTCCGCATTTGCGCCGCGCAATTGAGCGTCTCGATCAGTCCCTTGACGACACGATGCAAGATGCGAAACCCCACGCACACGAGTAACGTTTGCAACCAGTCTCCCCAAAACAGCCTCATATAGCTCAGCTTCAGTATGGTGAAAATCAAGATCAATATCATCCGCTCGGTTTTGTTTATAGCATTGGCGATCATTCTGTCGCCCGCACTTTGTGCAAACAACACAACGAAAGGTCAGGACATGTCGGCACAGGAAACAACGCGGGTGCGCGCGCCCGAGATTACTGGTGGTCGCGGTTGGCTGAACACTGAAAAACCGCTCTCGCTTGCCACGCTCAAAGGCAAAGTCGTGTTGCTGGACTTTTGGACCTACGGCTGCATCAACTGTATTCACATCATTCCCGATCTCAAAAAACTCGAACACAAGTATGCGAACCAGCTCGTTGTTATTGGTGTTCACTCAGCAAAGTTTGAAAACGAGAAAGACACCGAGAACATTCGCCGCGTAATTTTGCGCTACGAGATAGAGCATCCGGTTTACAACGATGCGGAATTCAAGGTTTGGCAAAACTATGCAGTACGCGCGTGGCCCACACAATATTTGATTGATCCTTCTGGTTACATCATCGGGCGAGTCGAAGGTGAAGGTAATACCGATATCCTGGATCAAACGATCGCCAAAACTATTGCAGAGTTTCGTAAACGCGGCGAGCTGAATGAAGAGCCGCTGAAGTTAACGCTTGAGCGCGCAAAGGTTGGCGACTTGCCGCTGGCCTTCCCCGGAAAAATCCTCGCTGACGCTAAAACCGATCGCCTGTTCGTCGCCGACTCGAACCATAACCGCATCGTCATTACCAAACTCGACGGCACTTTGCTGGAAACAATCGGTACCAGCGAACCCGGTTCGGCTGACGGCGCTTTTGCTAAAGCGGCGTTTTATCGGCCGCAGGGTATGGCGCTTGATGGCGACAACCTTTACGTCGCCGACACTGAAAACCACTTAATTAGATTAGTAAATCTCAAGACGAAGGTGGTCCAAACCATCGCCGGTACAGGCCGTCAATCGCGTGATTATTTTCTGACTGGCCCGGCGCGAACCGTCAGCCTAAGTTCTCCCTGGGACCTGCAACTCGTCGGTCGCCAGCTTTTCATAACAATGGCCGGCATGCATCAGATTTGGAAACTGGATCTCGACAAGAATGAGGTTTCAACTTTCGCCGGTTCGGGTCGCGAAGCGCGCCAGGACGGACCACTGGTCGACGCCGGGTTCGCACAGCCTTCAGGCATCACGTCAGACGGCAAGCGACTTTACATTGCCGATAGCGAGTCAAACATCATCCGCGCGATCGATCCAACAGCCGGCACGGTTGAAACGCTGGTGGGCGGCGATCTGTTTGAATTTGGCGACGTCGACGGCAGCGGCGATGACGTGCGGCTGCAACATCCGCTGGGGGTCTTTGCGTATGGCGACAAAGTGCTCATCGCCGACACCTACAATCATAAGATCAAGGAGCTCGATCCGAAGGCGCGGACAGTCAAAACTTTTCTTGGCACCGGCAAGCCGGGACAAACGGATGGGACAACGGCTGCCTTTTATGAGCCGGGCGGATTGAGCGTGGCAAACGGCAAGCTCTATGTGGCGGACACAAACAACCACGCAGTACGCATCGTTGACTTAAAGACAAAACAGACTTCAACGCTGAACATCAAGGGACTACAACCACCGGCAGCGCTTGCGATCAATGGCTCGAATGAAACCGAAACGGGCCCTAATGCTGAAGAGGCAAAATTGCCAACACAAACTTTGCGCGCCGGCAGCGACAGTGCGCTTGTGATCCAAGTCGAGCTGCCAGCGGGTTATCACCTCAACCCGGCGGCGCCGCAACGTTATCGGGTGTCAGTTGAAAGCGGAGCAAAGCAACTTGGGCTGATTTCCGAATCGCATCTCGGGGTAATTGGTCGCGAAAAAGTTGTCAGTGTTTCTTCCAAGTCCCTAACGCTGCCGTTGCGAATTCCCTTTCGCGCTTACGAAACGGGTGGGGCTGCGTTGCGAGTCCAACTGACGCTGTTCTACTGCCGCGAAGATAACACCGGGGTTTGTCGCATAAAGACGCTCGTTTGGAACGTTCCGATTGAAGTGGCAAATAATGCAAGCGCTGTAAGCGAAATTAAGCTCCAGGGCAAGCTGGCTGGGGAATGAGGCTGGTTAAACTACGAGGCTTCATGGTTGGCCAAGCGATGTCGCCAATAGCCTGGTTCCCGACTGCAATGCATTACCGCAATGATCAGGACGTAGTCCGGCTCAATTGTGTAAAGGATTCCGTACGGAAAGACACGGGTCAGACAACGATGGACATCTTCTTCGACTATTCTCCAGCGTTCCGGCGTTTGCGCGGCTTTTGAGATTGCCTCTTCTATGGCATTTACGAATCGAAGAGCCAATGCCGTTCCGCGCCGAGAGTACCAATGAGCCGCCGCTTGATAATCTTCAAGCGCTTGCGGGTGAAATCTATATCTCATGCTGGCGGGAGAGTAGCAGGAATTGAAGATTAAATATGAGGGCTGTGGCCGGTCGGAGATTAACGGAGCGAGTCCCGCACTTTGCGAAGAGCTTCTTCGCCGTCGATAGTCTCAACGCTGCCGGAACGAACCTCATCGCGCCTACGAATTGCTTCAGCAACCCATAGATTGTCAATTGCACCCAATTCGGCAACGTCGAGACTTTCCACCAATCGATCTGCCAACCTCGCTCTCGATTCGCTCGGCAGGGCCATCGCCTGCTCTGCAAGTTGTTCCCAATTGGCAGCCATGTATCAAAGAGTACCCCAACCGGACGAGGGCATCAAGATTGGGTTTCATACCGCACCTGGCCAGTTCTAGCAGGCTTGCTCCTCACGCGGGAGGCGAGTACCATCACAATTCCCCCAAAATTCGATTTTCAAAGGAGTCAAAGCCGTGGCTGATCAATCAGGAGCACAAGCCGTGCCTAGCAAACCCTTTCTTACCGACATCAAGACCCTGCGCGAACGCGCGCGCAAGCATATTGAACAAGGCGCGGTGACCGAAGGTTACGGTGCGGACCGAGATACCGTCGTCAAAATATTGAACGAAGCACTGGCAACGGAAATCGTTTGTGTGCTGCGTTACAAGCGTCATTACTTTATGGCTTCGGGAATCAACGCGGACAGTGTGGCGGCCGAATTCCTGCAGCACGCGAACGAAGAGCAGGGTCACGCGGATCTAATCGCGCAACGAATTGTGCAACTGGGCGGCGCGCCGAACTTCAATCCCGACGGACTCACAATGAGAAGTCATGCTGAGTATGTCGAAGGCACCACCCTCATCGACATGATCAAGGAAGACTTAGTCGCCGAGCGCATCGCGATCGATAGTTATCGCGAAATGATCAACTACGTAAACACCGACGATCCGACCACGCGTCGCATGCTGGAAGGAATTTTGGCGATGGAAGAAGAGCATGCGGATGATCTGGTGAACCTGCTGGAAAAGATCGGAAATTAGTTGCACCTTCGGAAATCAATTATTGGTTGTGCGGCGAGATTGTTTGTCCACGCTGCGCGTTATGGAAATCTTTCTTACTGACAAGCACCTTCCATAAACATCTCGAGCGTGATGCTTCTCTCGAAAAGCATCACGCTCGTTAGCGTAAAGACTCTTTTGCTCAAAAGAACAAACAACGCAAACGAAGGACGCCCCACGCTCTGTCGCGACTGTGGCGCAATCGTTGGCGCCGGACAACAGCAGTGCGCCGTTTGCGGTGCACCGGTTACTACGCAAGCGGCAACGCGAAATACTAGCAGCGGGCCTGACCACGAGACACTGCGATTCGCCCGTGCAGTTCTCGATCGACCGTACAAGTTCACGATCATTCTGCTCGTGGCGAATCTTTTTGTTTTCCTTTTGATGTGGCAGTCGAGCGGGCTGAGTTCGATGGCATTGTGGGCGTTTCCCGATCCAGTGTTGTTTGCATACGGCGCGAAGCTCAACAGCGCAATCAATCAACAACATCAATGGTGGCGCTTGGTGACGCCGATGTTTGTGCACGTCAACCTGCCTCACGTGCTGATCAACATGTACAGCTTGTGGGTGGTTGGGCCATACGTTGAAAAACTCTATGGCTCGGCAAAGTTTGTCGTGTTCTGGGTTTTGACTGGAATTGCGGGTGTGCTGGCAAGCTACTTAACTGTGAGGCCGGCTCTCGCAATTGGACCAGGACGGTTCTTATTCAAGAGTTCAGACGTTTTGTCCGCCGGTGCATCCGGCGCGCTATTCGGGTTAGTAGGAGTGTTGTTCGTTTTCGGCATTAAGTTTCGCCACGAGCTTCCCGAAGGTTTCAAGCGCGCTTTCGGCACCGGCATGCTGCCGATAATCTTTATCAATCTGTTCATTGGTTACCTGGGTCGCGGCTTCATTGATAACGCGGCCCACCTGGGCGGCCTGGCTTCGGGTGCGATTCTGGCCTTCGCTGTCGACTATCGCCGCCCCGGTGAGAAACCAGTGGTTGCAACTGCTTGGCGCGTCTTGCAGGTTGCCGCAATCGCCTTGGTGGCAGTATGTTTTTTGAAGACTATCCAGCACTTCAGAGATCCACTGCCGGCGTCTCTTGTCCAGGAAACCGCTCCCGTAGTCGATGACGAGTCGGGCAAGTACGTTTCGTTTGCGAAGGCGATGAACGATGGTCAGGATGCTTTTTATCTAACCTTAAAGGATCATAATACCGATCGTATTGATCCAGCCGTGAAGCAACTCGAGACGACGCCTTCGCTCGATCCCAAGGCGGATGAAATTAGAGACGGACTCAAAGCGCTACTCATAAAGACAAAAAAGGCGATGCAAAATTCAAACGCCGGCACTGCGAGAGCAAAACAGGATGAACAAACCGGACTGGCGCAAGATTTCAGTGAGTGGAGCAAGCAATACAATGCCTGGCTTAAGACTACCGGAAGAAGCTATGGGATCATCGAGGTGATGGAGTCGCCATCGCCGAAGTAGCGGTAAAGCAACCTTAGTTTGCGCCGCGAGAGCGATTGGAACGAGATCGCAAACTAACAGTTTGCGTTATAAAAGAAGGAGATTGCGAAGCGATGGAAATTAAGAAAGTTGGAGTATTGGGGTGTGGGTTGATGGGTTCGGGCATTGCACAGGTCGCAGCGAGCGCCGGGTTTGAAACGATAGTGCGCGAAGTGTCTGACGATCTGATCAACAAAGGGTTTGCCGGTATTGAAAAGTCACTGGCGAAGTTTGCTGAAAAAGGAACCATTACGGCGGAGCGGCAAAAGGCGACCCGAGATCGTTTATCCGGCACCACCTCGTTCGACGATCTTGCTGACTGTGACATCATCATCGAGGCGATCATTGAAAACATAGAACAAAAAAGAACGACCTACGAACAACTCGATCGCATTTGTAAACCGGAAACGATTTTTGCGTCGAATACCTCGTCAATCTCAATTACCGAAATGATGACGGCGACGTCGCCGGCGCGCCAGCAACGTTTTGTTGGACTGCATTTCTTCAATCCTGTGCCGCTCATGAAACTGGTTGAAGTAGTACGCACTATCCTTACGGACGAGAAGATTTATGAGCAGGCGATCGAGTTTGGCAAAAAACTCGGCAAGGTGCCGGTGCGCGCCGGCGATCGGACCGGCTTCATCGTAAATCGACTGCTTGTTCCCTACATGCTCGATGCTATTCGCGCGCTGGAAGAAGGCGTCGGCTCAATCGTGGATATCGATACTTCGATGAAACTTGGGCTTGGTTATCCGATGGGACCGTTTACCCTGGGTGACTTTGTGGGACTCGATACGACTTACTACATCGCCGAAATCATGTTCAACGAATTTCGCGAGAAGCGGTTTGCGCCGCCACCACTATTAAAGCGCATGGTGATGGCGGGTTTGTACGGACGCAAATCCGGCCGCGGCTTCTACGACTACACTGACCCAAAAAATCCGACTCCGATGAAACTGGTGTAAGAACGTTTCAGGTTTCAAGTTACAAGTTTCAGGTTCAAGGACTGGTTGGTCTGTACTTGGAACTTTGTACTTCGAACTGTGTACTAGCCGCTCTACTCGAAACTTTGAACTTGGAACTTGAAACTTGAAACCTGAGACTATCCACGTCAAGCGGCGCGCATCGGTCGCAATAGTTACGTTGAATCGGCCGGAAAAGCTCAACGCGCTATCGCGCGAAACAATCCGTGCGCTCAGTGAAACGTTTAAGAGTTTCGAGAACGATACCGAACTGCGCGCCGTCATTCTTACGGGCGCAGGCGACCGGGCGTTCTCCGCCGGGACTGACTTAAGCGAGCTGATTCACGTGGGCGCCGACGAAGCCGAGAAGATAGCCGAGGGCGGTCAGCAGCTATGCAATCAAATTGAACATAGTCCAGTGCCGGTGATAGCCGCAATTAACGGTATTGCTGCGGGCGGTGGCTGTGAATTGGCGCTCGCGTGTCATCTGCGCATTGCGACGACAAATGCTCGCTTCAGTTTGCCGGAAACAAAACTGGGAATCATTCCCGGCTACGGCGGCACGCAGCGCCTGACGCGCGAACTGGGCCGAGCGCGCGCTCTGGAGTTAATCCTGACATCGGGAATAATCAACGCCGAAGACGCGCTGCGACTTGGTTTGGTCAATCGCGTTGTACCTTCTGCCGAACTGTTGCCGGCGGCCGAAGCATTGGCCGGCGAGATCGCGCAACTCGCGCCACTGGCAATTCGCGCCTGTTTGAAAGCCGTCGTCGTCGGAACCGAGCTGCCGTTGGCAGAAGGCCTGGCGTTGGAAGCGAAACTATTCGCCAGCTTATTTGCAACTGAAGATATGCGCGAAGGAACGCGCGCTTTTTTGGAAAAACGTAAACCAGTTTTCAAAGGGAAATAAGTAGGATAGACATCCCGGTCTGTCTCTGGATTGATCCGCGTAACCAGCGAAGTGAGTTGAAAGAAAAGGAACGATTTACCATTTACCATTTGACATTTTTCATTTGTTATTTGGTGTTGCCGTTGATCCTAAATTGCAAAATCGAGATCATCTGACTACTTTGGTGGCGACCAAATGGAAAATGAGAAATGTCAAATGAGAAATGGAAAATCTTCCTTTCTCTTTCGACTGACCTGACTGGCTTCTAAAACAATAAGGACAGGCAGGAATGCCTGTCCTAGGTTGAGAACCACTCGCTTGCCGCTCTCAAATCCATCCCCTATACTCAAAATGACTTTTTATCCGCTTGAAAATGGAGCAGTTGATTCTTGCAGCCGGTAGTTCACGAAGGACAGCTCAACGGTCAGGGATTTCGTTTCGCGATTGTCGCCAGTCGCTGGAACGACTTTATAAGTTCTCGATTAGTGGACGGTGCGCTCGATGCATTCGATCGTTTGGGAGTGGAGGAGAGGGACGTTGAGATCTACAAGGTCCCGGGCGCTTTCGAAATTCCATTGCTGGCCCAGAAGCTGGCTGCGTCAGAAAAGTTTGCAGCGGTTGTTTGCGTCGGTACAATTATTCGCGGTCAGACTCCGCATTTCGAATACATTGCCGGAGAAGTGGCCCGGGGCATCGGCCAGGCTGCGTTGCAAACTGGAGTGCCGGTAGTTTTTGGAGTTATAACCGCCGACAACATGGACCAGGCGATCGAACGGGCGGGAGTCAAGCTGGGGAACAAGGGTTTTGAAGCCGCTACGACAGCGGTTGAATTAGCAAATCTTTATAAGGCGGTGAAGAGTGAAAAGTGAAGAGTGAAAAGCCCAGCGCTTTTCTGTAACTCATTGCTTGTTACTTATCACTTTTCACTTATTACTTTTCACTGGTGTTTGTTTTATGGGCTCGCGACGTAAGGCGCGTGAATGCGCCTTGCAAATGCTCTTTGCGGCTGATATTGCCGAAGCCAATCCCGCTGAAGTGCTGTGCACTTACTGGGCGGAGTTGGGCGACGCCGACACGGAAGACGCGACGCGTGATTTTGCGACGCGCCTGGCGTCGGGAACGCTTGCGAACCTGGACACGCTCGATGAGCGCATCCGGTCGCGAGCGGAACACTGGCGCATTCCGCGCATGGCGATCGTCGACCGCAATATTCTGCGGCTCGCCGTTTATGAGTTCCTGTACGAGCCTACACCGCGCACCGTCGCGATCAACGAAGCACTGGAAATTGCCCGCCGCTTCTCGACTTACGAAGCTACACAATTCATCAACGGCATCCTCGACGCCATCAAGCGCGACCTGGATGAGCAGCAACCTCAGCAGCATATCGACACCACCGAAATTGAATCCGAGACTGAACCGGAGGCGGAGCCCGAAGAACTCTCGGATGAGCATTCTGCATCTGCCTAACTAGTATTGATGCAGTTTGAGGCCGGAAGTTCAGAGTCCAGCCTTTAGGCTGCTGATTCGGGGACGCAAACTAAAGTTTGTACTCTAAACTGCTTCCGCATTGCCTACTTCCTTACTGTTTCTCCTGTGAATCTTCCATTTACCATTTACGATTCACCATTTACTATCTCTGTGTGGACCAAAACAGCAGCGAATTTCTAATAGAGATTGAGGAGTTGATCGAGAAGGTTTTTACCGATCTTGATCAGCTTCGCGAAAATACAGCCAACCAAAACAATCGCCACCAATCAATCGATCAGATTTTCCGGCACGTTCACAGTGTTAAGGGTTTGTCGGCGGCAATCGGACTCGAAGCCGTCAGCCACATCGCCCATGAGTTTGAAACTCTGCTGGATGCACTGCGAAGCGGCAGCGTTGCTGTTGACGAACGGGTGCTGCAAATATCCGAAAACGCCGTGGATGCCCTGGCAGAAAGTTTGGGACTCGCAGCCAGCGGCATAGTTGAGCCGTCGCGGCGCGCGCTCTTCGATCAACTCCAAACTGCTGCCCGGCGCGGCACCGCTGCATTGATTGCTGACACCGACGCCGTACTTGAAAGCATTCCTTCCGACATTTGGCAATCGTTAAGCGAAGGCGAGAAGCAACGACTAGTAAGCGTTGTGCGCGAAGGCAGTCCCCTTTTTGTGGCGGCGGCGAGTTTTGATATTAGTAGCTTTGACGATGATTTTTTCCGGCTGAGAGAAACGCTCGCGAAATCGGGAGAAGTGATTGCGACTTCGCCAACGGTCGACCCCGAGCATTCTGATCGAGTCAACTTCCGCATTCTTTATGCAAGTTCTGCCAGTCCCGCTGATTTACAGAGTCTCGTCGCCGATTGTGCGGCAACATTTACCAGGGTTGAGCGTGGCGTAGCTCTTGTGCCAGCCGTTTCATACCAACGGCCAATAACCAGCAGCACCAAAACAACATCTGTTTCCGCGCTCGCCAATTTCGTGCGCACGCGCGCGCAGAACTTCACTCGCTGAATGAAACTATCCGCACGTCTTTCATGGGGCTTGAAAATGAGCTGATCAATTTGCGTATGGTTTCGCTGGCGCCCACGCTGCAACGAGCGATGCGCATGGGACGAGCAGCGGCGCGCTCGGCCGGCAAGGAAATCGATTTCGAGGTTGCGGGAAAGGACCTGCGCGTTGATAAAGTGCTCGCCGATGCGCTCGTCGATCCCTTCATTCACTTAATTCGCAATGCAGTTGACCATGGAATTGAGTCCGCGAATGAGCGAGTTAAGCTCGGCAAGAACGGACGCGGAACCATTCGCATCGAAGCAGTTAGCGAAGGGGCGCAATCGCGGATTCGTGTTATTGACGACGGCCGCGGCATCGATCCGCTGGTGATTTCAAAAGCGGCTGCGCGTCTGGGGATTGTGTCGGAATCCTCTGGACTGGATTTCGAGCGAAGCTTGCGTCTGATCTTTCGCGCCGGGTTCACCACCCTCGCAGCGGCGACGGATGTTTCGGGACGCGGTGTTGGCCTCGATGTGGTTGAAACAGCGGTTGAGCAAGTTGGTGGCGAGTTAAGAGTATCGAGCAAGCCCGGGGCGGGAACGACTTTCGAGATTCGCCTGCCGGTTACGTTCGGTTTGCTTTCAGCGACCGTCGTTGTTTCCAGGGACAGTCGTTACTGCATCCCCGCAAATCAGATATTGGAGATTGGCGCGGTTCGCGAAAAGAGGCCTACCAAGGATAAGAGAACCAAGGGCGACAACGCGCGGCCAATCGACCTGAGTGAATTGCTGGGACGGTCCTCCGCGAAGAAGCATTCAAGAAAAATTGCACAGCTAATTACTTGTCGACTCGCCGAGTTAGAACACCAGGCTGAGGGAAAATCGCGACACGACGTACTTCTCATCGTCGATGGAGTTGAAGGCACTGAGGAAGTTTTGGTGCGCAGTCTCGGCCGGCACGGCGGGCGCTGGTATGGAGTGGCCGGTGCAGCTGAATTACGCGACGGAACTGTTGCGTTGGTGCTGGATTTGCCGCGCCTGTTAAGCCCCTCCTGAAACACTTCTTCTAGAAAGTCCTTCACGCCCAATCCATTTTCGGATGCAGCGTGTGCCAGTTTGTGGCGTTCTCAAATGCCAGGGCCACGCGCAGCGGCGCGCCTTCGTCGTAAAGTCCGCCTGTAAACATGATTGACTGCGGCAAGCCTTTCGGAAAACCGCAGGGTACACAGACCGCTGGATGGCCGGTGAGATTTGTGATCAGCAAACTAAGGCTACCCGGAGCCGGTGAAACAAACGCATCCCACTTCGACATCAATTCATCCATCTGCTGCATCAGGAGACGGCGCGCCCGTTGCGCCCTGATGTATTCAACCGCCGGAATGAAACGCGAGCTGCGAAATGTGTTGGGCCAATCGGACGGATCCTGACCGGAAAGCTGGTTGATGGCGCCGCTGCGCGTGATGTCGTCAAAAGCAGTCGCTGCTTCCGCCACCAGAATGATACGCAGTGCTCCGATGGAGAACTTTGGCATCTCGATTGGTTGAAGATTCGCGCCGGCAGCTTTCAACGCGTCGAGCGCCTGTTGATAGATTGCTTTTCGTTCCGCGTCAGTTTGCTGATCGAACTCAGTCTTTAAGTAACCAATGCGCATCTCGGCGAGTGGCCGCTCCGGCTGCCAGTTAAACGGCACATCGCCCACAGTTAAATCGCGCCCATCTGGTCCGTACGCCGCGTTAAGAGTTGCCGCGCAGTCTTCAACGCTGCGACAAATCAGTCCAACTTTGTCCATGGTCCAACTAAGACCCATTGCCCCATAGCGACTGATACGGCCATAAGTCGGCCGCAGCCCCACCACGCCGCAGCGTGAAGACGGCGAGATAATTGAGCCTAAAGTTTCGGTGCCGACTGAAAAGCCTACCAGGCCCGCGGCCGTTGCAGCGGCGGGGCCAGCAGACGAGCCGCTCGAGCCAGTCTTGTCTTCCTCAACTTGCCAGGGATTCCTGGTCATGCCGGCAAACCAGCGCCCTCCCTGGGCCAGCGCGCCCATCGACAGTTTCGCCACCAGCACCGCGCCCGCGTCGCGTAATCGTTCGACAACTGTTGCGTCGTAATCGATCACCTGGTCGCGATAGGGTTCTGCACCCCAGGTCGTCTTTATTCCCTTCGTGGCGAAGAGATCTTTGGCGCCCCAGGGAATGCCGTGCAGGGGCCCGCGATGTTTCCCTGCTTTTATCTCGTGCTCGGCTTCCGTGGCTTGTGAAAGCGCAAGCTCTTCTGTCAGCGTGACAACGCAATTGAGTCGTGGTCCATACTTCTTCAAACGGGCCAAATACATTTTCGTCAACTCAACCGGCGAAACTTTACGCGCGCGGATCAAGGCAGCAAGTTGCGGCACGGTAGCAAACGCCAGGTCTTCAATTGAGTTAAATGGCGGGACTTCGACCTTGCTCAATTTGAATTTTGTTGCTTTTGAGCTGAACTTTTTGCCGGGCAGCGCCGGATGAAACAAAGTTGCAGGTTCGGTATCCAGCGGAATATTGATTTTGCGCAGCGCTTCGTAACGATCAAGGTTGGTGCTCACGTTTTGCAATGCCAGCGCCTCTTGCGCGTCTGTCAACTCGATGCCGATCAATTTCTCGGCTTGCTGCAACATTTCTTTCGTGACTCGCAACGGCGTAGGCGACGGTGACGGTGAAGGCAGCGGCGTTGGCGAAGCGGTTTGTGCCAGCGAACTAAGCTGCAAATGTGGCGCGACTACTACTGCGGCACCAAGCGCGGGAACGAGTTTGACGAACGACCGCCGATCAATCGTTTCAGTGCTCGACGCGTCTCGTTTCTTCTTCGTACATTTCTCTTCATTTGATCGCTGTTTCATACGCTTTCACTTTTTGACTGGCTTCGGGCCTGAAGTTCAGAGTACAGCCTTTAGGCTGCTGATTCGAAACGCAAGCTAAAGCTTGTACTCTAAACTTCTTGAGCGTGGCCCAGCTGCGGAACTATCGCTGCATTGGCTGCGGACTGCTTGTCCTAGTGGCTGGGCTGTCAGTTGGGCTGGCAACCGTACTGCCGTACTTCATCTTCAATAACTTCGCCTGGCCCACACGGTAAATCGTAACGACGTAAAGATTGTCAAACTCTGTTTCCGGAATGATCGGCATTTGTGGGCCACCAAGTGCAGAAATAATTTCAGGCACCGTGTTGTTATGACCGGCAACGAAGACCAGCTCGCCGTTATGCTGCGCCCGAATTTGCCTGATCAACTCCGCAGTATTCTTTGCCTCGATTTGCGAAACCGGCACGCCCAGTTTGTCGGACAATGGTTTCACGGTCTGCTGCGTTCGTTTGTATTGGGTGGCGTAGATTGCCTTGATGCCGGCATCGCCAAACATGAGCACCAATTCCTGCGCGCGTGCCTGCCCAGCCGGACTCAAATCGGGATCCGTGTTTGACGGTTCGATATTTTTCTCGGCATGACGCACGAGAATGATGGTCGTCAATGGCCGTTCAAAAGTTGAAAAATAAGCAAACAGCACTACCGCGCCCAGCACAGCAAACAGCATTATGAAAACCAACGCTGTCCGAAGACCTGATCGCGGTTCGGGATTCTCTTCTGCCAGGATAAGCCTGCTTTCGCTGCGCTAAGGTTGGTCGAACGGTCGCTTAAGATAACATTCGGGCCTGCGGAATTCGAGACTTTTCGTCCGGCTTTGGTTATCACTGGCCATCGCAAACGCGAGATGCAAACCGCTCGCTAAGATGTTAGTCTATGACTAAAAGCACACCGCCAGCAGGTCAACCCTGTCGCAGTTTTGTCCTTAGCAGAGGTGAAAGAATTGGCGCAAACCAGTACCGATTTATCAGAAATTATTGCCGAGAATTTTGGCGCGCCCGCGAGAGTGGCGGAGGCGACTGCGCCGGCAAAAACAAAAGCCGCACCGGCAACAAAACCTGCGGCCGTACCCACGAGCGAACAAGTTGAAGCCGTTCCGATTCACGGCGCCGCCCTGAAGATTGTCGAGAACATGGACGCGAGCCTGGCGGTGCCGACTGCAACATCCCAACGCCGCATTCCGGTAAAACTTCTCGACGAAAATCGGCGGATGATCAATCAGTATCTCCAGGAAAACGATCGCGGCAAAGTTTCCTACACGCATCTGATCGCCTGGGCATTACTGCGCGCGCTCGATGAGTTTCCGCAGCTCAACGATGGTTACGAAGTTGTTGAAGGCGCGCCGGCGCGTGTTCGTCGCGCGCAAATCAATCTCGGCGTGGCGATCGATTTAACAAAGAAAGACGGCACGCGAACGCTGCTGGTTCCCAATATCAAGGACGCCGGCAAGCTTCGCTTTTCTCAGTTTCTCGAAGCCTACGACGATGTGGTGAAACGCGCGCGCGACGGCAAGCTGCAGATTCCCGATTTCCAGGGCACAACTATTTCGCTGACTAATCCGGGCACGATCGGCACAGTTGCTTCGACGCCCCGTTTGATGGTGGGCCAGTCGCTGATCATCGCCACCGGAGCGATTGAATACCCGGCGGAGTATCAAGCCATGGCGCCCGAAGCCTTGTCGCAACTGGGAATTTCAAAAGCAATCACGATTAGCAGTACATATGATCATCGCATTGTTCAGGGCGCTGAATCCGGCGCGTTTCTGGCGCGCGTTCACGAGCTGATTATCGGCAAACATGAATTCTACGATGACATCTTTGCGAACCTTGGCATCGCGCATGTGCCTTTCCGCTGGAGTGTCGACCGGAATCCTTTGCTTCTGCCCGGAGATCAAACGCGCGAGCAGACAACCAAAGAAGCGCACGTGATGGAATTGATTAACGCCTACCGAGTGCGCGGCCATCTGATCGCCGATATCGATCCATTGCACGCGATGCCGGTGCTATATCATCCGGAACTCGATATTCAAACTTACGGCTTGACGATTTGGGACCTCGATCGCGAATTCATCACCGGCGGGCTCGCGGGCACGGAAAGCGCAACGTTGCGCGAAATACTTGGCATTCTCCAACGCGCCTATTGCGGCAAAGTCGGCATTGAGTATCGGCACATTCAAAGCAAGGAAGAAAAAG
>WNFR01002142.1_pt1 | contig 21809 bp, 21 predicted proteins | sample 5400221 | NCBI WGS metagenome assembly WNFR01 (sample SAMN13153357, study PRJNA577476) | soil metagenome | isolation source: 40 cm soil under Madrone tree | place: USA:California | collected 2016-06-14 | reverse complement strand
GCGGTCAACAATCCGGACCGCCCCATCAACAGCAGCTCGCGGATCGTGCGCAGGGGCGAAGCACCGTCGACCGCCAGCACATCGCCGTAGCGCGACCACAGCGAGTCGCTTGTGCGGTGCACGAGGGCAACGACGATTGGAATCGCAAGACACGCCTGCGCGATGATCATCGCGGTCGGCGTGAACAACAGGCCAAACCACCCGAGCGGTCCCGATCGGGATAGGAGCAGATAGACGATCAGACCCATCACGACCGGCGGCAGACCGAGCAGCGCATTGGCGAGCACGATGGCGGCAGTTCGGCCAGGCAAACGGGTTGTCGCCAGAAACGCGCCGGCCGGGGCGCCGATGAGAAATGCGATAGCGGTTGCCGTGAGACTGACCCGAAGCGACAGCGTGACAATGCCGACGAGCTCAGGATCGAGCGTCCCGATAAGCCGCAGCGCAATGACGAGAGCCTGACCCAGATCCGACATGCCGCACCCCGACCGTTTCGAGCAATCGAGCAGAGGAGAGCATATCCGCCCGTCGCTGCCTGGACATCGTCAAGCGGAGGGCATTGGTCTGGACGGCTGGTTTGTCCGACGGCACAGCTCCGACTCCGCCCCGAAGCGGTAAACCTCAGAGCGAGCGGTCTTTTTTCGCTTTCGTCCGTTCCGATCCTTGATCGGCGGCCGCAGCTCCAGGCAAACTTGCCGCAGCCGGCCAGCATACGATGACGATGAAGCGATGCTGGCGCGCAGGCTTGGGAGGAGTAGCATGGCCGGTGCAATCGATTTTCCTGGTGGGGGTTACCGCTTTCTGCCGAGCGTCTTTCAGTTTTCGGGCGGGGTTACGGCGCTGTCGGGTCACGCCATCGAGCGCGTGCAATTCCGAAGCCCAGTACCGCTGAAGCAGGGCTTCGAGCGCATCGAGCGACTGATCACCGAGGCGGGCCGGCCGCTGACGTCGTTCTGCGCCTGCGAGCTGCGCTCGCCGGCTCCGTTCACTGAGCAGGGGTTTCGCGCCTTCAACGAGGTCTACGTCGTCACGCTGCAGAAATGGGGCTTGTTCGACGGCAAGGTCAATCCGGTCGCGCGCAGCAATGTATGTCCGCAGATCGATGCGCCGCCGGAGCCGTCGTTCCACGCTTTCTCCTTCACCGTCCGTACGACGCACGCCGCTCCGAGCTTCGTGATCGCAGGCAGCGCCGAGGCGAGGGAGGGAGGTGCAAGCTACAGCGAGCGCACCGTTCGATACGGCGAGACCAGCGCCGAGGCGATGCGGGAAAAGGCGCGCTACGTCCTGGGCGAGCTCGAGCGCCGCCTCGCAGTGTTCGGTCTTGGCTGGGCGGATTCCACGGCGACGCAGGTCTACACCGTGCACGACCTCTATCCGTTTCTCGCCGACGAGATCGTGCGGCGGGGGGCGGCGCGCGCCGGGCTGACCTGGCACTATGCGCGGCCGCCGGTGCAAGGGCTCGAATACGAGATGGATTGCCGCGCGGTCGGCCGGGAGACAGTGGTGTGAGGTCCTCGCCAGACATCATTCGGCATTGCGGTCTGCCGAAATTCCAATAAACAGTCGGCGACTGCGCCAAAATCGCAGAGAGGTCAGCGTGCTGAGCGCCGAGAAAAACCGCCTTCTCACCCAAGTCGGACCGGGGACTCCTATGGGAGAGCTGCTGCGCCGCTATTGGATGCCCATCGGCGGCGCGAGCGAACTCGACAAGAACCCGATCAAGCCCATTCGGTTGATGGGCGAGGATCTCGTGCTCTATAAGGACCAGGGCGGACGTTTCGGGCTGCTCGACCGCCACTGCCCGCATCGACGCGCGGATCTCTCCTACGGCTTTGTCGAAGCGACCGGCATCCGCTGCAACTACCACGGCTGGCTCATGGACGAGAGCGGGCGCTGCATCGAGCAGCCCTATGATGATCTCGTCAATCCCCGCTCGCGGGCGAAGGAGCGCTGCTCGACCACCGCTTATCCGGTGAAGGAATGCGCAGGCCTGTTGTGGACCTATATGGGGCCGCAGCCGATTCCCGAGTTGCCGGTATGGGAGCCATTCACGTGGAAGAACGGCTTTCGCGAAATCGTGCTCTCCGAGATTCCCTGCAACTGGTTCCAGTGCCAAGAAAACTCCTGCGACCCCGTGCACTTCGAGTGGATGCACGACAACTGGAGTCTGCGGCTCTCCGGCAATGCGGGCCCTTACGCCAGCAAGCACCTCAAGCTCAAGTTCGAGGAATTCGACCACGGATTCATCTACAAGCGGGTGCGGGAGGATTCCGACGAGCAGAATCCGTATTGGACCGTGGGCCGGATCGCGCTCTGGCCGAACGGCTTCTACCTCGGCAATCATTTCGAATGGCGCGTGCCAGTGGACGACGAGAACACGCTCAGCGTCGCCTGGTTCTTCATGCGGGTGCCGAAGGGGCGCGAGCCCTACGTGCAGGAAAGCGTGCCGAGCTGGGTGAGCCCAATCAAGGACGAGCAGGGCCGCTGGATTACGAGCCACGTGATCAACCAGGACATCGTCGCCTGGGTCGGCCAGGGCCGCATCGCCGACCGCACCAAGGAGAACATCGGGCCGAGCGACCTCGGAATCGTGATGATCCGCAAGCGCCTGTTCGAGGACCTCGAGGCCATCGCGCAAGGGCGCGATCCGAAGGCGGTTATGCGCAACCCGACGGTCGCCAGATGCATCGAGCTGCCTTATTTCCAAAAGAAGGAGAGCGTGGAGGGTATCGCGCTCGAGGAGTACGACAAATACCCGCTGCTGAAAGCGCGCCTGAAGGCATTTCGGCACTGCTACGGCCAACCACCCGAAGTTCGGCGCGCCTTCGAACAGGCCATGGGCATCACGAACCGGTAACCGGCGGCCGTGGACGAATCAAAGCGTCGCGCGATTCGACGCCCGCATGGACGTTTCGTTAACTGCCGCACTCGGCCTCAAGAGCGGGCGCCGGCTGCCCCTGAACGCCTGGCTTGGTCCAGTGCTCGGCCAAGACTCGCCTTCTGCTTGGCGTCAAGCGAGTCATAGAATTGCTGCAGCATCGGGCTCATGCTCATCACTGCGAACAGCATGACGTCCAGACGATCTGCTGCGGCCGCGAACCGGCCGGTCGCATCGAGGTGCGGATTGGTCGGGCAGGAAGCCGCGATAAGCTGCGCCATGGCGGCTGATCTCAGCCGCAACACTTCGAGGCCGGCGCGCTGCTGCTCACCCGGTGGTGCGGCGCGCTCGATTGCGCGCATGATCCAATCGGCGGTTCCCGCTGCCGGCTCGGCGCATGTCGGAGCGTGCCCGTCGGCGGCAGTGTGGCCGCGACCCTCGGTAGTGTCGGCCGCGACCTGCGCCGTCGGCTTCTTTTGCCGCAGCCGCTGCCGCTGTTCATCGCTCAGCGAGTTGTAGAACGTCTCGAACGGCAGACGAATTGTAAGCAGTGCATCGTGCATCACCCAGATTCGATCTTGGATTGCGTTGAGCCGCTCCGCGAGGCTCGCAGGCATGGCGGTGGGACAGGTGGTGGCGATCCGTTCGATCGCCTGCGCCAGGGCGCGGCGCAGCTGTTCGAGTGCGCCGCGCTGCGACGCATTGGGGCCGACCGCTTGTTCGATCCGCTCGATCAGCGCCTCGGCACTCGCCGAGGGGGTGCCGCAAAGCTCGGCCCGCCCGAGCGGCGTCCTCGCCTCATCGGTCGTCCGACCGGCAGCCGGCCGACCGCCGACGCCGCGTTGGTCCTCGCCCTCCGGGCCCGCAAACGCGGTATCTATTATGGTGTCATAGCCGTAGGTCCAAAACCGGTCGTTGCCATTTGCAAACAACAGGTAGTCAGCGAGATCCGCGGCGGCCTCGGGCCAAAATAGCGCTGCGGCGCTCGCGCGAGGACGCTCCGCAGGCGCAGGGGACTGCGATTGGGGCACGTTGGTCGTGGCTTGAGGCGCGCTTGCCGGGCGTTGCGCGGTAGTGGGCGCAGGATGCCGCGCCCAGCGCCCAGCGCCGCGGTGGCTCATCGATGCATGCATTGCGCTGTGCCGGTGGTGCCTTCCGGCATGGCGAAACCCGCCGAACATGACGCCTGCCACCGCCCCCAGAACCGCGCCCGGACCGAATCTCAGCCGGGCATCCGCGGTCGAAGGAGCGGCGAGCGACAAAGCGACGGCAGCAAGGATGGGAAGCGTCCACGGGCGCATGACCGGTCTCCGGCCTATTGCCGCGTCTTATTTAACGAACGAATTTGGCCAAAGTTCCAAGGCTGCAAGCTCCAAAATGTCCAAGATGCGCAGAACCATGGCCCCAGGCGTGGGCCTCTCGGATAGACTTGCAACCTCTGAGGGAAAGCGATGCATCCATTCTTCAGTTCTGCCCTCGCTCTGCTGCTGCTCGCTCCGCAATTCGCGCGGGCTCAGGCGTCCCTGCCCCCGGGCTTCGTCGATGCCGCCGTGGTGGTGGACGCCCTCGTCGTCGACATGCGCTATTTCGGTGACAACAATTTCGTGGGTCAAAGAATCGACGGGTACGAGCGGCCGCGCTGCATCTTGTCCGCGCCGGCGGGAAACGCGCTCGCCGCCGTGCAGCGTGATCTGGCTGCGCGGGGGCTTGGGTTGAAAGTCTTCGATTGCTATCGGCCGCAGCGCGCGGTCGCACATTTCGTGCGCTGGGCGCAGCGGATCGACGACGTGAAGCGCAAGCGCGAATTTTATCCCGACGTGAACAAGCACGACCTGTTCAAGGAAGGCTATATTTCGGCACGCTCCGGCCATTCGCGCGGCTCGACCGCCGATCTGACGCTGGTGCGGCGTGCCGATGCCCGTGAACTCGACATGGGCTCGCCGTTCGACTTCTTCAGCCCGAAATCATGGCCCTCGGACAGAGGCGTGAGCGCTGAAGCGCAAGCGAACCGCGCGCTGCTGGCCGCGGCGATGAGGCATGGCGGCTTTCGACCTTATGGTAAGGAGTGGTGGCACTTCACGCTGGCCAATGAGCCGTTCCCAGACACCTATTTCGATTTTCCGGTCAGGTGACAGCGATTTACCCTGCGGTTGGTGCTCACGCCTCGATAAAGACTTTTCCTTCTTCCACGATGGTGGGATAAGTCTTGATCGGAACCATGCACGGTGGCCCCACGACTGCTCCGGTCCTGATATCGAACTGCCCGCCGTGAAAATTGCACTCGACGACGTCCCCTTCGACGAAGCCTTCCGACAGGGAGCCGGGGCCGTGCGTGCAGTGGTCGTCGGTGACGAAGAACTCGCCGTCGAGGTTGAAGACGGCAAGCGTCAGATCATCCCGCTCGACCTTCAAGACGGCTCCGGGCTCCACGTCCGACACACTGCAGAGTTCGATCTTGGTCGGCATCGCCTCGTCTCGATTCAAGTCGACAGCACTGCCATCACGCCGGCGCCGGCTGCAACCCGCGGCGCTCTCCGACCTTCGACAGCCGTAGCACCGCCTCGACCATCGCACTGGCATCGGCCACGCCCTTGCCGGCGATGTCATGCGCGCTGCCGTGCCCGACAGAGGAGAACAGGATTGGGCTGCCAATGGTCAGCGCCGCGACGGCGTTGCGCGCCAGAAGCTTTGCCGCGATATGTCCTTGGTCGTGCAGCATGACGATGAACGCGTCGACGCCCTGCCTGTGAAACATCGTGTCGGCGCCGACCGGGCCGGTGACTGCGAGGCCGCGCGCGGCGGCGGCGTCGATCGCCGGCTTGATGATTTCGATCTCCTCGCGCCCGAACAGGCCGCCTTCACCCGCGTGCGGGTTGAGGCCGCCGACGGCGATCTTCGGCGCTGCCGTTCCCATGCGTACCAGCGCGCGCTCGGTCGCCGCGATGACGCGAGCGACCCGTTCGCGCGTGATCATCTCGATCGCCTGCCGTACGCTCCGGTGCAGTGTGGCATGCACGATCTTCAGATGGTCGAAGCAGAGCATCAGGAAGACGTCGTCCTCCTCCGTTCCGGTCTCGCGCGCGACGAACGAGGGATAGCCGTCGAACGCGATACCGGCGCGCGCGATCGAGGTTTCGTTCTGCGGCGCCGCAACAACGCCATCCACCTCATCCGCGAGGGCGGCCTTGATCGCCGCGGCGGCAAAGGCGAGCGCGGCCTGGCCGCACGCCGCGGTAACGGCGCCGAACTCGAACCCGGCCAAACCAGGCTGCGCGCAGTCGAGCACATTGACGCGCTCTGCGGACCAGTCGACATCCTGGACGCGCGCGATCACACGCAGGTCGACCGGGATGCGGCAGGCGGCGGCATGGCATTGCAGTATGCGTGCATCGCCGACCAGGATTGGGCTGCAGGCGCGCCGAACCGAGGGATCCCGCGCGACCTTGAGGCTGATCTCAGGTCCGATGCTCGCTGGATCGCCGATGGCGATGGCAATTCTCGTCTTGTCGGCCATGCGTGGACACCCGCCTCTATATCGGTTGCACTACGCGGATGCGCGAGGGGACATCACTCCCATGGTATGAGGGATGCATGGATCACGTCCGGCACGCCCTCGCCACCGACCGACTTGATGGCGAGATCCACGTCTTTGAGGCCGAACCTGTGCGTCGTGACCTTCTCCAGCGGGAAACGCTTGGAGGCAAGCTGCTCGAGCGCAAGCTCGCACGCCTTGAAGCTGTGGCCGCGCGCGCTCTTGATGGTGATGAACTTCACCGTGACCTTCTCCAGCGGGAAATTCGGGAACTCCTTCATTTCACCTTGGACCACGATCGTCCCGCCCTTGCGCTTGAGCGCTTCCACGCCGAGCAGAATCGGGATGGTCCCAGCGCCGGCCGTGCAATCGAGTGCCACATCCATGCCTTTGCCGCCGGTGATCTCCATGATGCGCGCGAGTGGATCCTCCTTATCGACGTCGATCGTGAAGTCGGCGCCGAGTTCTCGCGCGACCTCCATGCGGGCGCGGTCCTTGGATGTGCCGGTGACGATGATGAGCGCGGCACCGGCCTGCTTGCAGATCACGGTTTGCGACAGCCCCTGCTGGCCAGGGCCTTGAATGAGGACGCGCGAATTATAGCCGACGCCGCCGTCGAACAGCGACCATTCCACCCCGTTCGCCATTGGCGTCACCAATCCAGCCAATTCCGGCGTGACACCCTTCGGCACATGATGCACGACTGCGTTCCAAGGAAGATAAACGTAATGGGCAAAGCCGCCCCAGAGATGCGGGGCCTTCTCCGCGGAGGTGTAGCCGTAGCGGATCGCATCCGGATTGCGGCGCCAGTCGGTATTTTCGCAGTGCCGGTACTGCCCGAGGTGGCACCACTCGCACTTGCCGCAGGCGACATAGTGCTCGACGAAAACTAGATCGCCCTCCTTGAAGCCCTTGCGGCGGGTGAATTCGCGCCCGGCCTTGGCGATGATGCCGATGTTCTCGTGCCCCATGATCACCGGGCTCTTAGTGGGCGGGGTCTTGTACAGCTTCACATCGGTGCCACAGATTCCCGCGACCTCCATCTTCATCAAGGCCGCGTCGTCCGGGATATCCGGCATCGGGTATTCGCGGATTTCCGTCTTGCTCGGACCCACCCGCACTGCTGCCAGAACGTTCTCCGCCACCGAGACGCCTCCAATCATCAATGCCGGCGCAATCTAGGACCGGGCCTGGATCGGTCAAGCTGGTTTTCATGCGAGCATGCGCCGGCACGTTCGCGCGGATGGACAGGATGGCATCAAATGGTTTTGATGGGCGCCGAGACGAAGCCGGCGGCTCGATGCCCGACGGCAGTGCTCAGGTCGACCATGCTGCGCTCCTTCGACAAACGTCCCGAACACTTGCAAGCCCTGGACCGGGTGAGGGAATGGACGCGCGCGCGCTTTAAGCTCACGCAAGACGCCCCGATCCTCGTCAGCGAGGTTGCCTGCGGCCTACCAGGCTGCCCGCCGCTGGAAACCGTGGTCGCGTTTTGGATCGACGGCGATACACGGCATCATTTCAAAGTGTTCAAGCGCGTCGAGGAGGTCGTCCCCGACGACCTTCCTCCGATTTGGCTGAAGAACGCGCTCATCGCGGTCGAAGGCGAAGGGCTGGAGTGCTGCTGATCTGACTGCTTGCGCGCAAATTTCAGCGGCATCAGCGTACTGGCCGAGTGCTGCTTGCCGAAGCAGGGCCGAATGCCTACCCTGAAAGCGAGCTGGAAACTGAGTTCGGTTCGCCGAGCGCTGTGAGTGGTGCGCCGCGACCAGATTCGATGATGGATAAAGGCCGATGTTGCGGAAAGAACAGAATGAGCTGCTGACGCAAACCGGTCCCGGGATGCCAATGGGCCAGCTGTTTCGCGCCTATTGGCTACCCGCGTTACTGCTCGAGGAGCTGCCGGAGAATGATTGCCCACCCGTACGCGTCAAGCTCCTGTCCGAACGGCTGCTTGCCTTCCGCGACAGCGAAGGCAGGTATGGATTGATCGACGAGTTCTGCGCCCACCGCGGGGTTTCGCTCTGGTTCGCGCGTAACGAACAGTCCGGCCTGCGCTGCGCCTATCATGGCTGGAAATACGACGTGACCGGCCAGTGTATCGACGTTCCCTCGGAGCCGCGCGAGAGTGGCTTCTGCCAGAAGGTCAAGCTCAAATCCTATCCCTTGGTGAAGCGCGGGCCGGTGCTGTGGACTTATATGGGGCCGCCCGAGAAGCAGCCGCCGCTGCCGGAATGGGAGTTCGCCACCGTTCCCGCCGAGCAGAGCTTCATCTCCAAGCGCTTTCAGGAATGCAATTGGCTGCAAGCCATGGAGGGAGGCATCGACTCGAGCCATGTGTCCTTCCTGCATCGCGGCGACCTCGGGTCCGATCCGTTGTTCAAGGGCGCCAAGGGCAATGAATACAACCTCTCCGACGTTCAGCCCTATTTTGAGGTCGTGGAGCAGCCAGGCGGACTCTATATCGGCGCCCGGCGCAACGCCGAGAACGGCAATTACTATTGGCGCATTACGCCTTGGGTGATGCCGTGCTTCACCATGATCCCCCCGCGCGGCGATCATCCGATCCACGGCCACTTCTGGGCTCCCATTGATGACGAGAATTGCTGGGCCTGGAGCTACGACTTTCACCCCGTCCGCGCGCTCACGCGCCGAGAAATCGACGCCATGCGCGAGGGGGCAGGCGTGCATTGCAAATATGTCCCCGGCACCTATCGACCGCTCGCGAATGAGGACAATGACTACCTGATTGATCGCGCGGCTCAGAAATCGGGCAAGACATTCAGCGGTGTTGCCGGCTTTGCGATCCAAGATGCCTCGCTGCAGGAGAGCATGGGACCGGTCTGCGACCGTACCAAGGAAAATCTCGTCTCCACCGACAACGGCATCATCATGGCGCGGCACCGCCTGATGCGTGCGGCCAGGGCGCTGGTGGAGAAAGGCATCACGCCGCCCGGCGTCGACCCTGCGCATCACAGGGTGCGCTCGGCCTCCGTCGTCTTGGCGCCCGATCTGGCCTTTAAGGATGCTGCCAAAGAGGCCCTCACCACGCGTCCCGGCGTGGCACAGACGACGGTGTGAAGCGGCTGGTTTGATCCCGCGAGCGTATAACGGTCCGGGATTGTCGTCGCTGTGAAAGAAGGGCCCAAATCCAGCGTGCACGGGGACAACGAAGAGTAACGCCGCACGACGCGCCATGCCCGAACTGAAGCTCAGAACCGTCACCCGCACCCAGGGCAACAACCGGGCGCTCAAGGACGGCACCGTACAGCCGCGCAGCTTCGCGTTCCATTTCGAGGAGGTCGATCCTCTCATCGCCGCGTTCCGCCGCATGGTGCGGGGCAACGAGTTCGACATCTGCGAGATGGCCATCACCACCTATATCTGCGCCAAGGAACACGGAAAGCCGATGACTGCCGTGCCGGTTTTTCTGGTGCGAGCGTTCCACCACGGCGCGATCCTGGTGAACACCAGGGCTGGCATCCGCATCCCGAAGGATCTCGAAGGCAAAAAGGTGGGCGTCAACCGCGGTTACACGGTGACGACCGGTGTTTGGGCGCGCAGCATTCTGCAGGACGAGCACGGCGTGGACTTGAGCAAGATTACTTGGGTGCTCTCCGGGGACGAGCACGTGGCGGAGTACCTCGCCCCTGCCAATGTGGTGCCGATCGAGAAGAGCAAAAGCATCGGCGACATGCTGTCATCCGGCGAGCTCGCCGCCGCGATCGGCGTCGAGGTGAATGCGCCCGACGTGAAGCCGCTCATCCCCAATGCACTGGAAGCCGGCCTTGCGGCGCTGCGCCAGCGCGGCCACTACCCTATCAATCACACGGTGGTCATCAAGGACGCGCTGATCGCAGCGCATCCCGATCTCGTCGCCGACGTCTTCGATGCTTTCGCGCGCGCCAAGCGCCGCTATGTCGAGGACCTCAAAGCCGGACGGATCGAGAAGCCGACGGAGGCCGATGCGGTGCATCGCCGAGTCATGGAGATCACCGGCGATCCGCTTCCCTACGGCATTGCACCCAATCGCAATGTGCTCGAGGAACTCATCCGCCATGCGCTCACGCAGGGTATTATCACTAAGCCGGTGACGGCGGAGGAGCTGTTCGCGCCCGCCACGCGGGCGCTGGTGGGCTGATGATGCTCGTCAACAATCATCCCTTGATCTGGCGGCCGCCGCGCACGTCCGCGATCAGCGCGGTCAACGCCTCGAGGCTGATCTTGGCGACATTGGCGTAGGTCTGGGCCTTGGACTCGATCCATGTCTCGGCGTAGCCAATCGCGGCGTGGGCCATGCGCATGCGGCCGTCGAGCCACGGGCCGCCGCCGAAGCCGCCGAGGACTGGGATGCTGACCGCGCGCACAACCGCGGCCCCAGCGACGGGCCCGGAATTGGTGAAGTCGATGAGCGAGGCGCCTGCGTGCTCTAAAAGCTTCGCCTGCTCGACGAGATTTGCCGTCAGTTCCGGCGGCGCCTGCGCGCCAGGTGCGGACTGCGCGCCGTAAGGGATGCCGTATCGCAGCGCAGTCTGGGGCGTGATGCCGAACTGCGCGAAAACCGGGATGCCGGCGCGCACCAAAGCCCGTACGGTCTCGGGAAAATCGGCGGCGCCGTCGAGCTTGACCATGTCGGCGCCACCCTCCTTGACCAAGCGAACGGCAGCGCGCACCGCGCTCTCGCTTCCCTCCTGCAATGGACCGTAGGGAAAGTCGCAACTCACCAGCGCGTCGGTGACGCCACGGCGCACCGCTTTGCAGACCACGAGCATCTCGTCGAGCGTAACTTCGAGCGGATTGGAATGGCCCCACAAATTGACGCCGACCGAATCTCCGACGGAGACGATGTCCACTCCGGCGCGATCCGCGATTCGTGCGATCTGATAATCCCAGGCGACCACGCCCACGCTCTTTCGCCCCTCGCGTTTCATCTGCACAAGCGCGGGAATCGTAACTTTAGCCGCCATCGTCCCCTCTGTTTGCACACACCGCTCTCGCCGCTCAGAATTTCTCCACCCACGGCCGCAGCTCGACCTCCCACGCCCAGGCGCTGCGGGGCTGATGGATGAGGTGCATGTAGGTGCTGGCGATGGCATCGGGATCAAGCAGGCTGTCCGGATTGTCGGGCGAGTCCGGCCGGCGCGCGCTTTTGATGCCGCCGTCGACGACGACGTGCGCGACATGAATGCCCTGGGGCGAAAGCTCGCGTGCCATGCTTTGGGCAAGCCCGCGTAGCGCGAACTTCCCCATAGCGAACGGCGCCGATTGCGGATAGCCCTTCACCCCGGCGGACGCGCCGGTGAGCAAGATCGCGCCGTGCTTCTTCGGCAGCATGCGTCGCGCCGCCTGCTGGGCGACCAGGAAGGCGCCGTAGGCCGTCACCGCGAGCGCCTTCTCTACGTCGAGCGGATCGAGCTCGACGAACGGGCCGCGCGTGCGGAAGCTCGCATTGTAGATCACGATGTCGGGAGCGCCGAGGGTAGCGTCGACGTCCGCGAACAGCTTCTCGACCTGGGTGCGCTCCGTCGCGTCGCAGCCGAATGCCCGCGCCCCGGTTTCCTTGACCAGCGCATCGAGGTCGCCGGTCGTGCGCGCGGCCAGCGCCACCTTGATCCGGTCCTTGGCAAGCGCCCGTGCGAGCGAGGCAGAAAGTCCCGCGCCCGCGCCGACGATCAGCGCGGTATTGAATCTGACATCCGTCATGGCGAGATCCGGTTATTGCCCTTAGATGCGAGACGACGAAACTAGCACGGCAGGTGGAGCGATGGCGCGCTTTCTGATCGTGCTCGGAAGTGCAATTCTGGTGCTGGGCCTGCTGTGGACGTATCTGAGCAAGCTCGGACTCGGCCGTCCGCCCGGCGATATCGTCATCGAGCGAGGAAATTTTACGTTCTATGTGCCGCTGGTGACGTGCTTGCTGCTGAGCCTGGTGCTGAGCCTGCTGTTCTGGGTCGCTAGCCGATGAGCCGCGCCCGTGGCGGGAACCGATAAATAGCGGTCCCACACGCGGTCCAACTCGATCATCTCGCGGCGCAGCGCGAAGCAGAAATGGGAGCGCCCGCGCAGCCGCGACCACCGACCGGGTTGCTGCGGGAGGCCGCCGATTTGACCAGCAAAGAATGTGTCGGCGATGCCCCCGAACCGGTGTCGGTTATGTCCCCGGACTGAGCATTTCGCGCATTGAGGAAAGCAAGACCTGGATGCCCGGCACAAGGCCGGGCATGGCGCATCGATGATTGAGGATTGTCGTCTTACTGGCGGTACTGCTGGATGCGCGTGGTCCGCAGGCCGGCGAGCCCGTGCTGGTCGATCGAATATTGCCAGGACAGGAATTCCTCGACCGTCAGCGTGTAGCGGCTGCAGGCCTCCTCGAGCGAAAGCAGGCCACCGCGGACGGCGGCCACGACCTCGGCCTTGCGCCGGATGACCCAGCGCTTGGTGCCTGGCGCCGGCAAGTCGGCGATGGTCAGCGGGCTGCCGTCAGGCCCGATGACGTATTTGGCCCGCGGTCGAAGGGGTTCGCTCATCAATGTTTCACGCACTCGACTGCCAAATTACGCGGAATCTAGCGGCGGCCACTTAAGATTTGCCTAAGTTCCGGTCGAGACAGGCCGCATTGCTGCCGAGAAGCACGCTGGGCCGCGGATCGAACGGGCGCAGGCTCGCGCCGACACCCGTTTTGCGCTCCTAGCGATACGGGCAGGGCAGCACGCTGCGGACATCAGCCGTGCCGCCACGCAATGCGCCGGCGTCTGTGGCCGCAAGGATTTGCCGCCAAAACACCTGTTTGTCCAATACCTTAAGGGCGCGGCAATGACTTAGCCACGGCGTCCAGGCAGCTGGCTTTTTCGCGCACGACGTTGGGTGCGTGATCCCGCGGCTCGTATGCGTGCGGCGGCCCGATCCAATGCCTATAATACGGTTCGGGAAAAGTGCGCGCCGGAAGACCGTAATGCTCAACAGCCTGGATCTCGAAGGCTCCCCGCGGGACGTCCGCGTCGTCGTCGCCATGTCGGGCGGCGTCGATTCCTCGGTCACGGCGGCCTTGCTCAAGGCCGAGGGCTACGATGTCGCCGGCGTGACGCTGCAACTCTACGACCACGGTGCCGCGACCCACCGCAAAGGCGCCTGCTGCGCCGGGCAGGACGTCTATGACGCGCGCGCGGTCGCGGAGCGGATCGGCATTCCCCATTACGTGCTCGATTACGAGAGCCGCTTCAGGGAAACAGTCATCCACCGTTTCGCCGAAAGCTATGTGGCAGGCGAGACGCCCGTGCCCTGCATCGAGTGCAACCAGTCGATCAAGTTTCGCGATCTCTTGACGACGGCGCGCGAGCTCGGCGCGAAGGTGCTGGCGACCGGCCATTACGTCGCCTCCCGGCCGCGGCCGGGGGGCGGCCGCGCGCTTTATCGCGCCCGCGAGGAAGAGCGCGACCAGAGCTATTTCCTGTTTGCCACCACGCGCGAGCAGCTCGAGGTGTTGCGCTTTCCGCTTGGCGACAGGACGAAGGCGCAGACTCGGGAGCTGGCGCGCCGCTTCGGCCTCTCTGTCGCCGACAAGCACGACAGCCAGGACATCTGCTTCGTGCCGTCCGGCCGCTACACCGATGTGATCGAGCGGCTCAAGCCCGGCGCGGCCGAACCGGGCGACATCGTCGATCTGGACGGCCGCGTCCTTGGCCGGCATTCCGGCATCATCCATTTCACCGTGGGCCAACGCCGGGGGCTTGGCATCCCCGCCGGCCACCCGCTTTACGTCGTTCGCCTCGATGCATCATTGCGCCGCGTGGTCGTGGGACCGCGCGCGGCGTTGCGCACCAGCCGCATGCGGCTGCGCGAGGTCAACTGGTTGGGCGAGGACAGCATCGAGCATGCGCTGTGCGTCGGCTGGCATGAGGTATTCGTCAAGGTGCGCTCCACGCGGCCGCCGCAGCCGGCTTGGCTCAGCCGGGGAGCGCATGGCGTGGAGGTAGATCTTCTCGACGGCGAGGACGGCGTGTCGCCGGGCCAGGCCTGCGTGTTCTACGACGCAGCCGAGGGACAGGCGCGGGTGCTCGGCGGCGGCTTCATCCAAAGCGCGGTCGCGGCAACGCGCCTTCCAGCCATGCGGGAGGCGCGCGTGGCCTCGGGTGCATGATACCTGGCGACCCCGTCATGTCCGGCCTTGTGCCGGGCATCCACCTCTTGTTTGCTTGACAGCGAAGGCGTGGATGGCCGAGACAGCCGGCGCAGCGTGAGTTGGCGCGGGGGCGATGGCGGGCGAAATCGACATCAACACGGTTGCAAAGGCTTATGCGCGTTGGGCGCCGGTCTACGATTTCGTGTTCGGCGCGGTCTTTGATGCCGGCCGCAAGGCCACGATCGCGGCGGCCGAGCGTATCGGCGGGCGCATCCTCGACGTCGGCATCGGCACCGGCATATCGCTCACCGACTACGCGCCGACACTGCGGATCGTCGGCGTCGATTACTGCGAGCCGATGCTGCGCAAGGCGCACGAGCGCGCGCTCGCGCACGGGCTCGCGCATGTCCAGGCGCTGGCGGTGATGGACGCACAGCATTTGGGCTTCCCCGACGCCTTCTTCGACGCGGTGGTCGCGCAATACGTCATCACCACCGTGCCCGACCCGGAGGCCGCGCTGGGGGAGTTTGCCCGCGTCACCAAACCGGGCGGCGAAATCATCCTGGTCAACCATCTCGGCGCCGAGGCGGGACCGCGTCGCGTCTTCGAGCAGAGCTTTGCCCCGGTGGCACGGCGGCTCGGCTGGCGGCCGGAATTCCGCTGGCAGCGACTGGCGCAATGGGCCGAGCGCCACGGCGGCGTGCGCCTGCTCGAACGCCGTCCGATGCCGCCGCTCGGGCATTTTTCGCTGATTCGCTTCGGGCGGCTTCCGGTGAGTGGCGACGGGCGAGGGAGGGCGGACGGCGGGCGATATGCAGATCGCCGGGGTGAATGAGCCAGGCGAGCTTCCGATCCTAGGCTGCCTCATCTGAGGACTTGCGCAGCCCGCGCACGTTGAACGCTTTGACGGGTCGGTGGAACCCTTTCAGATCGAGCTCGCCGATCGATTCCAGCTCCGCCAGCGCTTCGACCTCCGCGCGCACTTTGGCGTCGACCAAAATCTGGCCGTTGTGCGCATGATCACAGAGGCGGGAGGCGAGATTGGCGACCGTTCCCGTCGCGGAATACTGCAAACGGCCCTCGAATCCGATGCAGCCGAGCGTGGCAAAGCCATGGGCGATCCCGATCCCGAAGCCAAGATCGTGACCACGCGTGCGCCAGCTTGCGGCGAGTTTTGCAACGCCGTCGCGCATCGCGACAGCCATCTGCACGGCGTTTGCCCATGGAGCTTCGCACGGCAACGGATCATTGAACAGAACCAAGATCCCGTCGCCGGCAAAGCGCTCGACAGTGCCCTCGAACTTGTCGATCAAAGCGCCGAGCGCGCCGTAATAGTCGCGCAATATCGCGATTACCTCCTCAGGCTCGGCGGTTTCTGCAAACGCGGTGAAGCCGCGCAAGTCGCAGAACACGACGGTCACCTCGCGGCGATGGCTCTCCAGCACGCGTTCATCGCCGGAAGAGACGAGTTGCGCGACTTGCGGCGGCAGAAACCGCTTCAAGCGCCCGATACGCTCGATTTCGGCGACCTGCTCTGCCACGCGCTGCTCGAGCGTCCGGTTCCACTTGGCGAGATCGGCTGCCTGCGCCTGCACCTGATCGTGCAGCGCCTTGATGCGCAGGACCGATCTCACGCGCGCGACGAGAGCTGCTTGATCCACCGGCTTGGTGAGGTACTCGTCGGCACCGGCTTCCAGCCCGGCGACGATGTCCTTGCTGTCCGCCCTTGCCGTCACCAAGATGATGGGCAGGAACGGAAAGGTATCATCCCCCTTAAGTCGACGACAGGTCTCGATACCGTCGAGATTCGGCATCATCACGTCGAGGAGGATGAGGTCGGGGCGATGTTGCTTGACCGCGGCTAATGCCTCTTCACCATCAGCCGCCTGCAAGGTCTCATAACCATGCGCCTTCAACCGCGTCGTGAGGATGTCGCGGTTGGTCGCGTTATCATCAACGACCAGAATGCGCGGGGGATTGTTCATAGCGGCGCCCCGGAAGGCACTATGGCACATACTCCCGGATTTTGGCCAGCAAAGCCCGCGGGCTAAAGGGTTTAGTCACATACGCATCACACCCGGCTGCGCGAGCCTTGTTCTCATCGCCGCTCAAGGCATAGGACGTCACAACTATGACCGGAATCGCGCGCAATGCCGGATCGGCCTTGATGCGGCGCGTTGCCTCATAGCCGTCAAGCACAGGCAGCTGGATGTCCATCAGGATCAGGTCGGGCCGCTCTCTCGCCGCAGCAGCTAGCGCCTCTTCACCATTTTCGGCCTGGATGATCTCGTAGCCAGCGCTCGTCAATAGATCGCGAAGGATCCGCCGATTGTCTTCCTGGTCCTCAACCACCAGGATTCGCCTGCTCATGACGAGGCTTGCTCCGCGTCGACCCGGACGGGAAGGCTAAAGAAAAACGTTGATCCCTTGCCCAAAGCGGATTTCACCCAGATCTGCCCTTTATGCATTTCCACGATTCGTTTCGCGATTGAGAGTCCCAGCCCGGTTCCGCCCTTCCTGCGCGTAGATGAGCTATCGGCCTGCTGAAATTCCTCGAATATCCGGGCCTGGTCGGATGGACTGATGCCCGGCCCGGAATCGCAAACAGCTATCGTGAACGATCCATTCGCCGCGGAAGCCGTAATGGCGACCTCTCCTTCATCGGTGAATTTGATGGCGTTGCCAACAAGGTTCAGTAGCACCTGGGAGATGCGACGCTCATCACCGTGTCCAGTGGGAAGGTCCGCCGGGACCTCGGCCTTAAATGCGAGACGCTTTTCTACCGCCAATGGCTCCAAAGCGATGATCACGCCGTCTACGAGTTCCTTCAACGAATAGTCCGCCAGCGACAAGGTGAGTTGTCCGGCCTCGATCTTTGTCAGGTCCAGCACGTCATTGATAAGCCCGAGAAGGTGGCGGCCGTTGGTTTGAACGCGCTCGATTACTTGGCGCATTCTTTCCGGGGCTTCGCCATAGATGTTGTCCAAAATGAGCTCGGTATAACCGAGGATGGCGTTCAGCGGGGTGCGCAATTCATGGCTCATATTGGCGAGAAACTGGGACTTGTGCCGGCTTTCGATCTCGAGCTGACGGCTTTTCTCGTCGATTTCACTGAACAGACGCGCGTTCTGTATGGCCAGCACCGATTGGGCGGCAAAGGTTTTGAGAAGATCGACCGTTTCTTTTGGAAACGATCCGGGCTCCCTGCGGCGGACCACCAATAGGCCCACGATCTGACCGGGCCGCGACAAGGGGAGGGCGAGAAGGGCCCGGTATCCGGCGCGCAGGATGATATCGTTGACCGGCGTTGACGGTTCCTGGCGGATATCCGCGATCTCAATCGGTGTGTTGCGCCTGATCCCGGACGCGATGGGCGGATTGGCGGGACCGATTTTTTGCTCGCGCAGCTCCTCGATCAATACCTGATCCATCCCGTGGGTTGCGCGCAGTTGGAATTCTTGTTGCTGCTCGTCGAAGACATAGATCGCGCCAGCCTCCGTGTTGGAAAGCTGTACCGCCTTCGCCGCAATTGTCGTCAGCACGTTTTCGAGATCGAGCGTCGAGTTGACCGCCTGACTCACATCGCCCAGCGCGCGAAGCTCGCTCACGGACTGCGCAAGCTCGGCTGTCCGCGCTTGGACCTTTCTCTCCAGATTGGTGTAGGAATCCTGGAGCCTTCCAGCCATCTCGTTGAACTCATCGGCCAGGGTCTCGAGCTCGTCGCCGGTTTTGATGGAAATGCGCTGGGTCAGGTCACCGTGGCCGATCCGCGCGGCGCCGGTCTGCAATGCCTTGATCGGCACCACCATTTGCCGAGCCAGGACCATCCCGGCAATTACCGCGAGCCCAAGGGCAGCAAGGAGGACCAGGCCGGTGCGCTCGATCGTCGCGTAGAGCTGCGTATAGGCCTCCGCACGCGGTAGCTCGACGAAGACCAACCAGCCGAGCGGAGCGATCTCCGCATGGGCGGTCAGCACCCGATGACCTTCCAGATTCTGTGCCACCTGAAGCGGCTCTTCTGAAATTCCCGCGCTTGCCGAGCGCGCTGCCCGCACTTGAGCCAAGCCCGACACATTGGTACCGCGCAGTACCAGGTTGAGGTCGGGATGCGCGATGAGCCGGCCCGTACCGTCCACGACGTAGGCTTGTCCCTGTTCGCCCACTTTGATTTGCGATACGACGTCCCAGATGAATTTGAGATTGACCTCTGCAACCGTGACGCCGGTGTCGCGACGGTCGCCGGCCAATGCGAGGGTCATGTAGGGTTCAGATTCGGAGCGAAGGTAGACCGGGCCGTAATAGGTCCTTCGGGCGATGGCCTCGAGGAATTTCGGATCCTTTGAGGCGTCGATGTGAGTGTCGATTACATTGGTCGCTAATCGCGAGACCCGCAGCCGCTCCGTGCCCGAGGGGTCGATCTGCGCAAGCTCCGTAATCGCGGGCACCTGACGCAGCAGCCGCACGGCATCGACCCGCCGTTGCTCCAGCGTGCCCTCGATCCAGGGCAATTGCGTCGTCCAGCCGAGCTGAGCCTCGATCTCGCGTACGAACTGGCCGATCTTGCCCGAGGCCGCTTCTGCCTGCTCGTGCTGGATGCGGATCAGCGATGTCTTGTGCTCCTGATAAAAAAACCAGATTTCGAACAACGCATTGGTCAGCAAGGCGACGCAAACAACCGCAACGAACAGCGCGACGTATTTCGTGAATAAACGGCCGCGCATCTTAAGTGAGGGGAAGGTCGCCGTTGCGAAGAGCCGTGGCGCCCACTGGGAGCGCGACGCAGCAGTCCCGAATAGCCATGACATGTCTCGCCGGCTCATTCGATTCCCGTCTCGGCCAAGAGCGGCACTGGGCGCCGCACGCAGAAGCCGAGCGGCTTTGTGGTCGTGAGCCTCGCCATAAGCTCGAATCTGGTCGACGCGGTGACCGGCAGGTCGGTAAGGAACTCGTGCCGTCTCGTGCAATGTCACCATGTTCTACCGATCGCAGACTCCCCTCCGTTCGAACAACATAATTATACCGCATCCGAGATTATGTGATGTAGCTCACATTCAGCAGACTAAGTCACGGCGCTTGTTCATAATCCCGCTGCGGCGGCGCTTGGCATAACCGCCCTCCAGCAACCTCGTGGGAACGGCAGCCGGTGGGTCTGAAGCAGGGTACGTGCGCCATCCTCATGATTAAGGCCCACTCCGGTCAATCGCTCGCATAGCCGATTGCGCGTATCATCTTGCCCCAAGCCGCCACTTGGCTGCGGAAATAATCCTCTGCCTCGAGCCGGGTTTTGATCAGCGCGTCGAAACCGATGGCCTTGAGCTTCTGCTGCGTCTGCGGCTCCTTCATGATCACATTGATTTCCGCGTTGAGTTTCGCAACAACCGCTTGGGGCGTCTTCGCCGGGGCGAAAAAGCCGACCCAGGAGTCGGAATAGACATTGGGAAATCCCATCTCGCCATAGGTCGGCACGTTTGGCACGGCCGGATTGCGGGTGGCACTCGCAATCCCGAGCCCGCACAGGAGTCCTTGTGTGATGGGCGGCACGAGCGTCGGCAATGTCAGCACGACCGCATCAACATGGTTCCCTACGGCAGCGCCGACCGCCGCCGCACCGCCGGTGAACGGCACATGCACGGCTTGCACCTTGGCGACTTCGCGGAAAAAATATTCCGCCCCGAAATGCGGACCGGTTCCAATGCCAGCGCTGCCGTAGGTGAAGCTCTTCGTCCTCGCGTTGATGATGAACTCTTGCAAGCTGTGCGCAGGGTTGCTCGGATGGACAGCGAGCACGACCGGGGTGACCGCGACGATCGCGACGGTACGCAGATCGTCGACCTTCGCCGCGAGGTTTCCGCTCGCGCCCCCGCGATTCTCGACCACCACCTGTTGCCCGACACGCTGGCTGAGCTTTTGCGCGATGAGGCGGGCGACGACATCGGCGATGCCGCCGGCGGCGAAAGCGACCTGGAAGGTTATTTTCTGGGTCGGATAGTTTTTCTCCGCCCAGGCCGGCTGCCCGAGGCTGGCGAGCATTACCAGCATCACAACGCCAGCCTCCGCACGGAAAACTCGCATGACGCGTTTCTTTCGCCCGCTGATCTGCTGTCGGCCAGCACGCTCGCCAACTACTCTACGACGCCGATCAGACCGGCGTTTCGCCCTTGAGCATGAGCCGGTAGAGATAGCGACGTTGGCTCATGTCGTAGTCGGCATTCGCTTGGTGCATGACGCTGCGGTTGTCCCACAACACCCAGTCCCCTTGCCGCCACCTGTGGCGATATTCGTACTTTTTCTGCGTGGCGTGCCGAATGAGGCCATCGATTAGCGCCAGCGCATCCTTATCCTCCATTCCGACAATAGATTCCATACGCACCGGATTGAGGAACAACGCTCTGCGGCCATTCTCAGGATGCGTGCGCACCAGCGGGTGGATGCTAGGCGGGTGCAGGCTGCGGCGGCTTTCTTCCGCCATGGGACCGAGGGCGCGCGGGCTATGCCTGCTGAGATACACGTGCACCGCCTTGAGCCCGTCGATTCTCCGCTTGGTTTCCTCAGGCAGGTCGTCATAGGCATGGTGCATATTCACGTATTGGGTGTCGCCACCGCTCGAGGGCAACTTAACTGCGAACAGCATGGTGGCCTTCGGTGGGCGCGGGTGATTGGAGTTGTCGGTATGAAACGTCTCACCCGGGATAATGCGCTTGCCGTTCACGATCTCATCATTTGAGATGTAGAACACGTCGGGGTGACCGGGGACGTGGCGCTCCCTCCGCTCGGACGGATGAAGCTCACCGAATAGCTGTGCAGCGGCCTTGAACTGGTCCGGCGTGAAGTGCTGGTCACGCATCACCAGCACATGATGCTTTGCAAAAGCAAGCCGGAGAGTGGCGCGGGTTTCCGTATCGACTGGCTTCGTGAAGTCGAGCCCGACGACTTCGGCCCCGGTGTGATTCGTCAAGGCCGTGATGACGATCGATGCCATGGATCGATTTCCACCCAGAATAAATGCCCTCGCGCGACCAACCACATGGTTCAAGGCCAAAGGCCGACCTGGAGCGAGCGTTACTCGATCACCTCATCGGCGGCCACGAGCAGCGTCGTCGGCACGGTGAGGCCAAGGGCCCGGGCCGTCTTGAGATTGATAAGCAGCTCGAACTTGGTGGGGTTCTGCACAGGCAGGTCGCCGGGCTTGTCGCCCTTGAGGATGCGAGTGACGTATTGGCCGATCTGGCGGTACAAACCGGAAATGCTGGGTCCGTAACTCATCAGACCACCGGCGAGCG